>VOFC01001193.1_pt1:82500-134001 | contig 134001 bp, 178 predicted proteins | sample 5384161 | NCBI WGS metagenome assembly VOFC01 (sample SAMN12384722, study PRJNA508395) | human gut metagenome | isolation source: healthy gut B | host: Homo sapiens
CCTGCGCCGAAAATGTCCGGGGCTGAAACACGACACCGAAGCTTAGGAATGTAATATTGGTAGAGGAGCATTGTTAGCGGAACGAAGCCATACCGGAAGGAGTGGTGGACTGCTAAGAAGAGAGAATGCCGGAATGAGTAGCGAGAATGAAGTGAGAATCTTCATGGCCGAATATCTAAGGTTTCCAGGGTAAAGCTGATCTGCCCTGGGTAAGTCGGGGCCTAAGGCGAGGTCGAAAGACGTAGCCGATGGACAACAGGTTGAAATTCCTGTACTGCGATATATCAGAAATGTGGGGACACAGAAGGAAAGTGTGAGCCGGGAAAGGAAAGACCGGTGCAAGCACAGGAGGAGAGATGCAGGCAAATCCGCATCCCAATCCAAAGGTGTGACGCGGAGCGAACAAAAGTAGCGAAGCACATGGACCATCTGTCGAGAAAAGCCGCTATTGTGTATACCGTACCCGTACCGTAAACCGACACAGGTGGATGAGGAGAGAATCCTAAGGCCGGCGGGAGAAGCATTGTTAAGGAACTCGGCAAAATGACCCCGTAACTTCGGGAGAAGGGGTGCTCACGCAAGTGAGCCGCAGAGAACTGGCCCAAGCAACTGTTTAGCAAAAACACAGGTCTATGCAAAACCGAAAGGTGAGGTATATGGGCTGACGCCTGCCCGGTGCTGGAAGGTTAAGAGGAGATGTTAGAGCAATCGAAGCATTGAATTTAAGCCCCAGTAAACGGCGGCCGTAACTATAACGGTCCTAAGGTAGCGAAATTCCTTGTCGGGTAAGTTCCGACCCGCACGAAAGGCGTAATGATTTGGGCACTGTCTCGACAATGCACCCGGTGAAATTGAAATACCAGTGAAGATGCTGGTTACCTGCGCCAGGACGGAAAGACCCCATGGAGCTTTACTCTAGCTTGATACTGGGATTCGGTATTGCATGTACAGGATAGGTGGGAGACTAAGAGGTGATGACGCCAGTTGTCACGGAGTCGATGTTGGGATACCACCCCTGCAGTACTGGGTTTCTAACCTGCGGCCGTGATCCGGCCGGGGGACAATGTCTGGTGGGGAGTTTGACTGGGGCGGTCGCCTCCGAAAGGGTATCGGAGGCGCTCAAAGGTTCCCTCAGAATGGTTGGAAACCATTCGAAGAGTGCAAAGGCAGAAGGGAGCTTGACTGCGACACCGACGGGTGGAGCAGGTACGAAAGTAGGACTTAGTGATCCGGTGGTATGAAAGTGGGATTGCCATCGCTCAACGGATAAAAGCTACCCTGGGGATAACAGGCTTATCACTCCCAAGAGTTCACATCGACGGAGTGGTTTGGCACCTCGATGTCGGCTCATCGCATCCTGGGGCTGTAGTAGGTCCCAAGGGTTGGGCTGTTCGCCCATTAAAGCGGTACGCGAGCTGGGTTCAGAACGTCGTGAGACAGTTCGGTCCCTATCCGGCGTGGGCGTAGGATATCTGAGAGGAGCTGTTCTTAGTACGAGAGGACCGGGATGGACTGACCTCTGGTGCATCGGTTGAGCCACCAGGCTCATGGCCGAGTAGCCAAGTCGGGACGGGATAAACGCTGAAGGCATCTAAGCGTGAAGCCCCCCTCAAGATGAGATATCCCATAGAGTAATCTAGTAAGACCCCTTGAAGACGACGAGGTAGATAGGCAGAAGGTGGAAGTGTGGTGACATATGGAGCTGATCTGTACTAATAGGTCCGGAAGAAGGAGAATAATAGATGAAAAAGTTTTCAAGATGTGTGTTAATATTGATTATTGTTGCAATTCTTAGTGGTGCAAGGATATGTTTATGAGAATAAGAAGATTATACCTATGTATGAGTCAACAACACAGTTGTATGTAGTACCAGGCGAGGAGAATGAAGCATCTATCAGGGCTAATAATGGTGGACTTAAAGATGATTTTACAATTATATTTAAAAGCAGTGTTGTAATCTCGGCAGCTCAGAGGATAGCAGGAACTTCTGAGGATATCGCACAGTATCTTACAGTATCTTCACCTGCAAACAGTAATATAGTGGAAATTAAATGTGTTAATCCTGACCAGAATACTGCAAAGAAGTATGTTGATGCTGTTGCTTCTACTGCTATTAAGACAACATCCATAATACCGGTAAAGTCTATACAGATATTATCAGAGGGAACATCAAGTGGAGTATCTTTTAAGCCTGATTTATATAAGAATACAAGCATTATTGCAGGAACTGCATGTGCTGTATGTATGTTTATTGAGATAATAGTATGTCTTATTATGAGTGCATTTAAGTCCAAGGAAGATGATTTTAACCATGAGTATGAGTATGAAAGACGTTTTGGACGTATGGATTACATAGATCATAAGCCACAGCTTATAGAGACAGACAAAGATAATTCAACAACGGAATTGTATAATGGAGATACTGTTAATAGCAGACACATAAAAAATGATAGTGAACAAGTGAAAAAGAAGCCATCGTTTATTGAAGATGAAGAGGATATTCTTGAAAAGCTTGAGAATGAAGTGAGTGATTATTTCAATGAAGGAAAAGAAGAAAAGAAAAAGAAAAAACATAAGCACTCAGGTAGTAAAGATACAGATGATAAAGCTGATGATACTAAAGGCAGTATTATATTAGAAAATGAAGAAGATGATATACACGATAATATAAGTGCCGATTTAAATGATGATATAAGCGATAATAAAAACAATAATATAAAAGCTGATATAAGTGATAATATAAAAGCTGATTTAGGCATGTATGATGAGGAATATCCAGATTCTGAAAATGACAAAAACGTCGAGGATGAAGTAAGAAACGCTACTATAGAGCAGGTTAAGGAGTTAATCACTCGTTTCGGTGGTACTATTACAGATCCAGGCACAAGTGAGAAGAAGAAGCTTGCATACGATATCCAGCATATGAGCGAAGGATTCTATAGTTTCATTAAGTTTGAAGCAGAAGCTACTGCTCCAGCTGAGATTGAAAGCAGAATCCGTATCATGGATAATGTATTAAGATTCTTAATCGTTAAAGACGGAGAGTAATTTATTAATCCCGATTTTTAAAGATGACGTTTGACTTACAACTCTTTATAGAAGAGGAGATTAAGTATGAACAAAGTTATATTAATGGGAAGATTGACAAGAGAACCAGATGTTCGTTATTCACAGAATGCGGATGGTTCTATGGCAGTTGCTAGATATACATTGGCTGTAGACAGAAGACGTGGAAGAAACAGTGATAATGAGCAGTCTGCTGATTTCATAAGCTGTGTTGCTTTTGGAAGATCAGGAGAATTCGCTGAGAAGTATCTTCATCAGGGTACTAAGATTGTTGTTACTGGCAGAATCCAGACAGGTAGTTATACTAACAAAGATGGTCAGAGAGTTTATACAACCGATGTAGTTGTTGAAGAACAGGAATTTGCAGAAAGCAAATCCGCAGCAGCAAGTAATGGAGGAGACTCTAGTTATGCTGCGTACACACCATCAAGACCAGAACCAAGCCAGGCGGCTGGAGATGGATTTATGGCTATTCCTGACGGAGTAGATGATGAGGGTTTACCTTTCAATTAAGATAGGAGGTAACTTAACATGCCAGATAAGAAGGCTGAAAGACCAGAGGGTCAGATGAGAAGAAGACCAATGCGCAGAAGAAAGAAAGTATGTGCATTTTGTGCTGATGCAAACAAGGCATTAGATTATAAGGATGTTGCTTTATTAAAGAAGTATGTATCTGAAAGAGGAAAGATTCTTCCAAGAAGAATCACAGGAAACTGCGCAAAGCATCAGAGAGCTCTTACTGTAGCTGTTAAGAGAGCAAGACACGTAGCTCTTCTTCCATATTCAGTAGATTAATATATATTAAGACTACGAGCCGTAGCAGGGAAACCTGCTACGGCTTTTTTGCGCGGGCAGCGATGAGAGAAGACATGGAAAGTTCCCAGTCGTGCTTGCACGAACTGAGAACTTTCCATGTCTTTTCGAGGAGCGCCGCGACAATGCCAGAACAAAGTTCTGGCATATGAGCTGCCCGCAGTAATGCGCCAATAATGAACAACGAAGGTCGAAGACCGGGAGTTGTGAATTATAGGCTCGGGAGTAGCGAAGCACGGAGGATTACTATATTGTTTTGCCCGCAGCAGTGAGCCATGCAATGACAGAACATATTACAATGGATATTGTATATATTATGTTGATTTAATCATCATAATTCGATTATGGATGATGTTATGAATAACAAATATGGAAAAAAAGCATTTAAATATAGCGGACTCTTGAGGTCGTTTTTTGCATGGCCATTATATATTGGGGCGGTTCTGATTATTATATGTGCAATTATGTTCTGTGTTAATGTGACAGCAGCGACAGTTGTAAGCATTTTTATGGTTATATATCTGATGGCATGCGGCCTCATGTATTTCTATATGAGACCAAGAATAATGTCAGGAATAGTGGAGTTTGCATCCAATTATTCTCAGGTTCAGAAGCAACTTTTGTATAATCTCAGTGTGCCATACTGTCTTCTTGATAATAACGGCAATGTCATGTGGACTAATAAGGCAATGCAGGATTGCTTAGGCATTAAGAGAGATTTCAGAAAGAATATTAATACTGTTATTCCAGAAGTTACACCAAGTATATTCCCAGATAGTGAAATTGGATTTAAGGAGATAAGACTTACATTTCAGGACAGGGATTATAAGGCTGAATTAAAGAATATTGATGCAGATTCTATAGCAGAGGGTGTTGATATAATTGAGAAAAGCATGGATTCTTCAATGTATGTAATGTATCTTTTTGATGAGACAGATATTAACACATATATACAGAAGTTAAAGGATGAAAGGTTCGTTGTGGGACTTGTGTATATAGATAATTATGAGGAAGCCCTTGATAGTACTGACGATGTAAGAAGGTCGCTTCTTGCAGGTCTTATTGATAAGCGAGTTAACAAGTATTTTTCTCCGGGTTCAGCAATTGTAAGAAAACTGGAAAAGGATAAATATATCGTTGTATTCAGATATAATTTCTTAGAGAAGCTTATGCAGGACAGGTTTAGTCTGCTTGAAGAGATTAAGAGTATCAAGATTGGTAACGAGATGACGCTTACTTTAAGTATGGGGATAGGAACGGGTTCGGCAGAGTATTCTAAGAATTATGATGTGGCTAAGGCAGCAATGGATCTTGCTCTTGGACGAGGCGGAGACCAGGCGGTAGTCAAGGATGGTGAGAAGATTCTTTATTATGGTGGCAAGAGCCAGCAGATGGAGAAGAATACAAGAGTTAAGGTGCGTGTTAAAGCTCATGCATTGAGACAGATTCTTGATAATAACAGTAATGTGCTTGTTATGGGACATACACTTGCGGATATTGATGCATTTGGTTCAGCTCTGGGAATATATGTTATTGCCAAGAAGCTTGGCAAGGAGGCGCACATTGTTCTTGGAGAGGTTACAAGCAGTGTACGGCCTTTTGTGAACAGATTCATAGACAAGGAGGAGTATCCGGACGATATGTTTATAAAGCCTGATGATGCGCCTTCTAAGATAAATGCATCAACAGTTGTTATTGTTGTTGATGTCAACAGACCACAGAGAACAGAGTGTCCTGAGCTTCTTGAAAAATGCAAGACAGTTGTTGTATTTGACCATCACAGAAGACAGAGTGATACAATTACTGGCGCAGTTCTTTCATATGTTGACCCATATGCATCATCAGCCAGTGAGATGATAACAGAAATGATACAGTATGTTGATGATAATATTAAGCTTAAGGCATTTGAGGCAGATGCACTTTATGCAGGAATTAATATTGATACTGATGGATTTAACAGTAAGTCAGGACCAAGAACTTTTGAAGCAGCAGCATTCCTAAGAAGACATGGTGCAGATGTAACAAGAGTAAGAAAAATGCTTCGAAGTAATATGAATGAATATAAGGAGATTGCAAAAGCTGTAAGCCGTGTGGAAGTTTATAAGGACGCATTTGCAATATCAATATTTAATGGTGATGGGATTGACACACCAACTGTTGGCGGTGCCAAGACAGCCAATGATTTGCTTGATATATCAGGAATTAAAGCTTCTTTTGTTATCACTCCTTACGAGGATAAGATATATGTGAGTGCAAGGTCTATTGATGAAGTCAATGTACAGCTTGTTATGGAAAAGCTTGGCGGTGGTGGTCATATAAGTATTGCCGGTGCACAGTTTACTGATTGTACAATTGACCAGGCAATTAATAAGATTAAGCTTACACTTGATAATATGATTAAGGATGGTGAAATATAATGGATGTTATTTTATTAGAGGATGTTAAGACATTAGGAAAAAAGGGACAGATTGTTAAGATTAATGACGGTTATGCAAGAAATTATGTGCTGCCTAAAAAGCTTGGAATTGAGGCAACAGCTAAGAATCTTAATGACCTTAAGTTAGCCAGGAAGAGAGAAGAAAAAGAGGCAGCAGAAGAGCTTGCAGCAGCTAAGGAGCTTGCAGCTAAGATTAGAAGAGTGCACAGTTACACTTTCTATGAAGACAGGCGAAGGCGGAAGAACATTTGGAACTATCTCAACTAAGGAAATAGCTGTTGCTGCAAAAGAACAGCTTGGACTTGAGGTTGATAAGAAGAAAATGAAGCTTGATGAACCTATTAAGACCTTGGAAACATATAGTATAAGCTTCACAAGGATGTTACAGCCAGACTTACAGTTAAAGTTGTAGAAAAAGTTGTAATTATAAGTGAGGAACTATGGAAGATATAAGCGTTACCAGAATTATGCCAAACAGTCTTGAGGCAGAGCAGTCCGTTATAGGTTCAATGATAATGGACAGGCAGGCTATTATAACAGCAGGAGAAATGCTTGTTTGTGATGATTTCTATAACAAGCAGTATGGCACTAATGTTTCAGTCTATGGTTGAAATGTGCAACGAAGGAAAGACAGTCGATATTGTAACATTACAGGAAAAGTTAAAAGAAAAAGACGTTCCACCAGAGGTATATAGTATAGAGTTCATAAGAGAACTGTTATCAGCCGTTCCAACGTCTGCTAATATACGTCAGTATGCTTCTATTGTTAAGGATAAGTCTATACTTCGTAACATTATAAGAGTTAATGAAAAAATAGCAAATGACTGTTATGCTGGAAAGGAAAGCACTAAAGATATCCTGGAGGAAACTGAGAAAAGAATATTTGAACTTGTCAGAAATAAAGGTGAAAGTGATTATAATCCTATAGATAAGATAGTTCTTGAAGCACTTGATAAGATATCAACCGCAGCTAAGAACAGAGGAGCAGTAACGGGTGTGCCAACTGGTTTTAAGGATCTTGACAGCTATCTTTCAGGACTTCAGCCATCAGATTTTGTGCTTGTTGCAGCAAGACCATCTATGGGTAAGACAGCCTTCGTACTTAACGTTGCTGAAAATGTTGCTATAAAACAAGGCATAACAACAGCCGTATTCAGTCTGGAAATGTCAGATGTACAGCTTGTTAACCGTATGCTTTCACTTGAGTCATCAGTTGATGCAGATAAGCTAAAGGAAAGGGCCGGCTTGATTCCAATGACTGGGGCAAGCTTATAGAAGGTGCCGATAGTATAGCCAAATCAAAGCTTATTATAGATGCTACACCAGGTATATCTATAGCAGATTTAAGATCTAAGTGCCGTAAGTATAAGATGGAGAAGACCAGACCACAGACCTATGCTTTCGGATCTTCGAGAGTCAGGTGCTATTGAGCAGGATGCCGACGTTGTTATGTTCCTTTACAGAGATGATTATTACAACAAGGATACAGAGTCAAAAGGGTATTGCAGAGATTATTATTGCCAAGCAGCGTAACGGTCCTATTGGAACTGTTAAGATGGCATGGCTGCCGGAACAGACAAGATTTGCAGATCTTTCAAGAGACTTAAGACAGTAATTGAACAAGCTAAAAAAGGAAAACCCCGAATCAGTATTAAACTGGTCCGGGGTTTTATGTAAGTACCATTCAGGTACATTGAACACCATCTGGTGAACGTTAATCTGTATCTTGTTCAGACTACTGTGGGTTAGGAGCGCCAACTGGACATGTTCCAGCACAAGCACCACAATCAACACAAACATCAGCGTTGATTTCGTAATGAGAAGCACCCTCGCTGATTGCTTCAACAGGACATCCTGCTGCACAAGCACCACAACTGATACAATCATCATTAATTACATATGCCATAGTATATATCCTCCTTAATAATCTCTTTATTAACTGCCTTGGCAGTCGCTTTAGTGATATTATACGATAGGCTTTGATAAAATTCAATATGAATTTTTATCAATAAAATATATTATTATTGTTAGGTATAACTAACTTGAGGTAGAATAGTAAAGTAAAATTAGTGTATTATTGACATTTATCCGGGGCAATATTATAGTAGGTATGTTGAGCGGTACAAAAGTACCGATAATATTAACCTAATAACAGGAGGTCAGTATGACAAGAATTACGAAGGACACTACAATTGGAGAAGCTCTACAGATTGATGCAGGTGTTATACCTATTCTTATGGGAGCTGGTATGCATTGTGTTGGATGCCCATCATCAGCAGGCGAGACATTAGAGGAAGCTGCTATGGTTCATGGTATTGATCCAGATATGCTTGTTGAGGAGATCCAGAGCTATCTTGATTCATTAAGCTAATAAAGACATCAGACATTATAAAAATAATATGTCATAAACATGGATAAAAAAAGGTCAGAACCATTAGTTATCCACTGACCTTTTATTATATGCATTCGACATGAATCATAATGCTGCGGCAACTCTTATGGCATGCCTGCCGATAATAAGTTCGCCATGTTCATTAAAGTAAGCGGCAGAATCCTCAGTGAAGGATTCTTTAGCAGCATATTCGGAAAGTATGTTACATACTTTGTTAAAGTTCACTGATGAGCAGCCCTCTTGGTCTTAAGAATAAGATAATATCTATCTGAAGGCTTTTTATATAATGAATTAGAATCGTTATATATAGGAGCAATAGCTCTTGAGGCATCAGAAAAATCATCCATGGATTCAAAAGAATATATCCTGTGTTTTTATCACAGGCTTAGCGTTCTTAGGCTTGCCTCTTTTCAGCTGGCTCATCTGTGTTTTTAGAAGGAGTGTAGTGTTATCTTTGGTGTCTTATTCGTCTGTTTAAGTACTCACGTTAACCGGTTACTGAACAGATTCATAAGATCATCACCGATAACGCCTCCTTCTGATTTAGTCTGTTTGGTGTCTATGTCAAGCTCATCCCCTGCTGTTGGTGGAACTGATGAATCAGTATATGAAGAGCTGTCATCGATAGTTTCCATATCTGAATACTCATCATCATAGTCATATTCTCCATCATCAGAAGGAGAGAATTTGGAAAATCTTGTATCAAGTTCTTCCGGATTATCAACCTTTGTGACTATGAGCACAATACACTCAGAAGAGACAGGAATCGCTTCAATCATCAGAGGAGTATCTTCCGCCTCAAAACCAAGTTCATATGATGCCTGCTGCATCATGTCCCTGAAAAGTTCTTTCGCTTTATCACTGCCATAGGCAAGCTCATTGATCTTTAATTGTCTTGATGCCAGATCAGATCCTTGTTAAGTGTGCATCGTATCTGGTTTTCATTAAGTCTTTCTATTTTCATAACAAGTCTCCTTTCCTGCGAAATGCATTAAATTATTTATTATGCAAATATAATACTCATTTTTCATAGATATGTAAAAGAAGTGGAATAACACATGAATAAAATAAATATAAAAAATTTTTTAAAATATTTTGACAAAAATTATAAAATTTGATATTGATAATATTTATTTAATATATGTTATAAAATAAACAGAGTGATTAGAACTGAATCAACTGGAGGTGAGAAAAAGAGTTTAACGAAAGATACGAGTTTATTAAAGAACTGGGAAAAACCAGTTATTCTAGTGTTTATCTGGTCAGGCACACAGTATTAGATGTGTTGCGGGTGGCCAAGGTTATCAACAAGGCTTCATATGATAAAGGCCATATCATAAGAGAAGCCAGTCTTATTAAGAATCTTAAACATCCCCACATACCTGTTATTTATGACATATATGAAGATGATATAAGTATTTGCATTATTGAAGAATATATATCTGGTAAATCTTTGCGTGATTTCGTGTGTGAATCAGAAAAGCTGGGTATAAATCAGATATGTGATATAGGAATAAAGTTATGTAACATATTGGAGTATCTGCATAACTATTGCGGTGGAATAATCCACCTTGATATTAAGCCGGATAATATTATTATAGATGATAACAATAATGTTAAGCTTATAGATTTCGGTAATTCATTATATAGTTATGAAACAAATGATCAAAGTATGTTAAGTCCAGGCTTTGCAGCACCAGAGCAGTATCAGGGTGCACAGCCAACAAAACGTACTGATATATACAGTGTGGGAATGGTTCTTAAGTTTATGACAGATGCCAGCGGTTTTAGCAGGATAAGTCATAAAAAGAATATACCGAGGTAATAATGAAATGTACACGCCACAAGCCGGAGTTAAGATACAGAAATGTACAGGCTGTGAGTTGTGCATTACAGCATATAAGCTGCCAGTCGGGACGACTGGGTAAAACAAAAGAAGGTAATAATCACTCATATGTTATAAGAATATCCGGAACAAAAAGAGGAATAGGAGTTACTCACATTGCGTTAAGCATGGCATATGCAATTGGAAAATGTGGAATCAGCTGTGTTGTAACCGAAAAATCAGGAAGAAGTGATATACAGGCTATAATGCTTAATGGAAGGCTTGATGAAAACGGATTATTTACATATAATGGTGTACATTTTGCAGCAGATGGTATCAGCTATAAGCAGCAGGATGAGAAAAGCAGTCCGCGTTATAAAGTGATAATAGTAGATGAAGGAATACATGGCACCGATAAAGTTAACTATGAAGATATTATGTGCAGGTTATTTAATAATTATAAGGTTATTAATATTATAGTTGCAGGTGGAAAGTATGGCGTTGCTAATGAGTGCAGCATCATTAACAGCTGTACATATGACACCAGGCTTATGTTAAATCTTATGGATAAAACTCAATACTATGAATATGCAAACTATATTGCTGATAGCAGGATGTGCTACAGGATTCCATGTATGTATAATTGGCATGTATGTAATGAAGAATTTATTCCGGTGATAAAAGATTTCATTCAGGATAATATGCCTGAAATATGGGAAAATATAATAACAGACTTAAAAAAGGAGAAGTTAGGCTTATTATATGAAAAGGCGTATATTATCAGATATAAAATCTTTAAGGTGCTCTGGCAATGTTTCGGGGGAAAAAGTATTACATGTAAAAAAAAAGAAAGCCGTAGAATATATAAGGAATACAGAACATCAGCGAAATTAACCTCAATAAAGCTTATAGGTGTGGCTGGTTTATGCAGTGGTGCAGGCACAACTCAGATGTGTATAATGCTGGCTGTTTTTATGGGAAAGGTATTAAAAAAGAAAACTGCTGTAGCAGGAGATGAGGTTACGTACAGTCTTATGCTAAGACAGATGCAAAAGGCAGCAGCGATACAGCATAAGGGCATAGCAAGCCGGCATGCATACAGTATGGATGGCATTGATTATTACTGTGGAATACGTGATGAAGACATAGGAATATTAAGGCAGAAATATGATGTTATAATACTGGATATAAGCTTTGAGAATACATTTGATAATACAAATGTTACATTTGCAAGGATGGTATCGAGGTTATCAGCGTGTGATGAAAAGATTCTTGCAGGGTCGATGCTCCCATGGAAATCAAGAGAATGTGAAAAAAAAGATGGAAAGAATAGAAAGATTTCTTGATATAAGAGGATTAAAAATGGTTACATTGGCTGCATGTGATAAGGAAGCGGTGAGTATAATTAAAAAACATGGGGTTGAAGTTGTTCTTATCCCATTTGAAAGAAATCCATTTGTCATAAGTGGTGAAAATCTTAGAAGTTTTCTTGAACTTCTAAAGATTACGTAACAGTTAAAAACTTATTTAGTACGTTTAAAATTATAATATCACGGATATATAAAAGCGGTTCCTTCGCTTACAGGTTATTGCAGGGGAACAGGTTATGACTAATTCCCCTGTGATATCCCTATTATAAGTACTTCGCATTTGGAAAAATGTATGATAATATAAGATAAAACACTGGATATGATTGGAGATTGTTATGGAAAGTAAGGATAAAACAAAAATAAAGCTTGGATTAATAGGTGTGGCTGCAGCTGTAATTTAGCGGGAATTGTGGTAGGAGCAGTGTTTGTCAGAAAATATTCACCATCTAAAAAGTATATGGATGGGTATGAATATTTTAATGTTGATAATACATCGGATAGTGCTCTTATTATAATCAATGGTTCTAAATACGAAGATAAGGGTATGAAACTTGATGGAAAATGGTATCTTCCAGTTGATTTCGTATCAGAAAATATCAACGTGAGGTTTTATAATGATGCAGAAAGTGGAGCAGTTCTTTATACTGATGATAAAAGGACGTATGAGTATGCACCAGGGAAGGATTATTACACTGATAATGAAAACAACAGCTACAAAACAGAATATCCAATAGCAGTAATGGTAAATGATGATAAGTATGTAGCCTGGGAATATGTAGCACAGTATACTAACTGTACATATTCATATGGTAGTGCACCTGAAAGGATATGCATACGCAGCATAGCAGGTGAAGAGAAAGCTGTAGTGGCTGATAAGGATACATATGTAAGATATCGTGGCGGAATAAAGAGTGATGTGCTTGAGAAAGCAGCAAAAGGAAGCATGCTTTACTATGTTGATGATCTTGATGACTGGATAAAGGTTACAACCAGTACAGGGTATACAGGATATGTAAGAAGTAAAGATGTTTCGGATGTATATGAATATGTCCCAGAAGATACTTATGTTGAGGATTATGTAAAGGTTTTATCTGATTCAAAGATAAGACTTGGATGGTTCCAGACAGGTGGAATAAGTGGTAACAGCAAGGCAGCAGGTCTTGTCAGTGCATCAGCAGTTAATGTGATATCACCAACGTGGTACAGCGTTACATCTGAGCAGGGAGACGTTTCAAGCTATGCACAAAGGGGCATGGGTTAATGATATGCATGCAGATGGAATAAAGGTGTGGCCGCTTATCAATGATTTTAATAAGGATATAGATTATAAAACTTTGTTCTCAGTAAGAAGCAATAGAAGAAAGCTTATAGATACACTTATGAGAGATGCCGTTTCTTATGGATATGATGGGATTAATCTTGATTTTGAAAATATCAGAAATGAATATTCAAAGGATTTTCTTCAGTTTATAAGAGAGCTTGCACTTGAATGTCATAAGAATAATATAGTACTTTCAACAGACAATTATAAGCCAGAGGCATATAATAAATTTTACAATTTAAAGGAGCAGTCATCATATGTTGATTATGTTGTAGTTATGGCATATGACGAGCATTATGCAGGCTCTGAGGCAGGCTCTGTAGCTTCTCTGCCTTTTGTAAGGGAAGCTGTAAGTGATACTATAGATATGGTTCCATCAAAGCAGGTTATAGTAGGTATTCCTTTTCTTTACAAGAATATGGAGCATATCAGGACAGACAACAACAAGCCGTGCAGTAGGTATGCAGGCTGCGATTGATGAACTTAATGCTGATGGAAAAACTGCACCATGGAATGAAGATGCCGGACAGTATGTAAGTTCATATGATAAGAATGGTGTCACTAAAAAGACATGGTTTGAGGAAGATAAGTCTATAGAAGAAAAACTTAAGGTCATATCAGAATATGATACAGCAGGTGTTGCAGCATGGAAGCTTGGATTAGAAAAGGCATCAGTATGGAATGTGATAAGCAGATACATTAATTAGGAATAAATAATGCAGACTGACATACACTTTAAGAAAAAAGGTATGTGATTAATATGAAGTTCAGATTAAAAATATTGAAGGTATCTTTGTTTGTGCTTTTAGTTCTCACAGGTGTATATATATTCCATTATGCAGAAACTGGCAGAAACACCATAGGAGGTGTTGAAGCCGAAAACACAGTTGAGGATGTTAATGTTGCAGAAAAAGTGGTTGCCATTGACAGTGGTCATGGCGGAATAGATCCAGGTAAAATAGGTGTCGGCGGTATATATGAAAAGGATGTTAATCTTGCAATATCAGTTAAATTAAAAAAATTACTTGAACAGTCTGGTATAACTGTTATAATGACAAGGTCAGATGATAATGGATTATATAATGAAAGCGACACAAACAAAAAAGCTTCTGATATGAAGAAAAGGTGCAGTATAATCAATGAAAGTAATGCTGATGCGGTTGTAAGTATTCATCAGAACAGTTATGTGTCTGGGGAATCAAGAGGTGCACAGGTATTTTATTATAAGCAGTCAGCTGAAGGAAAAAAACTGGCAGGTATTATACAGAGACATATAGTAAATGAAGCTGATACTACTAACAAACGTGTAGAAAAGGCGGATTCGACATATTACCTGCTGCTTCATACGAATGTACCAGCTGTCATAGTTGAATGTGGTTTTTTATCTAACCCAGAAGAGGCAGGAAGACTTAACAGCGATTCGTATCAGCAGAAAATTGCCGGGAGTATATACAATGGTCTTATGGAATATCTGACCAATCAATAATATAAAAGAGGTGTAAGTGACAGTGGAAACGATTGTTGCAAATATTACAGGAAATCCCAAAGAGGATGACAAAATATATGATAAGGCAGGAGAAATACTAAGAGCAGGCGGTCTTGTCGCATTTCCAACAGAAACAGTCTATGGACTGGGGGCAGATGCACTTGATGTAAAGGCCTCTGCAAAGATATATGCTGCTAAGGGAAGACCTTCTGATAATCCGCTTATAGTGCATATTGCAGATGTTAATGCATTATACAAGTGAGGTACCCAAGACAGCATTAAAGCTTGCCGAAAAGTTCTGGCCGGGACCTCTTACAATGATATTAAAAAAGTCGGATATAGTTCCTGATTCTATCACAGGGGGTCTTGGAACGGTTGCGATAAGAATGCCAAGCCACCCTGTTGCAGCAGAGCTTATAAGAAGCTCAGGAGTATATATAGCTGCACCAAGTGCTAATACATCAGGAAAGCCAAGCCCAACAATGGCAGAGCATGTAATTAATGATTTATCTGGAAGAATAGATATGATTATTCAGGATGATACTGTAGATATAGGTGTGGAGTCTACGATTATTGATCTTAGTGAGGAAGTACCGACTATATTAAGACCTGGCTATATTACACAGGCTATGTTTGAGGAAGCTATTGGAAAAACAATAATTGATCCGGCAATTATGGGAAGCCTTAAAGAAGGCGTGATACCTAAGGCACCGGGAATGAAATACAAGCACTATGCACCTAATGCTGATGTGACCATTGTTGAAGGTCCACATGAAAAGGTTGTCCAGTATATTAACAGGCAGGTGTCAGAAAAAGAAGCAGAAGGTCACAGATGTGCAGTTATGGCAACTGATGAGACAAAAGATAAATATATAAATGATGGATTGTTTCAGCATGGGACATAAGGATGATGAGCTGAGTGTTGCAAGAAACCTGTATGCGATATTAAGGGACTTTGACAAGCAGAAAGTAGAGTATGTTTACTCAGAAAGTTTTGAGACAAAGAATGTGGGACAGGCTGTTATGAACAGACTTATCAAGGCAGCCGGGCATAAAATAGTTAAACTGGATTAATATATTTTTAATTAATGAAGATATGAGGATTTCCTATGAACACATTTGACAAGGTGATATTCGTATGTAATGGAAATACATGCAGAAGTCCGATGGCGGCAACTGTTATGGCTAATCTTAAACAGGATATTATATCGGAATCCAGAGGGATGGTGGTGCTTTTCCCAGAACCATATAAATCCGAAGGCGGTTGCTGTTGCAGCCAAGCATAATATGATAATTCCGAACAATTCAGCAAAACAGTTGTTGAATGAGGATTTCGGAAATGATACACTTGTACTGGCTATGAATTCGCATATGAAACAGAAGATATATGATGAATACAGTGAGGCAATTAATGTATATACTCTGAGTGAATATGCAGGAGAGCCTGAACAGGACATTAAAGACCCATATGGAAAAGGCATTGAGGAATATAATGCATGTTTTGAAATGATATGCAGGCTGGTTGGCAAGGTTGCAGAGTATCTGGATGGGTTGTCAGAAGAAAAAGAAGATAAAGGAGAAGAACAATGATAGCAATTGGTTGTGATCATGGAGCATTAGAACTAAAGGAGCAGCTTATAGAACATCTTAAGAAGAGAGGTGTTGAGTGTAAGGATTATGGCACATATACTAAGGATTCATGCGACTATCCTGTATATGCCAAGAAGGTAGCTGAGGCTATTCTTTCGGGCGAGTGTGAGGAAGGAATTCTTCTTTGCGGAACAGGGATTGGAATGAGCATGGCCGCTAATAAGATTAAGGGAATAAGAGCAGCGTTATGCAGCGACTGCTTCTCAGCACAGGCTACTAAGGAACATAACAATGCCAATGTATTGTGTATGGGTGCAAGAGTTATCGGACCAGAGCTTGCTTTTAGAATAGCGGATACATTTTTAGATTCCAAGTTTTCAAATGATGAGAGACATATAAGAAGAACATTAGATGGAGCCAAGATGTATGTCACGCTGTTTCCATGCAATGAATGTGCAAAGGCGATTATACAGGCGGGAATTAAAACTATTGTGTATGATTGCGATAAGTATGCGGATACAGCTTCAGTCATAGCATCAAAGAGGATGCTTAACGCTGCAGGAGTAAGATATTATAAGTATGAGTCTGATAAAAGAGAAGTGACACTTCAGTTATAACAGATGTAGCAGTCGGCGTGGCGATGTGCAATAAATATATATAATTATGCCGGGGTCAAAAGCTCCGACTTTAATACCCATCATATTTCTATGCAGAAGAATGCATAATATAAATATGATGGGTATTATTAAATATAATGAGTATTATGTTGTTCACTAGTAAATTATATGGAAGCTTCGTAATCTTCAAGAATCTTAAGATATCCGTGGAATGTTCCGGAATATATTGAAGTTAAAAGATTATTCAGCTTGTGAAGTGATTCTACAAGCATGTTGTCAGATATAAGACCATCGCTGCAGGCATCTGCAAGCTCATCAAGGTCTACTACACGTACAAAGCCTGAGTTTTCTATGATAACATCAGCTAACAGATCAGTAAAAACGTATGTATCAGAAGCTTTATCGTAAGCTGTATCTATGATATCACAGTATATATAAGCCAGGGTGCCATCCTGTTTATAGAACTTACTTATTTTATAACCTTCTTTTAGTACGTAATAAGATACGCCATGTGAGAATTCCGCTTTAGGACGGAAGGTTTTCCAGCTAGTTATAATAGTATCTTCATCAATATGTATGATGGTATCGTCTTTCAGGTTGACGCATTCGCTTGGGATAAGACGTTTACGGAATAAAGTTGCCATACGTATTCCTCCTGATTAAGTAAATGAATTTCATAGCACATATTTATTATGGAAATTATAGCAAGCAGATATATAAAATTCAACAAAAATGGATAAACGTTGAATAAAAAATTCAGATGTTATTCTTTGTGAAAAATTAGCAAAATGCCTAGACATTAGATATCTGAGTGTAAATATTTGGGAAATAAAATATATAGACAACATTTGTTTAAAAGGGTATAATCGGTATAGAATTTTAAAGTGAGTGGGTTATCATTAGTGTATGGGAATGAGGAATTGCATTGAAGAATATAGTATTAATATCCCAGCTTAGCATATGCGTTATGGTTCCAACGTTTATATGTCTGGCACTAGGCCTATGGCTGGATAAAAAGTTAGGAACATGTTTTACTATTCCACTGCTTATACTGGAATTGCGGCTGGCTGCAGAAATGCATACGTGCTTGCTATGAATTCCATAAAGCGACAGGATGAGGTTAAGAAAAAACTTGAACAGGAAAAGGATATACAGCAGAAGGTAGAACGATATAACAAAGCACATAAGGATAACAACTAAAAGAGAGGAGTATAATGCATGATTGAGAAAATCAAAGATATTAATCCCTCTATCCCAGGTATGCTTATAGTACAGCTGTTGTATCTGTTGGGAGATAATTTAATAATATGTATAGCCAAAACACTTAAGCCTGCCATAGGTTTTGTAGCAGGTGTGGCGTATGCGGTTTTTAGTACCTTTCATATGAGTTTACGTATAAGAAAGGTAGTGTATGGAGGGGCGAATACAAGCATTACATTTATATTAGGCTATGTAATACGTCTTATAGTGATGCTTGTTATGTTTACAGTATTGTATGTTTTTGATCTGGGAGATCTGTTATTTGCAATACTGGGAATGTTTTCAATGAAAGTAGCGGCTTATATACAGCCGTTTACTGATAAATTAATCAACAAAAATAAAAAAAGGAAGGTGAGAAAGTGGGAAGCTCTTATGTTAACACACTTGTAGCATGTGATTCGAGTTTTATGATTCATAGCCTTAAGGAGTTCCATATTCCAGGCATTGATTATACATTCAGTATTAACACGACACATGTTGCTATGTTGCTGGTTTCAATCTTCATAATTATCATGGCGGTTATTGCCAGGGTGAAGATTAATAAGGTCAAGCCTGATGATACACCTGGGATGTTCCAGAATGCTATAGAGATTATAGTGGAGATGCTTGGAACGATGGTTGACGGAATTATGGGAAAGAATGCAAACAAGTTCGTCAACTATATTTCAACATTATTCCTATTTATTATAATTTCCAATATATCTGGTCTTTTCGGACTCAGGCCACCAACGGCTGATTATGGTGTTACTCTGTGTCTTGGTCTGATAACATTTATACTGGTTCAGTTTAATGGTATCAAGAAGAATAAGGTAGGACATTTTGCTGCATTATTCCAACCGATATGGTTTTTATTCCCGATTAACCTTATTGGTGAATTTGCAGTTCCGTTATCATTATCATTACGTCTTTTCGGTAATGTAATGTCAGGAACAGTTCTTATGGGATTGATATATGATTTGCTCAGCCATTCACAGTTGCATACCCGGCAGTACTGCATGCGTACTTTGATTTATTCTCAGGCTGCATTCAGGCGTATGTATTCTGCATGTTAACTATGGTTTATGTTAACGACAAGATAGCCGATTAACGGCAAATATTTTTATTAGACGGAGGATTTTTAAATGAATATTTCAGGAAGTGAATTTATTCAGGCTATGTCAGCCATTGGTGCAGGTATTGCGATGATCGCAGGTGTTGGTCCTGGTGTTGGACAGGGTATTGCAGCAGGTTATGGTGCATCTGCAGTAGGACGTAACCCGGGAGCTAAGTCTGATATTACTTCAACAATGCTTCTTGGACAGGCCGTAGCCGAGACAACAGGTCTTTACGGTTTTGCCGTAGCTATTATCTTAATGTTCGTTAAGCCTTTCGGAAACTAAGAAGAGGTGCGAAGATAATAGAAAGGAGGCCTACAATTGAATTTGTCAGGAAATACATTTGTTGCCATAGCGGCTGATGGACGATTATTCGGTCTGGATCCGCAGCTCCTTTTTGATGCAGCAGTAACTGCAGTCAATGTATTTATACTGTTTCTTTTACTTACATTTATTCTTTTCAATCCTGTAAGGAATATGTTAAAAAAGAGACAGGATAAGATAACAAGTGACAGGGAGAACGCTGAGAACGATAAGAAGGAAGCGGGTGCCCTTAAAGCAGAATATGAGGCTAAGTTAAAGGATGCCCACAAGGAGGCAGAACAGATTCTTAGTGATGCAAGAAAGACTGCTATGCACAATGAGACCAAAATCATTGATGAAGCCAAGGCTGAGGCAGCAAGAATTATAGAAAGAGCGAATGTTGAAGCTGAACTTGAGAAGCAGAAGGTTGCTGATGAGGTTAAACAGCAGATTGTAACTGTAGCAGCTGTTATGGCATCTAAGTTAGTTGCCAGATCTATTGATGAGAAAGACAGCAATGCTCTTATTGAAGAGACTTTGAATGAAATGGGTGAGAAAACATGGCTAAGCTAATTGAAGCAACATACGGTGATGCTTTATTTGAGCTTGCCGTAGAAGAGTCCAGGGTGGATTCTCTGTATGATGAGGCCGGGGCTGTCATTGAAGCATTTGATGATAATCCTGAGTTTGGCAGACTGCTCAATCATCCAGAAGTTGAAAAGGGAGAAAAGGAAGAACTTATTAATAACATTTTCTCTCAGTTTGTTTCAGGAGATATGACAGGTTTGTTGATAACCATGGTCTCAAAGGACAGACAGAAAAAGATTGTTGATACACTTGAGTATTTTCGAAAGAGAGTTCTCGAATACAAGAAAATAGGAATTGCTTATGTAAGCACAGCAAAGCCACTCACTGATGAACAGAAGAAGGCTGTTGCTGGGAAGCTGTTAGAAACTACAGGATATGTTGATTTCCAGATGCATTATTCGGTTGATGAAAGTCTTATTGGCGGAATGGTAATAAGAATCGGTGACCGTGTAGTAGACAGCAGTATTAAGCATAAAATAGACGAACTTTCCAGAAGTCTGATGAAGATTCAGTTATAGGAATATCAGACAGGTTAGTTTAATTAATCAGAAAGCGGGTGCATAGAGCTAATGAATTTAAGACCGGAAGAAATCAGTTCAGTTATAAAAGAACAGATAAAAAGATATTCTACCGAACTAGAAGTATCAGAAGTTGGTACAGTAATTCAGGTAGCAGATGGTATCGCTAGAATCCATGGACTTGAAAAGGCCATGCAGGGAGAACTTCTTGAATTCCCTGGTGAAGTATATGGTATGGTACTTAACCTTGAAGAGGATAATGTTGGTGCCGTTTTACTTGGTGATTCAAGAAATGTTAATGAAGGCGATACTGTTAAGACAACTGGACGAGTTGTTGAGGTTCCAGTTGGTGACGCATTGACAGGACGAGTTGTCAATGCATTAGGACAGCCTATTGATGGCAAAGGACCAATCGTTACAGATAAGTATCGTAAGATTGAGAGAGTTGCATCAGGCGTTATTACAAGAAAATCAGTAAGCGTTCCACTTCAGACAGGTATTAAGGCTATTGATGCCATGGTTCCTATCGGAAGAGGACAAAGAGAGCTTATCATCGGTGACCGTCAGACAGGTAAGACAGCTATCGCTATAGATACTATTATCAACCAGAAGGGTCAGGGCGTACATTGTATATATGTTGCTATCGGACAGAAGGCATCAACAGTTGCAAGTATCGTTAAGACTCTTGAAGAGTACGGTGCAATGGCATATACAACCGTAGTTGCATCTACAGCAAGTGAGCTTGCACCTCTTCAGTATATTGCTCCTTACTCAGGATGCGCTATAGGTGAAGAGTGGATGGAAAACGGTGAAGATGTTCTTGTTGTATATGATGACTTAAGTAAGCATGCAGCAGCATACAGAACACTTTCTCACTTCGTTAAAGAGAGCTCCTGGACGTGAGGCTTATCCTGGAGATGTATTCTATCTTCACTCAAGACTTCTTGAGAGAGCAGCACGTATGTCAGATGAGTACGGCGGAGGCTCACTTACAGCACTTCCTATCATCGAGACTCAGGCAGGGGATGTTTCAGCATATATTCCTACTAATGTAATTTCTATTACAGATGGTCAGATATATCTTGAAACTGAGATGTTTAACTCTGGTTTCAGACCAGCAATCAATGCCGGTCTTTCTGTATCAAGAGTTGGTGGTTCAGCACAGATTAAGGCTATTAAGAAGATAGCTGCTCCTATTCGTACAGAGCTTGCCCAGTACAGAGAGCTTGCATCATTCTCACAGTTTGGTTCAGAGCTTGATGCTGATACTAAGGAGAAACTTGCACAGGGCGAGCGTATCATGGAGATGCTTAAAGCAGCCACAGTATAAGCCAATGCCGGTTGAATATCAGGTTATCATTATATATGCTGTTACCAAGAAGTATGTTATCGATATAGATGTTGACAGGATTCTTGATTTCGAGCAGGGATTATTTGACTTTATTGATACTAAGTATCCACAGATTCCAGAGTCTATTAAAGAGACTAAGGAACTGACAGCAGATAATGAGAAGGCACTTATAGCTGCCATCGAGGAGTTTAAGAAAACATTTATCCAGTAAATGTTTTGGAATGGAGGTAATAGTTTATGGCCTCAATGAGAGACATAAAAAGACGTAGAGATAGTATTCAGAGTACCGGTCAGATTACCAAAGCCATGAAGCTCGTATCTACTGTTAAATTGCAGAAAGCAAAGGGAAAGCGGAAAGTACCAAGCCGTATTTCGACCTTATGTATGATACCGTAAAGAATATGCTTGCCAAGTCAGGTAATATCAATCACAAATATCTGAAAGCCGGAGATTCAAGTAAGAAAGCGATTATCACAATTACAGCGAACAGAGGACTTGCCGGAGGATATAATTCCAACATTACCAGACTTATAACAGGTAGTGATATTCCTAAGGAAGACGCACTTATATATGCAATAGGAACAAAGGGAAGAGATTTCCTTTCAAGAAGAGGCTATCAGATTAAAGCAGATTATTCAGATATGGTTGAAGAACCTGCGTATACAGATGCCAAGGCTATATGTAATAAGGTGCTTGATGCATTTACAAGTGGAGAAGTCGGAGAGATATATCTTGCTTATACATCTTTTAAGAACACTGTGGTTCATGAACCTAAGCTTATCAAGCTGCTTCCTGTTGATGCAGATTCAATGAAACAGGACGGCGAAGAGACTGATAACACACCTATGAATTATGAACCGGGTGAAGAGGAAGCTCTTAACATGATTATACCGAAGTATGTGTGCAGTCTGATATACGGAGCTATGGTTGAGGCCGTTGCAAGTGAGAACGGAGCACGTATGCAGGCAATGGACAGCGCAACAAGCAATGCAGAGGATATGATATCAGATCTGTCGCTTAAGTATAACAGAGCCCGTCAGGCTTCTATTACACAGGAACTTACAGAAATCATAGCAGGTGCGAATGCTATCGGATAGTTATAATAATTATAGATGGAGGTAACAATGGCAGAGAATAATATTGGTAAGATTACTCAGGTTATCGGTGCTGTAATTGATATTAAGTTCACAGACGGTAATCTGCCAGAAATCAATTCGGCCATCAATATTAAGACTAATGACGGCGGTAAGCTTGTTGTAGAGGTTGCCCAGCATCTTGGCGATGATGTAGTAAGATGTATAGCCATGGGTCCTACAGATGGTCTTGTCAGAGGTATGGAAGCAGAGGCAACAGGAGCCCCAATTTCTGTACCAGTAGGTGAACAGACTTTAGGAAGAATGTTCAATGTATTAGGTGAGCCAATAGATAATAAGCCAGCTCCAGAAGTAGAGCATATGCCTATTCACAGAAAGGCACCTGCATTTGCAGAGCAGGCTACTAATACAGAGATGTTAGAGACAGGTATCAAAGTAGTAGATTTACTCTGCCCTTACCAGAAGGGTGGAAAGATCGGACTTTTCGGTGGTGCCGGAGTAGGTAAGACAGTACTTATTCAGGAACTTATCAGTAATATTGCAACTGAGCATGGTGGATATTCAGTATTCACTGGTGTTGGTGAGCGTACAAGAGAGGGTAATGACCTTTATCACGAAATGATGGATTCAGGAGTTATCGAGAAGACAACCATGGTATTCGGTCAGATGAATGAACCACCTGGAGCAAGAATGAGAGTTGGTCTTACAGGACTTACTATGGCTGAGTACTTCAGAGATAAGGGTGGAAAGGATGTACTTCTTTTCATCGATAATATCTACAGATTTACCCAGGCTGGTTCAGAGGTTTCAGCGCTTCTTGGACGTATGCCTTCAGCCGTAGGTTATCAGCCAACTCTTCAGACAGAGATGGGTGCTCTTCAGGAGCGTATCACATCAACAAAGAATGGTTCTATCACATCAGTTCAGGCTGTATATGTACCTGCCGATGACCTTACTGACCCAGCGCCAGCTACAACATTTGCACATCTTGATGCAACTACAGTTCTTTCACGTTCTATAGTTGAGCTTGGTATATATCCAGCTGTAGATCCACTTGAATCTACATCAAGAATTCTTGATCCAAGAATCGTTGGTGAAGAACATTATAAGGTAGCAAGATCAGTTCAGGAGATATTACAGAAGTACAAGGAACTCCAGGATATCATTGCTATCCTTGGTATGGACGAGCTTTCAGAGGATGATAAGCTTGTTGTTTCAAGAGCAAGAAAGGTTCAGAGATTCTTATCACAGCCATTCTTCGTAGCTGGACAGTTTACTGGTCTTGAAGGAAGATATGTTCCTGTAAGTGAGACAATTCAGGGCTTCAAGGAAATTATCGAAGGAAAGTATGATGACATTCCAGAGAGTTACTTCCTTAACTGTGGTGGAATTGATGATGTTTTAGCTAAGGTAGAGAAGTAGAAAAGAGGTTGTAATGGCAGATTTACAGACAATGAAGCTTCTGGTTAATACACCCGAAAGAGTGTTTCTACAATGATGACGCTACATTTGTTGAACTTTCTACCAGTGAAGGCGATATAGGTGTTTATCCGGGACATATTCCGCTTACTGCAGTTGTTGTTCCTTGTGTTCTGACTATACACAATGGTAATGATGTAAAGAAAGCTGCGGTACACGGTGGAATTATAGAGATTCTCAAGGATAAGATAACTATTCTTGCTGAGGTGGCAGAATGGTCAGATGAAATCGATGTAGAAAGAGCTAACGAGGCGAGACTGCGAGCTGCAAAAGAGATCTTGATGTCCCAGCCATGATTCTAATCTGGATATGGTAAGAGCAGAGGCAGCGCTTAAGAGATCGCTTGCGAGAGCTATTAAGGCTGTTAATTAAATAATATGTATAAACCTTCCATTATCTGGGAATATTTCAGGTGATGGGAGGTTTTTTATATGGTAAAGATATATAGATTTCAAGGCTGAAATAGCAGAAAAGATATAGTTTTCAGAGGCTTAGTATTATACTGGCAGTTTTGTGGATATTTATACAAGGGCATAAAGGGTGAGACAATGGATGTTGTAGATACATTTTGTGAAAATGTGTACTATGATATAAGCGCCGATATATCAGCGACAGGAAAGCTTGACAATGGGATGTCGGATACTGCAAAGAAACTGATGATGACACAGATGGCAAAGACTCTGGGGCTTAACAGATATAATATAACGGAGCAAATGAAAAGATGATTATATCTTGACACAGGACTCAGTTTATGGGGATGTGGATATAAGGATAAAAAAAGAATAAGAGATTATTTTATAACTGATATAGAACTGTATAAGGGATTTGAGAGCACTTCAGATTATGAAAAGCTGATGAAACAGGTGTTAGAGGAATATGGAATAGATACTCATGTAACAGTCAGCATGAAAGGAAGCAGTAGATGGGGAATATGTAACTGATATGATAAAATCTGAGGTAGCGGCAATGAGTTGTTAAAACAGCTTAAAGCAAAGGAAATACAGTCAAGAAAGACCATGGATTCATATGTTGTGTATGCTTACGCTAAAAGCGATTAAGGATTCTGTAAGCATAGGAAAGAACAAGATAAATGTTAATATAACAATGAATTATGACGAGACAGAGGGAAGTGACGGATATACAGCTTTCAACACCGATATATAATGAAAATAGATTTTGAAAAGATTATTAAAACAGATATTATTATTGTGGTTTTGTCACAAAGAGATTAAAAATAACCATTGTCAGAAAGATGACTCTTAATTAATGGAGGGAAAAATAAGAGGCAGATATGGAATAAGAAAAGGAAGAAAGCTTTTAGAATAAAAGAAACGACTTGATATATGTATAGATAAAAACCTTATAGATATGACTATAAGCAGCAGAAAACTAAAAGATGAAAAAGGCACAGAAGGAAAGATAAGATCCGTCCAGTTATTAAAGATACACTGGATCAGGTATCTGAGTTTGTTGGAAGAAAGGTGCTTCACACTAATTATACACAGAAAGATGTTAAGACAGCGTATAGAAAATATATGGAAGAAGAGTTTAAGCAGGCGCAGTTTAATATGAACAGATTCATTGCCACAACTATTCTTTTCGAAGAAAGGAGCATGTACCTGTAAATATAAGAAGCTTGCACAGATTAAGAGCCAGAATGATATGTCACATAACAGAACCAAGACATATATTCTTAAGGAAGGCGAGAAGGTGGATTTCCTCGTTGACCTCGGAGTTATGACTAAAGAGGGGGCAATTGTAAGGACAAGATATGATAAGTTCAGGCAGATTAATAGATTCCTTGAATTTATAGAGGATATTCTGCCACAGTTAGATAAGGATAAAGAACAGACAATAATTGATTTTGGATGTGGAAAATCATATCTTACATTTGCAATGTATTATTATCTGAAGGTACTCAAGGGTTATAATATAAGGGTAATCGGTCTTGATCTTAAAGAAGATGTTATAGAACATTGTAACCAGTTAAGAACGAAATATGGTTATGAGAGACTCAATTTCTATGAAGGAGATATTGCTTCTTACAAGGGTGTTGAGTCTGTAGATATGGTTGTAACACTTCATGCATGTGATACGGCTACAGATTATGCACTCGCCAAAGCAGTAAAATGGGGAGCGAAGGTTATACTTTCTGTGCCTTGCTGTCAGCATGAGGCAAACAGAACAATTGCTGATGAAACTCTTTCACCTGTCATGGATTATGGAATACTTAAAGGAAAGATTTGCAGCAATAGCGACAGATGGTGCAAGGGCAAAGCTTTTAGAATCTAAGGGTTACCAGACTCAGATACTCGAATTTATAGATATGGAGCACACTCCTAAGAATCTGCTTATAAGAGCTGTAAAAACAGGGAAAACAGATGAAAAAGCAGAAAAACAGGCAGAGGATATGCAGAAGGCGCTAGGTATAGAGCTGACTATTTCAAAGCTGTTATAAAGAGTTATGAGTGAAATGTTAAATCTGTAAAATAACAGGAATGGAGAGAATAATGAGAAGAACTGATAAAAGGTCCAGCTCCAAATATATTTTTTTAGGCGTATTGTTTATTGCGACTATGGTTGTTACATTTTTATCTATGGGACTTGAGACGGTTACACCATCGGCAACGACTATGACGGAGGCTACATTACCAGTCATATCAATGCTGACAGATGAAGGAACGGAATTTAATCCACTTCATGGATATACAGCAGCTATTAACCAGGCACTTACTAATGACAGCCTTACACCGATAGCACAGAACAGAAAGCTTGATATAGTAATATATAGCTATGGGGCAGATGTGCAGGAGGTTTCATACAAAGTAAGAAGCCTGTCGGATAATTCGCTTATTGAGAATACTAAGGTAAATACACTTAACAGAGATGACAATAAAATAACAGCAACTCTTGGAATAAAGAATCTTATAGATGATAATGTACAGTATGCACTTGAGATAATGATAAAAACATCAGCACATGATGAAATATATTATTATACAAGAATAGTTACAGGAGAGAATTATGAGCTGGATAAGAAGTTTGAGTTTGTAAAATATTTTAATGCATGCACATTAAATCCAGGCAGACTGAATGAAATCCAGAATATCTTGAAACATTATCAAGTGGCAACAACAGTAACTATGGTAAGGTGAATATTAACAGTTCGTTATCACAGGTTGGCTGGGGAGAAATAACACCATATATAGAAAGCCAGCTTGTACCTAAAGTTAAGGAAATAAGCAAAGATGTTGCTATTATAACTTTAAACTATAGGGCAGGTTGCGGTTAACGAATATGATTCTTATGATTCATATAATGTTTATGAGTACTATAGAATAAGGCAGACTAATTCAGTGGATTTTATCTGCTTAACTATGAAAGGGAAGCAAACCAGATATTTGATGGAAAGAACGATCTTACATCGGCTGGAAAGATTAATCTTGGAATACAATCATCATCAACAGCAGAGTATGCTTCAGATGAAAAGGCAAGATATGCATATTATGTAAATGAGGGTTCATTATGGTGCTTCAATACAGATGATAATATATATACGAGAGTTTTCTCTTTTAATACAGACGAAACAGATGGTATACGTGAGAATTATAATGAACATGGCATAAAAATACTAAATGTACAGGATAGTGGTGACTGCAGCATTTTTGGTATATGGATATATGAACAGAGGCGAGCATGAAGGTGAATCAGGTGTTTCGCTCTGCAGATATTCATATATAGATAATAAGGTTGAAGAAAGATTATATATTCCAGTTGATATACCATATGATATATTATCGCAGAATATAGGAAACATAGCTTATCTTGCAGACGAGAATACATTTTATATACTTATGGATGACTCACTGTATTGTATTGATCTTATAAGCAAAGAGGTTATGACAGTTGTATCAGATCTTGTAGATGGAACATATGCGGTATCTGAGGATGGAAGCTCTATAGCATACAGCATTAACGGTAAGCTATATGGAACTGAAAGTATAAGAGTATTCAACATGTCAGATGACAGTGAACACATAATACAGGCTGATGATGGCGACTATATAAAATGTCTGGGATATATCAATAATGATTTTATATATGGTGTGGCACATAAGGATGACATTATAATAAAAGATGACGGAAACAGAACATTTGCAATGTATAAAGTATGTATCATGAATTCTTCATATGAGATTATAAAAGAGTATGAGGAAAACGGTATATATGTAAGTGATGCAAGTGTTTCAGATATGCGTATTAATCTTACAAGAATAGTGAAGTCTGGTTCAGGCTATGAAGGAACAAGCATAGACCAGCTTATCAATAAAGATGAGAATGTAAAAACAGACGGACTGGCGTTAGATTCTGTAGTGAGTGATAACAGAAATTGCAGGAGCTGGCAATAAAGCTTACAAAAGCTTTGTCATCAACAACTGTAGAGTTCAGGACTTCTTCTGATGTTGTATACAGAGAGGATGCAGTTCTTGAACTGGCAAAAGAATTCAAGGGTGATGGAAGGTATTATGTATATGGATATGGTAAGTTCCAGAACAGTACGACGGATATATCCAAAGCTATAGCCCTTGCGTATGATACCTATGGCTCAGTAGCGGATTATAACGCTAATACAATATGGAAAAGATATAAAAATACTACAGGAGAACTTAAGGGATTATCATTATCAGGACAGCCATCTGGCGCACTGGCCAGCGCATTGCAGGCAGTTGCTGCATATGCCGGAGGACAGTCAGATATATCGGAAGCCCTTAAGACAAAGACAGCAGATGAAGTGCTTAGCAGTATACCAGGAGTAAGTGGAATAAGTATTAAGGGAGTATCTATAGACAAAATGCTTAATTTCATTGATAATGGATGTCCGGTTATAGGAAAAAGTGGGAATGATTCATATGTTATAATAACGGCATATGATTCTAAGAATGTGACTTATACGGATGCAGCATCAGGTATGAGTCAGACAGTTTCCTTAACAGATGCAAATAAGTTATTTACACAATGGGAAAATGTATTTGTAACATATTACAAGAATTAAAGAGGATATGTATATGGCGAATTCATCAGAAAGCAGAACTTCACAGAAAAGAAACGCACAAGTTAAAAAACCTGTACGAATTAATTCAAAAAAACGCAGGAGACGCAGAATAATAAAAAGAATAGTAATAGCAATTATAGTTGTGTTACTTGCTGGTGCAGGTATATATGCAGGACCAAAGCTTGTAAAGATAGCTAAGCTTGCAGCAGATGCAAAGCAGATGGCAGATGAGAGTAGTGTTGATACTTTTAAGAATGGAAAGACAACAGTTATATATGATAAGAATGGTGACCAGCTTTGTACCATGAAAGCATCAAAGGATATGTATTATATAGATTATGATAACATACCAGCTACGCTTGCAGATTCGTTTGTTGTTATGGAGGACAGGGATTTTTATAATCATTCAGGTATTGATATTAAAGCGATTATACGAGCGCTGATAGCAAACCGTAAAAGTGATACTATAGTCCAGGGAGCCAGCACAATAACACAGCAGGTTGCCAAGAATGTTTTTCTGACACAGGAAGTAACGTGGGATAGAAAGATCAAGGAGATATTCCTTGCATGGGGGCTTGAAAAGAAATACTCAAAGGAGCAGATACTTGAGTTCTATCTTAACAACATATATTTCAGTAACGGATATTATGGTGTAGAAGCAGCAGCTAAAGGATATTTTGGAAAATCAGCTGCGGAACTTTCGGTATCGGAACAGGCATTTATAGCAGCAATACCAAACAATCCGACTAAGTACAATCCGCTGACAAACTATGATGCTACGCTTACAAGAAGGAATCTTATACTTAAAGAGTTATATAATGCAGATTATATAGATTCGATGACATATAACACAGCGCTTGATGAAGAGATAACTGTATCTGGCTCAGGAGAAAAGGTATCAACGAAGAACAATTCTGTAGAAACATATGCAAGACATTGTGCTACAGAAGAAATGATGAAGTACTGTGGATTCGTTATGAGAAACAACTTTAATTCCGAAGATGAATATAATGAATATGAAGAACTTTACCAGAAATATTATTCAACATGCCAGCAGATGCTTCTTGGCGGTGGATATACTGTGTATACAAGTATAGATCCAGAGGCACAGGAGGCACTTCAGGATTCGATAGATAAAAACCTTGCTTCATATAAAACATTATCGGATGATGGTGTATATGAATTTCAGGGAGCCGCAACATGTATAGATAACAGTACTGGTAATGTTGTTGCAATAGTTGGTTCACGAAGCCAGGAGCTTAATGGATATACACTTAACAGGGCATATCAGAGCTACAGACAGCCAGGAAGCTCAATAAAACCAATAGTTGTTTATACACCATATTTACAGCAGGGAAATACACCAGATACTATAGTTACTGATGAAAAGATAGATGGTGGACCTAATAATGCAGATGGCTCATATGCAGGACAGATGACACTAAGAACTGCTGTCATGAAGTCGAAGAATACAGTAGCATGGAAAATATACAGAGACGACATTACACCTAAGATGGGTATAGGTTTCCTGCTTAATATGGGATTCCATAAGGTATGGATGGATAAGAACACCAACGCAGTTGCACTTGGAGGCTTCACATATGGTGTTTCGACAGAAGAAATGGCAGGTGCATATGCCACTATAGCAAATGATGGAATGTTCCGGCAGCCTACGTGTGTTACAAAGATAACTAACACATCCGGAAGGACGATAGTAGATACATCCGGAAGAGAAGTGAGGGTATATGATACTAATTCATGCCGCCTTATGACAGATATGTTAAGATCCGTAGTTACTGGAGGTACAGGTGTTGGTGCAGAACCATCAGATGCTATTGTAGCTGGTAAAACAGGAACGACTAATAGTAACAAGGATGCATACTTCTGTGGATATAGCCAGTATTATACTATGGCTGTATGGACAGGTTACGATTATCCTAAGACACAGAGTTCTGTAAAGACACTTAGCATATTCAGGGATTTTATGGAAGTGATCCATAAAGGAAAGGAGAAGGTTGAGTTTAAGACTGCCTCTAACGTGATAACAAAGCAGACAGAAACACAACCGGAAACAACAACGTCAGAAGAGCAGGAAACATCTACCAAGCAGGAAACAACAAGCAGGGTTCAGGCAACAACGAAAGAACAGATACAAAAGACAACAGCAGATAATACATCCACCTCTACAAAGGCAACAGAAAAAACAACGGAAAATAAGACAAAGCATACAGGAGAGTGGGATGCACCGACGCAGACGGATAAAGTTATAGAGTAAAGCTGCATGCTGTATTGAAGATTTTTATATTAAGTTACTTATGTAAGATATTAAAATGTAAGATGCTAAAAAGTAATATGTAAAAAAGCTGCTGTGACATTGATATAGTTAATGCCACAGCAGCTTTTTTTTATATATATCAGTGAGCGGCAAAATTCACTTTTGACACTCACATCATCTTATGATAAATAATATAACGTGAAATTACTTATTCTTTTTACCGAAATTTTTGAAAAATCCTTTTTTCTTCTTTTCTTCAACAACTATTTTTCCACCACGTACTGACTTGATACCAGTGATGTATATACCGCTGACCTCTGCTTTAACTTCAGCCTTAATAGGAATCTGGTCATATACCTTAGGATCAGCCATAAGAGTCATAACCTTAGGACCAATCTTTGCCTTTACAACAGGTACCTTGCTTCTTTGAAGGTACTTAGGTGTCTGGTCAAGTACAATCTTAGGAAGACCAGCTTCTTTTTAATTTCATTTTTTTCTTATCGATTATCAGCATCGACATAACCTGCTTGGCAGCATCAATCTGTGCCTGATTAGCATCCTGCTTCTTACGAAGCTTGTTACCTACAATAATAAGAGCTACTAAAGCAACAACAAGTATTGCAATAATAACCAATAAAACTATCGCCCATACTGGCATAATTATTTCCTCCTGCATATATATTTCAGTAATTCATTAATAACTTTAGTATTATATCACGTAAAAAGAGCGATGAAAAGATATTAAACATTAATATTTTATACAAGTTTCTGATTATTGTTATACTTGGTAAGTATAAGTCCGTGTACATATTCTGGCACATTTTTCTTATCTTCAGCGGACATCAGAGACATATCAAGAGGTTCGCAGAATTCTATAATAGTGTGAGCTTTTTTAAGAAATGGTGCATGATCTTCAAATATAGCAGAAGTGTTGTTCTGCACAACAGGTACTATAAGACAGCCGGATTTTTCAGCAAGCTTAAAGCTTCCAGCATGAAATTCCATTACACCTTCACCTTTGTTACGTGTCCCCTCAGGGAATATTACAAGAGAGGTACCATTTTTAATATATTCAATACCAGTAAGGATTGACTTAAGTGCAGCTCTTGTATTGTTTCTGTCAAGCATAATACATTTTATATTAGCCATCCATCTGCGTAGTATAGGTACCTTTGACATTTCCTTTTTTGCAACGTAGGCAGCCCTGCCTTTAATAAATGTATAAGATATGATTACATCAAAAAATCCACGATGGTTTCCTACAAACAAAACAGGCTTATCAGCTGGTATATTTTCAAGTCCGATAGCGGTGATGTTTGTTCCGCATATAAGAAGAATAAGTCTGAACATAAATCTTGCTATTGCATCTGAGGCTTTTTCTTTAGCAAGTGGATTCTTTTTGCCGGCAAGCCACAGTATAGGAAGTGCAAGCAGGCTGAATAAAGCAAATATTAACAAAACAATTATCAGTATGATTAGTCTGATCATATATAACTCCTTTTAATAAAATTATCTTTTGATGTTATGATAAAATATCCATAACAAGTATAATACCAATACTTAGCTGTTCTACTTCTGCACATACGAGGATGCGTAAGAAGAGTAAAGCTTTGTACCATCATTTTTCATAAATATAGCTTCTATGCCATCAAGGCTTTCAATCAGCTCCATTCCTTTATCAGCACCGAGAACAAAACAGGTTGTACTAAGGCAGTCACCGGTTGTTGATTCATGTGATATGATGGTAACATCACAAAGCTCTGATTCATATGGGTATCCGGTTTTTGGGTTTAAAATATGGTGGTAAAAAGTTCCGTCACCAGAATAAAAATACCTTTCATATGTTCCGGATGATACAACAGATGAATCGTTGATGTTTAACAGTTCCATATATTCACCTGTATCAGAGAAAGGCTTTTTAACAGCGATTGTAAAATCGGTATTTTTCTTTTTTTCTCCAATGCATAAAACATTGCCGCCAAGATTAATTATAGCGCTTTTTACACCATTATCAACTAAAAAAGTCTTGATTTTGTCAGCTATATATCCCTTTGCTACGGCACCAAGGTCTATACAGAATCCATCGGGCATATCTATATAGTGTGTTCCGGCTGAGTCGGTGTTAAGAGTGACCTTCGTATAATCTACATATTCCAGTGCATTGCTTATAAGTGAAGCATCAGGAACAGAAGGTGAGTCGGAGGTGAAATCCCATAGACGGGATACACTTCCTATGGTTATATCAAATGCACCATCTGACAGCCGGCTGTATTCAAGACCGGTTTCAATAAGTTCATATAGTTCATCGCTTATTATTGATGTTTCTTTATTGTTGACCTTATACAGTTCGCTCGCTGCAAGAGTCCGTGAAAAAATATGTTCATAATGATCACATAACGATATAGCTTCCAAGATAATGCTTTTATTGACATTGGTATAAGAAGATATCTGCACATAAGTGTTTAGCTTATAATCAGTTATGCTTATTGGAGTTGTCAGGGTTAATTCAGTCCCGCATCCTGTAAGAGGAAGTATACAGGCTGTTATAAGCACAGTAGACAGAATCAGGCAGGATAACTTCTTTTTTTGTTTATACAAAATATTCTTCATGTTTTCTTTTATTCCAATTCCTATATTATTATATTTACCTAAAAGAGTATACCAAATATTGAAAAAAATGTGAATTCACTTTTAATTTGTACTGGATTATGTTATAACAGATAATGTTGTGAAACAAGCTGGCTGGAAATAACATGCCAAGAATAATGAAATGAGGATTATTTATGAAAAAGAAATTAGTTAGCCTTATGCTTGCTGCTACAATGGTAGTATCGCTTGCAGCATGTGGCTCTAAAAAGACAGAAGCTCCAACTTCTACAGTACATAAGGATATAACTGCTGCACAGTATGATTCAATAATATCTGCAGATGCAGCAATATATAAAAAAAAGAACTTTACAATGCCAGAGTTTAAGGGAATGGAAGTGACAGTAGATAAGTCAGTGCTTAATGTATCAGATTCGGATGTTGATGATTATATTAACCAGAATATCATTGCTTCACAGGCAAAAACAGAAAATGTTACAAGTGGCGTTACAGCTAACGGTGATAGCATCATACTTGATTACTCAGGTAAGCTTGATGGTGAAGCATTCTCAGGTGGAACAGCAACAGATGCTTCATATACTATAGGTTCAGGAAATTTCATCAGTGATCTTGATAAAGGGCTTGTTGGACTTACAGTTGGACAGGAGTATGATATTCCATGCACATTCCCAGATAACTATACATCTGAGCTTGCTGGAAAGAGTGTAATATTCACTGTTAAAGTAACAGCTATAGTTAAGACTACATATCCAGAGATAACAGATGAATGGGTAATGGAAAACAAGGATACTCTTAATCTTTCAGGAACAACAGTTCCAGAGTTCAGGCAGGAAGTAAGAAAGATAGTAGAGGCTAATGCCAATGACAAATATATGCAGGCAACATTCAATACTGCATATGAAAAGATTAAAGAACAGATTGGTGATAGCGTGACATATCCAGATGATGAAGTACAGTCACTTGTTGAAGTGTTTAATACTAACATTGAAAACGAATTTAACAATTATGGTTCATACTATGGTGCATCAGATCTTGATTCATATAAAACAAAGGTGTATGGTTTTGAGTCAATAGATGCATACAACGAATATGTTGATAACCAGGCAAAGTCATACCTTTTTAGAGAAGATGGTGATCACAGTAATTGCTGCAGATAACGATATCCATGTAAATGAAGATGAAATCGTATCATATGGTAACGATCTTGCAACATATTATGGATATGATGATTTTGCTGCTATTACAGATGCAGTTGGTAACGAGGTTGTATCTGAGATTGGATACCAGATTCTTTCACAGAAGGTTATAGAGTTTGTATGCAGTCAGATATCAGAAGTTGAGCAGTAGAATACAGCATATATTATTCTGCATAAATATATTGGGACGGTGTATAATACATTGTCCCAATATTGTTTTTTTAGATAAAGAAAAATTTATATGGTTTATATGAATGGGAGATTAGTGTGAAAAATAAGATTTTTCACACGCAAGAATGGGAGATTCACTTCCTTTATCAATAGCGCTTGCCCTTGCATCAGGAGTAAGCCCGGAGCAGGGCATATATACTGCGATATTTGCAGGCTTTGTAATATCATTTCTTGGCGGAAGCAGGGTGCAGATAGCAGGTCCCACAGCTGCATTTGCAACAATAGTAGCAGGTATTTAATGTGAAAGCATTTATCGTGGGTGTGGTCGCACTTGCGATACTTAATATGGCCTAAGTTTAAGGCACTTTGATAAGCTCTTATCTTTCAGCTCCCGTTGCTCTGCTTCGCAGTCTGCCGACAGCTCTGTGAAACGCTCGTCTGATATGCGCCCGGTCACGCTGTCCCATACAGCCGCTTGAAGATAGCGGATAACTCGGCTATGCGTTTCCGGATGCTTCCAGTTCCTTCTTTTTCTTGGAGCGTTCCTGCGTTTGCCCCCGTCCTCGTTCTGCTCAATCAAGAGTTTCATAAACCGGGCTTCATGCTTTGCCGCATAGCTGGTCACTTTAGTTGCCGCAGATATAACAGTCCTGCTTTGCGCTTGTCCGTCTGGTATCGCTGCTGATACATCACGCTGCCGCAGTCCGCACAGAACAGTATGCCGGAGAACAAACCCACTTCATCATAGCGGTTTGGGCGTTTGCGCTGTTTGCGAAGCTCCTGCACCCGTTCCCATGTTTGGGTGTCTATGATAGGCTCGTGGTGGTTCTCGAAAATCACTTGCTTTTCCGGGGGATTTTCTACACTGTGCTTGACTTTGTAAGAAAGTTTTTCTGTCTTGAAATTTACCAGACAGCCTGTGTATTCCCGGTTTTCAAGGATATGCACTACGGTATTGGTCGCCCACTTGCACTCATAGCCGGGGTGGTAGCGGCGGGTGCTGCCCGTCCTGCGGTATTCAAGCGTTCCCGGCGTGGGGATTTGCTGCTCTGTGAGCATACGGGCTATCTTGGTCGGACCATTCCCGGCAAGACAGAGGTTGTATATCTGCTTGACTACGGGTGCAGCTTCCTCGTCAATAATGAAATTTTCATCCTCGTCCATGAGGTAGCCATACACAGGCTTGCTTGTGATGGGCTTGCCATTCATGCCTTTTGAGCGTTTTACTGCTTTGATTTTCTTGCTCGTATCTCTCACCAGAAAACCGGGTCTTTGAAAGTTCGCACCAGAATTCGTCCGTACCAGCCATCATCTTGTCGGCTGCGGTGTCGGTTGCGCCCTGCTTGAAGAAGCCGGAAACGGTAAGGACGGAGTTGCCCATGCGGATTTCCGTCACACAGTCCGGGCGGCGGTCTGTTTTGGTGGTGCTTGTCTGTTTGGTTTCTGTCATAGGCTCTCCTTTCGCTGCTTCATCAGTTGCTTTAAGCGTTCCAGCTTTTCCTGTGCGGTTTCCTTTCGGAAGTTGCTGCCCGTGAAGCGGACGGGGGCGCACATGGAAGTCAGCCTGTCATAGATACGGGCGTGGGGCGTGTCCTGCGGGTGCTGCAATTCCTCCAGCGTGAGGTTGGTCGTGCGATCAGCGGCTTGCCGCTTCGGTAACGGCTATCAATCACGCTGTAAACCTGTTCCAGCCCGTATTCTGTCCCTCGCTCCATACCGAAATCATCAAGTATCAGCAGAGGGTAGCTGCAAAGGCGGGAAATATATTCGTTCCTGCCCTCAAAGCTGGCGGCAAGGTCACCCAGTATCGTTGCAAAGTTTGTCATGCGAACCGGGACTTCCTGCTCCATAAGGGCGTTGGCGATACAGGCGGCAAGGTAGCTTTTTCCCGTCCCCACGCCTCCCCAAAACAGGTAGCCGATATTTTCAGCCTGCATGGTTTCCCAGCTCTCCACATAAAAGCGGGCGGTTTCGGTCTGCGGGTTTCTGCCGTTGTCATGCTCAAATGTCCAGTTCCGCATAGCGGGGTCAGTAAAGCCCCGGCGTTTCAAGTCCTCCACTGTTTCAAGGTGCTTCTGTCGGCTTTCAGCGGCTTCCCGCTTTTCACGGGCTGCCCGCTGGCAGTCGCAGTCTGTGTCACGCCCGAACCATTGGGCGGTTTCTTTTTGCAAAGTAGGCTTCTTTTGGCGTATGGCACTTACCGCAGTATAAAAGCCCGTCCTCGCCTGTGTAGTCCTCCGCTTCGGTGGTAGTGGCTGTAATGTCCGTAATCATAGCTTCAATCTCGTTTTTCATAAGCTCTCGCCCTCCTTGCATGAATAATCGGGTATGCCCTGTTTCGGGGCAGCCTTGCCTTTGGCAGTGTCCTCCTGCGCCCACTTGTAAATGGTGGCTGCATGGCTGTGGTACTGCTTCCCGGTGGAAGCGATATGGCAGGAAAGCCGGTCAAGGTAATACTCCCACTTGTCGGGCAGCTCTGTTTTCAGCCCGGAAAGCTCTGTATCGGTCAGTATCACATTGTTGTATCTGCCATAAGCGGCGGGGGCGGGGTGTCCCGTTTCTCCCTCTCTCTCTTTTTCTATCTCTATCTCTTTCTCTAACTCTATCTCTATCTCTGGTGGACGAATGTCGGACAAATGTCCGCCTTTTGTCCGGGGCGGTAAAAGTGCCTTGTTTTCCAGCCTTGCAGCCCGTTTCTCTCGGCTTCGGTAGAGGACTGTCCTATCATCAGCTCAATGTCGGTCATATAAGAAAGCCCCGCTGTCAAGCTGCTCCACAAGCCCCAACTGCCGGAAAATCTCTAAAGCCCTCTCAACCGTCCCTATCTGGTGGCGGGTCAGTGTCGCTATCATCTGCGCTGTGTAGGGGATATGCTCGTCAAGCTGCAATTTCCCGCCGTTTTTCAGCGATTTTAAGTACAGCTTCAAGAGGATATTGGAGTATAAAATCCCGTCTTTCATATCTTCCAGCAGCACAATGGAGTCGCTGTCAAAAAAGTTCTCTTTCAGCTTGAGGTAGTAATACTTGCGGTTATCTGCCATTGTCCCTGTCCTCCTTTTTCCGGCGTTTGGAGTAGTAGCGGGGGCAGAGTATGACAACCGCCCGGAAGCTCTGCTTGCAGCTATGGGTACAGCCCCGGCAGAGGTCATTGTATGTGATACGGTCGCAGGTGGAATTCCCGACTTTCACTTGCCGCAGGAAAAAAGACCATTCCAGCCGCCGTTTCTTGCTCATTCTTGGCATGGGTGCGCTCCTTTCTGCCGTTTCCGCTGGTGTGGCGGTATCGGCGGTAATTCTGTATCATCTCGGTATCATTTTCGGGGTTTTTCTGCCCTATAAGCCCGTTAAAAAATCCTTTGGTATTGCGGGTAGGGTACGGGGCAGCCCCCTTGTTCTGTATAGGTTCGGGTACATTTTGGGGCGGTTTTTATCGCTCCTGTTCCTGCCTTTTCACAGGCTTGCGCTCCCGGTGTAAAATCTGGTCGATATTGCCCTTGACGGTCTGTAAGCGGCGGTATTCCTCCCGTTTTGCCCGGTAATCGTTGTAGCCGCTGTTTTTCTCTTGGATAAGGCTTTCAATCTCTGCTTGCAGGGCTTTTATAGCTCGGCAGCTTGGAAATGCCGTTCCTGAAAAATAGCGGGCGGCTGCGTCTGCTATGATAAAGTCGCTTTCGTACTTCTGACGGTAGGCTGCTTTTGCTTTGGCGTTTTTCTGCTGTTTCAGCCCGTCCCGGACAGGGCGGGTCTTGGAATAGGCAAGCACCTGCCGTTGCAGCTCCTTTTTCCCGTTCAGCGTCTTTTCCACCTGCTTCAGCTCTGTAAGGCTTTCCTGCATGGCGGTATAGGCGGCAGAACAGGCTTCGTCCAGTTCCTCCGGGGAGGAAAAGCCGTACTGCTGGTAGGCGGTAACGGTAGCCGCCATCTGCTTTAGGTTGTGCTTTGCCGCCCAGCGGTCATAGCCCACGCCCTTGCCCTCGGCTCGCTTGGCTTCCCGGTCAACCATGCGCTGCAAGGTGTTGTCTGCCGGGGTGGTTTTTTCGGCTTTTTCCTCCCGCAAGCGTCCCTTTTGGGTGTGGGGGTATTCCGGTATGGCTGTGGTCTGTTCGGCGGCTCTGTGGGCGTTCTGCGTAAGCAGGGCAAGGACAGCAGCCTTGTCAAAATCGTCCCCCAGCTTCCGGGCTGTGATAGGCTTCGTCCTGTCCGGCGTGAGGTAGGAAAGCCGCCCCCGGCTCTCCTTGGCAGTTACGCCCTCCCGCAAAAGCAGGGAAGCAAACTCGTCAAAGCTGCCGGCTTGGGAAAGTGCCTGCCGTATCGTCCGGCGCAGCTTCGCCTTGTCCGTTTCAAACTTGGTGGGCTTGGTTGGCTGTCCGGCGGCTTCTCTGGCGGCGTTCTCTTTATCAAGGGCAAGCTGCCCTTTCTTTGCCGCCCAGTATTCCCGTTCCGTTATCCGTTCCTTGCTGCCGTTCAAGAGGTCGATTTGGTAAAGCCCCTCCCGGTGGCACATCTCCATGACTTCACTCTTGAAATATTCCATAGCGGCATTGGTACAGCGGTGCTTGCAGCCCTCCCGTGTGTCGGCTGGTCTGTCCATGTAGGGCAGAAGCGGGACTTCATAAATCCGCAGGGAGTTGATGACGATATGCACATGGATATTGCCGCTGTGGTTATGCCCGTCCGGGTGGGTGCATACAAGGGCTTGGTGTCCGGGGAAATGTGCCTTGCAGAACTGCTCCCCCAGTTCCTGCGCCCGGTCTGTGGTCAAGCCGTTGTCTGTCCCGTCCCGCGGGTCAAAGCTGATGATATAGTGGTGGCTTTTCACATCTTCCCGTTTTTGGTTTTTCTCATAGCGGAGATTGGCTCGCATACAGGCAACGGCGAAATCCTCGTCCCCGCAGTTAAGGGAAGAAATGCGGTAATCCTCCCTCGGTATCAGCCGCCCGTTTTCATCAAGGGTGGGCTTCATGGTAAACTCGTCATGCTCAAATGTGAGGTAGGCTTCCGCTGCGCCATAGTCGGCATTTTTAGAGCTGATATGTTTGAATGTTGCCAACAGCGTCACCCACTTTCTGCAAGACTTCAAACTTTAGGGCAGCAAGGTCGGAAACCGCCGCCCGTACTCCCCGGCAAGCTGCGGGTAGGGGCTGTGCCATTCGTTCAGCGTCCGGGCTATCTGGTTTAAGGTTGCCGCCGATTTTGCCGTATTCGGCGGTCAGCTTCCCAACAGCGGAAGCAGTTCATCATTGACGGGGAAACGGTAATGATGGGGCGAATGGCTGCCCCGGTTATGGCTTGCCGGATAAACTCGGCTTGGCTCATGTCATAAGGCAGAAAGCCGTTCCGCAAACTCGGCATATTCTTCCTCGGTCATGCGTGTCTTGACTACCCGGCTGCGGTGCGGCGTGTTGTATCGTTTTCGCATGGTAAAACCTCCTTTCTGTGCTTTCACTAATACCGCCGTTTTGTGGGCGGAACTTTTTTAAAAAAATATTTTTGGTGGGATTTTCAAGCGGCACAAGCCGCATAGCAGGGTTTGGGGAAGGCACTCCCCAACAAGATTTACCAAAGGGGCAAAATGAGCGAAATGCGAATTTTGGCACCGTGGTAGAATCTTGCTAAAAAAAAAACTACCGCTTTCCTCTGCGGCTCTGGTTTGCGGATATACTGGCTTGCTCCACCAATATAGCGATTGCGGCGGCGTGTTCTGCCCGCTGTTCACCACTACAACGGTGAAAAAGGTGCGTTTTGGCAAATGCAGCGGAAATTTTTTTGTTTTCCCTGTCTGCTCCCTACAACAATCCGGCGGTGTGGTTTGCCAAAGATTTTTGAAAATGGACGCAAAAAAAGCAGTAAACCTTTTCAAGATTTACTGCTTATCTGCCGCTGTGATGGGCGGCGGTATTAAATTGTCAGCCGTTTTTCAAATGGAATTTATCTGCAATCGCTTTCTTTCTGCTTTCCAATTCCTTTTCTGTAATCTTCCATAATCCTAACGCAATGATCTGCTATCTTTTGCATTCCGAGTTCTTCAAAAAAGGCAATTTGTATTTTCATCAGTTCTTCACAAACAGTCAACTTCTGCTCATCCATATTGCTAATAGCAAAAGCCATGGGAACGCTTTATATTTCTTAGTGTCCCCAATGAGAAAATTGTACCCTATCAACTCATTTTCACGGAAAACGAAATAGAATTGTGGGCCTGAACCTGGAACTGACTTTTCCATAATTTGCTGCATTGTTTTCACGCCGCCGTATGCCGGAAAAAAACCTATTCGCTCAAGAGCATTTAATATGTCAATCCTTTTATCTGTGGGTATGTCTCTATAATTGATAATCTGTTCCATTTGCTCTACTCTCATTGAAGTTTAATTTGTCAGGCTCTAATTATACAACTTATACAACTTTTCTGTTTAGCGGTCAAAGCGGAACTTCAACAGGCTTTCTATCAGTTGCCTGACGATATGCTCCTGCATATCCGTGTTAATCTGTCCGTCCATTTTCGCACAAGAGCGGATATATCCTGCATAATGGGATAGGACGGCGGCAACAGCTTCCGGGTCGCCCTCGCTTGCCTTAACGATTGTCTCATAGGGAAGTAGCTGGTTCATAGGACAACCCTCCAACTCTGCCCGTAGCCGCCGTAAAATCATCTGAATACGCCGCCCGGTTGTGTTGCCTGCTCGTCCATATCTCCGTCCAATCTCCCTATGCGTCAATCGTTGGAAGTAGTACAAGAAAATGATTTCCTGTTCCATCTGTGATAGTGCGGACAGGGCTGCGGCAAGCTCTGGACTTTCCAAAAGCACCATCTGACCGCAGACGAAAAGCGGATAGCTGTTCATGCCGGATTGCTCCGCAAAGTATTTATCTGTGGTGCTGAATGGATAGTGTTTTTCTTCTATCAGATATTCAAGCGAGATTTCCCGCTTGCGGCGGCTGCGTATGCTTCGGGCTGCGTCTATGGCAGCGTGGCGAATGACGGTCTTGCAAAAGGCATCGTGTGTATGCCGGATATGTTCTTGATACTTTTCGTGTTCGGTCATGGAAAATCCCCCTTTCTGAATAATGGCAGAGGGCGGCAGCATTTTATGCTGTCGCCCTCTTGGTTACCGAACAGCAAAGACGGGCGGGGCTGTCAACGGCGGCGCATTTGCGCCGTTCATCTTGACTGTTGACAGGCTCGGCTGGGTTTGCTATCTGCTCACGGCAATTCACTCTCATTGATAGGAATTGCTTCAAGTTCCGTATTCAAATTGTTCCAATAAGAGCCGATATCCGCACTTGTGAAATACTTAAAACCGCCTGCTGCTGACTTCAATTCGCCGTTTTTAACCCCATAGCAGGCGTAAATCAAATCGTAGCTTGTTCCATTTGAGAGGTTAAATCTAAAGCTGGTCACATCTGCTCCGGCAGTTTCCTCAGTCGTTTTGTCTTTTTAGGGATAAGCCCTTGAACTTATCATACAGGGTCTTTATATCATTTTCAGCAACAACTACTTTCTTTTCTGCTGATGCAGGCACTCCGTCCGTCATAGTGGTACATTTCAACGTTTTCGACATCTTCAACCTCAAATGGGAAGTCGATTTTGACAGGCTCACAGAAAGAGAGCTGTAAAATTGCAATGATACAAAGAGCGATGGAAACGAGAACAGCAATCGTTATCTTTTTTTTCTGCCTCTGCTTTTTCTTTTGCCTCATGGCGCATAATAACGCTTTCGCTTTCTTCGTGAAGAACATCTTCTGTGAGAAAGCAATTTCTGAAAATTGCGTTACAGTCAGCACAGGCGTTCAAATGCTCTTTTACCATCTCTGCGCTTGCTTCGCTGCAAGCACCGTCAACATACAGCGGAAGAATATCTCGAACAATATCGCATTGTTTACTCATGCTTTTCATCCATCCTTTCTTGAATTTTTAGCTTTGCACGATGATAAGTAACTCTCGCCCATGATTCTGTTTTTCCAAAAATTGCAGCGATTTGTGAAAAAGATAGTTCCCCGAATACGCGAAGCTGAAAGACTTCTTTGTATGGTTCTTCCAAACGGTGAAGAACGAGGTGTATGCGGAACGCCATGTCAGAATCTGCAACTGAGTTCTCAACATTTTCATTTGATGGCAAGTCATTGATTTCACTCACATCAGCTACTCGCTGACGGCTTCGCATTTCATCATGGTAAAGGTTTTTTTGCTATGGAGCAGAGCCATGTCAATTCATCTGACTTACCTTTGAATTGTGATGTTGTAGAAACAGCCTTATAGAATGTGTTCTGCGTGATTTCCTCTGCTATCTCACGATTTTTGGCAAGAGAAATAGTATACGAGTATACCTGTAAATAGTAGGCTTTATAGAGCTTTTCATAGTCCATACTTGTCATCACCTCCTTCAGCTTCATAGGTTAGACGGAGAAATCGGAATTTCGTTAGTCTATGATGGAGAAGGCTGGATTTGCGGCAGAAGTTGGGGAAGAGAATTTCTGTGCCAATATTGATGCAGCACTGGCACATGCACAGGATATCGTTGGATAAAATTATATGACAGCAGCAGATATATAGATATGAATTAAACCTCCAGGTCTTTAAAATAAAGGCTCTGGAGGTTTTTTGACTTTTTATAAAATGATGTCTTTAAGCAGAGCGGCAGCATTGCCACCCTCGATAGCAGTAAGCTCATCAGCTGTCAGACCACTGGTTCTAAGCAGCTTAAGTGACTCAGACTGGTCAGACCATGGACTGTCTGTTCCAAATAGGATATGGTCAGCGCCGTGGGCACGGACCATCTGAACGAACTTCTCTTTGGACAGGAAGTTGTTGTCAGGAGTGCTTTTAAGGACAAAAGCTGTGTCAAGCCACACATGAGGAGTTCCGATTAACCGGCTGCATACTTCATCATACATGGACCAGCCGCCCATATGGGCTAATACAAGCTTGTGTGGAGGAACTTCTTTTATCATATTAGACAGACGCTCAACACTTGCTTCATCACAGTTTGGAAAGCTTATATCCATACCGCAGTGGATAGTTACGATGAGGTCGTTGTCGTTTGCACATTCTATTATTCTAAGATATCTGGGGTCATCTATATTAGTACGTTGAAATACAGGATGAAGCTTGATTCCTGGGATGCCGGCTTTTGCAAGATTATTTATTATAGTCTTATAGTCGGCGGTATCTGGATGAATTGTACCAAATGATATTATTCCGGTTTCTTTGGCGGATTGGTTGGTTTTTATGGCTATTTTATTGATAGTTGTATGTTGTTCTGGCTTGGTTGCTATGGGTAGTAATACAGAGTAATCAATTCCAGCCTTTTTCATAGAAGCTTTGATAGAGTCTACACGTCCATCCAGATAGTTAGGTATACCTCCGCTTTGTGCAAGACGTCCTACTGCACGGTCAGCAAGTTCATCTGGAAAACAGTGAGTATGAAAATCTATAACCATATAAGTCTGGCCTCCTGTTAATATTAATATTAAATGAAATATGAAGCAATATAAGCTGCTTTTAGTTCAGGTCTTTACTAAGCATTGACATGAATCAAAACTTTTAAACGTCAGTTATTGTTAAAAAGCATTTTAAAGCTGATATTTTAATCTGATGATAGCATAAAATGTAAAATCAAGTCAAAAAGTAAAAATAATAAAAATCTGTAAATAATAAAAATAATCAAAATGTATAAATCATTACATTTTCCACATACTACACATACAGCATAATTATGGTAAAAAATGTGCATATAGTCAGGAAAAGGAGGCTTATGTTATATGAAGGCAACAGGTATTGTCCGACGGATTGATGATCTTGGCAGAATAGTCATACCAAAGGAAATCAGAAGAACATTACGGATACGGGAAACTGATCCTATGGAAATATATACAGATATAGATGGACAGATAGTGCTTAAGAAGTATTCGCCGATGGGAGATATAACTGCTATGGCAGAGGAATACGTAAAAACACTGGCTGAAAATACGGGTATGACAGCAGCTATAACTGACAGAGATCATGTTATTGCAGCGGCAGGAAACGAAAAAAATATATTCTTGGAAAACAGATATCAAGAGAACTGAATGCTGTTATGGATGAAAGAAAAAGTGTTATGGCAGGCTGTACAGATACATCATATGTGTCTGTTGTATCGGGTTATGAGTGCAAAGAAGAGGTGATAAGTCCTATAATATGTGCTGGCGATGTATTAGGCTCTGTTATTATGTTTACTAAAGATAACGGACATAAGTTTACAGAGTGGGAAAAATGTATAGTAAAAGTTGCAGCTGATTTTCTTGGGAAACATATGGAAAGCTGATTGTACTTGCCATGAGTATTGCATATAGGCTATACTATGCATACGCATAGGTTCAAGGCTTTGGTATATACGGAAATGCTTATGAATCTGTGACATGGCATGATATATGGGAGGTGCTATGCCATAAACAGTGGCACTTCCTTTTTTCAATGCACAATAAAGCATGAATAAAACAAAGGAAATATAAAGATTAAGAGGCATAAGGAAAAGGAGACAGGCTATGAGATTAGATAAATACCTTAAGGTATCAAGACTTATAAAAAGACGTACAGTAGCCAACGATGCATGTGATGCAGGAAGAGTAATGGTTAATGACAAGGTTGCCAAGGCATCAGCTGATGTAAAAGCAGGAGATATTATAGAGATATCCTTTGGCAATAAGAATGTTAAGGTAAAAGTAACAGATGTGAAGGATACTGTAAAAAAAGAAGAAGCTAAGGAAATGTTTGAATGTATTTAAGAATCAAAGTCATATTTTCATATATTCCCCAATATATTAGACAAGTAGATATAAAATAGGCTTGTGCATGATTGAAGGGAGTTGTGGATGATGGAGGAAACAAGACGTGTAAGACATCCTCATACAGTTCATATGGAGGATAGAAAAAAAGTTGAATTCACAGGGATTACAGATGTTATATCATTTGAACCGGTTAAGGTCATGTTAGAATCAGATTATGGAGTTATTGTCATAAAAGGAGATGCACTTCACGTAAATAAGCTGTCAGTGGAAAAGGGAGAACTGGATGTAGATGGAAGAATAGACTCAATAGTTTATTCGCAGAATAGTACAGCGGGTAAAAAGGGTGAGCCCCTTATAAACAGGCTGTTTAGGTAGTATAAGCTATGACAGCAGAGATTGTGTGGGAGGGCAGTACGCTTTGCAGGACACTCTGGTGGGGAATGGTATTTGCAGCGGAGTATGATACAATAAGGATATTTAGAAGAATAGTAAAACATAATATGCTTGTTATCATGGTTCTTGAGGATATGGCATACTGGATATATGTATCAATAAAAATATTTTCTATATGTTTTTATGTTAATGATGGGGTTATAAGGGCTTTTATTATAGCGGGTTTTATTATGGGTGCAGGGCTTTATGTTAAGGCATTAAGCAGATATTACATAAAATATGGTGTTAAGCTTATATCCTTTTTTATAAAAATAGTCAGTATAATCATAATAAAACCATTGAAATTCATTTTATCTATGGTTAGAATGATATCAGGAAAGCTGTTGTTTCCTGTAAAGCTATGTTGCCGGTATATTAAGAGCAAAATACCTTTTAAATCTGACATCATTAAACATAAAAAAAAGAAAATCATAAACGATAATTATGATAATGACATTAGTAATAAGCAGTCTTAGATAAATATAAAGATGTATACAGAATTGGAGCGGTATATATGAAATTTGAAACAAGAAGAGAACGGGAACTCCGTAGAAAGAGACAAAAGCGTTCAGCTATATTAGGTATGGTGTTTGCTATACTTGTTGTTATCGGACTTGGCATACTGTTATGGAATGGAAAGAAGAATATTGAAGCTAAGAATGTTGAATATGAAAAAGAAATATCACAGCTTCAGGCACAGGTAGATAGTGAACAGAAACGTACAGATGAACTTAATGAATACAAAAAATATATACAGACTAAAAAGTTCGTCGAGGAAGTTGCTAAAGATAAGTTTGGTCTTGTGTATCCTGATGAGATAATATTCAGAGGAAAGAAGTAGATGAATATAAGCACATAGTATATAGCAGAAAACACTGTTATGTACATGTGCTTTTATTGTTGTTACATCGGCTGGGAGTAAAATATTTTTTGATACTTATATCTTGACGGGCATTTAACACAATATGACATTTTTTTTCATATGTATGTGTATATAATGATGTCTGTTAAATGGAAAAGTATATGAAGTATCGTAAGGGGAGATTAGTGTGAAAAATAAGATTTTTTCACACGCAAGATTTGAGCTTCGCACAAACTTGAGATGCGCTGAAAAGCAGTGCAAGAATGGAGATTATTATGAGTAGATGTGATGAGTTGTGTATGACATATACAGTTAACAGGCTTTCAGAAACAGCAAAAACATTCAGAAGATTAGGGGAAACGTATGAATGTGCTTCAGGTGATGAGGCAAAAAGTCCAAGCTTTAAGAGACAGCTGTTTTTAGTTGCAGATATTCTTGATGATTGTACACTTATGCAGCTGGAAGCAGACAAGCCTGCTAAAGGCATGCTAAGGGATATGTCATCAAGAGCACTTATATCAGGTATTGTTATCAGAGAAGTAAATATACTTAAAAGCAAAAATGGAAAAAATGAGGTTGTTGTACAGGCAAGGACACTTGGGAAGGGCTGTACATCAGAAAGAAAGATAAGAAAAATCATATCAGATGTATTTGGTGGCGGGTATTATTCAGACCATAACAACAGGCTTGTTGTGAATGAAGAATGTCAGCAATATGTATATCATCAGGAGAACAGATTCAGATTCCTTTCAGGTGTGGCAAGGGAATGTAAGGATAAAAGTGGATTTAATGGGGATAATTTCATGGTTTCCAATCTTTCCTGTGGAAAAGTTGTTGCAGCTATAGCTGATGGATGTGGAAGTGGTAAAAGGGCATTTGCAGAGAGCCGTATGGTGATTGAACTTATGGAAAACTGCATTGAAGCAGGATTCGAGGAAAAGACAGCGATTGATTTTATCAATTCAGCATATATCAATGGTGGAGGCATGGGGAATCCTGTAACTATGGATATGAGTATTATTGACTGCCAGTCAGGTATAATGCACTGCATAAAAATGGGAGCGGTATCAACATTTATAAAAAAAAGAGAAGGCTGGGTTGAAATAATAAAGTCATCAACGCTTCCTATGGGAGTTTTAGAGCAGGTTGACTATGATTGCACGGACAAGAAGCTATATGACGGAGATTATGTTATAATGATAAGCGATGGCGTACTAGATAATCTTCCATGTGTGAACAAGGAAGAAAAAGCTTGTCGAGATAACCAACAGTGTGAGGATGAAGAAGCCAAAGGCAATAGCTGATGAAATATAAAAAAGTCAATGGGGTATAATCATGAAAAGGTTTTTGATGATTGTACGGTTCTTGTCTTCGGGCTGTTTGATACATATACAAAATGATAATGATGTAAGAAACAAAATACTTTTGCCACTTACATATGATAGCAGGATAAGTAAATAAAGGTATATAGAGAGGAAAGATATGGATAAACATACAGTAAAAAAAACAGAGCGGGCAGTATATAGTTATATAAGAAGCAATCATATGTTTGATGATTGTAAGCATATCATAACCGGAGTTTCAGGCGGAGCAGATTCAGTCTGCCTTTTACTCATGCTATGTGATTATGTTAAAAAATATCAGCCGGATGTATGTATACATGCTGTTCATGTTAATCATATGATAAGGCAGGAAGCATTATCAGATGAGGAATTCACAAAAGAAATTATGTGAAAAACACGGGGTTGACTGTTACGTGGAACATATAGATTGTGTGGGGATTGCAAGAAAAAATAATCTTACAGTAGAAGAGGCAGGAAGGCTTGAAAGATATAGGATATTTAATGAGATAGCCAAAAAATATGCATATGATGGTAAATCTATGATATCAGTTGCACATCATATGAATGACCAGGCTGAAACTGTTATTATGAATATGGCGCGGGGTACTTCATTAAAGGGTGTACGTGGAATAGTACCGGTGCGTGATAACATTTGCAGACCTTTGTTGTGTATAACAAGAAGCCAGATAGAAGGTTACTTAACAGCAAGAGAACAGTCATATGTCACAGACATTACTAATTATGATAATGATTATACAAGAAATGCTATAAGAAATGTAATACTTCCATATATGTGTGAGCATATTAATAAAAGAGCGGTAAATAATATATCGTCTATGGCAGAAGATATAAGGGAAGCAGATGAATATATAGACAGGCAGACAGACAGGCTGTATGAGGAATGTGTGTATGAGAGTATACAGGATCACAAAGAGACAGGTGGAAACAATAATGAAACTGACATTATAAGGATAGCACTGGATAAGCTTAATAAGGCTGATATGCTGCTTGTTAAGAGGGTTATTTATAAATGTCTTGTCAGGCTGGCTGGAAGGGCAAAGGATATATATTCTGTTAATGTTGCTGATATAGCTGCACTTTCAGGAATGCAGACAGGAAAAAAAGATACATTCAGTATATGGCATACAGGCAGAAAGAGAATATGATTATATAGTTCTTAAAAAGAATATAACAGATTTAAAAGATACGTATAAGGCAGCAGTAGATATAAGCAGTCTTGACGTGAATGGCGAAGCGTTAAAGATTAGTGTTGACAAGGATATATATATTGCAGGATATGGGGAGAAATATGTATCTGATATTACATTTTCGCTTGTTGATAAAAAATATCTTTTAAGAATGATGAAAATACAGAAACTAGTGGTAAAATTCTCATAAATAAATCAAATAATGTCTATGCTAAATATTATGATTATGATAAAATTAATAAATTACTGGATATAAGATTCAGAAAACCACAGGATGATATTGTGGTATCTAATGATGGAAGTACTAAAAACTAAAAAAAGAACTTGTAGATAGAAAGATACCATCAGCATACAGGGACAATGTACTTCTTGTATGCGATAAGAATCATGTGTTATGGGCGTGCGGCGTAAGAAGGTGTGAGAGTTGCCTTGTGGATGATGAAACCAGCTGCGTGCTTCAGATATTGATCAATATGAAAGAGAGGAACTAAATATGGCAGATATGCATAAGATAAGTGTCATGATATCAGAGGAAGAGTTACAGGCAAAAATATCAGAGCTTGGTGAGAAAATCAGCGCAGATTATGAGGGGAAGGAAGTAAAGCTCATATGTATACTTAAGGGAAGTGCATTCTTTTGCTGTGAGTTAGCTAAAAGAATCACCGTTCCTGTAAAGATAGATTTCATGCAGACTTCAAGCTATGGAAGTGGAACAAAGTCAAGTGGAAATATAGTTATAAAGAAAGATCTTGATGAATCTATAGAAGGCGAGCATGTTATTGTGATTGAGGATATTATTGATTCTGGTAATACTCTCTACAGGCTTATGCCTATGCTTAAGGAACGTAATCCAGAAGATATATGTATATGTACACTTCTTGATAAGCCGGACAGGAGAGAAGTTGATATAGATGTAAAGTACAACGGATTCAACATCCCAGATGAATTCGTAGTTGGATATGGTCTTGATTATGATCAGAGATATAGAA
>VOFC01006405.1_pt1 | contig 132633 bp, 137 predicted proteins | sample 5384161 | NCBI WGS metagenome assembly VOFC01 (sample SAMN12384722, study PRJNA508395) | human gut metagenome | isolation source: healthy gut B | host: Homo sapiens
CCGACAGGGTCGTACTGGGAATAATGACACATAAATGCTGACTATGAATAAACTGACCATGAAAATGAGGCTCTTTGCGGCGTTCCTGCTGCTCGGCCTCTGGGGCGCCACGGCCCAGACCGCCCGTGAGCAGATCGCCGCCATGCCCGAACTGCGCGGGCGGGATTTACCACTCGTACGAGTACCTGCCCGGCCCCGCCGTACCCGCCCCGAAGGGCTATGTTCCCTTCTACATCAGCCACTATGGCCGCCACGGCAGCCGTTGGCATACTTCGGAAAAGATCTATGCTGAGCCGCTGGGTATCCTGCGCAAAGCCGACTCGGCCGGGGTGCTGACCCCCAAAGGGCGCGACCTGCTGGCTAAGGTCGAGGTCATCGCAGCCGATGCCCGGGATCGTTACGGCGACCTCTCGCCCCGCGGCGTGGCGGAACACCGGGGCATCGCCGAACGCATGTATAAGGCCTATCGAGGTCTTTTCGACCGGGGACGGCCGCGAATGCTATGTCCAGAGCCGTTCGACGCTCGTGCCGCGCTGCATCCTGAGCATGGCGGCCTTCAACGAAGCGCCTCAAGGAGCTGAACCCCGAGATCCGGATGACCCGCGAATCGAGCCAGCGCTACATCCCTTATATGAGCAACGGCGCAGGGGTTGAATTCCCAGCGAAAGGCATCCGGTGCCGTGGCCGACAGCCTGCAGGATGCCCGCACGCATCCCGCCCGTCTGATGGCGTCGCTCTTCTCCGACCCCGCCTTCGTGGAACGCGAGGTGAAAAGGCCGGCGAAACTGATGAACCAGCTGTTGGCGCAGGCCGCCATCATGCAGGACGTCGAATACCTGGGCATCTCGCTCTACGACCTCTTCACCGAGGAGGAGATATACGCCGCCTGGGAAGCCGAGAATTTCCGCCGCTACGTGATGTTCGGCCCGTCGAAGCGCTTCGGCGACCCGATCATCGCCGATGCCAAGCCGCTGCTGCGCAATATCGTGGAGACTGCCGAACGGGTCGTCGCGGGGGAGGAGAACCTCTCGGCTTCGCTGCGTTTCGGCCACGACGTGAACGTCATTCCGCTGGTGGCGCTCCTGGGCGTCAGGGAGGCTTCCGGGCGCGTATGGACGGCCGAGGAAGCTGCCGGGGTGTGGCAGATACACCGCGTATCGCCCATGGCGACCAACGTGCAGTTCATCTTCTTCCGCAACCCCGAGACCGGCGACGTGCGGGTGCGGGTGCTGCACAACGAGCGCGATGCCGAACTGCCGGTCGGCGGCGGCCCCTATTATCCCTGGGAGACCCTGCGCGACTACTGCAAGTCGCTCTATGAATGACATGCCCCGGTGCCGGGCATAAAAATAAAGGGGCTGCCCGCCGGTTCTCGGAATTAAAATCACCCTCGTCAGAAGCATCTCTGACGAGGGTGATTTTTTAAGCCGGCTTGCCGGGCAACCTTTTCCGCGGCCTTTCCGTGGCTTTTTCCGCGGCTTTTTCCGCGGCTTTTCCGCGGCTTTTCCGCGGCTTTTCCGCGGCTTTTCCGCGGCTTTTCCGCGGCTTTTCCGCGGCTTTTCCGCGGCTTTTCCGCGGCTTTTCCGCGGCTTTTCCCGGCTTTTCCGCGGCTTTTTCCGCGGCTTTTCCGCGGCTTTTCCCGGCTTTTCCGCGGCTTTTCCGCGGCTTTTCCGCGGCTTTTCCGCGGCCTTTCCGCGGCCTTTCCGTGGCCTTTCCGTGGCTTTTTTCGCGCCTTTCCGGGGGCCACCGATAGTCCCCTCTTTGGGGACGGCTAATGGAAGATGGTCTTGACGATGATGTTCGTGGCGCCCTGGTGACGGGTGGTGTAGTCTTTGGCTATACGGCTTGTTTTCTGCAGGAAATCCTCGTTGTCGCGCAAGGGGATGAACCACGTGCGCAGTTCGTCGTAGTTTTTCACCGGACGGGCAGCGCCGAGCGTCACCAGGTCGCGTGCCTCCTTGAATTTCGCGTAGTTGGGGCCGAATGCCACCGGAAGCCCGAATGTCGCCGCTTCGAGCGTGTTGTGAATGCCCACGCCGAACCCGCCGCCGATATAGCTCCACGTCGCGTAGCCGTAGACCGACGCCAGGATCCCCACCGTGTCGAGGATCAGCAGTTGCCTCGACCCGTAGGCCGTGTGGGGCGTGCACTGCGTGTAGCGGAGCGTCCCGCCCTTGGCCTCGGCCGCGAGGCGTGCCATGCGGCCTTCGTCCATCTCGTGCGGAGCCACGATGAATTTCACGTCGGGGTTGTCGTTTATCAGGCGGATCAGCAGCTCTTCGTCCGGGTTCCAGGTCGAACCCGCCACGAAGAGGCGTTTGTCCCCCTTGAACCGGTCTATGATGTCGATATGTTTGGCTGCGGCGGCGATTTCGGCCACGCGGTCGAAACGCGTGTCGCCCGCTACGATCACGTTGTCGAAGCCCAGCCCGGCCAGCAGCTTTTTCGACTCCTCGTTCTGCACGAACATCACGTCGAAGGACTCCAGCGCCTGCCTCCACATGCCGCCGTAGGGGCGGAAGAAGATCGAGTTGCGGCGGAAGATGGCCGAGACGATATAGGTGCGCACCTTGCGGCGGCGCAGGTCGCGCAGCAGGTTAAGCCAGAATTCGTATTTTACGAAGATTGCGATTTCGGGATGCGCCGCATCGAGGAACCGGCGGGCGTTGCGCGGCGTGTCGATCGGCAGGTAGAAGATGTAATCCACACCCTGGTAATTCTTGCGGACTTCGTAGCCCGAAGGCGAGAAGAAGGTGAGCAGGATCTTGTAGTCGGGATGGGTCTTGCGGATGCGTTCGATGATGGGGCGCCCCTGTTCGAATTCGCCGAGCGACGCGACGTGCACCCAGACGATGCGGTCGGTCGGGTCGATGGTCTCGGCCATGCGTTTATAGAGGTCTTTGCGCCCGTCTATCCATAGCCGTGCCTTCGGATGCCTCGGTGCGACCAGCCGGATGAGCCACACATAGAGTGTCAGACCGAAATTATATAACCACATCGGTGTTTACGGTTTGCGGTGTTGAAATACTATACGTTAACGTTCGCCGGGCGGGCCCGGGTTTTCCGGCCCTGTACGCAGGGCTTTCATTTTCAGTGCGACAAAGGTAGTATAATTTGTCGGAAATGCAAAATTACCAATTGTATTCCATGGCCTGCTCCACCAGGCGTACCTCCATGTGCCCGTCGGGCATCACGTCCACGGCCGCCAGGTCGAACTGCGCCTCGTCCTGCCCGCCCGTTGCGGCCAGGTAACGCACGGCCGCCCGCGTCAGTGCGCGGAATTTCTGCGGCGTGACGGCAGCCTCGGGCGGCGTCAGGGAGCCGGCCCTGCGGGTCTTGACCTCCACGAAATGCACGATCCCCGCCTTGCGGGCCACGATGTCCAGTTCGTAGCGGCCGCTGCGCCAGTTGAGGGCGCAGATTTCATACCCCGCACGGCGGAGGTACTCCGCCGCGGCCCGTTCGCCCGCACGTCCCGTTTCGGCCGTCGTACTCATGCCTGTCAGTGGATGATGCGCTGGATCGAGTTGGCCCGGTCGAAGGCGGCCTTCAGCCCTTCGGCGTCGTCGCGTTCGAGCATCCGGCGCATGATCTGCAACTGGTGGATATGCTCGCGCAGCACGTCCAGCACGTTGTATTTGTTGCGCAGCAGGATCGGCACCCACGTCGCGGCCGCGCTCTTGGCCAGCCGCACGGTGCTCTCGAAACCGCCTCCCGCAAGGTCGAAGATGTGCCGCTCCTCGCGCTCTTTTTCGAGCACCGTGAGCGCCAGCGCGAACGAGGTCACGTGGGAGATGTGCGACACGTAGGCCGCGTGCAGATCGTGCTCTTCGGCGTCCATGTAGACGGCGGGACTGCCCAGCGTGCGGAAGATCCGCTCGGCCATCGCCAGCGCGTCGGGGTCGCTCCGCTCCACTTCGCACAGTACGACGTTGCGCCCCGTGAAAGCTCCGTGCTGTGCGGCGCGCGGCCCGCTGTATTCGGTGCCCCACATCGGATGCGCGGCGACGAAGCGTCCGCGGCGGGCGTGCATCGAGATAACTTCGCACAATTCGGCCTTGATGGAACCCAAATCCATCACCACCTGGCTGCCGTTTACGCGGTTGAGGGCTTTTACGGCCATCAGGGGAATTGTATCGACAGGGGTGGCCAGCACCACGAGGTCGGCCTGTGGGATGCCCTCTTCGAACGCCACGATGCGGTCGGCCAGCCCGAGCCGCAGTGCCTCGGCGGCGTTCTCCTCGGAACTGTCTGTGCCGAGTATTTCGTCCGCTATGCCGCGGTCGCGCAACGCGAGGGCAAAAGAGCCGCCTATGAGGCCCATGCCCGCTATCAGAACTTTCATACCTATTTATATAAATATTTTTGATTGCGGCCAGAAGCGCTTCCGGCCGGGGATTAGAGCAGGAACGACAGGTCGCTGCCCGGTTGTACTTCGAAGGGCTCCATGCCCTTGCGGAACATGCGCATCGGGCGCTTGCCGATCAGTTCGAGTTTCCCCTCCGCATGGCGGAGCATGCACCCTTCGCGCAGCCCGGCGACCCAGCGCCGCGGGTTGGCCTCGATGTATTCGAGGATGCGCTGCTCGCGCGTCTCTCCGGCGTGCCCCTCGGGGTTGGCGTCGAGGTAGTGGGGGTTTATCTGGAACTTTACGGCTCCGACAGCCCTGAACGACTGTGGCTCGACGATGGGCATGTCGTTTGTGGTGCAGATGGTGGGACATGCCACGTTGCTGCCCGCCGACCAGCCGACATAGGGAGTCCCGGCCTTGATTTTACGCAGGATGGCAGCCATAAGCCCCTGCTCCTGCATCTTTTTTGCCAGCGCGAAGGTGTTGCCGCCCCCGACGCACAGGGCTTCCGCTTCGCGTACCATGCGCGCGGGGTCTTTGGCCCGGTGTACCGAGCGCACGCGGATACCCAGCTCCGAGAGGCGTGCCTGCACCTTTTTTTCGTACTCGGCGTAGGAAAATGTCACGGCGGCATAGGGGACGAATACGATTTCGCTGACGCCCTGCAGGAAACGCCCGATTTCGGGCATCGGGTAACGGAGGTATTCCTCCCCGGCGTTGGTCGAATTCGAGATCAGAAGCAATTTCATAAGCCTATGGTTTTGAATCGGTTAATTTGAAAAATGTGCTAAATGTCGAAAAAGTTGTGAATAAAAAAAAGGTCTGTTTTGTCAAAAGTAATAAAAAAAGTGTTACTTTTGCGCAAAATTACCCCGGAAATACGAAAGAACTATTTCCAAATAATTGTTTAACTAAAAAATTAAAATTATGTCAGAAGTTCAATCAAAAGTTGTCGAGATCATCGTCGACAAACTGGGTGTCAAGGAATCGGAGGTTGTACCCGAAGCAAGCTTCACCAACCATCTGGGTGCTGATTCGCTCGACACCGTAGAATTGATCATGGAGTTCGAGAAGGCTTTCGATATCCAGATTCCGGACGAGGACGCTGAGAAGATCGCTACCGTAGGTGACGCGATCAAGTATATCGAGGAGCACAAGAAATAATTTATAAAAAGAGCTTTCACAGCCTCTTATAGCCTTAAATTTATGACAGAAAGAAGAGTAGTTGTTACGGGCATCGGTACGATCAACCCGCTCGGTAATAATATTGAAGAGTATTTTTCGAATCTGGAGAAGGGAGTCAGCGGTGCCGCACCCATTACTCATTTCGATGCAGAGAAGTTTAAGACGAAGTTTGCTTGTGAAGTAAAGAATTACGATTCGAGCCTCTATTTCGACCGTAAGGAAGTACGCAAGTACGACCTTTTTACACAGTACGCTCTGATCGCGGCCACGCAGGCCGTGGAGGATTCTGCCCTCGATCTCGAGAAGGTCGACAAGGAGCAGGTGGGTGTTATCTGGAGTTCGGGCATCGGAGGAATCAAATCTTTCTTCGATGAGTGTCTGGGCTGGGCCGCAGGGGATGGAACCCCGCGGTTTAGCCCGTTCTTTATTCCCCGCATGATCTCCGACATCGCAGCCGGTTTCATCTCCATGAAGTACGGCTTCATGGGTCCGAACTACTGTACGGTGTCGGCGTGCGCTTCGTCGAACCACGGCATCACGGCCGCCTTCGACGCCATCCGTTACGGCAAGGCCGACGTCATGGTGGCCGGAGGCTCCGGAGGCTGCGGTCAACGAGCCGTCGGTCGGCGGATTCAACTCCATGCAGGCGCTCTCGACGCGCAACGACGACCCGCAGCACGCTTCGCGTCCCTTCGACAAGGACCGCGACGGCTTCGTGATCGGCGAAGGCGCCGGAGCCCTGATCTTCGAGGAGTATGAACATGCCAAGGCCCGCGGTGCCAAGATCTACTGCGAGATCATCGGCGGCGGCGCTTCTGCCGACGCCTACCACTTCACGGCCCCCCATCCCGAAGGAAAGGGTGCCATGAAGTCGATGCGCGACGCCATCAAGGACGCCGGCATCAAACCCGAAGATATCGATTATGTGAATGTCCACGGTACCTCGACCCCCGCGGGCGACATCCCCGAACTGAAGGCTGTCGCCGGTGTGTTGGGCGACCACGTTTATAACGTCAATATCTCTTCCACCAAGTCGATGACCGGTCACCTGCTGGGTGCTGCCGGAGCCGCCGAGGCCCTGGCCTGCATCTTCGCCATCACGCACGGCGTGATTCCCCCGACCATCAACTGCGACAACCTCGACCCGGAGATCGACCCGAACCTGAACCTCACGCTGAACAAGGCGCAGAAGCGCGAAGTGAGGTGTGCCCTGAGCAATACGTTCGGTTTCGGCGGACATAACTCCACGGTCATTTTCCGTAAGATCTGATTACCCTAAAACCGTCCGGGCCGTGTTCGATTTCATACTGCGCCCCCTTAGAAGGAATTTCGGGCGGGATAAGGCGTATTACAAGATTGTCGATGATATGTTCGGGTTCATCCCGAACAACATCGAACTTTACAAGCTGGCTTTGATTCACAAGTCAGCTTCTTTGGTTTTGGAGGACGGCCGCGCGATCAACAACGAACGGCTCGAATACCTCGGCGATGCCGTGATCGAGGCCGTGACTTCCGACTATCTGTTCATCGAATACCCCGACCGGGACGAGGGTTCCTGACCCAGCTGCGGTCGAAGATCGTCTCGCGGCAGTCGCTCAACGAGCTGGCCGTGAAAATCGGCCTGGATCGGCATGTCATCTCGAACGCCAGTACGAGCATTACCCAGAAACACATCTACGGCGATGCCTTCGAAGCGATGATAGGCGCCGTTTACCTCGACCAGGGATATGAGTTCACCAACCGGCTGCTCATCAACCGGATTTATTTCCAGACCCTGAGCCTCGACGAACTGACCGAGTCGGAGACCGACTTCAAGAGCCGGCTGATCGAGTGGTGCCAGAAAAACCACCTCAAGATTGTATTCCGCACGGGCAACGACAAGGGGTACTCCTCGAACCACCCCGTATTTTACTCCACGGTGCTGGTCGACGGTATAGAGGTGGGGCACGGCTCGGGCGATTCGAAGAAGGAGGCCGAGCAGCATGCGGCCTTCTCCGTTTCGCAGTACATGACCGACGAGCAGTGCGCGTCGCTGCTGGACAGGGTCGACCGGCTGACGCAATAACTTTCGGTTATAATCCGGTGCCGGCGGAAAGCCCGGCTGATGCCCTGGGCCGGCCGGATGCTTACGATATGCGGCTCGATTTTGTGACCGATAACTTTTCCGCATACTGCGCGATATAGACCCGATTTCCTGCCTGATATTTTCCCTATGAAGACGATTACCGATAAGATGACGGCGAGGGGCGTCGAATCCCTCAGCGATGCGGAGTTGCTGGCCGTGCTGACCGATGACGAACAGACGGCCGGGGCGTTGCTTGCGGCCTGCGGAGGGGCGCTCGCGCGTATCGGGTCGGAAGATGCAGCCCGCCTGCGGATGGTCGGCGGGTTGGGGCTCAGGCGTGCCCGCCTGCTGCTTGCTGCCGCCGAGTTCGGCCGCCGCGTCGCGGCGTCGCGGGCTGCGGAAGCGGATGTCATTGCGACGAGCGACGACGTGGTGGCGCTGTTCCGCCCGCAGCTGGAAACGCTTGCCTATGAGGAGTGTTGGGCGGTTTACCTCACCTCTTCCAACCGCATCATCGAGCGCCAGCGCATAAGCCAGGGCGGGGTGCAGGGAACGGTCGTCGACCACAGGCTGGTTGTTAAACGGGCGTTGGAACTGCTCGCCACACAGCTGGTGCTGATTCACAACCACCCTTCGGGGGCTGCGGCGCCCAGTCCGCAGGACAAGGTGCTCACCGAGCGTGTCGCACAGGCTGCGGCGTTGTTCGACATCCGGCTGTTGGATCACATAATCATAGCGCGCGAAGGCGATTTCTCGTTCCTGCGCGCCGGGCTGGTGTAGCACTATTTCTTACTTCCGGCATTGCCGCATATTGCTATGATAGCGATGGCAATGAGCGCAATCAGAAGTTTCATCGTTCCCGTCATTTGTTTGGGTCGTTTCGTCGGGGCGGGACGCAAAAGCGCGGACTCGATCCTACATCCACGGCAGAGGTATTGGACGACCCGAACGGTAGAATGGTAGAATATGCCCGCGCTGAAAAACAGCGAGAGCATCAACCTTCGTTCCTTACCGTCCGGGAAAGTGTCCAATTTTCTGCCGGAAGAAAAAAGCCGATGCACTTTTTTTGTCTCTTATGTCGGCGGCCCATGGCAGGCCGCCGTGGCAAATATAGAAATAAATTCGCTACGGAAAGACGTAGTTCCCAATTATTTTGTACTTTTGTAATTCGGAAAATAATTTAAAAACAAGATAAAATGACGCAGGAAGAACTTTTCAAAAAACTGGTGGCGCACTGCAAGGAGTACGGGTTCGTATTCCCCTCGAGCGAGATATACGACGGGCTCGGCGCCGTCTACGACTACGGTCAGAACGGCGTGGAGCTGAAAAATAACATCAAGCGCTACTGGTGGGATTCGATGGTCAAGCTGCATGAGAATATCGTGGGGCTGGACGCCGCTATCTTCATGCATCCCCGCACGTGGGAGGCTTCGGGCCATGTCGGTGCGTTCAACGACCCGCTGATCGACAACAAGGACTCGAAGAAGCGTTACCGCGCTGACGTGCTGATCGAAGACTGGCTGGCCAAGCAGGATGAAAAGATCGAAAAAGAGGTCGAGAAGGCCCGCAAGCGCTTCGGGGAGTCGTTCGACGAGGAGAAGTACCGCGAGACTTCGCCCCGTGTGGCCGAAACCCTCGCCAAGCGCGACGAGGTGCACAAGCGTTTCGTGGCCGCCCAGAACGCCAATGACCTGAATGAACTGCGTCAGATCATCGTCGACTGCGAGATCGTGTGCCCGATTTCGGGTACGCGCAACTGGACCGAGGTGCGTCAGTTCAACCTAATGTTCTCGACGCAGATGGGTTCGACGGCCGAGGGAGCCTCGACGATCTACCTGCGTCCGGAGACGGCCCAGGGTATCTTCGTCAATTTCCTCAACGTGCAGAAGACCGGCCGCATGAAACTGCCGTTCGGCATCGCGCAGATCGGCAAGGCGTTCCGCAACGAGATCGTCGCCCGTCAGTTTATCTTCCGCATGCGCGAGTTCGAGCAAATGGAGATGCAGTTCTTCGTGCGCCCCGGCGAGGAGATGAAGTGGTGGCAGCAGTGGAAGGAGACCCGCATGGCCTGGCACCGCGCGCTGGGCTTCGGCGACGACAACTACCGCTTCCACGACCATGAGAAGCTGGCCCACTACGCCAATGCCGCGACCGATATCGAGTACAACTTCCCGTTCGGCTTCAAGGAGGTCGAGGGCATTCACTCGCGCACGGACTTCGACCTGGGCAACCACCAGAAGTTTTCGGGCCGGAAGATCCAGTATTTCGATCCCGAGACGGGCGAGAGCTATGTTCCCTATGTCGTGGAGACCTCGATCGGCGTGGACCGCATGTTCCTGCAGGTGATGTCGGCGGCTTATACCGAAGAGCAGCTCGAAGGCGGCGACTCGCGTGTCGTGCTGCGTTTGCCGGCCGCGCTGGCACCGGTGAAGGTGGCCGTGCTGCCGCTGGTGAAGAAGGACGGCATGCCCGAGGTGGCGCAGCGGATCGTCGACGACCTCAAATACGATTACAACGTCGTTTACGACGAGAAGGACTCCGTCGGCAAGCGCTACCGCCGTCAGGATGCCATCGGTACGCCGTTCTGCGTCACCGTCGACGGCCAGACGCTCGAGGACGGGACCGTGACGGTGCGCCACCGCGATACGATGGAGCAGGAGCGCGTCATGATCGAGTCGCTGCCTTCGCTCGTCGAAGAGGAGTGCTCGTACCGCAAGCTGTTCCGGAAAATGAACCTGTAGCGGGGCGATTATGGGCCGGTTCAATATTTTCGATTCCGACAGCATCGTCGAGGGTGAAAAACGGCGTTTCCCCTGGTGGGCGCTGCTGCTTTGCCTGGCGGCCGGAATGCTGGCCGACTGGCTGCTGAGGAACTACTGTTATATGGGCGGCGAATCCGGCCCGAACCTTTAGTGCGTGGGACGGATACTTGCCATAGACTACGGGACGAAGCGCACGGGGATTGCCGTGAGCGACCCGTTGCGTCTGATCGCCGGGGGGCTCGATACGGTCGATACGAAGGGACTTGAGGCGTGGCTGGCAAAATATTTCGCCTCGGAGGACGTTAGTACCATCGTGGTGGGGAAAGCCCTCGCGCATGGACGGCACGCCTTCGGAAACGTGGCGTTTCATCGAGCCGCTGGCCGTGCGCCTGCGGAAGGCCTGGCCCGACAAGGAGGTCGTCTTCCACGACGAGCGTTTTACTTCGGTGATGGCGCACCGCACGATGCTCGAAAGCGGTATCGGCAAGATGGCGCGCCGGGACAAGGCGCTGGTGGACAAGATCTCGGCCACGATTATTTTACAAAGTTACATGGAATTCAACCGATGATTTATCCGATAGTAATTTATGGTTCGGACGTGCTGCGTAAGCCCTGCGAGCGGATCACGCCCGATTATCCCGAGGTGAAGAAACTCGTGGAAGATATGTTCCTGACGCTCGGCGAAGCCGAGGGCGTCGGACTGGCAGCACCGCAGATCGGCAAGAATATCCGCCTTTTTATCGTCGATTGTACACCCTGGGGCGAGGACGATCCCGAATGCGCGGACTACAAACGCGCCTTTATCAACCCCGAGATTTATGCCTTGTCGGAGGAAAAGAAGACCTACAACGAGGGATGCCTCTCGTTCCCCGGCATCCATGCCGACGTGCCCCGCTCGCTGGCGATCCGGATGCGTTATATGGACGAGGATTTCGTCGAGCACGACGAGGAGTTCCACGGGCTGAAGGCCTGGGTCATCCAGCACGAATACGACCACATCGAGGGCATCGTCTTCACAGACCGGATTTCGCCCCTGCGCCGCAACCTGCTGAAAGGAAAGCTGATGAACCTGGCAAAGGGCAAATACCGCTGCGCGTATAAGACCAAATAACCCGTATGCCGGGGCCATGCGCCCGCAGGGGCGGCCTGTAGGCTGCGCAGCAGGTTCCGTCCGGCGGGAAAGCTGTTCCGGCCTTGCCATGGCAAACGGGACGTTCGTCCCGGCTGCTGCCTCGCAGCGGCACAGCCCCGGGGAGCCGGCGGTTTTGCCGCATGACGAAACGGGAAAGGCTGCCTGACAAGTTCCTCAAAACAATTCACCCCTGCCGAGATTGCTCTGGCGGGGGTGAAATCGTAAATAACGGACTTGTCAGGCAGACCCTTCTACGTCGGGAACTGCTCTTGTCAGAACCTGTATGCTGCGCCTACGAAGACGACGAGCGGATTGCTGCGGCCGCTGTCGAACATGGGCTCGTATTTCAGACCTGCGGAGATGTTCCAGCGGCGCGCGACGTTGAAGTCGAAACCACCGCCGACGCTCATGCCGAATGCCCAGTCCTTGATGTCATTGGCGACAACGCCCACCTGGGGATAGACGCCCCACCAGTCGGCGATGCGGAATACGTAGTGGGCGTCGAAATTGATGTCGACCGAACTGTCCTTTTCCGTCAGGACATAGATCGACGGTTCGATACGCCAGTGGGAATCGAAACTGTACCGGTAGTAGGCACCGATTCCGACGGATGCGTCGCCCGTATTGGTATAGAAGTTCACGCGCGGGCCCACGGCGCTGCGGTAATTGTCCGGCGTGCTGCGGTAATTGCCTGCCTGGGCCGCATTGCGGTTGTTGTCACGGGTGTTGCGGTAGTTGTTGTCCTGGGCAGACGCCGTCCAGGCAAACAATGCCGCGGTTGCGATCAGAAGAATTTTTTTCATGGCTTTCAGTTTAATTTTATATGAATAATCAAGTGGTTGTCAATTAGTCACAGGATCCCATCCCGGCTGGGGACGACCTCTCCGATGCGCTGCCTTGTCGCCTGAACGACGTACAACACTCGTGCCGTGATATGTGTTTTTCGGATTTTGCGGATCACACTTTTGCAACTTCCGCCGTCGCTTCCTGTATCCGGCGGAAGCTATTCAGCCGGCACGGGATAGCCGGGATCGGGGCTGCGGACATGAAAAATCCCGGCACTTATTCGTAAGTGCCGGGATTTTGTTTCCTCTCGGGATGGGGCTTAGAACCTGTAGGTCGCGCCGATATTGATAACGATGGGGTTCCTGCGCTTCACAAAGCCGGGTACATAATCCTTGGCGGTCTGGATCATCCATTTGAAGCCGGCCGAAACGTCCCAGTTGCGGGTGATCGAGAAGTCCGCGCCGCCGCCGAGGTTGATACCGCACGACCAGTCGCCGATGTCGTTGGCGCTGATACCTGCCTGCGGATAGATATGCCAGTCCGGGGCGATATTGAAGAGGTACTGCACGTCGGCACTGATGTCCACCGAGCAATCCGTCTTGCAAAGGGCCAGGATACTGGGAGCTACACGCCAGTTGTCGGTGATGCTGTACTGTCCGGCCGCACCGATACCGAAGATGGCTCCGTCGGCACCCGCATTCGTGTATACCCCGATTTTGGGGCCAACTCCCCAGTCGCCCTTGTACTGTGCCGAAACCGTCGTTACTGCTAAAAGCACGACGATCACCGTAAGAAAAATCTTTTTCATGTCTGTTACTTTAATTTAACAAAAGTTGCGTGTTATACTGTTTGCCGTAACAAATATACAAAACTTATCCGCTGCAGCAAAAATTTTTCAACGAACCGGACTTTTTTGTCGCTAAAACGAAAGCCCGCGGCATGCACGCCGCAGGCTTTCGCTGGTATGGGTGTTCCGGCGGTTGCCGGGTGAAGGCTTATTTCTCCTTGAGGGCTGCGTGGGCGGCCGCCAGGCGTGCGATGGGCACGCGGAACGGCGAGCAGCTCACGTAGTTCAGGCCCGCATAGTGGCAGAATTCTACCGACGAAGGTTCGCCGCCGTGCTCGCCGCAGATACCGCACTTGAGCGTCGGGCGCGTGCCGCGGCCCTTGAATACGGCTTCGCGGATCAGCTGGCCCACGCCGTTGCGGTCGAGGATCTGGAACGGGTCGTTCTTCAGGATGCCCTTTTCGAGGTATACGGGCAGGAACTTGCCGATGTCGTCGCGCGAGAATCCGAGGGTCATCTGCGTCAGGTCGTTGGTACCGAACGAGAAGAACTCGGCCACTTCGGCGATCTGGTTGGCCGTCACGGCGGCGCGCGGCACCTCGATCATCGTGCCGACCATGTAGTCGATCTTGTCGTTGCGCTCCGAGAACACCTGCTCGGCCGTCGAGTCGATGATGTTCTTCTGGTAGCGGAGCTCCTTGTGGTTGCCCACCAGCGGCACCATGATTTCGACGTGTACGGGGGTGCCCTGTGCCTTGACGTTCATGGCCGCCTCGATGATGGCGCGGGCCTGCATCTCGGTGATCTCGGGGTAGGTGTTGCCCAGACGGCAGCCGCGGTGTCCCAGCATGGGGTTGAATTCGGCCAGCGACTCGACCTTGGCGACGATCTTCTGGAGGGGGACGTCCATCTCACGGGCCATCTCCTTCTGGCCTTTCTCATCGTGCGGCACGAACTCGTGCAGGGGCGGGTCGAGCAGGCGGACGGTCACGGGGAAGCCGTTCATGGCCTTGAACAGGCCTTCGAAGTCGCCGCGCTGGATGGGCAGCAGCTTGGCCAGCGCCACGCGGCGTCCGGCTTCGTCGTCGGCGAGGATCATCTCGCGGATGGCCTTGATGCGGTCGCCCTCGAAGAACATGTGCTCCGTACGGCAGAGACCGATACCCTCGGCGCCGAATGCGAATGCCTGTGCGGCATCCTTCGGCGTGTCGGCATTGGCGCGGACTTTCAGCACGGCGTATTTGCCTGCCAGCTCCATCAGCTGGCCGAAGTCTCCGCTCAGGTCGGCGGCCATCGTGGCCACCTGTCCGAGGTAAACCTCACCCGTCGAACCGTTGAGCGAGATCCAGTCTCCCTCCTTGACGGTGAAGCCGTTCACGCGGATCGTGCGGGTTTTATAGTCGATCTCCAGCTCGCCGGCACCCGATACGCAGCATTTGCCCATACCGCGTGCGACGACGGCTGCGTGCGAGGTCATACCGCCGCGTGCGGTGAGGATACCGGCCGCGTCGAGCATGCCTTTGAGGTCTTCGGGCGAAGTTTCGATGCGCACGAGGATCGCTTTCTGACCGGTTTGGGCGAGGGTTTTCTCGGCATCCTCGGCGAAGAACACCACGGGACCCGTTGCGGCTCCCGGCGATGCGGGCAGACCCTTCGTGATGACCTGCGCCGTGGCGATGGCCTTCTTGTCGAATACGGGGTGGAGCAGCTCGTCGAGTTTCGCGGGCTCGCAGCGAAGCACGGCCGTGCGTTCGTCGATCAGCCCTTCGCGGAGCATGTCCATCGCGATCTTGACCATGGCCGCGCCGGTGCGTTTGCCGTTGCGGCACTGGAGCATCCACAACTTGCCGTCCTGGATCGTGAACTCGATGTCCTGCATGTCCTTGAAATACTGCTCCAGGTGGTGCTGGATCTCGTCCAGTTCCTTGTAAACCACCGGCATGACCTCTTCGAGCGAGGGGTATTTCGTGCGGCGCTCCTCCTCGGAGACGTTCTGGGCCACGGCCCAGCGCTTCGAGCCTTCGATGGTGATCTGCTGCGGGGTGCGGATGCCGGCCACGACGTCCTCGCCCTGCGCGTTGATCAGGTACTCGCCGTTGAAGAGGTTTTCACCCGTCGCGGCGTCGCGCGAGAAGGCTACGCCCGTGGCCGAGTTGTCGCCCATGTTGCCGAATACCATGGCCTGTACCGTTACGGCCGTTCCCCATTCGGCGGGGATGTTGTTGAGCTTGCGGTAGAGGATGGCACGGTCGTTCATCCACGATCCGAATACGGCGCAGACGGCTCCCCAGAGCTGATCCCAGGGGTTGGTCGGGAAGTCCTCGCCGGTCTGCTTCTTGACGGCGGCCTTGAAGTTCTTGACGAGCTCCTTGAGGTCGTCGGTCGTCAGGTCGGTGTCGTTCTTCACGCCGCGCTTGTCCTTCTGCTCCTCGATGATCACCTCGAACGGGTCGTGGTCTTCCTTCGAATCGGGTTTCATGCCCAGCACCACGTCGCCGTACATCTGTACGAAACGGCGGTACGAGTCCCATGCGAAACGGGGGTTGCCCGTGCGCTTGGCGACGGCTTCCACGGCCTGGTCGTTCATACCCAGGTTGAGGATCGTGTCCATCATGCCGGGCATCGAAGCGCGGGCTCCCGAGCGTACCGACACCAGCAGCGGCATCTCCTTGTCGCCGAATTTCATGCCGGTGAGGTTCTCGATGTTTTTCATCGCCTTCTCGACTTCGGGACGGAGCATCTGGATCACGGCGTCCTTGCCGTGGGCGTAATATTCGGAACATACTTCCGTGGTGATCGTGAAGCCCGGGGGGACGGGGATGCCGATCAGATTCATCTCGGCGAGGTTGGCACCCTTGCCGCCGAGCAACTCACGCATTTTGCCGTTTCCTTCGGCCTCCTTGTTGCCGAAGGTGTAGACACGTTTCACGTCTGCCATAATTTTTCTTGGTTAATTTAATTGGTATATAAATTTATAAATTTTTTGTCAACTTGCCGCTTTTCACAGACGAAAATTGCGGTGACATTCCTGTTACCGCCTCGTCAAAGAATTCATATTCGCCGTTGGGAATGCGAATATATAAAAACTTTTCCGGAATTCCAAAAAAATCTACTCCAAGTAAACGAATACCGGCAGGGCGTAGCCGTAACCGCCCCTGTACCGCCTTTTTTCGTAGGTCGGAAGCGGGGTACCCGTCTTGGGGTCAATCAGATAACGGCGCGCATAGACATCGCCCGCCGAGGTGCGGAGCGCCGTGTCGGCCAGAATGCGATCGCGCATCTGCCAGCCGCCCCGGCGGCGGACGTTGCCCCGCCCGAGCCGTGCCGGGCGCTCCAGTGCGTCGCGCAGCCCGAAGGCTCCGGGGCGAGAGACGAGGTGCGTCCCGCGACGAGCAGCTTCACCCCGGGGCGCTCTTCGCGCAGGTCGCGGACGACCCATTCGGCCATGCGGGTGTCGCTGCACAGCACGAGCCCTATGGTGTCGGTGCGCGTGGGACGGACGACGCGTCCGGATCCCCGTCGCATGGGTTTGCCGCGGCGGTAGAGGAGGCCCTCGATGTAGAGGTAGCGGCGCCCCGGCTCGTCGTAGTGGGGCTCGAAGAGGTCGCCGTAATAGAGCAGTGCGAAATCCATGCCGTCGAGGGAATTGAGCGTACGGTGCAGGTAGCTGTAATCGCCCTTGCAGGCGGCTGCGATGTCGCGGACGACGGCTTCGTTCTCGACGCCCCACAGCGCCACGAGCGGCATGCGCATCGAGTCGATGACGGCCGCCGTATGGCGTATCTTGCGGCGGTAGCGCTCCGTGTCCCACGCCAGGCGTCCCGAGGGCGTGTAGTCGGTGTCATTGTAGAACAGGGCGGGGACAGTGTCGTAGAGATGGTCGAGATCCCAGTAGACGATGCCCGTGCGCGTGTGCATGGGCGGGGATGCCTGCCAGGAAGAGCAGCAGGGCGGTTATGATGCGTGGCAGCCGTTGCAAGGCGCGTAAAGCCCGGCTGCCCGGGACGAGGCGTGCGTGGCCGGTTGCGGCGAGGACGGTTATGATGCGGCGCAGCGACATAGGCCGGGGTTATAACGGCTCCTCGGGCAGGAACTTGCGCGGCGAGCAGCCCAGGAACCGGGCGATCTCGTTGATATGGTTGAGGTTGTATTTTGAAGGATTTTTCGGGCTTTCAACTTGTGAAATGAATCCGTCGCTTACTCCTATACCATAAGCCAATGTGGCCTGAAACACGTTGAGCCATCCGCTCTTTGCGGACAGCTGCACTGACGTATTTATCGAAAGCACTTTTCGGTTTCACAAGCATCTGTTTAGATGATGTAAAACTAAAAATTATGCCATTGTGAAAGTATAGTTATAACTTAAATTCGCCTATGTATAGGTAGTTATTAAGCCGGTGTACTACGGCCTTTGTGCCGGAATTTTTGTTTTTGGTATCTTTGGAGGGGAAATGTATACGATTCTTTTGGTTCCAACATGTACTTTTTTCCGCAAAAAGTACCAAAACTCTCCGACGGATGCTTCGCCTGCTCTTGGCGTCCTAACGCTGGAAACGGGCGCCTAATCGCGGGTTTGCAAGCAAACCTGCCCCGTTTCTCGCGCTTTTAGTCCGCCGTCCGCCGACGGCTCCGGCATCAAGTCGGAATCTTTGTTATCGTGTTTCTCTGTTTTTTTGCCGCACAGCGAGAATTCCGGGCAGCAGGATTTTCCGCATTTCGTTTGCAGCGGATAAAGAGCGGCTGCGGCGCCGAGCGCCCGGAACGGGCGTGCGAAAAGCGCAGTCTTTCGTGCCCGTTCAGCGAGGCTCCGCAGTTGCTCCCGCGAAAACGGCATGCGGATGGTTTTGGGTACCTTTTGCCACCAAAAGGTACGTATTTGCCTTTTGAGAAAAGACAAATCTATGCTTAGGAAAAGCGGCAATATACGCCGCGCCTGTCCGGCAGGGGGCTTGAAACCGTTTTTCGGAGGGGGCTGGGATCGGAAAAACTATTCCGAGATTATCCCCGAACCGACCAGCTCGTCGCCGTCGTACCATGCGGCGAACTGCCCCGGTGTGATGCCCCGCTGGGGGGTGTCGAAGAGGATGTAGGCTCCCTGGTCGCGGACGAAGAGCGTGGCCTCCTGCAAGGGCTGGCGGTAGCGGATGCGGACGCTGAAGCGGGCGCTATGGCCTGCCGGCATCGTGCGCGCGGGGTTGACCCAGTGTATCTCGCGGGGGGCGATATGCAGTGCCTGTCGCCACAGGCCGGGGTGGCTGTCGCCCTCGCCGACATAGATGACGTTCTGCACGGTGTCGGTGGCGAGGATGAACAGCGATTCCTTGCGCCCGCCGATGCCGAGCCCTTGCGCTGGCCGATGGTGTAGAAGTGCGCCCCGCTGTGCTCGCCGATCTTCTTGCCGTCGCGGACGGTGTAGCGCCACGGGGCGGCCAGTGCTGCGAGCTGTTCGGTTGTGGGGGGTACGTCGGCCGCGTGCTGTCCGCCCGGGGAGTGGGGATCCCCGTCCGGGCGTCCGGCGGCCGGGGATGCCGGGGCGGGGATTGCTTGTCCGGCATCGGGTGTGCCCGCCGGGATTCGGGCCTTGGGGCCGTATTTCGGCCACGTGGGGAGTATCTCGTGGACGTTACCCCTTTTCGAGGCCAGCTTCTGTTGCAGGAAGGCCGGAAGGTCGACCTTGCCCACGAAGCAGATGCCCTGCGAATCCTTGCGCTTGGCCGTGGCGAGCCCCTGCTCGGCGGCGATGCGCCGCACCTCGGGTTTGAGCAGGCCGCCGACGGGGAACAGGGCGTAGCGCAGCTGCTCCTGCGAGAGCTGGCAGAGGAAGTAGCTCTGATCCTTGTTGGGATCGCTGCCTGCGAGCAGCTTATGGATCGTCCTCCCGTCGGGGAGCGTCTCCTCGGCCTTGCGGCAGTAGTGCCCCGTGGCGACGTAGTCGGCGCCCAGCCGGAGCGCTTCGCGCAGGAAGACGTCGAATTTGATTTCGCGGTTGCACAGCACGTCGGGGTTGGGCGTGCGTCCCTTTTCGTATTCCGAGAACATGTAATCGACCACGCGGGTGCGGTAGTCCGCCGAGAGGTCGACGACGTGCAACGGGATGTCCAGTTTTTTTGCGACCAGCTCGGCGAAGACCCGGTCGTCGTGCCACGGGCAGTCGCCTTCGAGCGTTCCCGTCGTGTCGTGCCAGTTGATCATGAACAACCCCACGACGTCATGCCCCTGCTGTTTGAGCAGGTAGGCGGCGACCGATGAATCCACGCCGCCCGAAAGTCCGATTACGACACGTGCCATAGTAATATTGTTATTTACAGGTCGAGCAGCCCTTCGGGCAGCACCAGTTTCATCGTGCGCCCCTCGAAGTCGATATGGGCGATGAACTCCTCGACGGCGGGGACCAGCACCGGGCGGCCGCCGATCTCCAGCTCGAAAAGCGGGTTGGCGTCGCTGTCGTAGTAGTCCGTGACCGAACCCGTGAAGGCGGCCGCTCCCTTTGCGCCGTCCGCGCCCGCTTCGGTGCAGGTCACGGCGAAGCCGATCAGGTCTTCCAGGTAGAATTCGTCGTCTTCGTCCTCGTCGCATTCGATACGGAATTCAAGCCCGACGAGTTCCTGAGCCCGGCGCTCGGTGTCGAAATCGGCGAATGAGGCCACGGCGCCCGAGGTGCCGCGGCGTTCGAAGCGTTCGCAGTAGAGCGGCACTTCGAGGGCGTCGATCGTGACCAGCAGCGGGGTGCCGGTATCGAATTCCTCCGGGAAATCGGCATAGAGCGACAGCATCACACCTCCGTCGGTGCCGAAAAGCCTGTTGATCCTGCCTGCGGGAATAGTAACGCTCATATCGGTTCGTTTTTTCTCTTATGTCCGTATCGCGGTGCGGAACGGGGGAAGCAGGTATCCCGGCCGCTCCGTTACACCCGGCCCCGCTGTGCTGCCGCCTTGTCGTGCCGTGCAGCGCCTCGCTGTGCCTTGCCGGACGATTCCCGCACGGGATGCGCCCGCATGGGACTATCTGCAAAAGTAATGAAAAAAACCGGTAAACCTCCCGTTGCGGGAAATTTACCGGGATTCCGGAAAGAAGCTTTCCTGGTGTTATTCTGCGGCAGGAGCCTCTGCTGCGCCCTCTGCGGGAGCCTCGGCAGCTTCGGCGGCGGCAGCCTCCTCGGCCTCTTTGGCGGCAGCTGCGGCAGCGGCCTGCTTCTCGGCGATGGCCTTTGCGCGCTCCTCCTTGATCTTGGCTTCGGCAGCCAGGCGTGCTTTCTCGGCCGACTTGGCATCCGTGGCGAGCTTGTTGCTCTTGGCCTCGATCTTACCGGCCTTCTCGCCCAGCCATTTGTTGAAGCGGGCTTCGGCTTCGGTCTCCGAGAATGCGCCCTTGGCGACACCGCCTAACAGGTGCTTCTTGTATAATACGCCCTTGTACGAGAGGATAGCCCGACAAGTATCCGTAGGTTGTGCGCCTTTCTGTAACCAACCCAATGCTTTCTCGAAGTCGAGGTCGATCGTAGCAGGATTCGTGTTGGGGTTGTAGGTTCCCAACTTTTCGATGAATTTACCATCACGTGGCGCTCTGCTATCTGCGGCAACGATGTGGTAGAAAGCAAAACCTTTCTTACCGTGGCGTGCCAGACGAATTTTAACAGCCATTTGCTATAAAATTTTGTTGTAATTAATTAAAAAACGCTCACCCACTTTGGGCTTTTAAGCCTGCAAATGTAGACAAAATATTCCGCCCGGCAAAATAATTCGCCGAAAAATCGGTGCGACAGGCTGTTTTTCTGCCGGATACGGTGCATGGCGGGCCGCGGCGGGAACTGCCGGAAAAAGGGGGGCGGGCTTGTGGCGGGGCAGGGTCGTGCCCCTAATCGGGTTCCCGCGGGGTTGCAGGCCGTTGCATCCCTGCGGGAAGTATATTTTTCGTTCAGCCGGGGGCTGTTGTGAAAAAAATTCCTATCTTTGCGGCGCAAATCGTCACCGCAGGGTGCGGTTTTGCCGATGGTTCCGTAGCTCAGTTGGATAGAGCAGCAGATTTCTAATCTGCCGGTCGCGCGTTCGAACCGCGCCGGAATCACCCGGAAAAGGGAGCGCTGGAATCGAATCCGGGCTCCCTTTTCGTTTTCCCGCCCGCATCTTCCTTCGCCGGGTTTGGCGTCCTGCGGACTTTTTCGTAAATTTGGGTCGAATCCGATATTTTCAGGCATGGAACCGCTACCGGGCTGCAACATAAAGTATCTCAACATCAGCCGCAACGACGAGGCGTGGGGGCTGGTCGTCACGACGGCCGGGTACCAGGCGGTCGCGGCGCACAGTTCCTACCCGCAGGCGCAGCATCCCGAATCCCATATTTTCGACCCCGGCAAGGGGCGCGTCCTGAAGGAGTACCAGTTGGTCTACATATCGCGCGGGGAGGGCTATTTCGAGTCCCGTTCGTGCCGCCGCCAGCGGATCAGGGCCGGGACGATGATCTTGCTCTTCCCCGGGGAGTGGCATACCTACGAGCCCGACAGGGCTACCGGGTGGTTCGAACATTGGGTGGGATTCCGGGGCGGCAGCGTCGATGCGCAGGTCGCCAACGGGTTCTTTTCGCCGCGCAACCCGCTTTTCGGGCTGGGATTCAGCCAGACGATCATCGGCATGTACGAGGAGCTCGTCGGCTATGCGCTCGGGAACAGGCCGGTTACCAGCAGGTCGCGGCGGGGATCGTGCAGTTCCTGCTGGGTTCGGTCTACTACAAGCACCGGAACCTTCTGTTCAACGACTCGATGGCCATCCGCAAGATCGACGAGGCGCGCGCCCTCATCAAACGCGAGGTCGAGGGCGGTCTCACGCCGCAGGGGATCGCCGAACGCCTGTCGGTCAGCTATTCGTGGTTCCGCAAGATGTTCCGGCAGTATGCCGGAGCCTCGCCTGCGCAATATCTCTCGCAGATCCGGTTCCTGCGTGCCAAAGAGCTGCTCGATACGACGGAGCTCACCGTCGCGGAGATCGCATACAGGCTCCGGTTCGAGACCCCGAGCCACTTTTCCACATTCTTCCGCAAAAGGGAGGGCGTCCCGCCCCAGCAGTACCGCCGCGAGCGGAGGCAGCCCGGGCGGTAACCTCCTCAGCAGACGACCGTCACCGGGATTCCGAGCAGCGCGGCGTATTTGCGGATCGCTCCGGCGACATGTCCCACACCGATGGCGCAGTGGTGCGAAGGCCCCGCCTTGCTCCAGCGGTCGATGAATTCCCGCGCGGGAAGCGGGAACCTGTAACGGCTGTTGATGTTGCCGATGTTCAGCACGGGGCCCGGCACCGATTCGCCTTCGGCCAGCAGGAACGAAATCCCGTCGCGTCCTTCGACCACCGACAGGAGCGTCACCGGGCCGTGTTTCACGGACATCTGGATCGACAGCCCCTTGCCGGGTTTGCCGTGGTAAACGGGAAGCGGCACCAGGCGGGCTTTCTCTTCGCCGAGCAGGAAGTGCGCCGGGCCGTCGTGCCCCAGCAGGATGACGTCGTCGGTGAAGTCCATGCCGTAGAATTCCGAGAAACAACCCCCGGCGCCCAGCAGTGACATGATTTTCATGGCCTGCACGTTTTTCACCTCGTATTCGGCCGCCACGGGGATGCCGCGCCCCGTCAGCAGCGTGTTGCCGGCGATGACCGACGTGACGATGTCCTCGTAGGCGTTGCCCGCCGCCCCCGCGTAGTAGTAGGCCAGGGAACCCAGCCGGTGCGCTTCGGCGAGCTTGTCCAGTGCCACGGAAGTGCGTGCGGCGCGCTCCAGCTCTTCGGGCGTGCAGCCCCCGTCGACGACGAACGCCTCGCCGAACGCGGCGACCCTCGCGTCGGCCTCGCGCTGCGTCACCGAGCGGCGGAATTCGTGCAGTTCGCACATCTCCAGGATTTCGGCATGGGTGCCGAAGACGGTGCTCTGCAGCCTGAGGTCGGAGTAGACGTCGACCATGCCGCCGTAGTAGTTGCCCAGCAGTCCCATGCGGTTGCGGCGCATGCCGCAGGCGACCTTCGCCGCGTCGATCCACCCGTAGATCTCGGCCCAGGCCTGCGCGTCGTCGAGGTAGCCCGTCACCACGTCGTATTTGGTGCCGGCGCGGTTGAATACCGAACAGAATTCGGGCAGCGAACAGGCCTGGCAGTTGGCAAGCCACTCGCCCGTCATCTCCCCGCGGTCGGACATGCCATTGAGCCGGGCGTAATCGATGGCCGGGGCGGGTTGCAGGTTGAGCAGCACGACCGGGATACCCTCCCCGAGGAAGGGGATGAGCGTGGACGAAAGGGCGTAGGTCGAGATGAAGATGAACAGCACTTCGGCTTCGTCGCGCCTGAAAAGGCCGCGGCTGCGTGAGCCTTGTCCACGTCGTCGACCATGCCTGCGTCGGTGACGATCTGCCCGCCGTAGGCTTCCATTTTTTCCTTTATGGCGTTCCGGTAGCCGTCGAGCCTTTCGCGCAGTCCGCCGAACTGGTGCCAGTAGGTGTTCAGCCCTACTGCGATCAATCCTATTTTCATGGTTTGTGATCCGTTATTTTGTCATGACGATTTCGAAATCTTCCAGCAGGCCGTAGTCCCGCTGGTCATAGTCGCTGCCGGGCAGCTGTTTGGGCACATTGTTCCAGTGCCACGGGCCTGCGATACCCTTGTCGGCGCTGTAATGAGGGCCGAAGAGGTTTTTAAGGCTGCCCACCACCTGCACTTCGACGCGGTTGCGTCCCTTGCGCAGGTAGGGCGTGAGGTCGAACGCATAGGGCTGCCAGGCGATGATGCCCGCTTTGCGGCCGTTCACGCAGACCCGTGCGAGCGTCCCTCCCAGGCGTTCAGCCGGAGCGTGTAACCGGCCGCGGGGTCGTCGATGTCGTAGTCCCGGCCGTAGGCCATGTCCCACGAATAGAAGGGGAGCCCCTGCCGTTTCCAGCTTCCCAAGGCCGGTTTCCCGGCGGGTTCGCGGACGATCCATCCCGCCCCGGCCGATTCGAGCACGAAGTCGCCGAAAAGGTAGATGGGGGCTATTTCGGCATAGATGCTCATGGGCGAGACGCTCAGTTCGACGGTGTTCGTCCCCCGCCGCACCAGATTGCCTACGGGGTAGATCCCGAAGCGGCTGTCGAGCAGCGTGTCGGGCGCCGCGGCTTCGACGGGCGTGCCGTTGAACGTCACGTTCCAGATGCCGGGTTGTTCGGCGACCAGCTTCATGCCGCGCGTGTCGAAGTCCCCGGCCACGACGAAGTGGTAGCTTACGCGGATGTCGCCCGTGGTCAGCGTGTCGCGTTCGACGATAGTCTGCCTGTACTGGATGGCCGAGTCCCACGGGTTGCCTGTCCCGTAGCAATGGTTGAAGAGTTTGTTGCACGCCTCGAACGTGTAGAGGTTGCGCTCGGTGCGCCCGTCGACCGTCAGGTCGCAGAAATCGAGGTTGAGGACGTTGTCTTTCAGGCGGGTGACCTCCAGCGGGCCGGCGGGCTCCAGCTTGGTGCTCCCTGCTGGCTGTGTTTCGGTGCCGGATGCCGCCCGGGAGGTGCGTGCAAGGGCGCTCCGGCCCGAAGCCGGGGCGAAGAGCAGGAGGCTCCCCGGCGGGCGGCAGGCTGAAGTCCGCCCCGACGCTCTTCCCGTCGGCGGTGTGCGGGTAGGGACGCATGTCGCCCGTGACGGCGTCCAGCTCGACCAGCTCCCCGGCCGGGAGGCCGACGCTGCCCGTGGCGGTGTCGCTTAGCGAGGAGTTGACCAGGAACAGGAGCTCCCCGTCCTCGTAGCTGCGCCGCTGGTGGTAGAGGTCGTTGCCCCTGACGTTGCAAAAACGGATCCTGTCGTCCGCGAACGATTCGGCGATCGCCTTACCGTCCAGTGCCGCGTAACGGCGTATCCGGGAGGCGTTGCGGTCGAGGAAATCCGCCAGTTCGGGGCTGGGCCGCCCGTCGACGAGCGTCGGTTTGGCAAAGAGCACCAGTTGCCCGCCCGCCTCGACGAATTGGCGGATGAGGCTGAAAGTCCCGGCGTTGAGGTTCTCGGTCATGGGCGGGATCACGACCTTCGCATAGGCGCGTTTTCCGACGACGAATTTACCGCCCCTGACCGAGCCGCGGTCCTTGATGATGTGCTCCGAGCCCAGGTCGTATTCCGCCTGCGCCTTTTCGAGCGTGGTGACGAAACGCTGGAATGCGCTGCCGATCTCCATGCAGCGGGGGTCGTTCATGACATAGGAGTAGTAGAGCCAGATCGTCGTGGTTGGTTCCAGGACGAGGATGTCGTTCATCTGTTCGCCCTGGCTGAGCACGAGTGACAGGCGGGCGAAGTAGTCGTTCAGCACCTTGTAGTCCTCCCACCATGGCGAGAGGCGGGTGAAGACCGGGGGATAGTCGTATTTGCGGGCGCCGGCGATGGTCATGTGCGAGAGGTGCTGGTTCATGAAATTCACGCCCAGCGCATATTCCCAGTCGCCCAGCCGCTTGAAGTCGCGGAACGTCTCGTCCCAGCCCCCGCCGCCGTAGGTTTCGCTCAGCGTGCGTACGCACCCCGTCTGGTTGGCGGCGCTGCGCAGCTCCTTCACGGCGCGGACGTTGCCGAACTGCGCCTGCGGGCTCTGGTCGTTGTACTGGTTGAAGAGCATGTCGATGGCGGGCATCTGGTGCCACGCGTACATGGCCATATTGTCGCCGCCCTGGTACATGCTCGGCCAGTCGTGCTCCCAGTAGTGCCCCGTCCAAAGCATGCCCTTGCGGTCGCAATAGGCCGACATGGGCTTCGCCCAGCGGTCTACGAACATTTGCGTCAGCGTTTCGAGGTAGTTGTGGCGTACCTGTTTCCAGTCGCCCGTTTGCTCGGAGAGCAGGGGCAGCGAAGTTGCCAGGTCGTAGCCCCACTGTTTGCGGAACACTTCGAACAGGTCGGGCGTCCAGCGCACGCCGCCCGAACTGGGAATGCACGGTTCGTCGGAGAAAAGCCCCCTGATGACCGGGCCAAGCTCGTTGCCGAAGGTCTTTTCGTAACCTGCCATGGTGATGCCGAGGAATTTTTCGGTGACGCCCTCGACCAGCAGGTCGACGTACGAGTAACCCCCGTGCCAGCCCGAACGGCCGTAATAGGTCTTTTCGTAAAGGTAGTATTCGCCCGGGACGTCTTTGTAGCGGCCCGTGTCGGCGGTGATGTCGCGGAACGTGCCGCCCTCCTTTTTCAGGCAGAGGAAGTATTTTCCCGCATCGGCCGGGGGCAGTGCGGTTTTGGTGAGCGCGAGCCCCTGGCCCTGGTCGTAGGATTCGGGCATCTGTGCAGGAACATGTCCGCCTGCGAAGCCGCTCGGGTAGGAGTTTTCGTCGTAGATCCAGATGTCGAGCCCCAGTTCTTTCCCCTTTTCCACACTGTATTTATAAAGGTCGAACCATTCGTCGGAGAGGTATTCGGTGACCAGCCCCGGCCGCGGGTGGACGAAGGCGCCGCCGAAGCCCTGCGCCTTGAAGTCGCCCAGCATCCGGTCGATGTCGGCGCGGGTGACCCGCGTGTTCCAGACCCACAGGGGCGCCGGGCGGAATGCCCGCGGGGGATCGGCGAATTCCTTTCGGAGCTTCTCGAATTTCATTTCCCGTTTCTGGGGGGCTGCGGCGTAGCTGGCGAGGCACGATGCCGCCAGGGCGGCCGCCAGCAGGCTTTTGATTGCGGAGGGTTTGGTTTTCATGGTCGTTCCGGATTGTGTTTGCTTTACAAAGGTAAAGGTTATGCGCTTCGGGCGGTAACGAATCCTGATAAACGACTTTTTCATTTCTGATAAAGCGTGCGGAGGATGGCGCGGGCGAACCGAGAGGTTCGGGGCGGGATGCGGAGCAGGGAGAGACGGTATGGCCGGGATGCTGCCGGGCCGGGCAGGCGGGATCGTTAGGAACGGGGGACTGTGGAATCGGGGAATCAGAGGGCCGGGGATCCGGCAGAACGGTGGGGGCGCTGAAAGCCGGCGGAAAAAACACGGCGAGCCGGGGACGGGTGCCCCGCACGGCCGGGCAGCGGGTGGGGCAGCGGATGCAGGCGGGGTTATCTGCGCGGCAGGATGGCGACGATGCGCGTCCCGCCCGTGTATCCGGAGTCGATGTATATCTCCCCGTGCAGGTGGGTGACGATCAGGCGGCAGAGGTAGAGCCCGAGGCCGTTGCCCTGGCTGAAGGGGTCGAGTTTGGTGAAACGCTCGAAGACATAGCCGTGCTTCTCGGGCGGAATGCCGCAGCCCGTGTCGGCGACGGCGACGAAGACGCGGTCGTCGCCCAGGCGGTCGCATTCGAGGCTGATCGTGCCTTCCTGCGTGAATTTATAGGCGTTGCCGAGCAGTGCCGAGATGAGTATCGCCAGGTATTTGTCGCTGGTGTTGAGCGCAATCTCCGCGACCGGGATCGCGCCTTTGTAAACGATGCCCGGCTTGGGGTACCTCACCTTCATGATCCGCAGTTGCGCCTGGCATACGGCGCAGAGGTTCGTATACTGGCACGGCAGCGGCGCGTGCAGGTTTTCGAGGTAGGCCACCTCTAGCATGTCGTCGAACAGGAATCGCAGCTGGCGGCGGTTGTCCCGGATGATTTCGCAGTATTGGGCGCGCGACTCCGGGGTGATCTCCTCGGCGCAGAGCAGCTCGGAGAATCCCATGATGCAGTTGAGCGGCGTACGCACTTCGTGGCAGACCGAGTTGACGAATGCGGCCTTTTTGAGTTCGCTTTCGTGGGCGTGCTTCGTTTGCAGGAGTAACTCCTTCTGCAGTCGCCGGGTACGGCGGTTGCCGACATAGATCGCACCGACGACCGCAGCGATCACCAGCAGTGCCAGCGAAACGTAGGCCAGGGCAGTTTTGTGGTGGTGGGCCGTAAGCAGCGCCGCGTCGAGCGCCATCCGGTCGAGTTCGTACGACTCCTGCTTCTCGCGGATGACTTTGCTCTGTTCGAGCCGCAGCAGCGAATCCCGTACCTTGACGGCACGGGCATAGGCCATGCAGGCCTCGGAGTCGCGGTGCAGCCTGCGGAACATGTCCGCCCGTTCCTTGTAGCAATCCGTGAAGTGCACGCCGGCCACGGGGTGGTGTTCGGCGGTGCGGATCAGCGAATCCGAGAAGGCCAGGGCCCTGGCGTACTCCCCGTGCCCGACGGCATCGAGATAACCTTCGCGGTAGTGGCGCATGCGGGCGAAGTGGAGCCGGTCGGCCTGGTGCGTACGGATGAACCTGCTTTGCAGGAAAAGGTGCATGCCGGGCGTACCCCCGAATTCGTTGTCGCCCTCGGGTTGCAGCGGCTGCGCCGTTGCGGCGCAGAAAACCGCGAGCGCCAGGCATATTGCCGGGAAGAGTATCGGTCGGCGCGTGCTCATGGCTTGGCGGGGATTGTGAAGATGAAACGTGCACCGGCGGTATATGCCTCGTCGAGGGATATGTTGCCCGAGAGGTGCCGGGCGATCAGGCGGCATAAAGCGAGGCTCAGCCCCGGCGTCGCCTTCGAATCGTCGGAGGGCATGCCGAAGATGTCGTTGCGTTTTTCGGGCGGGATGCCGCAGCCCGTGTCGGTCACCGTAACCCGCAGTTGGTTGTGGCGCGGGTCTATTTCATAGCGGAGCGTGACGGAGCCTTCCCGGGTGAATTTGCGGGCGTTGTCGAGCAGCGCGCGCACCACGAACGAAAAGTATTTGGCGTGTGTACGGACGGTGGCCGGGTTCTCCGGGGCTTCGATCGTGAAGGCCACCCCGGGATTGCAGCTAAGCCGCGAAGCGGCGAGCAGTTCGGCGCGGCACACTTCGTCGATGTTGGTTTCCTCCAGCCGCAGGGCCTCGGTCAGGCTGTCGAGGTTGGCGGCTTCGAGCATGTTGTCGAGCGCCGAAAGCAGCAGGTCGGCGTTGACGCGGATGGATTCGCAGCAGGCGTTCCGCTCGGCAGCGTCGATGTCCGACAGCATCAGACGCGAGGCTGCGGTGTCGATGGCGTCGAATGCGGGGCCGATGCCGCGGCAGATCGTGTTTACGAAGACCGATTTCATGTGTTCGCTCTCCTGGGCCTTGCGGCTGTGGCGGAGGATGTCGGCCTTCAGCCTGCGGTTGCGCAGCAGCGACCGCAGGAGGTAGATCCCGTGCCGGACATCAGCAGCACGATGACCACGATCGAGAGGCTCGTGGCGGCGCGGTTACGGATCAGGGCCCGCGTTTCGGCCAGCTTGCGCTTGTCCAGGTCGTGTTGCCGGCGGATCGTTTCGAGGCGTTCGCGGCGTTCGGCGGTGAGGATCGAATCCTGCACCTGCATCGTGTGCTCGAAGGCCTCGAAAGCCTCCGGGTAACGCTTGGCCTTGGTGAGCAGGATGCTGCGGTCGCGGTAGGCCTGGTAGACCTTGTTGGGCAGCATGCTGAAATAGCCCTTGCCACTTTCGATCAGGCGGATCAGCGAATCGGAATACTGGATGCTTTCGCATAGGCGCCGGTGTTGGCTTTCAGAGGTAGCCCATTTCGTAGAGGTAACTTTTGTTGCGCAGCAGGTTTTCCCCTTCGGCCGCGAGCATACGGCTGCGGAACTCGTTGAAGTACCGGGCGGCGTAGTCGTTGCGGCGGATATTGAGCGCACATTGCATCAGCTGCTGGTAAGGCCGCACGTAGCTGTTGTCCTTATAGAGGTAGGGGCGCCGCCCGAGGGTGCTGTCGGCGGAATAGTAGCGGTCGAGCAGTGCGATCTGGTCGTTGGTGAGCGCGACCTGGTCATCGTGGCGGTAGCTCTGGTTGTAGGCGCCGCTCAGCACGTAGTAAATGATGTTGGCGAAGCACCTGCGGATATTGAGGTTCGGCATTTGCCTCGTCAGTTCGTAGGCTTCGCGCCACGTGTCGGTCTGCGGGATGTAGGCCCGCCGGTTTCCGCCCTCGTAGTAGCAGAGCGTGATGTTGGCATAGCCGCGCAGAAACAGGCGTTTGGTGCGCTGGTAGATGTTCTCGGGTTCTTCGGGCGGGGTATTGCTCCAGTCGTAAACCTCGTGTGCCAGCCTGAGGTTCTCCCGCAAGGTCGTACTGGTGCCCCAGGCGGTAGAACCCGATGCACATTTCTGCATAGGCGTCGGCACCCTCTTCGGGGTGTGCCGGGAGTCAGGTCGCGGAGCGCCTGTAGGTAATAGCGGAGCGTATCTTTCTTTTCGGTGTAAATCGAATACCGGCTGAGGATCGGGATGATGGACACGGACATGGCGTAGGTGTCGCGGATGGCCGCCGCTTCGCGGAAAAGCTGGATGGAATAGGGCAGGTTGAGGTGCGTGTCCTCGTTCAGGTCTTTGAGGTTGAGCAGCAGTTGCACCCGTTCGCGGGGATCGGACGTATGCGCCAGTCTGCCCTGGAGGCTGTCCGTGACGGAGGACGGTGCGGCCATAAGGGATACGCCTGTGCCGAAGACGACGCAGTAGATGCATGAAAGCAGGCGGACAGGGGACATGTGGGTGTAACGCAAAATTGGGACTAAGGTAGTAAAAAAAAACGGGCCGGACAAAAAGTCCGGCTCCGTTCTGTGGAAAATTATGCGAGACCTTATGCCTTTTTCAGGCTCATATCCAGATACATTTTCAGTTCCCTGGGCATTACCGGCTTGGTAATAAAGCCGTTGCATCCTGCTTCCTCGGCGATGCGGCGATCCGTATCGAAGGCATAGGCGGTCTGCATGATGACGGGTAGCTAGGTGGTATGCCGGCGAATCTCCTTCAGCGCCTCGATGCCGTCCATGACGGGCATTTTGATGTCCATCAACACGGCATCGGGGTGACGCTCCAATGCATAATCGACGGCCTCCTTGCCATTTTTCGCCCATAGCAGCTCATACTCTTTTTTGAGTATTATTTCCAGCAATTTGTAATTGCTTTCAACGTCTTCCGCAATAAGTATCAGCGGCTTACGTGCATCGGGATTGTTATCTGTCATTGTTTTTACAGTTGGGACGGTGCAAATAAAAAAATTTTTCCGGAAAACAAATAGGATTACCGGCGAATTGTTCCTTCCCAGCAGGCCGTGTTGCCGCAGGCGTCGGTCAGGGTGAGCCGGACGCTGTGGCTTTTGCGGGCCGGGGGTTCCTCGAACAGGTGGATCAGCGTGCCCTGCATCGGGAGGCGGTCGCAGGGAACCCATTTGCCGTCGATGAGCAGGGTGCAGGAGGCGATGCCCGAGAAGTTGTCGCCCACGCGGAAGCGCATGCCCGAAGCGCGTGTGAGGTCTGCCCCTTCGGTGAAGAGCGGGCGGATGCGCGGCGGGATGGTGTCGGCCACGACGAACAGTTCTCCGGTGGTGCGGGTCGTGGCCGTGACGGCACCGTCGGCGTATTTCCCGCCGATGCAGGTAAGGCGCCCCTTGACGTTGCGGGCGGCCAGCACCGTGTGGGGCTGCAGGTTTTCGGGGACGAACGCCCGCACGCTGACCGTCATCGCCCGGTGCAGCGGCGTGGTGGCCGGGAGGATGCGGTAGCCGGGCGAGAGGACGATGAGCGTCGAATCCGAGGCCGGGGCGGGGCAGCGTTCCGCGCGGCAGAAAACCGGTTCGTAGAGCGCTCCGGCGGGGATGCGTGCCGTGACTTCGCGCCCGAGGCGGACGATGCCCGTCCGCTCGGGGTGAGCGCCGTGGCGGCGCTGTCGGCTTCGGCACGGAAACTTTCCGTGCGTCCGAGGATGTCGAATTCCAGCTGCGAGCGGTTGCCGCAGTCGTCCCATGCCTCGATGCGGATGCGGCGGGTCTGTCCCGCTTCGGTGCGGACGATTCCGCGCTCCACCATGACGGGGTAGAAACAGGCGGGGGATTCGGCCAGTTGCGCCGTGCGGATCACCTCGTTGCGCGAGGTGAGTTGCAGCGGGTAGTAGCTCACGGCGTCGCAGCAGCGCGAATTCGCCTGCTCGAAGCCGTCCATGCGGTATTCGAAAAGGGGCTTGCCGTCGGCCGACAGGGCGAGGCGCCACAGGCCGAAGGTGTTGCCCACGCCGTTGCGGCGGTCGCTGGCCTCGACGACGAAGTAGCCTTTGCGCCCCGCGCCGACGGGCTCTTCGCGCGTCAGGCGGTAGTTGCCCCCGGCGCTGCGGACGACGGCATAGCTCTCCGGGCGGCTGTGCACGGGGACGCCCTGCACGGTGTCGACCTCGATGTAGTGGATCCGCATGATGCGCGGCGGGAGGTCGTCGTCGGGGCGGATGATCCCGGCGCTTACGACGTTGTAAAGCCGCTGCGTGCGGGTGTCGCGCAGTTCGTAGTGGAGGTGCGGCCCCATCGACGAGCCGCTGTTGCCCGAATAGCCCACCACGTCGCCCTGCTTCACGGGCCAGGTGTCGGGGCCGAACCAGAGGTTTACGCTGTTCGAGCGGCGGGCGTGGCGCTCTTCGCGCACGCGCTCCTCGATGTCCTTGCGGAAGCGTTGCAGGTGGCCGTATACGGCGGTCGTGCCGTTGTGCAGCGTGAGGTAGACGGCGCGCCCGTAGCCGTAGGCGCCCAGGCTTACGCGCGAGACGTAGCCGTCGGCCACGGCCACGAGGGGTTTGCCCTCGGCACCGTCGGTTTTGATGTCGATGCCCGCGTGGAAATGCGCCGGGCGCATCTCGCCGAAATTGGCCGAGTAGAGCCCTTCGACGTCGCGGATCGGGTATATGTACTCCTCCGGGGCGGGATGTTGTCCCCGGGCCCCGAGGCAGGCGGCGGCCAATATCAGCAGTGTCAGAATTCGTCGCATGTCTCCGTGTCCGTCACGAGCCCCGAGGCGGCCTCCACGACCGTTTCGTAGTCGTATCCCAGCGAAAGCCCGTAACGTATCAGTTTGGTTTTCAGTTCGTATTGTGTCGAATATTTCGCCGTTCGTGCCTTCCGTTCCAGTTGCCGGCGCAGGCGTTCGTCCATGCCGGAACGGTCGGCTTCGGCGAGTGCCGCGTCGATCAGCGCCCGGTCGATGCGCTTGCGTTGCAGGGCCGTGCGGATCTTGTATCCGCCCCAGCCGCTCAGCCGCAGTTTTTCGCGCACGAAAGCCCCGGCGTAACGGGCATCGTCGATGAAGCGGTCGCGGACGAGTTTGGCCAGCACCCCCTCGGCATCGCGTTCCGCGAGTCCCCAGCCGCGCATCAGCCGCCGGGCGTCCTCCTGCGATTTTTCGGCGCGGGCGCAGAGCCGCATGAGCGCGGCGAGCGCCTGCTCGGGTGTCTTGAACTTCTTTTTCCTTAGTTCATCCTGCTGCATACCATGCGCGGTTTTCCGTTGAGGTCTTCGCGCACCTCGGTGTCCGTATATCCCTCCTCGCCGAGCAGGAGGCGCATCTGCTCGGCCGAGCGTTCGTAGATCTCGAAATAGAGCTTCCCGCCGGGACGGAGCATCCGCCGCCCGGCGCGGGCGATGGCGCGGTAGAATTGCAGCGCGTCGTCGTCGGGGACGAACAGCGCCTCGCGGGGTTCGTACTCCCGGACATTGGCGTGCATTGCCGCAAGGTCGCTTTGCGGCACGTAGGGCGGGTTCGAGACGATCGCGTCGAACGGCCCCGGGAAGGCTTCGTCCAGGCCGCCGAGCGCATCCGCCTTGCGGAGCGTGACCCGGGCGCCGAGCGTGCGGCAGTTCTCGGCGGCGATCGCCAGCGCCGCGTCCGACAGGTCGGCCGCGCAAACCTCGGCTCCGGGCAGCGCGAGCGCCAGGCTCGCGGCGATGCAGCCGCTGCCGGTGCCCACGTCGAGCAGGGCACGGGCCCTGCGTTCGTCGTGTACCACCCAGGAGACCAGCTCCTCGGTTTCGGGGCGGGGGATCAGCACCCCTTCGCGTACGGCGAAGCGGTGCCCGTAGAATTCCGTGTGCCCCACCACGTATTGCACGGGACGGCCGGCGGCGAGTTGTGCGGCCATCGCCTCGAACCCGTCGGCTGCCATCGGTGCGCCGGGGTCGGTCAGCAAGGCCGATAGGGGAAGCCCCGCCAATTCGGCGAGGGCGACCAGGGCGATGCTCCGCGCCTCGCGGGCGTCGTAAAGTCCCGTGAGACGGGCTGTGAGCCGGTCGAGGAGCCCGCGGCGGGTGGTGACCTCCGGGGCGCCCTGCGGCTGCGGGGCGTATGGGGCTGAGGTTTCGGGGACAGACATCAGTGCCGGATCAAGTTGGCCAGCGCGATGGCCACGGCGGCTTCGACGACCACCGCGCCGCGCAGGGCGACGCAGACGTCGTGGCGGCCGCGGATCATCAGCGGCTCGACCTTGTTCGTCGCCAGGTTGTAGGTCATCTGTTCGCGCCCGATGCTCGGGGTCGGCTTGACCGCCGCGCGTACCACGATCTCGTTGCCGTTGGTGATTCCGCCGTTGATTCCGCCCGCGTTGTTGGTCGCAGTGGTGCCTTCGACGTCGAGCAGCGGGTCGTTGTTCTGCGAACCGCGCAGACGCGCCCCGGCGAAGCCGCTGCCGAATTCGACCCCCTTGACGGCCGGGATGGCGAACAACAGGTGGGCGATCAGGCTTTCGGCCGAATCGAAGAAGGGTTGTCCCAGTCCCAGCGGGACGCCCTGTACGCGGCATTCGATGATTCCGCCGACCGAATCCCGGTCGGCCGCCGCCGCGCGCAGTACCTCGTCGAAGCGCGCAGGGTCGGTGCATCCGCCGATCTCGGTGAGGCGCGTGTCGAAGGCGATGCCCGGCGGGAGCATCTTCTTGGCGACGACGCCCGCGGCGACGAACGCCACGGTCAGGCGTGCCGAGAAATGGCCGCCGCCCGCGCGGGTCGTTGAACCCGTTGAAGCGGTGGTAGGCCACCAGGTCGGCGTGCGAAGGCCGGTAGTGGCGGGCTACGGTGGCGTAGTCCTGCGAATGGGTGTCGGTGTTGGCGAATTCGATGGTGAGCGGCGCCCCCGTCGTCATGCCGTTATAAAGCCCCGATACGATCTGCGGGATGTCCGGCTCGCGGCGCGGCGTGGTGCCGCGGGCCCCACTGCGGCGGCGTGCGAGGTCGGCTTCGAAATCTTCCGCCGAGAGCGGAATACCTGCGGGAACCCCGTCGATCGAGATGCCGATCTGCGGGCCGTGCGACTCCCCCAGATGGCGAGCCTGAAATTGTGTCCGAAAATATTCATGGCGTTCAGATTCTGATTTTTTCCAGGTCTTCGAAGAATCCGGGGTAGCTCTTGGCGACGCATTCGGCGTCTTCGATGGTCATTTCCCCGTCGCTGAGCAGCCCTGCGACGGCCATCGACATGGCCATGCGGTGGTCGCCGTGGCTTTGCACGCGGGCTGCGCGGATCCTGCCGCCGCGGATGCGCATGACGTCCTCCTGGGAGGTGTCCACCTCGATGCCCGCCTTGGCGTACTCTTCGCGGATGGCGTCCGCACGGTTGCACTCCTTGTGTTCGAGCCGCGAGGTACCGCGGATGACGCTCTCGCCCTGGGCCGCCGCCGCGAGTGCCGCGAGTGCCGGGAAAAGGTCGGGGCAGTGCGTGGCGTCGAATTCGAAGGCGCGCAGGGGACGGTGCGAGGCCGTCACGGAGTCCTCGTCGTTGATGACCGCGGCCCCGGCCCGCACGAGTGCCGTGCAGATGGCCGTGTCGGCCTGCTTCGAAAGCATGGAGACATTCTTCACGGTGACTTCGCCCGCGACGGCGCCCGCCACGAGCAGCATGGCCGCGGCGCTCCAGTCCCCCTCGATGCTGAAAAAAGCCGGGCGGTAGCGCTGTCCGCCCTCGATGTAGAACTCCTTGTAGTCGTTATGGCAGATCTCCACGCCGAAGCGTGCCGCCGTGTCGACGGTCATGTCCAGATAGGGGGTCGAGACGGCGCTGCGGACGTGGAGCGTGGTGTCGTGCTGCGAGAGCGGGAGCGCCAGCAGCAGCCCCGTGATGAACTGCGACGAAACCGAGCCGTCGACGTCGATCTCCCCGCCCCGGATCGGACCGCGCACTTCGAAGGGCAGGTAGCCGTCGTTGTCCCGTACCCGGACGCCGAGGCGGCGCAGCGGTTCGATCATCATGTGCATGGGGCGCCGTAGCAGGGTGCCCTGGCCTTCGATGGTGACGGGCATCCCGCAGAGCGATGCGATGGGGGTGAAAAGCCGTGTGGCGAGCCCCGATTCGCCGACGTGCAGCACTTTCCCGCGGGGATGCAGCCCGCCTTCGATCGAAAGGGTCGAGGCGTCCCGTGTTTCACGCGGGCGCCGAGCGTCTCGATGCACCGCAGCGCCGAGCGCGTGTCGTCGCAGAATTCCAGGTTGCGCAGCACCGAGGTCTCCCCGCATAGGAGCGATGCCGCCAGGGCACGCTGTGCATAGCTTTTCGAACAGGGCGGCGTCAGCGTGCCTTTAACGCGGCCCAATGGAACCGTCTTGTCCATTGTGTAGGTTATATGCTTTTATGGGCACCGGGGTTGGCCGGCACCCTGAAATTAAAATCCTCGCCTCTATTCCTGTGTTGCGGTCTCCTCCCCTGCCTGCTGCGCCTGCTGTCCCTTGCGGTTCTTCATCTGCTGGGTCAGCTGGTGGCTCTTCTTGAGCTCGAAATGCTGGCCGAGGTAGACCTTGCGAACCATCGGGTCGGCGGCCAGCTCCTCGGCCGTACCCGTCTTGAGGATCTTGCCCTCGTAGAGCAGATAGGTGCGGTCGGTGATGGCCAGCGTCTCGTCGACGTTGTGGTCGGTGATGATGACGCCGATGTTCTTGTGCTTGAGCGTCGCCACGATCGACTGGATGTCCTCCACGGCTATGGGGTCCACGCCGGCGAAGGGTTCGTCCAGCAGGATGAAGGCCGGGTTGATGGCCACGGCGCGTGCGATCTCCGTACGGCGGCGTTCACCGCCCGAGAGCTGTATGCCGAGGCTCTTGCGGACCTTCTGCAGGCGGAACTCCTCGATCAGCGACTCGACGCGCTCGGTCTGGTACTCCTTCGAGAAATCGGTCATTTCGAGTACGGCGCGGATGTTGTCCTCGACCGACAGGCGGCGGAAGACCGATGCCTCCTGTGCCAGGTAGCCCACGCCCATCTGGGCGCGTTTGTAGACCGGCTCCTTGGTCAGTTCGGCGACCTTGCCTTCGTCGTCCTCGAGGAAGATGCGCCCCTCGTTGGGCTTGATAAGCCCCACGATCATGTAGAAAGACGTGGTCTTGCCGGCTCCGTTGGGTCCCAGCAGTCCGACGATCTCCCCCTGGTTGACGTCGATCGAGACGTGGTCGACGACCGTACGGGCTTTATATTTCTTGACGAGTTCGCTGGTGTATAGACGCATTGCGGAATCTTGCTATAAAATTTTCACAAAGTTATGCTTTTTTCCGAAAAGTTTTTTATCTTTACATTGAATTTTCTGATTTTAGAATACAAACGGCGAAATGAAACAGTTTGATTCTTCCCTGTTGCATGACAAGCTGAAGGAGTACTTCGGCTTTTCGTCGTTCAAAGGGAACCAGGAAGCGGTGATCCGCAATGTGCTGGAAGGGAAGGATACGTTCGTGCTGATGCCTACGGGCGGCGGAAATCCCTCTGTTATCAGCTTCCGGCCATGCTCATGGAGGGCGTGGCGATCGTCATTTCCCCCCTGATCGCGCTGATGAAGAACCAGGTGGACTCCATGCGCACCTTCTCGGCCGATTCGGGCATTGCGCATTTCCTCAACTCGTCGCTCAACAAGACCGCCGTGGCACAGGTGCGCGCCGATGTGCTGTAGGGAAAGACCAAGTTGCTCTATTTCGCCCCCGAGTCGCTCACCAAGGAGGACAACGTGGCCTTCCTGCATAAGATAAAGGTGTCGTTCTACGCCATCGATGAGGCGCACTGCATTTCGGAGTGGGGACACGACTTCCGGCCGAGTACCGCCGCATACGCCCGATCATCAACGAAATCGGTCCTGCGCCGCTGATCGCCCTGACGGCTACTGCTACGCCGAAGGTGCAGCTGGACATTCAGAAGAATCTGGGCATGTCCGACGCCTCGGTCTTCAAGTCGTCGTTCAACCGCCCGAACCTCTATTACGAGATACGCCCCAAGGGGGACGTCGACCGCGACATCATCCGCTTCATCAAGCAGAACGAGGGAAAGAGCGGCATCATCTACTGCCTGAGCCGCAAGAAGGTCGAGGAGCTGCCGAGCTGCTGGTTGCCAACGGCATCCGCGCTCTGGCCTACCATGCGGGCATGGATGCCACGACGCGCGCAGCCAACCAGGACGACTTCCTGATGGAGCACATCGAGGTGATCGTTGCCACTATCGCCTTTGGCATGGGTATCGACAAACCCGATGTGCGCTTTGTCATCCACTACGACATTCCCAAGTCGCTGGAGGGCTACTACCAGGAGACGGGACGCGCCGGACGCGACGGCGGCGAGGGTTACTGCCTGGCCTTACAGTTACAAGGACCTTAAGAAGCTCGAGAAGTTCATGCAGGGCAAGCCCGTCGCCGAACAGGAGATCGGCAAGCTGCTGCTGCTCGAGACGGTCTCCTATGCCGAGAGCTCGATGTGCCGCCGCAAGACGCTGCTGCACTACTTCGGCGAGGAGTATACCGAGGACAACTGCGGTAACTGCGACAACTGCCGGAATCCCAAGCCGAAGGTCGACGCGCGGGCGGCGCTCAAGATGGCGCTCGAGGCGCTGCGCGACATCGGCGACAAGTTCAAGGCCGACTATCTGATAAACGTGCTCACGGGCAAGACCACGGCGCTCATCAAGAGCTACGGCCACAACAAGAGCAAGTGGTTCGGGGCGGGTGCCGAGCACGACGCGCGTTTCTGGGGCGCCGTGCTGCGCCAGGCGCTGATCCTGGGGCTGGTGGACAAGAATATCGAGAATTACGGGCTGATCTCGGTGAACCGCAAGGGCGAGAATTTCATCGCCATGCCTTTCCCCGTCACCGTAACGCTCGACCACGACTATGACGAGGAGGAGAAGGAGGCCGAGGCCGTCGTCCCGATGGGCAAGGGCGGCGCGGCCGACGAGGAGCTCTTCGCGATGCTGAAGGACCTGCGTAAGAAAGTGGCCAAGCAGCACGGGCTGCCGCCGTTCGTCGTCTTCCAGGACCCGTCGCTCGAGGACATGGCCGTGCAGTACCCGATCACGTTCGAAGAGATGCAGAACATCACGGGCGTCGGAGTGGGCAAGGCCCGCAAGTTCGGCGAGGAGTTCATCAAACTCATCAAGGCCTATGTCGAGGAGAAGGAGATCATCCGTCCGCAGGACATGGTCGTCAAGGGGGTGGCCAACAAGTCGGGCAACAAGATCTTCATCATCCAGTCGATCGACCGCAAGATGGATTTCGAGGACATCGCCCGCGCCAAGGACCTCGACTTCGACGAACTGCTGACCGAGATCGAAGGCATCGTCAACGCCGGTACGAAACTCGACATCTCCTACTATCTGAAGGAGTTCATGGACGAGGACAAGATCGAGGACATCTACCTCTATTTCAAGGAGGACGCCGAGAGCGACTCGCTCGATGCGGCCATCGACGAGCTGGGGGCCGACTATACCGAGGAGGAGATACGTCTGGTGCGTATCAAATTCATCTGCGAGCAGGGCAACTGACGCCCTGGACACCTGCCATCCCACGGCTGTTGCGTCACTGTTCCGAGGATTGACACTAACTTAATAATACGCCTATGAACAAAAAAGACTTTTACTGTTGCCGTGATTTTCCTGATTGTGACGCTCGTGTGGCTCGGTGTCAATATATTCTGGGCTTTGTCGAACAGCAATTGTATATTCGACCTTGTCGTGGCCGTATTGTTCGTGCTTGCAGGCGTCGGGATGGTGTACAACGAATGCCACAAGCGCAAACGCAAGCACCTCGACGAGGTGAACAAATACAAAATACCGTAACCTATGTGTGCCATGCAACGGTTCCTGACGATCATGTCCGTGTTTTTCTTCGTGTGCGGCGTCGTTTCGTTGTGGCGGATCCTGTCCGACGACGGGCGGGATATCTGGTACGTGCCGCTCGTACTGATCGGTGCGTCGGGGATTCTGGCCGTCCGCGCCCGGAGCATGGGCCGCAAAAATACGCAAAACGAAGACTGATATGAAAACCAATGTGATGCAGATAGTCCGCCTTGTGATGATGATCGTGGCGGTGGCCGGGATAATCTACGCCCTGGAGTATATGGAGCGCGGCATTGCCGTGTGGTTCTGGATCACGCTGCTCGGCGTGGGTTTCGTGGGGCTGCTCTATACGTTCCGCCTGACGCAACGCCGCGTGCGGCTCGAACGCCGTGCCCGGGAGCGGCAGGAAAAGAAAAAATCCCGCCGGTCGAAACGCTGACCTTCATCCGCCGGACATCGTTGCCCGGCGGTTCGGTTTCCGGGCGGAGGCTTGCGGTTTCCGATGGGGCGGTTTTCCCGGGGCGGCAGTTTTATTCCGGAAGAGCGGGCTTGTTTCCTGCCGCTGGATTTCGCTGTCTTGGCAGACGGCAAGTCCGTGGGCGGCGTGGAGTTCGTGCCTGGGATGGATGTCGAACGCTTCGGCGCCGAAATCGGCTTCTGGCTCTCAAGCCGCTGCCGGGGCGGGGCATGATGACGGCGGCCGTCCGGCAGGCCGTGGAGTGGATGTTCGCAAATACCCCGATAATTCGTATCTTTGCCGCGGCTTATGCCACCAATTCCGCATCGCAGCGGGTGTTGGTGAAAACCGGGTTCCGGCATGTCGGGACGTTCCGCAAGGCTTTTTTCAAGAACGGGGCGTTCGTGGACGGCTGTTATTACGAATTATTGAAAGACGAAAATGAGTGAAGTAAGGGCAAAAAAGGCGCTGGGACAGCATTTCCTGGTCGACCTCAATATCGCGCGCAAGATTTGCGATGCGCTTTCGGAGGGCGTGAGGCCGGGGACAAGTGCCGGGGAATCCGCCCCGGCAGATATGGCTGGAAATGCCGGTGCCGGTGCGGATACCCGGGTGGGGACGGATGGATGTGCCGATGCCGGGGTCGGATCCCTGAACGGTGGCGGTGCCGGGTTGGCTGCCGGGGCCGATGCCCGGATCGCGGCGGATACGACCGCTGCCGGTGCACCGGCGGCCGCGGAGGCGGGACGGGGCGGTGCAGTCCCCTGCGACGTGCTGGAGGTCGGCTGCGGGATGGGGGTGCTGACGCAGTTCCTGCTCAGGCGCGGCGACATCACCACCTACGGTGCCGAAATCGACCCGGAGAGCGTCGAATACCTGCATGCGCATTTCCCCGAGTTCGCACCGCGGCTGATCGAGGGCGATTTCCTGAAGATGAACCTGCGCGAGCGTTTTCCGCGGGGACTGAAGATCATCGGGAATTTCCCCTACAACATCTCCTCGCAGATATTTTTCAAGGTGCTTGAGAATCGCGACCTGGTGCCCGAATGCGTCGGCATGATCCAGAAGGAGGTCGCCGTACGGATCGCGGAGCCTCCGGGGTCGAAGGAATACGGCATCCTGAGCGTGTTGTTGCAGGCGTGGTACGACATCGAATACCTCTTTACGGTCAACGAAACGGTTTTCAACCCGCCGCCCAAGGTCAAGAGCGCCGTGATCCGCCTGCGCCGCAACCGCGTCGGGCGGCTCGACTGCGACGAGGCGCTGTTCGTGAAGGTGGTGAAAGCGTCATTCGGCCAGCGCCGCAAGATGATCCGCAACTCGCTGCGGGCGGTGTTCGGCGATTTCGGCGGCGCAGAACATCCCTTTTTTACGCAGCGCGCCGAGCAGCTCTCGGTCGCCGATTTCGTGCAGCTGACCGACTGGGTCGCGGCCAACCGGAAATAATCGCGGCGGGTCGTGGACGTCGGATACCGCAGTTTGGGTGCGGGTTCGAGTCGTCGGATGCCGGGCCGGGAAGGGCGGACAGTGTGTACTGGAGGCGGAAATGGAAAAGCACCGGGAGCCCGGTGCTTTTTTCATGCCGTTTGGCGGGCGGAGCATTGCTCCGCAGCCGCAATGCACAGGCGTCTATTTTCGCAGGTCTCCCGCAATGACCGTCACCAGTTCTTCGCGGGAGAGGTATTTCCGAGCCAGTAGCTGCACGTCGGCCGGCGTCATGGCCTGTATGCGGCGGATGTTCTCGTTGATGACGGTATGGTCGCGGCCGCAGAGGATGTTCTCGATCGTGACGTCGGCAATGCCGAACGGCCCGTCGAGAATACGCATCATCTCGCCGACCATGATGTTCTTCACGAGCGAAAGTTCGCCCTCGGGCATCGGCTCGGCGCGCAGCCGTTCGATTTCGGTGTAAATCTCGCGCAGGGCGTCCTGCGTGACCTCCGTCCCGACCTGTGCCGCTACGGCGAAATAGCCCTCCCGTTCGAAGTTGACCATGGCGGCCACCACGCCGTACGTATAGCCGTGCTCCTCGCGCAGGTTCTGCATCAGGCGCGAACCGAAATAACCGCCCAGGGCGGATGCCACGACTTGCATGCCGAGGAAATCGGGATGCTGGCGCGGGAAAAGCAGCCTTCCGATGCGGATCGACGACTGTACGGCGCCCGGATGGTCGACCCGCACTTCGTGCTGCGTCACGGGTGCCGGGAACGGGATGCCGGCCTGGGGTTCGCGCCGCGGCAACCGTTCCGCCAGCGCCGCGACGGCCTGCCGTTCGTGGTCGCCGATGCGCCCGCTGCATATCGTGAACCCGTTGTCCGCCGTGTAGTGGCTTTCATAAAACGCCGCTACATCCCCGCGCGTGAGTTTATCGTATTGGGCTTCGTCGGCCGAGATGCCGTAGGGGTGCGAGGGCCCGAAAAGGGCGCGGGCGAAAGCCTCGCGGGCCTGGGTGTCGACCTTCGTGCGTTCGACGGCCAGCCGCTGCTTGCGCTTGGCGCAGTAGGTGCGCAGTTCCTCCTCGGGGAAAACGGGGTGCAGGAGTATCTGTTCGGCTACGGCGAGCGTTTCGTCGAAGAATTTGGAGAGCGTGCAGAAACTGATGTAGGCGTAGTCGCGGTCGATGTTGACGTCGTACCACGAGCCGTAATAGTCGAGCCGTTCGGCGATCTGGTGCGCCGTCATGTCGCGCGTCCCCTCGGCGAGCATGTTGGCGGCGGCCGACGCCGAGAAAGGAACCCGTTGCATGGCCGATCCGGCGCGGAACACGAAGGTGACGCGCAGCACTTCGAAGTCGTCCGAGGCGAGCGTGTAGAGCGCCGAGCCGTTTGCCAGCAGGCTCTTCCCGGCTTGTGCGACCTCGACGTCGGAGGGTATTACGAGGGGTGGTTGTGTCATTTTTTCGCTTTGTAAATAAGGATGGAACAGTTTTCGGGGCGGAAGGTGCGGCGGCTGAAGGCGAGGATGTCGCCGGTCGTGACGGCACGGTAGGCCGCCACCTCGCCGTTGATGAGCGGCAGGTCGCCCAGCATCTCGTAGAAGCCCAGGTTCATCGCCTTGTTCATCACGTTCAACTCGCCGAAGAGCGTGTTAGCCTCGAACTTGTTTTTGACCTTCTCGACCTCGTAGTCCGATGCCGGGACGCTCTGCAATGCCTCGATTTCGGCACGGAAAGCCGCTTCGGCCTGTTCGGGAGTGGTATCCGGCAGCAGTTGCCCCGTAAAGACGAACAACCCCGGGTCGACGTCGCCCGAAATGTAGGCGTTGACCGAGGCCAGCAGGCGCTGTTCCTGCACCAGGTGTTTGTAGAGACGCGACGAGTCGCCGCCCGACAGGAGGTCGGAGACCAGGTCGGCGGTATAGAAATCCTGCGAGGTGCGGCCGCCCATGTGGAATGCCAGCGACAGGGTCGTGGCGGGCACGTCGCGTTCGACCGTCTCCCGGCGGGGCGCCTCCTGCTGCGGTTCCCGGGGGATGGGCTGAGGAGTCACGGTGCGGTCGGCGAGCGGGGCGAACCATTTTTCGGCAAGGTCGAGCATGCGCTCCTCGTCGAAGTCGGCCGAGACGGACAGGATGGCGTTCGAAGGGTGGTAGTGGGTGCGGTAGAAGGCCTGTACGTCGTCGAGTGTCGCTCCGGCGATGTGGTCGGGCGTCAGCCCGATGGTGGCCCAGCGGTAGGGGTGAACCTTGTAGGCCAGGGCACGCAGCAGCATCGGCTGGTCGCCGTATGGCTGGTTGAGGTAGCGCTGGCGGAACTCCTCGATGACCACCCGCTTCTCGGTTTCGAGCTTCCCGGTCGTGATGTCGAGTCCCTCCATGCGGTCGCTTTCGAGCCAGAGGGCCGTCTCGATGTTGTCCTTCGGGAGGGTGATGTAGAAATCCGTGTAGTCGTTGTTCGTGAAGGCGTTGTTGTCGCCCGAGGCCATCTGCACCGGCAGGTCGAAGTTCGGGATGTCGCGCGTGCCGCGGAACATCAGGTGTTCGAACAGATGGGCGAAACCCGTGCGCGCGGGGTTCTCGTTGCGGGCGCCGACCTTATATAATATGTTTACTGCGGCGAGTTTCGAAGCCTTATCCCGGTTGACGACGACCGTCAGGCCGTTCGCCAGTGTTCTCTTCTTGTATTCGATCATGGATGCAAAGATAGTAAAAAAGCAGCGGCAGGAAAATTTAGTGACGCCTCATTTGAAGATGGATTCGAAGACTATGAAGTTTGGGGATTGGAATCCATTACCCTGCCGCTGCGTGTGGAAAACGCTTCGGCAGAAAACGGGAAGAGTGGTGCCGAACCTGTGGCCCATGGCTCTGGTCAGCCTCTATCCCACAAATCACAGCACGCACCCTTCTGGGTACGATCTGTATTGTGGGATAACAAAAAATTTACCAGATTTTAGGGCCCCAATACTATCGTTTATACACGATGATATGTAAAGAACGAATTATGGAACAAAATTAGGAAAAAAATCCCGATTTGCAATCGCCGCGCCCGAACAACCTATTTATCGGCCTTTATTTCCCAGTGTTTCGCCGCGTAAAATTTGTTGACGGCCAAAAAATTATCTGTTTTCTCAACCGCCAATGTGTCTGTGAAAAAATTCCGCTGCTTTTTCCGGCCCGGGATTTGTCTTGCCGGCAGGGGTGGCGCTCCGGCCCCGTGCACGCACAGCCCGGACTGTGCCCGCGAGGCGTGGCGGGTAATCCGCTATCGGATAATAAGTTCGGCAAGTCGGTGATTATCCGCGAGTTCGCTGTTAAATAAATAACAACCCCGTTGTTATTCCAATAACATCCTGCGTAGTGAAAAAACCGGATGATTTGTCAGAAAATCGGACTGTTTTTTCCGCCGGAATTGTTATCTTTGCAACGCATTTTGTCCCGAATCCAGGAAACACACACAATATCATCTAAAATTTCAACAAAATGGCAGAAAAGAAATTTATCACTTGTGATGGTAACTACGCTGCGGCACATGTGGCATACATGTTCTCGGAAGTTGCGGCCATCTATCCCATCACGCCGTCGTCGACCATGGCCGAACTCGTGGACGAGTGGGCCGCCCAGGGTCGCAAAAATATTTTCGGCGAAACGGTGAAAGTTGTCGAGATGCAGTCCGAAGCCGGTGCCGCAGGCGCCGTACACGGTTCGCTGCAGAGCGGTGCCCTGACGTCGACGTTCACCGCGTCGCAGGGTCTGCTGCTGATGATTCCGAACATGTACAAGATCTCCGGCGAGCTGCTTCCGGGCGTGTTCCACGTTTCGGCGCGTGCGCTGGCCGCACAGTCGCTGTCGATTTTCGGAGACCATCAGGATGTCATGGCCACCCGCCAGACGGGTTTTGCCATGCTGGCTACCTCGTCCGTACAGGAGGTCATGGACCTGGCGGGCGTCGCCCACATCGTGGCCCTGAAGGCACGTGTTCCGTTCCTGCACTTCTTCGACGGTTTCCGCACCTCGCACGAGATCCAGAAGATCGAGCTGATCGACGAGGCGTCGCTCACGGCGATGCTTGACCGCGACGCGCTCAAGGCCTTCCGCGCGCGTGCGCTCAACCCCGAGCACCCCGTGACGCGCGGTACGGCCCAGAACCCCGACATCTATTTCCAGACCCGCGAGGCCGCCAACCGCTTCTACGACGCCGTGCCCGACATGGTGGCCGAGGCGATGCGCGAGATTTCGAAGATCACCGGCCGCGAGTACAAGCCGTTCGTATATTACGGAGCTGCGGACGCCGAGAACATCGTGATCGCGATGGGTTCGGTGACCGAAACCCTCCGGGAGACGGTCGACTACCTGAACGCCCGTGGCGGGAAGGTGGGTGTCGTGACCGTACACCTCTACCGCCCGTTCTCGGTGAAATACCTGGGCGAGGTGCTGCCCGAAACGGTGAAGCGCATCTGTGTGCTCGACCGTACGAAGGAACCGGGTGCAAACGGCGACCCGCTCTACCTGGATGTCGTCGAGGCATTCGCCAACTGCAAGGATATTCCGGCCGACCGCAAACCGCTCATCATCGGTGGCCGTTACGGCCTTTCGTCGAAGGACACCACGCCGGCGCAGATGCTGGCCGTGTTCGCCAACCTTGCGGCCAACGAGCCCAAGAACCAGTTCACGGTGGGCATCGTGGACGACGTGACGTTCCGTTCGCTGCCCGTCGGCGAGGAGATTTCGCTCGCCAAGCCCGGCACGTTCGAGGCGCTCTTCTTCGGTCTGGGTGCCGACGGTACGGTAGGTGCCAACAAGAACTCGATCAAGATCATCGGCGGTACGACGGACAAGTATTGCCAGGCCTACTTCTCCTATGACTCGAAGAAGTCGGGCGGCTACACCTCGTCGCACCTGCGTTTCGGCGACCTGCCCATCACTTCGCCCTATCTGGTGACCACGCCCGACTTCGTGGCCTGCCACGTGCCTTCGTATGTCGACAAGTACGACGTGCTGAAGGGGCTGAAAGCCGGCGGTTCGTTCCTGCTGAACTCGGTGCACGACGCCGAGACGACCTGCGCGACGCTGCCCGACCACATGAAGGCCTACCTGGCCAAGAACAAGATCAATTTCTATATCATCAACGCCACGAAGATCGCCGCCGAGCTGGGTCTGGGTTCGCGTACGAATACGATCATGCAGTCGGCCTTCTTCAAGATCGCGAACGTGATTCCCTTCGAGAAGGCCGTCGAGGAGATGAAGAACGCCATCCTGAAGTCCTACGGCAAGAAGGGCGAGGACATCGTCAACATGAACTACGCGGCCGTCGACGCCGGCGGCAACGCCGTGGTGAAGGTCGAGGTGCCGGCCGAATGGGCGCAGATCGACGACAACGGCTTCGCACATGTTTCGGATGCGTCGTATCCCGAGTTCGTGCGCAAGGTCGTTGAGCCGATCAACGGTCTGAAGGGCGACGACCTGCCGGTATCGGCTTTCACGGCCGTGAGGACGGAACGTGGGACAACGGTACGGCCGCCTACGAGAAGCGCGGTATCGCCGTGAACGTTCCCGAGTGGCAGATCGCCAACTGTATCCAGTGCAACCAGTGCGCCTATGTCTGCCCGCACGCCGTGATCCGTCCGTTCCTGGCCACCGACGAGGAGGCCGCCGCTTCGGGCGTGGAGTGGAAGCAGGGCCTGGGCGAGACGAAGGCCTACAAGTTCCGCATCCAGATTTCGCCGCTCGACTGTACGGGCTGCAGCAACTGCGTGGACGTCTGCCCCGCCAAGGAGAAGGCGCTGGTAATGCGCCCTCTGGAGGAGCAGATGCCCCAGCAGAAGAATTGGGATTACATCACCAAAAACATCGGTTACAAGCAGGTCGTCGACAAGACCAAGTCGGTGAAGAACCTGCAGTTCGCACAGCCGCTGTTCGAGTTCTCGGGTGCCTGCGCCGGCTGCGGCGAGACCGCCCTATATCAAGGCTATCTCGCAGCTCTTCGGTGACAAGATGATGGTTGCCAACGCCACGGGCTGCACCTCGATCTACTCGGGTTCGGCTCCGTCGACCCCCTACTGCACCAACGACAAGGGCCAGGGCCCGGCATGGGCCAACTCGCTCTTCGAGGACAACGCCGAGTTCGGCCTGGGTATGCACCTCGGTGTCGAGAAACTCCGCGACCGCATCCAGGATACGATGGAGCAGGCTATTGCCAACTGTACGAAGTGCTCCGACGAGCTGAAGGGCGTCATGCAGGAGTGGATCGCTTCGCGCGGTTCGTCGGCCAAATCGGCCGAGGTTTCGGCGCGCCTCGTCCCGATGATGGAGGCCTGCGGCTGCGACTACTGCAAGGAGATCCTCGAACAGAAGGACTGGCTGGTGAAGAAGTCGCAGTGGATCATCGGCGGCGACGGCTGGGGGTACGATATCGGCTTCGGCGGCGTGGATCACGTGCTGGCATCGGGTCAGGACGTGAACATTCTGGTGGTCGATACGGAGGTTTACTCGAATACCGGCGGCCAGTCGTCGAAATCGACACCCGTGGGTGCCGTTGCCAAGTTCGCTTCGGCCGGTAAGCGTATCCGCAAGAAAGACCTCGGCGCCATGGCCATGACCTACGGTTATGTATATGTGGCGCAGGTTTCGATCGGCGCTTCGCAGATGCAGTTGTTCAACGTGCTCAAGGAGGCCGAGGCTTATCCCGGACCGTCGCTCATCATCGCCTATGCACCGTGTATCAACCACGGCATCAAGGGCGGCATGTCACGTACGCAGACCGTAGGCAAGGAGGCCGTTGCGTGCGGCTACTGGCACCTGTGGCACTACAATCCGCAGCTTGAGGAGCAGGGCAAGAACCCGTTCGTGATGGACTCGAAGGAGCCCGACTGGTCGAAGTTCCGCGACTTCCTGATGAAGGAGGTGCGTTACACTTCGCTCAAAAAGTCGTTCCCGGCCGAGGCCGAGGAGCTCTTTGCCGCCGCCGAGCAGAACGCCAAGTGGCGTTACAACGGTTACCAGCGCCTTGCGAAGATGGAATACTAATTATATTATACGCGATGCGGAGGGCCGCGGCATTGTGCCGCGGCCCTTTTTTGTATACCCGGGAAATGCTTCGTGATTAAAAAACGCGCGTTCGTTTTTGAAATCCCCCCCCCCGAGTGAATTTATTTGTCCATATAGACCTGAGAGGATAAATTTGCGCACATTTGAATTACAAACAAGTATCTCTCTTATGAAAAATTTCTTGCACAAAATTGCGTATGTGCTCGTCATGTGCGCTGCCATGTCCGCATTCACGGCATGTAGCGACAGCGACAACAAAGTCGGTGCGATCCAGCGATCCAGGTCGATGTGAACTACAAGGGTGCCGAAACCGGATGGATCACCGCGAAAGTGAACGACGGCGACGTGGTGGTCTCCGTGGCACGCAATACGGGCGATGCCCGCACGGCGGATGTCGTCCTGAGCGCCAAGGGTGCCGAGTCGGTGACCGTTGCCATCAGCCAGAAGGCCGTCTTCTCGTCGGATCTGGTGGGCAGGTATACGCCCTATGTTCCCGATCCCGAAAATCCGATCGCTAATTTCTTCATCAACCCCGTATACGCTGATATGGATTCGGAAAAGGTGCCGCAGATCGACATGGGTTTCCTTCTCGGTGTTCCCGGATATACCTGGCCCGTTACCACCGTCACCGGTCTGGCCAACCAGCTCGTGGGGATGATGTATGGCGGCGGCCTCACCTATTTCGATTTCAAGGACGACGGGACGATCGGCGCGGGCTACCGCGACATGCTCGGGTTTGACATGAATGCCGGCCCTACGTTTGGCTCCGAGGTCGAATTCCCCAATGCCGAGACGCTGGAGGTGCTGCCTGTCGATGCGATTACCTATTACACCAAGGACGGCAAGGTCTATTTCGCCATCGACAAGGAGTACCTGACCTATATCGGCCAGGCGGAGCTCGAAATGAACCTGCCCCAGATCATCGACGCCCTGCTGGCACAGTACCCGGGCCTTGGGATCGAAGCGACCGACGATTACTATGCCATCCCGCTCAAGTACGGGGTCAAGGATGGCGTTACGACGCTGAAGGTCGACAAGGAGATGATGATGCCTTACATGCCGCTGATCACTTCGCTGGTCGATGCTTTCCTCCCCGACGGGGATATCGAGGTGTCGCTCGACCCCGAATCCGACCCGATGAAGATCCCGGCAAAGGCGCTGGTCAACTCGTTGCTCGATGCGCTCTTCAACCAGAGCCAATCCATCGAGATCGGCATCGGCCTTACGAAATAGGCGGACACGATAACAAACCCTTTCCAGGCAGGTTGCGGAAACTCCGCAACCTGCTTTTTTTTCTTTTGTAATCTTGTCTGTCCGAATAATATTTCCTATTTTTGCTTTCGGTAACCTAAAATGAATCAATTATGAAGAAAAATTTTCTTTTGTTGGCTGCAATGCTCCTTTGCTATTGCGGTACGGCATTCGGCTGGGGCAAATCGGGGCATGACGCCATCGCCTATATCGCCGAGTGCAACCTGACGCCCAAGGCGAAGAAGAACATCGAGAAATACCTCGACGGCCGTTCGATCGTCTATTATGCCTCGTGGATGGATCTGTACCGCCATACGCCGGCTTACAAGGTGACTTCGGGCTGGCACGGCGATACGGTGGACGCCGACGGGAAGTATGTGCCCAACGCAAAAGGCGATGCCTTGCAATGCATCGAGGAGGCGATCTCCAGACTGAAGGATTACCGCAGCCTGGACGATTCGACGGTGCTGGTGTCGATCAAATACCTCGTGCACCTGGTGGGGGACATGCATTGCCCCGTGCACGTGAAATACCCTTGGTATAAAATTTCAAGTTCGACCTGAACGGGAGGCCCAGCGAATTCCATAGTTTTTGGGACAGCGGGGTGCTCGACCTGAACCACCGCTGGGGATACGTGGAGTACCGCCACCAGTTGGATCGCCTTACGAAGAAGGAGATCCGTGCAGTCACCGCCGGGACGCCCCGCGACTGGCTCGAAGAGAGCGCCCGGGATTGCCGCGTGATTTACGAGTGGACGAAGCCCGGCCAGACGTTTAACAAGGACGAGGCCCGCGACCTGCTCAATACGGTACATCCGTTCGCCGAGGAGCAAATCCTCAAGGCGGGCTACCGTTTGGCTGCCGTACTTAACCAACTATTCGGTTAATTTTGTAATTTTGCAGACGTGAGGCGGTTTTGTGCGATTCTTGCAGGGGCCGTCATGTTATCAATTCTTACAGGTACGTTATGAAAAAGTATTTTGCAGCCGCTGCGCTGCTTATGATGATGGCCGCCTGCGGAAGCGCCGGCCAGGACAAGAAGCTCGAAGGCACGACATGGAAACTCGCCAAGATGGAGGCAATCCCGGCCGCGGCCGTCGGTAAGGAGGCCGATTTCTTCACCCTGGAGTTCAATGCCGCCGATACGATGGTCGCAGGGCGTACGAACTGCAACCGCTTCTTCGGCAAGTATGAGCTCAAAGGCAAGGAACTCGAACTCAAGAACCTGGGCATGACCCGGATGGCCTGCCCCGACATGCAGTACGAGGATGCCTTCGTCAAGATGCTCGACGAGGTAGACCGTTTCGAGATCAAGGGTGCGGAGCTGACCCTCTTCGACGACCACAAAGCGCTGGCCGTGTTCAAGGCCGTCGAAAAAGAGCCTGCGAAGCAGTAATTCCGCCGACGCGGAATATTTGCGGCAGTCCCCGACGGGGCTGCCGTTTTTTTTGTATAAGGCGGAATGAAACGACGGTTTGGTGGAGAACCGCTTCCGGTATGGATGCCGGGAAAGCCGAACGGCCGGATGCGGGAGCTATGTGGCGGGAGGAAGGATTGTTTTACGGCCGGATGCGGGGGCGGCCGGAGCGGGCAAAAAAAGAACGGCGGCAGGAAAAAAGTGACGCAACTCTCTTTTTTGTATGAAGAATCCGGTTACCGGAAAAGTATCCTGCCGCCGCATAGATTCGATTGCATCGGCAGGAGCGCGGACAAATGGGGTTCATTTGTGCAAAAAAGAAAGGGCAGCGCCGAATTCCGACTGCTCTGGGTTCTGGTAAACCTGCGACACCGAAAAACAACGCGTACCCTTTCGGGTGCGGTTGTATAAGGTGTCTTCAAAAAAATTTACCAGATTCAGAGCAGACAAATACAATCGTTTATACTCAATATGTTAAGAACGCATGCAATTACGGTGTACCGCATAACAAAGGTAATCAATTTTCCGCAATCTGCAACTACTTATTTGTATTGGGGCCGGGCAGCGGAACCGATAGCTGAAAAACGGCATGAGGGAGGCGTATATGGCCGTATCGTGTCTCCCCGTGTGTTTCGCGCATGGGGATTCGCCGCATGGCTTCGGGGCTCAAAGAAACAAGCGGCCTCCCGAAAGGGGAAGCCGCTTGTCTTGTGTCTCTTATCGGAACGCTTACTCGCTCAGGGGAGTTACGCTCACATAGGATTTGCCTGCGCCTTTCTTGCAGAATTCGACGGTGCCGTCTACAAGGGCGAAGAGCGTGTGGTCTTTACCGATACCCACGTTTTCACCGGGGTTGTGAACCGTGCCGCGCTGACGAACGATAATGTTGCCCGCCTTAGCGAACTGGCCACCGAATAACTTGACGCCGAGTCGCTTGCTTTCCGACTCGCGGCCGTTCTTCGAACTACCTACACCTTTCTTGTGTGCCATTTCTCTTCAGTTTTAAAGGTTATGCAACAATTTCCTCGACAAGGACCTGTGTCAGATACTGACGGTGGCCGTTGCACTTCTGATATCCCGTTCTGCGCTTTTTTCTTGAAGACCAGGACTTTTTCGTCCTTCAGATGCTTCAGGATCTTGCACTTCACCGAGGCGCCTTTCACTACAGGTGCACCTACTTTGACCTGACCGTCGTTGTCTGTGAGCAGGACTTTGTCGAAACTTACGGACGAATTTTCTTCGCCCTGAAGACGGTGAACATAAAGTTTCCGACCTTTCTCAGCTTTAAATTGCTGACCTGCAATCTCTACTATAACGTACATTTAATGCGATATATGTATTTGAACATAATTCGGAGTGCAAATATACGCATATTTATTTTATAAGCAACATCCCGCGCGAATTTTTTTTCGTCACGGTCGGCTCTGGCATGGTTTTGGGCGGGGTCGCCGCGGACAGTGCCGCATGACGCCGTGCCGTCCCTGCAACAGCGGGCGCCCCGCACAGGAGGTTTTGTCTTGCGCCGAAGCTGCCCGGGGAGGTTCGGCGTGAAATAGCTGTTAAAAATTTCACAATGTCATAAATTCTTGTTACCTTTACCATGGCAATCGAAATTACCGAACTCAAAAAACGAGCTACGATGATAAACGACAAGGTGAGGATGTATCTGCTGCCGCCGCTGTTCAATGCGGCAGTCAGGGCCGGAGCCTCGATAATGAATGTCTATAAAAACCTCGACGATTACGATATAAGCCTCAAAGACGACAAGACGCCGATCACGCTCGCCGACCGGCTGGCGCACAAAACCATCCGCGAATACCTGGGCCCGACGCGCATCCCGATCCTGAGTGAGGAGGGCCGCGAGATGCTCTACGACGAGCGCCGCAACTGGGAGTTGTACTGGCTGGTCGACCCGCTCGACGGGACGGTCGAATTTATCAAAGGGAACAATGAATTTACGGTCAACATCGCCCTGATGGAGAACAATGTCTGCATGGGGGCGGTGATTTACGTGCCCTATTTCGAGAAGCTGTATATCGCGGGGCGGGATGCAGGCTCGTATGTCAAGGAGCATGTGGCGCCCGATTCCGGGGCGGAATATACCTACGACGAGATCGTCACCGGGTGGACGCGCCTGCCGTTGGAGTGCGAGGCCGTGCGTCCGCATCCCCGCCTGCGTGTGGCCGTGTCGCGCTCGCACCAGACACCCGAGACCGCCGAGCATATCGCCCGCCTGCGCGAGGCGCACCCCGATCTGGAGATCGTCGAGCAGGGCAGTTCCTACAAATTCTGCCTGCTGGCCGAAGGCCGCGTCGACTACTACGTCCGCACGACGCACACCTACGAGTGGGACACGGCGGCCGGGGAGCTGATCCTCGCCGAGGCCGGCGGCCGGACGCGCACGCTGCCCGACGACGGGGTGCTGCGCTACAACGAAAAAGACCTGCGCAACCCGTGGTTCGTCTGCCGGTCGAAGTACTGCAAGATTTGACGCCGCAGCAATGCGGAACCGGTAAGTCAGGGCGGATTTGTTTCCGCCTTTTTTTCGTGTGCTTGCCCCGTTGTGCTGTTTTTACTTGGAATAGTTGCACTTTCGGGCAAAAACTGTTAATTTAGATGTGTCAAAGCTTGCCTCCCATGAAAAAAAAAATCTCCCTGTTCTGTATGCTGGGATTGTTGCTCGGCGTATCCTGTTCGGAGGAAAAAGTAAAGCCGCCCGCCATGACCGATGATACGGTGGCCGTATTCGGCGATGACGCATTCGGGGTATTTTGCCTGCGGACGTACGACCGTAACGGGGATGGTGTACTTACGGTCGGTGAAATCAAAAATGTGGTGTCGCTGGATTTTGACGATAAGGATATCCGGTCGCTGGACGGGATCGAATACTTTACCGGATTACAGTCTTTATATTGTAACCAATCTGCCGGGGGTAATCTGGTGCGGCTCGATGTCAGCCGGAATGTGGAACTCAGGACTTTGTGTTGTGCGGGGAACAAACTCGAAGAAATCGTTGTGGATGGTCTCCGGAACCTAAGCCGTGTCGATTGTGCGGCCAATAACCTGGAAAAACTCGATTTGCAAAATTTACCTGTGTTGACCTTTTTGCTTTGCCTGAATAACCGGCTTCGCAACCTGGACTTTTCCGAAACTCCCGGCTTGAAATCCATAGATTGTGCGAATAACGGGATTTCCGCCCTTGATGTGAGGCCGTGCGGGGATATTACTATGATTTGGTGTGAGGGCAATGCGGGGATGCGGATCTCGCTGGATTGGCGGCAGGCACCGGGCATATTTGGTGACGACGATGTCGTTTTGGAGGTGGCGGAGATGAAAACCTTGTCTTTGCCGATGCGGCGGTAGAGGCGGCACTGGCCGCAAGGAATTTTGATAAGAACGGGGACGGGCGGATTTCCCGCCATGAGGCGGTTTATGTCCGGGAGTTGTTCGATACCGATTGCAGCGGGTTCGAATCCCTCTCTGATCTTAGTTATCTTATCAATTTGTACTGGTGTGAGTTGGTGTGTGCGGATAAGGGGGCGTGCAAACTGCGCTCGCTGGATTCTTTTGCCCGGAACGGGCTCTTATATAATCTGGATTTGAGGAACCTGCCGGTGGCAGCTGTCGATTTGTCGAGATATCCTGCTTTGAAATACGTGAGGATGTCGGGCTGCGATGTGGAGGAGCTCGATGTGAGCGGGTTGCAATATTTGGAAAGCCTGGTCTGTGACAATTCGCCCGTCTTGAAAACCGTATTTTTCAGGAATAGTGCCCAATACGACCGGATGTCATGGATCAACCTTGATAAGCACATCCTGATAAGGTTCAAGGAGAGCGATTGATATGAAAAAGAGGAGCGTCACTCCTCTCTTTTTTTCGTTGTCTGTTCGATGTCGCATGCCGAGCAGTTGCCCGAACAGCCCGCGTCGGCGCAGTCTGTTTGTCCGGAGTCCTCGCGCGATTCCTGCACGGCGCACCGGATGCCCAGCCGCTGCATGTTCTTGTTGGTCGATATTTCCGAGTCGATATGGTGTCCCTTGATCATCAGCGTCAGCGACATGCCCACGACGAAGAGGGCTACGGCGCCGAGGGCGAAGAGGAAAACGATTAACCACGTTGGCATGACGATAAGGTATTTTTATGTGCTGAAATTTTGGCTTTCGGTCACAAATGTATACATTTGTAAGATAAATTGCAAAAATGCTGCCTTATCCTGTCGGCGGGCGGCGCAGAAACGAAACGACAACAGACGCAATACTATGAAAATCGTGATAGCGGGTGCGGGCGAGATGGGGAGCCATCTGGCGCGTATGCTCAGCGGCAACGGCCACGACATCACCATCATCGACAGCGACCAGAAGCTGCTTTCCGACGTGGGGAGCCTTGCCGACGTGATTTCCGTCGAGGGGGATTCGACGACCTTCGCCGTGCTCCGCAAGGCGCAGGTGCGCAAGTGCGACCTTTTCATCGCCGTGAACCACGAGGAGAACGACAACGTCGTGGCGGCGATGCTGGCTAAGAAGCTCGGCGCCCGGAAATCCATCGCCCGCATCGACAACAACGAGTACCTCGAACCCGACAACAAGGAGCTCTTCATCGACATGGGCATCGACTACCTGTTCTATCCCGAGAAGGTTGCGGCGCGCGAGGTCATCAATCTGCTGGGCCACACCTCGACGACGGAGTATGTCGATTTTTCGAGCGGCAAGCTCTCGCTGGTGGTTTTCCGTCTGGAACCGGCCTCGCCGCTGGTGGGAAAGCAGCTCGAGGGCTTCGACGACGACCAGACCCCGTTGAGCTACCGCACGGTGGCCATCACGCGCGGCGGGCAGACGATCATCCCGCGCCGCGGCGAATTGTTCATGGAGGGCGACGCGATCTATGTGATCGCCCGCCAGGATGCCGTGAAACAGGTCATGGAGTTCTCGGGACAGTCGAACATCGAGATCAAGAACATGATGATCCTGGGCGGGTCGCGCATCGGCATCCGCATCGCCACGGAGTTGCAGGACGAGGTGAACATCAAGCTGATCGACTACAACGCCGAGAAGGCCTACCGGCTGGCGGAGCTGCTGGACAAGACGCTGATCATCAACGAGGACGGCCGTAACACCGAGGCCATGATGGAAGAGGGGCTTTCGAACATGGACGCCTTCGTTGCCGTGACGGGGCGCAGCGAGACGAACATCCTGGCGGCGATGCTGGCCAAGCGCATGGGCGTGAAGAAGGTGATCGCCGAGGTGGAGAACCTCAACTACATCAACCTGGCCGAGTCGATCGGCATCGACACGATCATCAACAAGAAGCTGGTGACGGCATCGAACATCTTCCGCTTCACGATGTCGACCGACGTGCAGGCCATCAAGTGCCTGACGGGCAGCGATGCCGAGGTGCTGGAGTTCATCGTCAAGCCCAATGCGCCGGCCGTGAAGAGCCGCATCAAAGACCTGGGGCTGCCCGAGGACACGATCATCGGCGGCATCGTGCGCGGCGACAAGGTCTTCATCGCCGTGGACAACATGGAAATCAACCCCTACGACCGCGTGGTGGTCTTCGCCATGCCTGCGTCGGTGGGCAAAGTGGGATACTTTTTTTAACTGACGACGGTGCTGTCGGGCCCGGCGTGCGCCGGGGCCCGCACACCGGCGGAAAATGAAACCGAACAGACAAGTGTCGTTTAGAAGCATATTATTCAAGGCCTGGTTTTCGCAGCGCGAGCGGGCTATCGACCGTTTCCGGCGCCGTCCTGCCGAGACGCAGGAGCGTATCTTCAGGCAGTTGCTGCGCCGCGGGCGCGGGACGGAATTCGGGTGGAGGTACGACCTGGGGCATGTCCGCAGCGTGGAGCAGTTCCAGTCGATGGTCGAGACGTTCGATTACGAAACCTTCAAACCCTATATCGAAAAGATGCTGGCCGGGGAGCGTAACGTCACCGCGCCGGGGCGGGTGAAACTCTTTGCCCGCTCGTCGGGCACGACTTCCGACCGGAGCAAGTACATCCCCGTCACGGAGGAGTCGCTCTGGTGGAATCACACGCTCGGCATGCGGGACGTGGCGACGGTATTCGCGGCCAACAACCCGAAAACGAAGGTCTTCGACGGCAAGACGCTGACCCTCGGCGGGTCGTGCAGCCGCGAGGGGCGCAACCTTGTGGGTGACCTGTCGGCGGTGCTGATCCACGAAACGACGTTCTGGAGCGGCTGGTTCCGGGCGCCGCGCACCGCCACGGCGATCATCCCCGATTTCGACCGCAAGGTCGAGGCCATCTGCCGCGAGTGCACGGGCGAAAATATCACGGCCTTCGCCGGGGTGCCGTCGTGGAACCTGGCCCTGATGCGCCGCGTGCTGGAGTATACCGGGGCGGGAGAACCTGCTCGAAGTGTGGCCCAACCTCTGCATGTTCGCCCACGGGGGCGTGGAGTTCGCCCCCTACCGCCGTTCGTTCGAGGCGCTGATCCCTTCGGACAGGATGCAGTACATGGAGACCTACAACGCCTCGGAAGGGTTCTTCGCGCTGGCCGACGACCCGTCGCGGAGCGACATGCTGCTGATGCTCGACTACGGCAATTTCTTCGAGTTCCGCAGCGGGGATACCGTCGTGCCGCTCGAAGGCGTGGAATGCGGCAAGGTCTACGCCATGCTCATCACGTCGAACAACGGCCTGTGGCGCTACGAGATCGGCGATACGGTGGAATTCACCTCGACGAATCCCTACCGGATCCGCTTTGCGGGCCGTACGAGACAATATATCAATGTCTTCGGTGAGGAATTGATCGTCGACAACGCCGACCGCGCACTGCTGGCCGCCTGCAACGAAACGGGGGCCGTGGTCGGGGAATATACCGTGGCGCCGTGCTACATGTCGCTGCGCGAGCGGGGCGCGCACGAGTGGATCGTGGAGTTCGAACGCGAGCCCGACAGCCGCGGGCATTTCGCCGAGGCGCTCGACCGCGAACTGCGGGCCGTGAATTCGGACTACGACGCCAAACGCCGCACGACGCTCGAGCGGCAGCGGCTGACGGTCGTCGGCCACGGCCGTTTCCTCGCGTGGATGCGTGCCCGGGGCAAGAACAAGGTGCCGCGGCTGGTCAACGACCGCCATGTGGCCGAGGAGATACTGGCGTTCGGCGGGGAGAAGAAGTGACGGCGCGTTTTGCTGCGGCGTAATGCCGTGATTCACCGTTGCGGGGCACTCCGGCGGCTGTCCGGAGCGGCCGGGCAGTATTTAGGATGTAAAACAAATATCGTATAATATGTATATAGCCATTGCCGGAAATATCGGCAGCGGGAAGACGACGCTGACCCGGATTCTGACCGAGCGTTACAACGCCAAAGCCTACCTCGAGGAGTGCAACAACCCCTATATCGGGGACTTTTACGAGAACATGAACCGCTGGTCGTTCAACCTGCAGATCTATTTTCTCGGGAGCCGCATCCGGCAGACGATGGAGATGCTGGCCGACAACCGCGATTCGGGGGCGATCTTCCAGGATCGCACGATCTACGAGGATGCGCATATCTTCGCGGACAACCTGCACGAAATGGGGCTGATGGCCTCGCGCGACATCGAAACCTACATGAAACTGTTCCGGCTGGTGACCACGCTCATCCCCAAGCCCGACCTGCTGATCTACCTCAAGGCGAGCGTGCCGACGCTCATTTCGCAGATCCGCAAGCGCGGCCGCGAATACGAGATGAACATCGACGAATTATACCTCAAGCGGCTGAACGACAAGTATAACTACTGGATCGACAACATCTACGAAGGCGAGGTGCTGGTCGTCGACAAAGACCATGAGGATTTCGTTTCCGACCCTACGGTGCTGGAGAAGATATGTGCGCGCCTCGATGCGCTCGAAAACAGATAGCGACGCATGACGCTGCCTGAGAAATTCGCCGCACGCGTCCTTTCGGAGCTGGGGCCGGAAGAGGGGGCGGCGCTGTGCGCCGCACTCGATACCGAGCCGCCCGTGTCCGTGCGGCTGAACCCTGCCAAATGTGCCGGTGCGGCCGAACCCGGAGCGGTGCAGGACGGCACCGGGGCGGCACCGGGAGGATACGGATCGCCGCAGGGGAGCTCCGGGACGGATGTGCCCGCCCCGCTTCCGGTTTTGCAAAACGCCGACGGCCGTGTACCCTGGTGCGCCGACGGGTATTACCTGGCGGTGCGGCCGCAGTTCACCTTCGACAGCGATTTCCATGCCGGGGCATATTACGTGCAGGAGGCGTCGTCGCAGTTCGTGGGGCGCCTGATGGGCGGAGGGGGTTGCGGGGAAGCGAATCCTCGACCTTTGCGCGCCCCGGGCGGCAAGACGACGCTCTACGCCTCGCTGGCCGGACCCGACGGGCTGGTCGTCGCCAACGAGATCGACCGCCGCCGCGCCCCGGTGCTGGCGGACAACGTCCGCAAGTGGGGCACGGGCAACGTTGCCGTGACGACCTGCGAACCCCGGCAACTGGGCGATTTCGAGGCGTGGTTCGACGTGGTGGCCGTCGATGCCCCCTGCTCGGGCGAGGGGATGTTCCGCAAGGATGCACAGGCCCGCGGCGAATGGAGCGAAGGCAATGTAAAGCTTTGTGCCGCAACGCAGGACGAGCTGTTACGTGAAGCATGGCGTGCGCTCAAACCCGGTGGCAGGCTGATATACAGCACCTGCACCTTCAACCGCGACGAGGACGAAGGCGCTTTGGAGCGTATGCTCGCATGGGCGGGCGACGAGGTCGCAGAGGCGGAAGACATGGCTGTCGACGGGGCGTGGGGGATCGTCTGCGGCCGGGTGGGGGCTTTCCGCACCTACCGGTTCTATCCCTACCGGGCACGCGGCGAGGGTTTTTTCGCCGCCGTGGCCTGCAAGGCTTATGATGCCGGCGGCCGTTGCCGCACCCCGAAGGCGCGGCGCACGGTATTTGCGCAGGTGGACAAGGCGTCCGCGGCTGAGTTGCGCCGTTGGGTGCGCACGCCGGAGCGGATGTGCTTCGCGGCGGTGGGCGATACCTGCTACGGATATTACGTCGCGCAGGCCGAGGCCGTGAAGGCGCTCGGCGAAGCGCTGCCCGTGATCTATGCGGGCGTGGCGATGGGGCAGCTCTTCAAGGGGCGTCTTCGTCCCGATCCGGCGCTGGCGTTCTTCTGCGGGTTGAACCGCGAGGCGGTGTCCGCGGCGGAGCTGGACGAGGCGCAGGCGCTGTGCTACCTGCGCAGGCAGGAGGTCGCCGCCGGGGCGTTTGCCGAAGGGGTGAACCTGGTGTGTGCCCGCGGGCGGGCGCTCGGGTTTGCGAAGCGGATCGGTAACCGGGTGAATAACATGTACCCCAATACATTGCGAATTATTAAACGATAGATATGGCCGAGAAACTTTTTTATTCGATGGGCGAAGTGGCCGAGATGTTCGACGTCAATGCGTCGCTGATCCGCCACTGGGAGTCGCAGTTCAGCGTTATCCGCCCCAAGCGCAACAAGAAAGGCAACCGTCTCTTCTCGCCGCAGGATGTGGAGAACCTCAAACTGATCTACCACCTGGTCAAGGAGCGGGGCATGACCCTCGAGGGCGCCAAGAAAGCCCTGAAACAGAAGCCTGCGGCCGAGGGCGGCGTGCAGCGCGATGCCGAGCTGATGGAGCGCCTGCAACGCATCCGTGCGCTGCTGGCCGAGGTGCGTGAAGACCTGAAGGCCGGCGAGGGCGAGATCCTTGCCGGCGCGGATGCCGAAGTTCCGGCGGCGGAGGCCGGAGCGACAGTGCCCCGCCGCAAGGCGAAACCCGTGGTGAAGATCGTCCCGGAGGATGCCGCGGCGCAGGGGGCCGCCGAACCCGGGCAGCCCGCGTCGAAACGTCCGCGCAAGCCCCGCCGCAAAAAGGAGGAGCCGGAACACAAGGAGCTCTTCGCCTTTTACGAACAGTCGCTCTTTTAGGGGCGCAACGGGCGCCGCACCCCTTGGGGAAGGCTGCGCTGCAAGGCGGAAAGCGCAGTGCCGCGGCCGCAGGGCGGATGGCCCCGCCGGGGCAGAAAAAATGATAACCAGACAAATCAGGATACTATGCTAATCAGGGGAAGTGACCGATGTCATCGAGCGTTTCGCACCGCTCGCATGGCAGGAATCGTACGACAACGCAGGCTTGATCGTGGGGCGCCCGGACGACGAGGTGCACAGGGCGCTGCTGGCCGTGGACGTCACGGACGAAGTGATGGCCGAGGCCGAACGCGAAGGGTGCGACATGGTCATCACGCACCATCCGATCATTTTCCATGCCCTCAAGCGCTTCAATTCGGCCGATCCGGTGCAGCGCTGTGTCGAGCGGGCCATCCGCCGGGGCATTGCGCTCTATGCCTGCCACACGAATCTGGACAGCGCCACCGGGGGGATGAGCTGGCGGCTGGCCGAGATGCTGGGCGTGGGGGACTTGCGCGTGCTCCAACCCGCGCAGGCGGACGAAAAGGTCGGGTTCGGCGTGGTGGGCGAGCTGCCCGAGCCGATGGCTACGGTGGAGTTCATGCGCCGCATGCAGCGCGTGCTGGGCGTTCGGGTCGTGCGCCACAGCGACATCGCTTCGCCCGAGGTGCGGCGCGTGGCGGTCTGCACCGGTGCGGGGGCTTCGATGATCGGCGACGCGCGCCGTGCCGGGGCTGACATATACGTCACGGCGGATATGAAGTACAACGACTTCATGACGCCCGATAAGGCCCTCACGGTGGCGGATATAGGCCATTTCGAAAGCGAATATTGCGCAATTCAATTTTTATTTGATATTTTATCGAAAAATTTATGTACCTTTGCGGTTCGCAAGAGTGAACGCTCGCGCAATCCGGTGAACTATCTGGTTTAAGTCTAAACTATAAAGACAACATATGGCAACGCAAAAGAAAACGGCCGACGTCGATTATTCGATGCAGGAGAAGATCATGGCGCTCTATGAGTTGCAGAAGATCGACAGCAAGATCGACGAAATCAACAAGGTGAAAGGCGAACTGCCTCTTGAGGTTCAGGACCTCGAGGATGAGATGGCCGGGATGAAGACCCGCATCGAACACATCAACGCCGAGATCGAGGAGCTGAACACGCTGACCAAGCAGCGCAAGCGCGAGGTGGACCAGGCTAAAATCATGATCGGAAACTACAAGGAACAACAGAACAACGTGCGCAACAACCGCGAGTTCGACGCCATCACCAAGGAGATCGAGTATCAGGAACTGGAGATCGAACTGGCCGAAAAGCGCCTCAAGGAGTATGCCGCCGGTGTGAAAGCCAAGAAACTCCAGCTGGAGGAGGCCGAAGCCGTAGCGGACGGGCGCGCCGCCGACCTGGCTGCCAAGAAGAGCGAGTTGGAGGGTATCGAAGCCGAAACCGCACCCCAGGTCGCCGAGTACGAAGTGCAGGCCGACCGGGCCAAGGCCAAGATCGACGAGCGGCTGTTGTCGGCCTATGGCCGTATCCGCCGCAACGTGCGCAACGGCCTGGCCGTCGTGACCGTGAAGCGCGATGCCTGCGGCGGTTGCTTCAACCGGATTCCCCCGCAGCGCCAGGTGGAGATTCGCCAGGGCAAGAAACTTATCGTCTGCGAATATTGCGGACGTATCCTTGTGGCCGATCCCGAAGAGGGGCTGGAATAGCCCTGTGGAAAAATTAAGAAAGCAGGCCGGAGTGTACACTCCGGCCTGCTTTGCATTGGGGGCAAGTCCCGGGTTCTATTTGGGCGTTCTTGCCCCTGTGCTCCTGGATTATCCGCCTTTGCCGTATGCGTGGCGCGGCGGATTTTCGGGATTGTTGTCTTGTCGTGCCGGGAGCCGGGGCCGGGAGCCCGGGCTGCCTACCAGACGACCTGGTCGGGGAGGATTTCGCCGTCGGCGGCGTCGCCCGCGTCGAAGGAGGCGGCTTTGTACTGGATGCAGATCATCGTCATCGGGCTGTCGCCCGTGTTGCGCAGCGAGCGCCTGCCTGCGGGCGAAACCCGTACGATGCTCCCCTCGCCTACGGGGGAAGACCTGCCCGTCGACCTGGAACTCCCCGTCTCCGCCGAGGATGATGTAAAGTTCTTCGTGGGTCTTGTGGGTGTGGAGGAACCCGACGCTGCCGCCCGGTGCGAACTGCTGGAACGACATCTCGGCCCCGGTGGCCTGCAGATCGCCGCCTACGAATACTTTTCCCGGGATCTCCACGCCCGGTGCCAGCGGCAGCGCGTACTGGTTCAACTCTTCGGTTTTTCCGACCGTCACGGCTGCGAAATTCGCGCCTGAGGCTACTTTTTCTACCTTTTTCATTTTTTACGGATTATTAAAGCGTTTATGAATCGTGTTGCCTGTATTGCCGTTGCGAAGGTAAGGAGAATGCAGCGTTCGTGCAAGACGGTACGCTGGCGTATGTTGCTAACATTTAGGTAACTGATGTTGTATGTCAGGCAGAAATCCGGGTGAAAAAAAAGATTTTTTTGCAGGCAGCATGTGCGCGGCGACACGCGCGGCCGTGATACGGGGCGTTTTGCCCTCCCGCGCAAAGCCTGCCGGGCAGGGACTCGGCGTGTGCTGGCCGGCTGCGGGAATAGCGGCCGGACAGGCGGTTTTACTGGGCTGGGTGGGAGCTTGTTGGGCGCCGGGAGGTTGGGGAACGGTATCTGCCGGGCGGTTTGCGGCCGGGGCAGGTAAGAGTGCCGGGGTTTCGGGTTTTTAAATTTTTTTGTAAATTGGGGAATGTTAATTTATTAACACCAAAAATCCTTCCTATTTTATAAATAATCCTTAACTTTGCAAAGTTGTAATTTGCCTACTAAAATTACTGATAGATGAAAATAGCCCTTGCCCAGTTGAACTACACGATCGGGGATATCGACGGCAACGCCTCGAAAATCATCGATTCCATCAACAAAGCGAAAGCGCAGCGCGCCGACCTTGTCATCTTTGCCGAACAGGCCGTGAGCGGGACCCCGGCTTTCGACCTGTTGCGTAAAACGACCTTCCTCGAACTGTGCGAGGATGCGCTGGTCGAAATCGCGTCGTGCTGCGACGGTATCGCGGCCATCGTGGGACTCCCGATCCTGACGCGCGAAGGAACCATCAGCGCCGCGGCGCTGATCCAGGATCGCAAAGTGCTGCGCTACGTGGGCAAGAAATATATCACCGCACGCCGCGAAATGGGCTTCCTCGTCCCTTCGAAGGGGTTCGAATATGCGACGATCAAGGGTCACAAGTGCGCCATCATCGTGGGCGACGACCTGAGCCGCGAGCATGACTTCGACAAGTCGGTCGAGACGGTCATCTCGATCAACGCCCGCAAATACGGCCGGGGGACGATGACCTACCGTTACGAGATGATGCGCCACCTGTCGTTCGTCGAGGGTAAGAACCTTGTGCTGGTGAACCAGGTAGGCGGTTCGACGGACATCGTTTACGACGGTACGTCGGGGGCGTTCAACAACCGCGGGGAACTGGTGCTGATGATGAAGCATTTCGAGGAGGATTTCCAGATTTTCGACACCAAGGCGTCCGCCCGGCCGATCTCGATCCCCTCGACCTACAACGACCGCACGCGGATGGTCTACCAGGCGGCCCGCTGCGGACTGCGCGACTTTTTCGTGAAGAACGGCTATAAAAAGGCCTGCATCGGCCTTTCGGGCGGCATCGACTCGGCCGTGGTGGCCTGCCTGGCCGCCGATGCGCTGGGACGCGAAAATATCCGGGCTTTGCTCCTGCCCTCGCAGTTCTCTTCCGACCATTCGGTCGAAGATGCGAAGAAGCTGGCCGAGAACCTCGGCATCGAGTATAACGTAATTCCCATCACGGAAATATACACCAGCGTGGTGAACACCCTCAAGCCGGTCATCGGCGGCCGGGAGTTCGACGCCACGGAAGAGAATATCCAGACCCGTATCCGCACGGTGCTGTTGATGGCCGTGCAGAACAAGACGGACTACATTCTGCTCAACTCGTCGAACAAGAGCGAGAATGCGCTGGGCCTCTGTACGCTTTACGGCGATACGGCGGGCGCGTTCAGCCCTACGGGCGACCTCTACAAGAGCGAGATGTACGATCTGGCGCGCTATATCAACCGTACGCAGGGCAACCCGATCCCGGGCAATATCCTCGACAAGGAACCCTCGTCGGAGCTGCATCCCGGACAGAAGGACAGCGACATCCTGCCGCCCTACGAGGTGGTCGATGCGATTCTTTTCCGCATGATCGAGGAGGGGCAGCACCGTGAGGAGATCGTCAATGCCGGGCTTCGATTCCGAGGTCGTGGAGAAGATCCACGCCATGATCATGCGCAACGAGAAGAAGCGCTACCAGTTCCCGCCCGTGCTGCGCCTGTCGATGTGCTCGTTCGGGCACGAACGGCTGATGCCGCTGACCAATAAATACGGCGACTGAGGGCGGTGGCTTCACGGATTGAACATAGCGGCGTGGTGGAACGCACGGAGCGCGACACGGTCTATGTGAGGATCACCTCCCGGAGCGCCTGCGGAACCTGCAAGGCCCGCGAAGCGTGCGGCCTGGCCGAAGCGCAGGACAAGATCGTGGTCGTGAAGAGTCCCGACGCGGCGCATTATGCCGCGGGGGAGAAGGTTATGGTCGGCGTCCGTCGTAGTGCGGGCGCTGTCGCTGTTATACTGGCCTATGTCGGGGCGCTGGCCGTGCTGCTGGCCGTGCTGGTCGCCGCCGTTGCGGTGCTCGGCTGGAGCGAAGGCCGCGGCGCGCTGGCCGCACTGGGAGCCGTGGGTGTCTATTACTGCGTATTATGGCTCTTCAGGCATAAAATCGAACACACAATTCATTTCTCAATAACCAAAAACTACTGATGGAAGTATTACTTTACACAATCCTGACGCTTTGTGCGCTGGGAGTGCTTTCCGCGGTGATCCTTTACTTCGTGGCCCAAGAAATTCAGGGTCGAGGAGGATCCCCGGATCGACGAGGTGGAGAAGATGCTGCCGGGCGCCAACTGCGGCGGCTGCGGCTTCGCCGGGTGCCGCGGCATGGCCGACGCGCTCGTGAAACAGGACGACATCTCGGCGCTCTTCTGCCCCGTGGGCGGCGGCGACTGCATGAAGGCTGTTGCGGCCTACCTCGGCAAGTCGGCACCGGAAAAGGAGCCGCAGGTGGCCACCGTGCGCTGCGGCGGCACCTGCGACAAGCGCCCCCGCACCAACGAGTACAACGGTGCCAGGTCGTGCGCCGTGGCATCGTCGCTCTATGTCGGCGAGACGGGTTGCGCATTCGGCTGCCTCGGGTTCGGGGACTGCGTCGTCTCGTGTGCGTTCGATGCGATCCGCATGAATCCCGCGACGGGGCTTCCCGAAGTCGACCCCGACAAGTGTACGGCCTGCGGGGCCTGCGTGAAGGCATGTCCGAAAATGATTATCGAACTGCGCAAGAAGTGGCCGAAAAACCGGGCGGTGTATGTGTCGTGCGTGTCGAAGGACAAGGGCGCCGTGGTGATGAAGGCCTGCAAGGCCGGATGTATCGGCTGCGGCAAGTGCGAGAAGGTCTGCGCGTTCGGTGCCATCACCGTGGAGAACAACCTCGCCTACATCGACCCCCAGAAGTGCAAGCTCTGCCGCAAGTGCGTGAACGAGTGCCCGACGGGCGCCATCCGGCTGGTCGGCATGGATCCGCTGCCCAAGGTACCGAAGGCACCGGCTGCCCGCTAAAGCCTCACCTGCTGCTAAGGAGGCTTCTGCCGGAGTCCCGACAGCGCCCGATGCCGGGGCTACCCCGGCTGTGTCGGCTGCCGAAACTCCGGAAAGCCGAATAAGTACCGTCAAATCAGAGAAACACAAGATATGAAGACATTTCCAATGGGCGGAGTCCATCCGTCGGAAAATAAACTGAGCGGCGCCAAACCGATCGAGGTGCTTCCGCTGCCCGACGTGGTGACGATCCCGCTCGCACAGCACATCGGCGCCCCCGCCGTGGCCAAGGTCGCCAAGGGCGACAAGGTCGTGACGGGGCAGCTCATCGCCGAGGCGGGCAGCTTTATGTCGGCCAACATCCACGCCCCGGTTTCGGGCACGGTAACGGCCGTCGATCTGCAGCCCAACGGACAGGGACTGCGCCAGGTGATGATTACGATCAAGCGCGAGGGCGACGAGTGGGCCGAGGGTATCGACCGCTCGGAGACGCTCGTCCGCGAGTGCACGCTCTCGGCACAGGAGATCATCGCCCGCATCAAGGATGCCGGCATCGTCGGCATGGGCGGCGCGACCTTCCCCACGCACGTGAAACTCTCGATTCCTCCCGGGAAAAAGGCCGAATCGCTGATTATCAACGGCGTAGAGTGCGAAGCCTTACCTCACGTCCGACCACCGTACGATGCTCGAGCACGGCGAGGAACTGGTCGTCGGCGTCACGATTCTGATGAGGGCCGTGGGCGTCGGGAAAGCGTATATCGGTATCGAGAACAACAAACCCGACGCCATTGCGCACCTGCGCCGATCGCCGCAAGGGTATAAGGGCATCGAGGTGGTGCCCCTCAAGGTGAAATACCCGCAGGGCGGTGAGAAACAGCTGATCGCGGCCGTGACGGGGCGCGAGGTGCCGCCCCCGCCCGCACTCCCGATCGACGTGGGCGCCGTGGTGTGCAATGCCTCGACGACCTATGCGGTCTACCAGGCCGTGCAGAAGCACAAGCCGTTGATCGAGCGCGTGGTGACGATCACGGGCAAAGGCGTCCGGGAGCCCAAGAACCTGCTGACCCGTATGGGTACGCCCGTCGAGGCGCTGATCGAGGCGGCCGGAGGGCTTCCCGCCGATGCGGGCAAGGTCATCAACGGCGGTCCGATGATGGGCCGGGCGATGGTGAACCTCGATTCGCCCGTGACGAAGGGCTGCTCGGGCATCACCGTCATGAGCGGCCGCGACGCCCAGCGCCGCGAGGCCTCGCAGTGCATCAAGTGCGCCAAGTGCGTGGCTGCCTGCCCGATGGGGCTCGAACCCTATTACCTCTCGAAGATGACTCAGAAGAAAGGCTGGGAGGAAGTCGAGGCACAGATGATCACTTCGTGCATCGAGTGCGGCTGCTGCCAGGCCTCGTGCCCCTCGTACCTGCCGCTGCTGGACTGGGTGCGCCTGGGCAAGCAGACCGTCATGGGCATTATCCGCGCACGTGCCGCGGCACCGAAAAAGTAAATGGAAAAACAGAAAGATATTATGGCAAACAAACTTGTTGTTGCTCCCGCTCCGCACGTGCAGACTTCGCAGTCGACGGCCAGGATCATGCGCGACGTCGTGATCGCGCTGATGCCCGCGCTGGTCGTCTCGGCGGTGGTGTTCGGGGTGGACGTGCTGCGTGTCACGGCGCTCAGCGTGGCGTGCTGCGTGTTGTTCGAGTACCTCATCAAGCGGTTCCTCGTCGGCGGCTCGCTGACAATCGGGAACTGGTCGGCCGTGGTGACGGGCGTGTTGCTGGCCTTCAACCTGCCCGCGTCGATTCCTTGGTGGATCGTCCTGATCGGCGCCTTCGTCGCCATCGCCGTCGCCAAGATGACCTTCGGCGGCCTGGGCAAAGAATCCGTTCAACCCCGCGCTGGTGGGGCGTGTGTTCCTGCTGATCGCCTATCCGGTGCAGATGACTTCGTTCCCGATGCCGGCGAACGGAGCCTTCGACGCGCTGTCGGGCGCGACGCCGCTGGCGGCTGTGAAACACGGCGCTGCCGCCGACGTGCTCGGCGTGCAGGAACTGCTGTTGGGCAACATGCCCGGTTCGCTGGGCGAGGTGGCCGCGCTGGCGCTGCTCTGCGGCTTCGTCTATCTGCTCTGGCGCCGCGTCATCACGTGGCAGATTCCCGTGTCGGTGCTCGGTACGATGGCCGTATTCGCGTTTGTCGTGGCCCTCGCTTCGGGCAGTACCGGGCCGGTGCTGTGGCAATTCCCGCTGTTCCATGTACTGGCCGGCGGAGCTCTGCTGGGCGCGATATTCATGGCGACGGATTATTCGACCTCGCCGATGACCGTCAGAGGGGGTGTGATCTTCGGCATCGGTATCGGCGCCATCACGATGTGCATCCGCCTGTGGGGCGCCTATCCCGAGGGTATGTCGTTCGCGATACTGATCATGAACGCCTGCGTGCCCCTGATCAACAAATATGTCAAACCCAAGCGCTTCGGCGTGAAATAGGAGGTGACGCAGTATGAAAAGTACACTTGTGAATATGACGGCCGTACTGTTCGGCATCACGCTCGTGGCTTCGGCCGGTGTGGGCGCCGTGAACATGATTACGGCCGAACCGATCGCCCAGGCCGAGCAGGCGGCGAAGGTCGAGGCGCTGAAGGTCGTGCTTCCGCCGTTCGACCAGACCGTACCCGAAGCGCTGACGATCGACGATATGCCGATCACGGTCTACACCGCAACCAAGGGAGGACAGGTCGCGGGCTACGCCGTGGAGTCGATGACCAAGAACGGTTTCGGCGGCGCGATCAGCATGATGGTGGGCTTCACGCCCGACGGTGAAGTGGTCAACGTCAACGTGCTCAGGCAGGCTGAGACCCCTGGGCTCGGGACGAAGATGGCCGACAAGGAAAATGTGCTGCTGGGGAGCATCCAGGGCAAGAAACTCGAAGAGAAGAAGCTCGTCAACGGCAAGCTGGCCGTGACAAAGGATGGCGGAGATGTCGATGCGCTGACCGCCGCAACGATCTCGTCGCGCGCCTATGTGGATGCGATCAACCGCGCATGGATGGCTTACAAGAGCGTTGCGACGGGTACGGCGCCGACAGACGTATCGTCGGGAGCGACTTCTGCGGCCGGAGATTCGGCAGAGGAACAAACCAGCGGGCCTGAGGCTCAGGAAGGAGGTCAAAATGAATAAGCTGAATATCATCGTAAGCGGCATCGTCAAAAACAACCCGACGTTCGTGCTGGTGCTGGGCATGTGCCCCACGCTGGGTACGACGACCTCGGCCGAAAACGGCATGGGCATGGGACTGGCGACGATGGCCGTGCTGATCATGTCGAACCTGGTGATCTCGCTCATCAAGAACATCATTCCGGACAAGGTGCGCATCCCGGCGTTCATCGTCGTGATCGCCTCGTTCGTGACCGTGGTCGAAATGCTGATGAAAGCCTACACGCCGCCCCTGTACGAGGCGCTGGGCGTCTTCATCCCGCTGATCGTGGTGAACTGCATTATTCTGGGGCGTGCCGAGGCTTTCGCCTCGAAGAATACGCCGCTGGATTCGGTGCTCGACGGTGTCGGGATCGGTTTGGGCTTCACGCTTTCGCTGACGGTGGTAGGCGCCGTGCGCGAGATCCTGGGCAGCGGCGCGATCTTCGGCATCAGCCTCGGAACGGCCGATTACATGCCGCTGATCTTCGTCCTCGCACCGGGGGCATTCCTGGTGCTGGGGTACCTCATGGTATTGTTTAACAAATTAGCCAAGAAATAGTTATGGAGCTTTCCTATTTCGCAATCATCATCGGCGCCATCTTCGTCAACAACGTCGTACTGGCGCAGTTCCTGGGCATCTGCCCCTTCCTGGGCGTGTCGTCGAAGGTCGAGACTTCGCTCGGCATTGGAGCTGCCGTAACCTTCGTGATGGCCATTGCGGCCGTCGTGGCCTGGCTGATCCAGACCTATGTGCTCGTGCCGCTGGACATCGTCTACATGCAGACGATCGTCTTCATCCTCGTGATCGCCGCGCTGGTGCAGATGGTCGAGATCATGCTCATGGGTATCTTCCTGCCCCTGATCACGACCAACTGCGCCGTGCTGGGCGTGGCGATCCTGATGATCCAGAAGGAGTTTAACCTGCTGCAGAGCGTCACTTATTCGGTGGCTACGGCGCTGGGATTCGCCCTCGCGCTGGTGCTCTTCGCCGGTATCCGCGAGAGGCTCGAATTCAGATCGCGCTGATCACGGGTCGCCGCCTTCATGGGATTCTCGGGGCTGGTATAACGACGTCCCGCAATGCGAAACAGCCACCTTCGGAAATGAGGGTGGCTGTTTTTGTGGAACGGAGGGGATTGTGGTTACCGGTATATCCGAACCCGGGCGGCGCCGATCACGCCTTCCTGGTCGATGCCGAAGGCGAAGCCGTAGCGGTTGCCGTTTTCAGGCTTGCGGATGAAGACCGGGACGTAATCGGATTCACGGGGCCGTCCGTCGATTGGCAATGGTGTTCGAAGATCCCACGGTTGCAGGGTAAATCCGTTTTCGGCCCGGAAGGTTTGTCGAGGCCGCGAATTTTTACCGGATTTTCTTCCGGATGGATAAAAGTAAGGCGGTCAACTTCGTCGGAGGTCGAAAATTTACCGGAAAGCCTCTCTTGTGTGCCTTTCGCGGGGGTAAATCGGGTGTCCGGCGTTGCGGATGAGGAAAAAATGTGTAATTTAGAATTCCGAAAACTACCGTTCATGCGTCCGAATCTGATACTTTCCCCGCCTTTTTGCAGCTGTGTCGGCCATGCTTGCCATGGTGGGGTACGTGTCTGCCGAACCCTATTCCAAAATCCGGTTCGAGCCGATCCCTTCCGACATCCTGCCGTCGAGCGAAGTGCGCAAGCTCTATCAGGATTCCGACGGGTATATCTGGATTCCGACCTATAACGGCCTGGCACGGTATGACGGGTACGGGTGGTCACTTACGGTATGCACGACGTTTCGGGCGTGGCGTTCAATTCGTTCGTGAATGTCGTGGCCGAAGACCGCGACAAGGTGATCTGGATCGGGACGGAACGCGGGTTGTTCCGGCTCGACAAGAAGACGGGCACGATCTCGGCGACGGGCTGCGAAGCGGTCGACGATTGCAACATTTCGGTCATTATCTGCGATACGGGTAACGGGATATGGGTCGGAAGCGACAAAGGCCTGTTCCGGAAAAATGCCTCGGAACATTATTTCCGTCCGGTTACGATGCGCAATGCCGACGGGAAGCTCGTCACGGACATCACTTCGGTCGTCAAGGATGCCAATTGCAGCCTGTGGGTCGCCTCCTACGGCAGCGGATTGCTGCGCTACGATCTCCGCGAAGAACGTACCTACACGTATGACGACGAAATCCTGCGGCATGCGCATGTCGTCTTCTGCGATGCGGACGGGAATGTCTGGGTGGGCACATGGGGCGCGGGACTGATCCGCCTGATAAACCCCTATGCTCCCGGGCGGATGCAATATGCCCGTTACATGCACCGTGAAGACGACGATACGGCGCTGCTCGACGACATTGTCTATGCCATCGAAGAGGATATTACGCAGAACACGCTGTGGGTGGGAACCCGCAGCGGACTGAGTATCCTGCATGACCCGGATCACCGGCCCTCGTTCCAGAATTTCAAACCCGGCGAGGATGTGGGCGACCTGCCATACAACGAGGTCAATTCGATTATGCGGGCCCGGGACAACCTCATGTGGATCGGGATGCTGGGCGGCGGCGTCTGCAAGATACAGACCGCAGGCATGAAATTCGAATTCAACCGGCTCGATCCGGTGCGTGCCCGCTTCAACACCAGTTCCGTACGGAGTATGTATTACATCGGCGAGGGCGAATATTGGCTCGGGCTGCTCGATTTCGGGCTGATCAGGTATAATACCCGCAGCGGCCGTATCGTCAGCTACCGGGAGCATCCCGACCTGTGTGTGCTGCCTTATACTTCGACCGTCAATGCCATAATCAGGAGGAACGCCACTTCGGAACTGTGCTTTGCGACGTGGAGTTCGGGTGTATGGTGCTACGACGAGAAACGCCATCGCGTGCGCCAGATCAACCGGAATACGCTGCCGCTGTTTGCCGACGACTGCGTGCTCGCGCTGCGGGAGGATCCGGACGGGAATTTGTGGATCGGTTCGAGGTCGGGAATTTATATCGAATCGGCGTCCGGGCAGCTCTCGACGCTCGACATGTGGCTGGGGCGGAAGACGCCCTTCGCATCGACGCGCATATTCGATATCTGCTGCGTCGGCGGCGGGGTCGTATGGATTGCGACCAACGGAGACGGGATCATCCGTGTCGATACGAAAAGACGTGACTGGATCCAGTATCGACGCGGGGCGGGGATGACGGCCGATAACGTCTATTGCCTCGGTACGGACGATGCGGGTAACCTCTGGGCGGGGACGATTGCCGACGGACTGGCGGTATATTCGCCCTCGGAGGATCGTTTCAAGGCGGTCACGGCATTTCCCAACATCGAGAAAAAGGGGATCACCAACATTGCAAGGGATGAGAACGGCCGCATGTGGATTACGACCAACGATGCCGTGTTCTCGTTCTCGCCCGACGAAAACGGTACTCCCGAGCATATCAACACCTATATTATTACGGCAGACCTGCAATCGTTCTTCTTCAACCGCAATGCATCGGCACGTGTCGAATACGGACGCATGGCGTTCGGCGGTTCGAACGGACTGCGCATCTTTACGGGCAACCGCATCCAGCCCCACCAGTCGAAACTTCCGATCGTATTGACCGATTTCCGGGTTCACAACCAGTCCCTGCGTACCATGCCGGAAAAGGAGCGGGAGCATATCAGCTCCCGGGAGATCGACTATGCAGATGAGGTGACGCTGACCCACCGGCAAAACAATTTCTATATCGAATTTTCGATGCTTTCCTATGCCAATCCGAGGGACAACATCTTTAAATACAAGCTGGACGGGTTCGACAAAGAGTACGTATTGGTCGATTCACAGCACCGCTTCGCCTCCTACAACAACCTGCCTGCGGGCATTTATACCTTCCATTTGCAGGCGGCGGGCGGCAACGGTGTCTGGAGCAGCAACGAGCGGGTGCTGAAGGTGCGTATCCTGCCGGCACCCTGGCGCTCGTGGTGGGCCGTGGCGTTCTATCTCGCAGCCCTTGCGGGGGTGGCCTACGGCGCGATCCGCTTCCTGCGCTACCGACTGCGTATGCAGCATGAAATCCGCATTTCGAAATTCGAACGCCGGAAAACCGAGGAGCTGAACCACGCGAAATTGCAGTTCTTTACCAATGTCACCCACGAGCTGATGACGCCCCTGACGATCATCATTACCTCGCTTGACAGCCTGCGCAGCACCTCCACAGACCGGGAGGCGCTCTACAACGTAATCTCGGTCAACGCGACGCGTCTGATGCGCCTCATCCAGCAGATACTCGAATTCCGCAAGGTCGAGAGTGGTAACCTGAAGATCCGGGTTTCGCAAGGCGATGTGGCGGCATTCGTTCGCAAATGTGTCGAGGCATTCGCCCCGCTGGTATCGAAAAAGCGCCTTCGGGTCTACTTCCAGAGTTCTGCCGACCGTATCGAAGGCTGGTTCGATTCCGACAAACTCGATAAGATCGTCTACAACCTGCTTTCCAACGCTGCCAAATACACACCCGACGAAGGGGAAATAAAAATCCGTGTGGGGATGGAAAGCCCCGGTTTTGTCGGTATAATGATCGCCAATAGCGGTGAATGCATGAGCCAGCAGACTATCGACGGGCTTTTCAAGCGCTTCTACGACGGTAATTACCGTAAGTTCCATACCATCGGTACGGGTATCGGGTTGTCGCTGGTGAAGGATCTGACCGATATCCACAAGGGGCATATCCGGGTTTCGAGCAGCGAACGGGAGGGAAATTGTTTCCGGGTCGTATTGCCCATAGGCCGGGACGCCTACTCCGGGGAAGAGGTCGACGAATCGGTGCCAGGGCCCGATTCGGCGGATTTGATGCCGGGATCGGCGGAGTTGCCGTCCATGCGGCCGGACGAGGCGGTTGCCGGAGACGGGCTGATGTATACGATTCTGATCGTGGATGACAACGAGGAACTGCGGGTGCTGGTGTCCAACTTGCTGGCGGCTTATTTCCACATCGAAATGGCATCCGGAGGCGAAGAGGCACTGCAACTTTTGGCCGAAAAACCGGTCGATCTGGTCGTTTCCGACATCATGATGCCCGGGATGGACGGGATCGAGTTGTGCGCCAAGATCAAGGGGACGTTCGAATATTGCCATATCCCTGTCATCCTTCTGACGGCCAAAAATACGGACGACAGCCGTATCGAAGGGTATGACTCGGGGGCTGACGGTTATGGTACCAAGCCGTTCAACTTCAAGCTGCTCCATGCACAGATCGTGAACCAGCTCAGAAAGCAGGAGCGCAAAGGTTCGCATTTCCGCAACCAGCTTGTCTTTGAGATCGAAGCGTTGGAATATACCTCGATGGACGAAGATTTCATGCGCCGGGCGATGGCGTGCGTCAATGCGCATATCGACGACGGTGAATTTTCGCAGGCCGATTTCACACGGGAAATGAACACGTCGCGTACCGTCCTCACCGAGAAACTCAAATCGCTGACCGGGCTTACTCCGACCGCGTTTATGGTCGACATACGGCTGCGCGCGGCTTACCGGTTGCTGGAACAGCAGCGCCACATGCGGATCGCTGACCTGGCTTATGCCGTAGGGTTCAACGACCCGAAGTATTTCAGCACCTGTTTCCGGAAGAAGTTCGGGATCAGCCCCAAGGAATTCATCGAACAACTCGAGGGCAAGGGTGAAAAAATCGTATAACCCGGATATTTTCCGAAGGTGTTTGTGTAATGTGTTGTTATGCATTGTATTGCCTGCATTGTGTCGGTCGGCTGTTGCAGCCGGCCGATTTGCGTCAGAGCCGTTTTACGGTAAAATTTCAACCTCGAAGCCGTCCGGGCAGAGTATTTTCGTATCCGGCAAAAGCCCTTTGGACGGGCTGGCGGAACCGAAAACTAACCTAAAAAAACAATGCCATGACATGTTGCAGCCATCCCGGATGAACCGTAGTGTCCGATCCCTTTCCCTTCTTTCCGAATAAACCAACTAAACCCTAACCTATGAAAGCAGATTTCTACAAGAATTACGTGAATTACGTGAGCGCCGTATTCGTCGCGGCGGCGCTGTCCTTCTGTTCCTGTTCCGACGACCGGACGGTCGCGTCCGGCGGTCTGCCTTATAAGTCAATCCGCGTGACCGTCGACGGCGAGACGGTTACGGCGGAGCGGATAGATGATAAAAAACCTAGCCCTGAGATTCGATATGGCCGAGGATTTCTCACATGCCCGGATCGACGTCGAGCTCAGCGAGGGCTATTCGGTCATTTTCCCGACGGACGTTACCGCCGCCGACCTGGATACCTATCCGGTGCTGAACTTCCGGGCACCCGACAACCGGATCGTCAAGGTGTGGTTCACGATTTCGTCGAAGGCATTTCCGATTATCGATGCCACGAAGGTGACCGCTTCGGGAATCGGGGGCTGCGTCTCCGTATCGGGCAAGACGCTTACGATCACTTATGAACGGAGTATGGATCGGGGTGAAATCGAACTCGATTTTGCCGAAGGTGCTCTGATGGAGGGGGCTTCGATCGCCTCGTCTACGACGTTCGATTTCACGGAGTCGCTTACCCGGCAACTGAAAGTCGAGATGGATGGCAAAGAGCGCATCTACAACGTCAGGATCGACTATTCGAAAGTGATGGACAAACCGATCGTCTACGGGTTTAGCGAGGTCACGGGCAATTATGTCGACCAGCAGCTCTATCCGTTCCTCAATGTCTATAAGGCAACTACGGTCAACAGCGTACCCGTACGCGGTGCGGCAACATCCGAAACCCCATGGAGCTGGGATCCCGGTGCCGGTGACCTGGACGTTTACCTTGCCTTTATCGGCAACTGGGCCGCAAACCGCCCGACCGAAACGATCGAGGGAATCGAATTCGCCTTCGCCACGATCGACATTGACAAGGCGAAAGCCTATATGGTCAGCAACGATGCCCGCTCGGTGGTCATGGACGACGTTGCCTCGCTGGTCGCACTCACGGGGATGATGACCAAGGAGAGCACGATGATTTACTACAATGGGAAAGTGCTCTCCGACCGCAATTCCGAGGGCGACTGGCGCGGAACGGTCGGTTTTTACGAGGACGGGCACATCGAATTCTGGAACGCGGGGATCCGCGACGGCGGACTGGTCAGGATGACCCAATGGGTCGATGAGGCGGGACGCGACGGGTATCTTGCGTCGGGGATTCCGTGGGACGTGGTCTCCGCAGCGTCGGGACATCCGTGGTTGGTACGCGAGGGGCATCTGCTGACCCGCCTGGAGATGTATTGGAACGATTCGGGATGGGAAACGGCCCTGGGCGAAGCCTGGAACGGCACGCGCAGCCGTTCGTACATCGGGCTGACCTATGACAACAAACTCGGTGTCGCCGCCGTGTCCGAGGGGACGGGAACCTGCCAGGCTGCGTGGCTGCTCTACAAGATGGGCTGGAAAGACGTGTTCTACGTGGCCGGAAGCAACTACCTGGATGACGGTTTCACGCCGACGCTCAAGGTGGGCGGAAACGTCGTCGTGGGAAAGGCCGACCAGGCCGCGCAATATGCAATCGCCATAGATGTCAAACAGTAACAACTCGCAAATCATGAAGCAAACCATATATCTGATCGCCGTCTGCCTGATGTTCCCGGCTTTTGCACTTGCCGCCGGCGCGGGAGAGCCGGATGCGGCGGGCTTGCAGGCCATCCAGGGCGGCAGCCGGTCGGTAACGTATAAGGGCCGTGTGGTCGACGAAAGAAGTTCCGTACCGCTCGCCGGTGTCGCCATTGTTGTCAAGGACGCCCCGCAAATCGGTATGACGACCAACTCCGAGGGTGAATTCGGATCACGATTCCCGTCCGCTATCAACCGCTCGTGTCGGTTTCCTATATTGGCTACCAGCCCCGGGAGTCGGTGCTCGTGGCTGCGGCGGACAATGAAATCCGCCTGAAGGAAGAGGCGCAGGCGCTGGAGGAGGTGCAGGTCATCGCCTACGGGCAACAGAAAAAGGTGTCGGTGACGGGCGCCATCGCCTCGATCAATACCAAAGACCTGCTCAAGTCACCGAGCGGCAGTGCCGGCAGACTTTTTGCGGGGGCCGTGACAGGCATTTCGTCGGTACAGATTTCCGGACAGCCCGGTGCCGAAGACCCCGACATTTATGTCCGCGGTACGGGATCGCTTTCGAACGAGGCGTCGAAGCCGCTTATCCTGGTGGACGGTGTCGAGCGTTCGTTTTTCCAGATGGACTCGCACGAGATCGAGAGTGTGACCGTCCTCAAGGATGCATCATCGACGGCCGTATTCGGTGTCCGCGGCGCCAATGGCGTCATCCTGGTCACGACACGGCGCGGTACGAAGGGCAAGCCACAGATTTCGTGGAATTCGACCTTCGGACTGACTCAGTCGCTGCGCCACCTGACCGGTGTCGACAGTTATACTTACGCTACGCTCTATTCCGAGGCCCAGCGCTCCGACAATCCCGGCATTAAGGATGACCAGCTCACCTTTTTCGCCGTTCGTAACGGAAATGTTCCGCACGAAGGCCGATCCGATCATGTTCCCGGATGTGGACTGGAGCAAATACATCTTCAAGAACGTCGCCTGGCAGACACAGCACAACGCGACCCTGTCGGGCGGCGGTGACCGCATCCGCTATTTCGTGTCGTTGGGTTACCTCGACCAGGACGGTATGATGAAGCGTTTCGACGAGAGTTATGACCCGAATTACAATTATCAGCGCTTCAACTACCGCTCGAACATCGACGTAGACATTACGAATACGACTCAGTTGAAAGTCAATATCGGCGGGCGCGTGAGCGACAAACGAGAACCGCTGACCTATTCGCTCTGGCAGAATATCATGTGGTGTACGCCGTTCGCAAGTCCGGGTTTCGTCGACGGGAAGTACATCTACAATTACAAGAACAACTACATCCCACTTACGGAACTCACGAGCGGGCTGGACTGCTACTACAACTGGGGTTACCGCAAAACGACCCAGAATGAACTGAACCTCGACCTTGCGCTTTCCCAGAACCTCGATGTGATTACCAAGGGATTGACCCTCAATGTGAAGGGAGCGTACAATACTTCCTACTATCTGGCGACCAAACGCGCGCCGACCGGTACGAACAGTTCCTATACGCCGATTTATCTGGGGTCGATCACCCAACCCGGAATGGATGTTTCAGACCCGCGGTTCGACAATACGATCGTCTACCAGACCGACGGCGTGACGGGTATGCGCGAGCCGATGACCTATGGTGAGGACGGGTCGGGCAAATCACGCAACTGGTATGTCGAGGCGAGCCTCAATTATCAGCGTACGTTCGGCGACCATGCGGTGTCGGCACTGTTGCTTTACAACCAGTCGAAGACCTACTACCCGGGCCAGTATACCGACATCCCGACCGCCTATGTGGGGTATGTGGGGCGTTTGACCTATGCCTACAAGAACCGCTACCTGGTCGATTTCAACGCCGGTTACAACGGCTCCGAGAATTTCGCCCCCAAAAAGCGCTACGGGTTCTTCCCTGCAGGTTCCGTGGGTTGGATCGTCTCCGAGGAGAATTTCATGAAGAACCAGCAAACCGTCGACTTCCTGAAGCTGAGGGCCTCGTTCGGACTGGTCGGGAACGACAAGTACAGCGGTGCCCGTTTCCTCTACCTCGACGGCTCGTGGACGGGCAACCATGCCGTATGGCAGAACGGCTACGGCAGCTACCAGTTCGGTATGGGCGGAAGTATGACGATGCTGCCCGATGCGGTCGAAAATACGGTCGGGAACTCCGAGGTGACGTGGGAAAAAAAGTACGCAAGCAGAACTATGGCATCGACCTCAAAATGTTCGGTGCGCGCCTCAGCCTGACGGCCGACTACTTCTTCGAACACCGCTACGACATTCTTTCGACCCGCAATACGCTGCCGTCGATCGTCGCCATCGAGCTGCCGCTGATCAATCTGGGCGAGGTCGATAACCGGGGCTATGAAATCTCACTGGGCTGGAATTCGCGTACCGAGAAGATCGACTGGTGGGTACAGGGCAACGTCTCCTACTCGAAGAACAAGATTATTTTTATGGACGAAGTCATGCCCAACTATCCGTGGATGGCTCAGACCGGACGCAGCACGGGACTGAACTACGGGTACAGGTTCGACCGTTTCCTGCGAGCCGACGACTTCGATGCCGACGGAGCCCTGAAAACCGACGGGGAGGGGAAGCCGCTGCTACCCGTCATGTCGCTGGGATCACCCCGCCCAGGCGACGCGCTCTTTAAAGACCTCAACGGGGACGGCAAGATCGACGGCAACGACAAGACCTACTTCGGTTACAGTCAGCGTCCGGACTACGTGCTCGGCCTGCTGGGCGGATTCCGGTACAAGAATTTCGAAATTTCGATGCAGTGGACGGCCGGCCTGCATGCCTCGCGTATGCTCAGCGGCGAATACCGTAATGCTTTCGGCAGTACAAACGGCCGTGCGCTGCTCAAATTCCTGGCCGACGGGCGTTGGACGCCCGAGAACCTCGATGCGCGTTTTCCACGGCTGACCTTCCTCAACAAGTCGCACTATCTGGAGGATTCCGACCTGTGGCTGATGGACGGCTCGTACCTGCGGCTGAAGGTTGCCGAAATAGGTTATACGTTCAGGGATATTCCGGCATTCCGGAAGGTCGGCGTCAAGTCGCTGAAGGTTTATTTCAGCGGGTACAACCTGTTGACGCTTTTCTCCGATCTGAACGACATCGACATCGACCCCGAGGGGGCGACGAGCGGTTCGAATATCGATTCCTACCCGAACGTGCGCATTTTCAACTTCGGTGTAAACATCACATTCTAATCGACACTCCACTATGAAAAAGACGATAATATCCATTCTGATCCTGGGCGGTTTCGTGTCGGGACTGACTAATTGCAGCGACCTGAAATTCGGGGACGGGTTCCTGGAGAAAGCGCCCGGCGGCGATGTGACCGTCGACACGATCTTCTCGTCGAAGCTCTATGCCGACCGGGCCCTCAATTCGGCCTATGCCACGTTGCGCTGCGGGCTCACGATGCACAATCCCAGCGTGAACGGCGGGTCGTACGAACACCAGAATGCCGGTAACAAACTGGCATGGGACAACCTCGATGCCCTGACCGATATCATCAGCACGCATTGTTCGTGGGGCGGCGTTTACAGCATGTATTACGGGGGCGCATACGACGCCGAGACCGAGAATGAGTCGAGTGGTACGAAGATGGGGTTTAACCCCGAGCAGGACGTGACGTGGACGGGTATCCGCAAGGCGTTCCTCTACATCGAGAATGTTGACCGTGTGCCCGATATGAGCGAGGCGGAAAAGATTCGGCGCAAGGGCGAGGCCCGAATGGTCATTGCGTGCCAGTACCACGAATTGCTGCGCCACTTCGGTGGGGTTCCCTTGCTCAAGACAGCCGTCGAGGCGGGTAAGGAGGCCGATATAGACTATTCGCGCCGGACTTTCGAAGAGACGGTCGAATACATCGTCGCGCTGTGCGAACAGGCAGCCCGGGAGCTCCCATGGACGGTCGACCCGGCCGATGACGGGCGTTTTACGAAGGCTTCGGCGCTGGCGCTCAAGATTCGTGTGCTGCTCTATGCGGCCAGCCCCTTGTTCAATGCGAACCAGCCTTATGCCGAGCCGCAACAACCGGTACTGGGCAATATCGGCAAGATCGCCGAGGGAGAGTGTCCGGAAAGTGGCGTGGTATGGCAATTACGATGCCCAGCGCTGGAACCGCGTGGTTACGGCTTGCGAAGAGTTCATCACGGAGAATGCCAACAACGGCAATCCCTATAAACTCGTCGAAGCGACCGAAAAAAAGACAGCCGAAGGTTACGGAAAGGCATTCGGTGCGTGCTATGCAGACCGTTACAACGGCGAAATACTGATTGCCACCGGGCGGTCGAAGCGTACCTACGGCGATACTTACCATGCCTATTACTTCGGCATTTCGACCGATTTCAACGGAGCGAACGCCCAGGGGGGTACGGCGGTGGCTGCGTGACGCTTAACTATGTCGATAAATTCCCTTTCTCGAACGGGGAACCGGCGCCTTATGCCGAATGGATCCGGACGCACAATTCGACCGGAACGGTGACGGACAATCCTTTCTCGAACCGGGATCCGCGCCTCTACCAGTCGGTGATGGTGCCCGGCGGCCCGTTCCGCGACCGTGTGGCCCAGATGTGGGAAGGCGGTGGCAGCGAGGATTTGGTGAACTATGCCAAGGATCGGGCCGCAACGGGTTTCTGCAACCGTAAATACCTCTGGGACTATAACCGTGCGACGTTCTACGACAAACCGATGAACTACTCCTATATGCGCCTGGCCGAGGTTTACCTGGCCTATGCCGAGGCATTGAATGAGACGGGACGCAAGGACGAGGCCTGCAAGTGGCTCGACAAAACCCGCAACCGCGTGGGGCTGCCCTCCATGACCGACGAATTGCTGCACCGCCTGCACCGCGGCAGGTGCTGCCGTCCTATCCCGAATGTGCGCTTGCCGGAGATGCCGAGCTGCGCGAGGAGATACTCGACGAGCGGGCCCGGGAATTCGCCTTCGAGGAGATCCGTTGGTTCGACATCGTGCGCTGGAAACGTGCCGATATTTTCCAGCAGACGCTTTACGGGATCAGGGTGACGATCCTGGACGGAACGGATTCCTCGAATTTCCGGTTCAATTTCTCTGAGCCGATTCCCGAAACCGACCGCGCCTGGAAGAACAGCTTTGATCCGAAGTGGTATCTGAGCGCCTTTCCTTCGAACGAAGTCAACAAGGGGTACGGCCTGACTCAGAATGCCGGATGGTAGACATACATGGTTAAACAAACAGAGAGCATACAATGAAAAAGATATCAATCATACTGCTGTTCCTGGCTGCCGTTTGTCCGCTGGCACAGGCGCAGCGCGTCAAGGTGTATGTGACCGATGCATGGGACAAGCCGCTCGGCGAGGTTGCCGTGACGCTCGGCCGCGGGCGGATCCCCGTGGCGGTTACGGGCGCCGACGGCATGGCCGAGGTCGATGCCGGGGAGGGTGACCGCATGACGCTGACCCTTCTGAACCGCATGAGCCGCACGGTAGCCGTCAGCGGTGGCGAGATGCATATCCGCCTGACGGACGATGACGTGCTGTTCGACGTGGGCTATGACGAGCGCGTCCGCAAAGGCTCCGCGTCGGCATCGCTCGCCGGCGCTGCGGCACGTGAAATCGAAGCGGGCGGCCGTACCGACCTGATGAGCAACCTTTACGGCCTGATTCCGGGACTCGGCGTGCGCCAGGGCGAGAACCTGCCATGGGACTCGGCGCCCGACCTGAATGTGCGCGGCGTCGGTTCGTTCGGCGGGAACAGTGTGGTCGTACTGGTCGACGGCATCGAACGCGATGCGGCCTGGCTGGATCGGGAGGAAGTGGAGCGCATCACCGTGCTGAAGGACGCCGCATCGCTGGCACTCTACGGTAACCGGGGCGCCGACGGTATCGTCGCCGTCACGACCCGGCGCGGCGGCGACCACGGCCTGCGTACCCGTATCGACTACAATTTCAGCGTGCAGACCCCGTTCCGGATTCCCGATATGGCCGATGCCGCGACCTATGCGACGGCTGTCAACGAGGCGTTGGAAAACGACGGGCTCGCACCCCGCTATACGCAGCGCGACATCCGTTCGATGGTGCGGGGGGAGCGCACCGATGTACTGCCCAATGTCGACTGGCGGAAGGCCGTGCTCCGCAATGCGGGTTTCAACCACGACCTGAATCTCTCGTTCGACGGGGAGCGGCGGCAGTATGCGCTATTTCGTGCTGGCCAACTACAACTCCAACCGCGGGTTCCTGGATAATACCGACCTGAACGACGGCTATTCGACCCAGGTCGAGATGTACTCCCTCAAGCTGCGTTCGAATCTCGAGGCCGCGATCACGAAAACCACGACTGCACGGATGAACCTGATGGGGCGGCTGATGCAATACCAACTGCCAAATGCGGGCGTCGCGCTCGACGATATGTACGACACGCCGTCGGCAGCGTTCCCGATCCGGGTTCCCGGCGGGGGCTGGGCCCGCAGCCAGCTGTTCGCCAATCCCTGGCCGACAAGACCGCGGGCGGGTACAACACGCTGCTGCAACGTACGCTGTTCGCCGACCTGACGATCGATCAGGACTTGTCGGCACTAACCCCGGGACTTTCGGTACAGGTGCGTGTCGCCTATGACAATTCCGCGGAGATTACCGATGCGCACTCACGCAAATACGCCTATTCGAATACCTCGACGGTCTTCGATGCGGACGGCAATGCCGCTTCCCTGGCATTCGTTCCGCAGGGGAACGATACCGAACTGGCATTCGACAGCTTCCTTTCCTATTCGGTCATGCGGGCGTCGGTGTGGGCCAAGGTGCTCTACGACCGTTCTTTCGGAAAAACATACGGTGACGGGGCGCCTGATTTTCAGCGAGAACAAATCCCGTTACCGCGGAGCCAACAATACGTACATGTACCGTGACTATATTGCCAGCGCCGGCTACAATTACGACGACCGCTACGTGGTCAATGCCGTCGCTACTTACGGCGGGAGCAGCCGTATGCCCTACGGGGACAAGTACCGCTTCTATCCTGCCGTGTCGGGCGCATGGATCATCTCGAACGAGGCGTTCCTGCGTGACAGCCGTGTCGTCGACCTGCTGAAACTGCGCGCGTCGTTCGGCATTGTGGGTATGGACGCGCGATTGTCGTATGACATGGACAAGCAGTTCAACGGCCCGGGCAACAGTTATATTTTTGCCGGGATCACTTCGTCGAACAGCCTCGCGCAAGGGGCGTTGCCGTCTGCGGGGATCGAACCCGAACGCGACTATAAAACCAATGTCGGGTTGGAACTCAGCCTGCTGGGAAGCCTGAGCGTCGAGGTGGATTTCTTCCGCAACATGCGTCATAACATCCGGACGTCGGCCGCGGGTACCGTTTCCAGCGTGCTGGGAGTCGGCGTGCCCGACGTCTTTACCGGTAAGGTGCGCAACTATGGCGGGGAATTGGCGGTGGGATGGCGCCGCCGCACAGGCGACTTCGGATATGCCGTGCGGGGGAATATCGCCTATGCCCGCAATAAGATACTCAACAAGGAAGAGGAATACAAACCTTTTGACTATATGCGTATTACAGGGCAGCCGGTAGGGACGTTCTACGGATTGGTGGCCGATGGGATGTACCAGGACGGCGATTTCAATGCCGACGGTTCGCTCCGGGAGGGGCTTCCGGTCTCCTCGTACCAGAATACGGTACGCCCGGGCGACGTGAAATACCGCGACCTGAACCGGGACGGCAGGATCGACGACTACGATCGCACCTACCAGCTCTATGCCGCGGTGCCCGAGATTTATTACGGCTTCAGCGTCGAGCTGAAATACAGGGGCTTCGGTGTCAGCGCCTATTTCCAGGGTGTCGCCCATTCGACGCTGGAGACGACGCTGTCGAGCATCTACCAGCCGCTGTACGGCAACGACCGCAACGTTTCGGAGTACTATATGGAGCACCGCTGGTCACGCTTCAATACCGAAGGCCGCTATCCGCGCCTGACCACATTGGCAAACGGGAATAACTACACGCAAAGTTCACTATGGACGGAAAACGGCAATTTCCTGAAATTGCGTACATTGCAGGCTTACTACAAATTGCCGTCGAAGATTGCCCGCAAACTGCGTATGCGCGAATGCAGCTTCTATTTCCGCGGCCTGAACCTTTTCTCGGCCGACCATGTCGGTATTCTCGATCCGGAATACGTCAGCACGGGGTATCCCTCGTCACGCAGCTACCAGATCGGCCTGAATGTCATATTCTAAATACGCCACAACGATGAAAAAATACCTGATCCTATTAGCCGGATGCACGCTCCTGATGGCTGCGTGCAGCGATTTCCTGGAACTCGACGAGTCGGTGTACCAGACGACGAAATATCAATTCTCGACCTTCGACCGCGTGAAGCAGAGTGCGACGAACGTCTACTCGTATGTGCAGGAAGGGTTGCTGGATGTCGAAGGTACGATGATCGACGCTGCGACCGACGATGCGGTATACGCCTGGTCTACGGGCGGTATCAAACGCTTTTACGACGGGAGCTGGAACGGTACGAATCTGATCGACGACCGCTGGGCTTCGCTCTATTCGGCTATTGCCGCGGCCAACTATTTCCTCGACAACTGCCCGGATGATTTTCCCGAGGCACAGTATCAGGACAATTACAAGACGAATCTGGCGGAGCTCAAGAACTATCCGTTCGAAGTGAGGGCCCTGCGTGCCTATTTCCATTTCGAATTGCTCCGGCGCTATAACCGGATCGTGATCGGTGACCGTTCGTTCACGATGCAGGAGGTCAATACGCTCGTTCCGGTCTCGTACGACGATGCCGCCGGATGGATCGTCTCGGAATGCGATGCCGTAATCCCGTCGTTGCCCAAGACCTATCTGGGGACGGAAAAGGGTGAAGTCGCCCGTGTGACAAAGGGCATGGCGATGGCGCTCAAGGCGCGTATGCTGCTATATGCCGCCAGTCCGCTCAACAACCCCGGCGGTGATGCAGGCCGTTACCTGGAAGCCGCGGCCGCGGCCAAGGAGCTCATAGATGCCGGTATTTACAAGCTTGTCAGCGAGGAAACCACGAACAATGCCGATGCGCAGGGACTGATCTTCGGCAAGTGGTGCCCGGTGAGCAGCGATTTCGAGGCGGCCAATTTCCCGGTAGGCTTCGAAGGCGGGAATTCGGGCGTCTGCCCGTCGCAGAACCTCGCCGAGGCATTCGATATGGCGACGGGCGAACCGTTCGACTGGAACGACGAGTCGATGCGGTCGCGGATGTTCATTGCGTCGGCACGCGATCCGCGCTTTGCCAGGACGCTGATATACAACGGGGCGACGTTCAAGGGACAGCCCGTCCAGTCGTATGTCGGCGGCCGTAATGGCCGGCCGCTCGACGGTGCTACACCGACTTCGTACTACCTGCGCAAACACATTGTCGAGGCGACGAGTTTCGTGACGGGCAGCGAGATGAGTTATCAGCACATCTTTCCCTTCTTCCGGTATGCCGAGGTGTTGCTGAACTATGCCGAGGCATTGGCTGCCGCTACGCAGAACCCCGATTTTACGGGCATGAAGGGGAGGTGGAGTATACGCTCTCACCACGCGAGGCGCTCAATGCAGTCCGTGCCCGGTACAATATGCCGGGGATTACGGAAACGGATTATGCGGCCTTCGTGAAGCGTCTGCGCAACGAGCGTCGTGTGGAACTGGCCTTCGAGGGGCATCGTTTCTGGGACATCCGCCGCTGGAAGATCGGTGCCGAAACGACGAAGGTTTATGGGCTTACGATTACTCCGCAGAACGATGGCTCGTTCAGCTATATGCGGTCGGTGATCCAGCAGCGCGGCTGGGAGGACAGGATGAATTTCTATCCGATTGCGGATGCCGAGCTTTTCAAAAATCACAACCTCGTCCAAAACGACGGTTGGAAATAGTCAAACCGATAAAAATACGATACGATGAAAAACAAGATTTGGGCGACATTCGCGTTTGCGGCGATCTTCTGTTCGGCATCCTGCGCCGAGGACGATACGTTTGCCTTCAATCCCGATTACAACACTCAGGACGGGTATACTCCTGACGGGATCGCCTCTTGGCCGCAGGCTATCTTCTGCTTCGACGACAACCGCTGTACGGAGGTGGAAATGGCTCCCAGCCAGGCTGCCCTGCGGGGATCGAAACATCCGGCAACCGGGCGACGGCGCTCGCATTCGCCTCGCAGGACAACCTCTCGTTTACGAACACCTCCACCGGGGCGCACTCGACCGAGTATATCCTGCGTGTGGAGGATATCGACGCCGAAATCCCTGCGATCTGGATGCAATGCGCGACGCGGCAGCAGATAAGCAAGGGTTTTACGCTCAAACCGCTTACCTCGTCCGTGAAGGTGGTACTGGTAAATGCCCCCGATACGCTGCGATCCGTCGTACTCACCCTTCCGCGTATGACCGATGCGCTTTACATCGCTTCGGGAAAGACCGAACCTTTCGGTGAGGCGCTGGAAAAACAGGTCGAGGTAGGCCGCGCGGGGGCGGAGTTCAACATCTTCCCGATGGCCCGGCAGACAGCGGCCTGGAAATTGGGGTTCAAGGTCAGGTTCCCCAATTCGGAAGCAGATGGTTACATGATGCTGCGGGAGGGTGTCGCTGCAGGGCAGACGATCGACCTGGAGATAGACTTCTCGAAACTGGAAGAGGAGTTCACGTACGATGTGGCTTACCGCGTTGCGGCCTACGGTGAACAGGGCGGTGAATTGACGAAGGGCGAATTCTTCCCGGTGCTGCCGGGCGACGACAAGTTCAGGGACGCGAATCCCTATTACAACGTATACGTGCTCAAGGATCGCCGCTGGCAGACCGTCGAGGTGCGCAATGCCCTTTGTTCCGATTCCCCGAACCATCACGAGGAAATATGGAATGACTGGGACAACTCCAAGAAACTGCGCGATACGATGTGTTATGCGCTCTTTACCCACGATTTTGCGGATGCCGTGCGTGTGAAGGTCGAAAAACGCAGCGGATTTTCGCGTGTGGCCGTACGTCCGTCGGCGTACGGGATTACGACCAAGGAGAGCGCCAGCAGCAATACGGTCGAATTCACGCTTCCGGCGTATGAGAAACGCAAGGTGTCGGTCGAGTTCGACGGCGACCGCTACCACAACCTGTTCCTCATGCCGAGCCGTCCCGATACACGGAAGCCTGCGGTGTCGGGCGGCAATGTGAGCTACTATGGCCCCGGTGATCATACGGAAGGCATTATCGTCCTGACCGAGGGGCAAACGCTCTATGTCGACGAAGGGGCGGTGCTCTATCCGCAGAACATACAGGTCAGGGGCAACGGCGTGACGATTGCAGGCCGGGGCGTCATCTCCGGCGAGAAGATGCGCCATTGGGGCGAGGAGTTTTCCAACGCCGATGTGATGATCGACGTGCAGGGGAACAAACACGAGGGCGGCTATACGGGACTTCCGGATCGAAGGCGTTACGATGATCGATGCCCCGAGTTGGTGCCTGCGCGTCATGAATACCGATAACGTGGCCATTGAAAACATCAATATGATCCACTGGGATCTCAACGGCGACGGTATCGACCTGTGTACGGTCACCGGGGCCACGATCAACGATTGCATGTTGCGTGCTTACGACGATTGCATCACGCTCAAGGTGCGTTCCAATGCCGATCCCTATGGCAATGTCCACGACATCAGGATCACCAACTGTATCATCTGGGGCGACTATGCCCGCGGCATCGTCGTGGGCCCCGAGTGCGGCAACGTATGGTGGGCATCGGGCGATATCCGCAATATCGAGATCCGCAACTGTACCGTGCTGGAGGCTGCCCGCGGACAGGCGCTCGCCATTATGCAGGAACTGGGCGATTTTTCGGAGGCCGGAGGGCCGGCGCTGATCGACAACGTGCTCTTCGAAGACTGCGTGGTGGACAATATCCATTCTTCGGGCACCCCCGATCTATACCAGCCAGGTCAACAAAGGCGAGTCCTGCGAGATGAAGAATGTGGTCTTCCGCAATGTGACGATCCTCGACGGGCTCGGGTGCCAGCCCTCGCAGGTAAATGTCAACAATACCTATACGAGTATAGATTTCGACAACCTGATCTATAATTCGCGCAAGATCACCTCCTTCGGCAAGGAGATCGTCCTGAAAGATGCTTCGAGCGAGCCTTGGGAACACACCTGGATATCGTTCAAATAGTACATTCAATCCATTTTATTCATTCCTGCCCTTTCCGGCGGAGCCCGGTTGTCCGGGCTCCCCGGCAAGGAGTATTAATTTCTATTCCGTATATGAGAATCATTTCAGAGATTTCCGTTGCCGCGAGCCTGCTTTTTGCGGTGGCATGCCACGATCCGCAGCCGGGTGCAGACCTTGTTCCCCTGCCCGCGGAGATGACCTTTACCGGCGGCTATTTCCAGACCGACAGCGTGTCTTTCGCCCGGGGTGTCGCCGACGGCAGGGTCGTCTGTGAACTCGATGCCTCTTCGCCGAACCTTTCACGCGAGGGGTATGGGCTCGAAGTCCGCAGCGACGGCATCCGGATCACCGCGGCCGACTCCGCCGGGCTGTTCTATGCCCGGCAGACGCTGCTGCAGCTGCTCACGGCAAAAGGTATCCCGTGTGTGAAGATTACCGATAATCCGCGTTTCGGCTACCGGGGTATCCATCTCGACGTTTCGCGCCATTTCTTTGCCAAAGAAGAGGTTTTCAAGATACTCGATGAAATGGCACGTTACAAGCTTAATGTCTTCCACCTGCACCTGACCGACAACGGTGGCTGGCGCATTCAGATCGACAGGTACCCTTTGCTGACCCGGCTCGGAGCTTTCCGGACGGAGGCCGACTGGCTCAAGTGGTGGGAATTCGGCGACAGACGCTACGTTCCGGAGGGGACGCCCGGGGCCTCTGGCGGTTATTATACGAAGGATGACATCCGGCAGATCGTGGCTTATGCTGCGGCCCGTTATATCGAGGTGATTCCCGAGATTGAATTCCCGGCGCACTCCGACGAGGTTTTTATCGGCTATCCGGAATTGTGTTGCAGCGGAAAGCCCTATACGAGCGGCGAATTCTGCGTAGGCAATCCCGCAACTTTCGAATTCATGGACGGTGTGCTGACCGAGGTTATGGAGCTTTTTTTCCTTCCCGGCGGATACACATCGGCGGCGACGAAGCCCGCAAGGCCGCCTGGAAAACCTGCCCCAAATGCCAGTTGCTCGCCAAGGAGCTGGGTGGTCTGGACGAAGTGCAGTGTTACCTGATCGAACATGCCGAAAAATTCCTTGCCGAACACGGCCGGATGATGGTCGGGTGGGACGAGATACTGCGGAACAATCTGCGGCCTACGTCCGTTGCGATTTCGTACCGCGGACAGAGGGGGGCTATCGAAGCCGCCAACCGCGGGTACGACGCGGTCATGTCTCCGGGCGAAATCATCTATTTCGACTGGTACCAGGCTAATCCGCACACGCAGCCGCGGGCGATGAGCGGATTCTCACCCATCAAGAAAATGTACAGCTTCGAACCTGTCCCCGATACGCCCGAAAGGGCTGCGGCCAACGAGTCGCTTGTTAAAGGCGAATATGTGGCCCCGGATTCGGTCGAGCACATCCGCCCGAATGCTGCATCGCATATTATCGGGGTGCAGGGATGCACATGGGCCGAGTTCATAGGTACTCCCGAGCATTTGGAATACATGATTTTTCCGCGCCTGCTCGCCATTGCCGAATTGGGATGGACACCCCGGGAGCGCCGTCTGTGGGCGGACTTCCGCCGTCGTGTCAATAGCCAGATCCCCCGCTTGCTTGCCCGTGGGGTCAATGCCTTCACGCTTAGCAACGATGTCGAGATCACGGCACGCATCGTCAGGGAGGGCCGCAAGGCCCGGGTTACGCTGGATACGGAAAAATATCCGGCCGAAGTGCGTTATACGCTCGACGGCAGCGACCCGACGGTCGGGTCGGACATCTACTCCGGCCCGTTCGTCGTGGAGGCCGGGACGACCGTGAAGGCGGCCCTGTTTGCCGGAGGGAAACCTGCCGGCAGCATTGCCGAACTCTACGTCGACGCGTGTCATGATGTGGAGAATTATTATACCTATCTCGAAACTCCCGAGGAGGTATATGCTTCGACGAACCGCTGATGCCCCCCCCCTGATTCTCTCGTGCCGGAACCCGGATAGCATGGCCTCCGGGGTTTGTACCTGTGGTATTTGCGTTGCCGGTACGGATTCGGGGCAGGTGCCGGTTCAGAAAAGACCTTGAGTGGATATACCAGAAAACCGAATATCAAAAATAGAAATGAAAAAAAATTCCGATTTTGTTTCTGGGCTTGCTGGGCGGACTGGCCGCATGTACCCGGATACCCCCCGGCCATAGCGCCCGATAAAAAGATAGAAACCCGCATCGGGGAGCTGCTCCAAAAGATGACCCTCGAAGAGAAGATCGGGCAGATGTGCCAGTTGACGGCCGGGGTGGTGATCGACCAGAGCGACCCGCAGCACCCGGTGTTGAGCGAGGCGCTGCTCGATACGGTGATCGGCCGCTATAAGGTTGGGTCGATCCTGAATATTCCCTTCGGCGTGGGGCAGCCCCGTGAGGTGTGGGCCAGGTTTATCAATTGCATCCAGCAACGTTCGCTCGACGAACTGGGGATTCCCTGTATCTATGGGGTAGACCAGATTCACGGCGCATCCTATACGCAGGGGGCGACCCTCTTTCCGCAGGGCATCAATATGGGGGCGTCGTTCAATCGCGGACTCATGCGCAGATGCTCCGAAATTTCGGCTTATGAGACCCGGGCATGTGCGATACCGTGGACCTTTGCCCCGGTCATGGATCTGGGGCGCGATCCGCGCTGGCCGCGCATGTGGGAGAGTTACGGCGAGGACACTTACGTCAATTCGCAGATGGCCGTGGCGTCGGTGCTCGGATTCCAGGGGGATGATCCCAACCGTGTCGACGACCGTCATGTCGCGGCCTGCATCAAGCATTTCATGGCCTATGGCGTACCCGTGTCGGGCAAGGATCGCACACCCTCTTCGGTGACTCGAAATGTGTTGAGGGAGAAGTATTTCGCTCCTTTTATGGAGTGCATTCGGGCCGGGGCGCTGTCGCTGATGGTCAACTCGGCCAGCAACGGCGGTATGCCGTTCCATGCAGACCGGGAGTTGCTCACGGGATGGGTCAAGGAGGAACTCAACTGGGACGGTCTGATCGTGACGGACTGGAATGACATCTACAACCTTTGCGAGCGCGACCATATTGCCGCGAGCCGTAAGGATGCCGTGCGCATTGCGGTCAATGCCGGTATCGACATGGCTATGGTACCGTCGAGTTGGGATTTCTGTATCTATCTCAGGGAACTTGTCGAGGAGGGGCAGGTCTCCATGGAGCGCATTGACGATGCGGTGAGCCGTGTGCTGCGCCTGAAATTCCGCCTCGGCCTTTTCGAAAAACCGTTTTGGAATACCGGCGATTTCCCGGAATTCGCCAGTGACGAATATGCTGCCGTGGCATTGCAGGCTGCCGTGGAGTCGGAGGTACTGCTCAAGAACGAAGGCGGCCTGTTGCCGCTGGAGCGGTCTGCACGGATACTGCTCGCGGGGCCGAATGCCAATTCGATGCGCTGCCTCAACGGAGGATGGTCGTATTCGTGGCAGGGCGACCGCTGTGACGAATTTGCCGGGGACTACAATACCATTTATGAGGCTTTACGCAATAAATTCGACCATGTGGACTATGTCCCCGGTGTGGAGTATGCGCCGCCCCGCTATGACAACTGGCAGGAAGAGTGCGTGACAGGGATCGACAAGGCCGTATCAGCGGCGGCCGGAGCCGATGTGATTATTGCCTGTATAGGCGAAAATTCCTACTGCGAAACGCCTGGTAACATGGATGACCTGAACCTTTCTCAGAACCAGAAGGAGCTGGTGCGGGCCCTTGCGGCGACCGGGAAGCCGCTTGTGCTGATCCTCAATGAAGGCCGCCCGCGCGTCATAGGCGATATCGAGCCGCTTGCGCAGGCCGTGGTCGACATCCTGCTGCCGGGCAATTACGGCGGCGATGCCCTGGCCGACCTGCTTGCGGGAGATGCAAATTTCAGCGCCCGATTGCCGTTCACTTATCCGCGCATGGTCGGTGCATTGGCGACTTACGACTATAAGCCCTGCGAGAATATGGCAGCCATGACGGGCGAATACAATTACGACGCCGTGATGGATGTGCAGTGGCCGTTCGGGCATGGGCTGAGCTATACGGAATTTGCATATAGCAATTTCGGTGTCGACCGCCGCATGTTCGGTGCCGACGATGTGCTGACCTTTACGGTCGATGTGACCAACGTCGGTAAAGTGGCCGGCAAGGAGGCCGTGATGCTCTATTCGAGCGACCTGGTCGCCAGCCTTACACCGGATGTAATCCGCCTGCGTGATTTCGAGAAGGTTGCGCTCGAACCGGGCGAATCCCGCACGGTGACGTTCGCTGTTCCGGCCAGCGACCTGGCCTTCGTCGGGCACGACGGCTGCTGGAGGCTCGAGGAGGGGGAATTCAGGATGCGCTGCGGCAGTGAAACGCTTCGGATCAGTTGCACGCAAACCAAAGTCTGGGATACACCCAATATCCCGTAAGTACGATTAGGTGTAATATTGAAAGGCCGTCCTCACTGCATGGGACGGTTTTTTCTTGCTCCTGCCGGAATTATGTGTTGTCGATCCGGCCTGCTGCCGGCTCGGAAACGGGCAACAGCCTTTGGGGATTCGCATTATTTCGGATTATTTTTGTCGGAATCGTTCGTTTCTTGCAGGCAAATAGTTATTTTTGCACAAATAACCGTAACTGAAATGGAGGATATCATCAAACTTCACGACAAAAAGTTCAGGATCATGATCCCCGCCGCCAAGATCGACGAGGCCGTGGCCGCCGTAGCCTGCCGCATCAACGAGGACTACCGCGACAAGGAGACGCCGTTGTTCGTGGGCGTACTGAACGGCTCGTTCATGTTCATGAGCGACCTGATCAAGAAAATCGAGTTCAACAACGAGCTGTCGTTCGTGAAGCTGGCCTCGTACGAAGGCACTTGCTCGACGGGGTGCGTGAAGAACCTGATCGGGCTGAACAACAGCATCGAAGGCCGCCATGTGATCATCGTCGAGGACATCGTCGACACGGGCGAGAGCATCGAGCACATGATCGGCGAGCTGAAGTCGCATAATCCCGCGAGCATCGAGGTCTGCACGCTTTTTTTCAAACCGGGTTCCTACCGCAAGCAACTGCCGATCAAGTACCGCGCCATGGAGATCGGCAACGAGTTCATCGTGGGCTACGGCCTGGACTACGACCAGTTGGGACGCAGCCTGAAGGATATTTACGTGGTTACCGAATAGATGGCTCTGAAGACCGATATCGAACAGCTCGACGGCGGGCGCAAGCTGCCGCTGGTCGAGGATTTCTACACCATTCAGGGCGAGGGCTTCCACGCCGGCAAACCCGCCTATTTCATCCGTCTGGGCGGGTGCGACGTAGGCTGTCGCTGGTGCGACGCCAAATACACGTGGAACCCCAGGCTCTATCCCCCGACCGACGTACGGACGGTGATCGACCGTGCTACGGCATGTCCTGCGCAGGCGATCGTCATCACGGGCGGCGAACCGCTGCTTTATCCGCTGGGGGTGCTGACCGAAACACTGCACGGCAAGGGGCTGGAGATATTCCTCGAAACGTCGGGGACGCACCCCTTCTCGGGGTATTTCGACTGGGTGTGCCTGTCGCCCAAGCGGCAGCAACCGCCGCTGGACGAAGCGTTCGGGAAGGCGCACGAACTGAAGGTGATCGTCGGGGACGAGGCCGATTTCGAATGGGCCGAGCGCAATGCCGCACGGGTGGGAGCCGGTGCATCCTCTACCTGCAACCCGAGTGGAGCGTTGCGGAACGCATGATGCCCGCGATCGTCGAGTATGCGAAGGCGCATCCGAAATGGAATATCTCGATCCAGACTCATAAATACATGCACATACCCTGATGGGCTTCGAAGTAGGCAAAAAGTTCTGGATCGCCGCCACGGCGGTCATCGTCGTCGTCACGTTGTTCGTGGTGGGGCGGAACCTTTTGCATGCAGTGAAGATCAAGCGGCAGATCAACGCCCTGGAGCGGGAGCGGGAGTTTTACCGGGCCAGGATCGAACAGGACAGCACGCTGCTGGAGCGCCTGCGCTACGACGACTATCTGGAGGAGTATGCCCGCGAGAACTATCACATGCAGCGCAGCGACGAGCATGTATACATCATCAAGGAGTGATTTTTCCGATCCGTATGACTTGACGGCGACCCGGCGGGCTGCCGTTTTTTTGTGTTACAGCCGGGCCTGCCGGGATGCGGCCGTTTCCCGCCTGTCCGGAAAATCCGGGGTGGTGGCCGTTGCCAACACCCGGTCAGTAATGCGTGAACCCGTGCCAGTCCAGGGCCCGGGGCCGGCCGTTTTCGAGCCACTCCAATTTGCCGCTGCCCGTGATGCGGCCGACGGGGTGGAGCGGCGTGCCGAAGCGTGCGCGGAAATCGGCGGCGAGCCTGTCGGCGGCCGCCGCGTCGGCCGTGAGCAGGAGCTTGTAATCCTCGCCCCCGCAGGCGGCTGTTTCGACGTCTGCCCCTTGGGCGAGGGGGATACGGCCGATGTCGATCGCGGCGCCTACCCCCGAGCGCTCCATGATGTGGCGGATATCCGAGGCCAGCCCGTCCGAGAGGTCCATCATGGCGTGTACTTCGGGGCGTGCGCCGAGCCAGATGCCTTCGGCCACCTGGGGCTGCGGGTTACGGTGGGCTGCGGCGGCGGGGGGTGTCGTAGCGTCCGGCGAGGATGTCATGCAGTCCGGCGCCCGAAAGTCCGAGTTCTCCGGCGACGAGTATCGCGTCGCCGGGGCGTGCCCGCTGCGGCGCTTGATGTGTGCGTCGGCGATGCGGCCGATGGCCGTGACATTGATCGTGATGCCTGCCGCCGAGCGGGTCGTGTCGCCCCCGGCGAGCGTGACGCCGAACGCTTCGGAGAGTTCCCGGTAGCCGAGCATGAACTCTTCGGCCCATGTGCCGGCCGTGTCGGCCGGGAGCGACAGCGACAGCAGGGTAGCCACCGGGCGGGCGCCCATCGAAGCGACGTCGCTCAGGTTTACGGCAAGGGATTTGCGCCCCAGTTCGCGGGGCGAAGTTGCGGGACGCAGGAAATGGACGCCTTCGGCGAGCATGTCGGTCGTGAAGACCAGCGATTCGCCCTCCCCGACGGGGAGCACGGCGCAATCGTCGCCGATCCCTTCGAACCCGTTGTCGGGCAGAGCGGCGAAGAGTTCTTTTATGTGGTCTATGAATCCGAATTCGGTCATGGTTCTCGGGTGTGTCCGGCCGCGGCGCCCCGCCGGCCGGTGCGGGTTTTCGGGTTTTTCACGTGCGGCTGCCGCCCCGGGGGCGGAGTCCCCGCCTGGGGACGGGAACGAAGCCTGTGCGAACCGCGGCAGGGGCGTGGGCGGCGTTTGAAATCATTATTTAACGGGCGATGTCGAACAAAGGTATTAAAAATTCTTTAAAATCACTATCTTTGCCTGCGGATTGCGCCGGGTATGCCGTGCGTGTCAAACAGTCTCGAAGATGAAGATATTGATTCTCAACGGCCCGAACCTCAATTTGCAGGGGCGGCGCGACACCGGGGTCTACGGCACCCGGACTTTCGAAACCTTTTTCGGGGAGCTCGAAGCACTCTATCCGGCCGTTGGGTTCGGTTATTTCCAGTCCAACCTCGAAGGCGAGCTGATCGACGCCGTACAGCAGGCCGACGGTACCTACGACGGTGTGGTGCTCAATGCCGGCGGGTATACGCATACTTCGGTGGCGCTGCGCGACGCCGTGTCGGCCGTGTCGGTTCCCGTCGTCGAGGTGCACATCTCCTCGATCCTCGCCCGCGAGGAGTTCCGCCATGTGTCGCTGCTGGCGCCCGTGGCCGTGGGGTCGATCATGGGTTTCGGGCTGGATTCATACCGGCTGGGCGTCGAGGCCCTGTTGCTCCGCGGCAGGGAGTAAGCCCCGGGGTTCCCGGAGCGGCCCATTCCCCGGCCCGGTAGGGGAGGGCGTGCGGAAGTTCCCCGGGGCTGTCCGCGCAGAGCGTGTGCAGGAGCGGCACCGGGCGTAACGTAAAATGTCGAAATACTAATATTTTAGCATCATACTTTTATGTATAGAATGAAAAAAACCAAGATCGTCGCAACAATGTCGGATTTCCGTTGCACCGAAGAGTTCGTGAAAAACCTTTTCGATGCCGGTATGGACGTGGTTCGTGTCAATTCGGCGCATGTCTCGGAAGAGGGCGCTACGCATATTGTCGAGACCGTACACCGCGTTAACCCGGCCATCCCGATCATGATAGATACGAAGGGCCCCGAAATCCGTGTCACGACGATCGCCGACGAGTACGGCAACAGCATCAATTTCCGGCCGGGCGACCGTGTCGCCGTGCGCGGCTCGGACGGCAGCGACAAGACGACCCGCAAGGTGGTTTACATGAACGTCCCCAACATCGTGGATGATGACATACCCGTCGGGGCGCGGATGCTCATCGCCGATGGCGAGCTGGAGATCCGTGTTGTGGAAAAGACCGCCGAGGAGCTGATCTGCGAATTCGTCGTGGGCGGCGCCATGCGTTCGCGCAAGAGCGTCAACGTGCCGTCGGTGTCGATCAACCTGCCTTCGGTGACGGAGAAGGACCGCCGCTTCATCGAGTGGGCCGTGAAGAACGACGTCGATTTCATCGCACATTCGTTCGTGCGCAGCGCCAGGGACATCAAAGCCGTGCAGGACATCCTCGATGCCCACGGCAGCAAGATCAAGATCATCTCGAAGATCGAGAACCGCGAGGGGCTCGACAACATCGACGAGATCATCGAAGCGTCGTACGGCATCATGGTGGCGCGCGGCGACCTGGGCGTGGAGCTTCCCGCCGAGGCGATTCCCAATACCCAGCGGCGTATCGTCGAGAAGTGCATCTGCGCCAAGCGTCCGGTGATTATCGCCACTCAGATGCTCTATTCGATGGTCAAGAGCCCGCGTCCGACGCGCGCCGAGGTGAGCGACGTGGCGAGTGCCATTTACGAGCGCGTGGACGCCGTGATGCTGAGCGACGAGACGGCGATGGGCGACTTTCCCGTGGAATCGGTGGAAACGATGGCCCGCATCGCCCGCGAGATCGAGCGTGACGAGACGCATTTCAAACCGATGATCGACATGGACATGGTCTCGGTGAACCACGAGATCACGGCGCAGCTGGCACGTTCGGCCGTGCGTGCCTCGACCAACCTGCCGATAAAATATGTGGTGCTCGATACCAAGACCGGCCGTACGGGCCGTTACCTGGCGGCATTCCGCGGGCAGAAAACCGTGATGGCCGTATGCTATCAGCTGCATGCGCAGCGTATCCTGGCCCTGTCGTACGGCGTGGTGCCGATCCTGCGCAACCAGGAGCTGAAGGACAGGTACCACTTCCTGATCGACGCGCTGGAGGTCATCGAACAGCACCAGAAGCTCGACGGGCAAGACCTGCTGGCAATCGTGGGCGGCAGTTTCGGCCCCGACGGCGGTGCGTCTTACGTCGAGATCGCCAATATCCTCAATATCCGCAAGCGTAACGAAGAGATCGTTGCCGCGCAAAAATCTTAGGCTGTGGACGGGCAGCTCAGGGATAAGGTAGCCAGCGGCGTGGCGTGGAGCATGGCCGAGAAAGTCGGTACGATGCTTCTCCAGCTGGCCGTGAGCCTTACGATCCTGCGGCTGCTGAACCCCGCCATCATGGGTGTGATTGCGATCCCGACGGCCTTCCTTGCCGTGGCGATCGTGATTGCCGACAGCGGCTTTTCGCAGGCGCTGATCCGCAAGGGGACACCTACGGCCGACGATTACAAATCGGTCTTCGCCTTCAACGTCGGGGTTGCGCTCGTGCTTTACGGGGTGCTGGTAGCGCTGGCGGGGAGCATCGCGCGGTTCTACGACATGCCGGAAATCACGCGGATAGCACCGGTATTCTTCCTCCAGCTGCCGCTGAGCGCCGCATGTGCGATCCAGAATACGATTTTTGTCCGGACATTCCGCTTCGCACTGCTCTCGAAGGTCACCTTCGCCTCGTGGTTCATCGCCGGGATGGTGGCCATCGGCCTCGCATTGGCCGGGTTCGGGATCTGGTGCATCGTGGTGCAGCGCGTATTGCAGGCCTCCGTGCGGGCCTTGCTGTTGTGGTGGCTGAGCGACTGGCGTCCCTGCGGGAAGTGCAGCCGGCGGCCGCTGCGCGAAATGGCGCCGTACAGTTTCAGCCTGCTGGCTACCGATTTCATCTCGACCCTCTATAACAAGGTGCCCCAGATATTTCTCGGGAAACTCTATCCGCAGGAGACACTCGGCTCGTACGAGCAGGCCGTCAAGCTGAAAGACCAGCCGGCGACTTCGGCCATGCAGGCCGTGCAGAACGTGACCTTCCCGGCGCTGGCCAAGATCAAGGACGACGCGCCGAAACTGGCCGAAAGTTACCGGCAGATCGTCATGGTCGTGGCCTATGCCATGTTCCCCGTGATGCTCGGTCTGTCGGCCATCGCCGAGGACATGTTCGCCGTCTTCCTGGGAGGGGAGTGGATGGCGACGGTGCCTTATTTCGAAGCGGTATGCCTGGCCGGGCTTTTTTACCCGCTGGGGTTGGTGGCCTACAATGTGTTGAAAGTCAAGAGCGGCGGTGCGCTGATCGTAAAACTGGAGGTCGCCAAGAAGGTGATGATGTCGGTGGTGTTCGCCGTGACGATTCCGGTCAGCGTCCAGGCCGTCATCTGGGGGCTGGTGGTGATCGCCTTCTGCGAGATGGCGATCAACTTCTTCGCCACGACCCGTTTCACGTCATTCGGCGCAGGACGCTTCGTGCGCACGGTATTGCCGACGCTGCTCGTGGCCGGGGCGATGTACGCCGTCGTGCAGCTTACGGCACTGGCGGTGCCGGGCAATGCGTTGTTGCGGCTGCTGGCCGAAGTGGCCGCGGGTGTGGGCAGCTACGTCCTGCTTTCGGCGTTGTTCCGGCTCGAAGCCTTCCGCGAGGTGGTCGCACTGGCCAGGCGCCAGTTTATCCGCAAATAGGCCGGCTGCCGGGGTGGCAGCCAGGGCTGGTCGTCGCTACGGGATATATAGGAAAAACGTCCGCCGGATCAATATCCGGCGGGCGTTTCTTTTACGGCGCGGTACCTGTTTGGCAGTGTGTTCCCTGTTTGCCAGTGAGGTTCTTTGGTGCGCGGTTATGTTTTGCAGCCCGGTTGCTGTTTGACGCGCGGTTCCGTTTACGGCGCGGTTCGCCGTTTTGCACGGCGTATGCGGTGTCCGGGACTTGCTGCCTTGGCGGTCGCTGCCGCTTGGGCGGCTCCGTCGCGTGCGCAGCTCCTTTGCCCGTCAGGCGTAGACCTTCGGGACGATGGTGCCGCGGAGGACGACCAGTGCGTTGGCGACCAGCGATTCGAGTTCGTTCTCGCCGGGGTAGACCGAAACGGGGGCGATGAACGAGCAGTGCTGTTCGATGTACCGCACGACGAACTCGTTGTGGGCGATGCCCCCGGTGAGGATGACGGCGTCGACCCGGCCGCACATGGCGGCGGCCATGGCGCCGATCTGCTTCGAGATGCCGTAGCACATGGCCTCGGCCACGAGCCGGGCTTTTTCGTCGCCCTGCACGATACGCTCCGAGACCTGCATCATGGAATTGGTGCCCAGGTGCGCGACGAGCCCGCCTTGGCCGGCCAGCATTTTCTGGACTTCGCGGCGCGTGTAACGCCCCGAGAAGCAAAGGTCGGCGAATTCGCCCGCAGGCAGGCTGCCCGCCCGCTCGGGTGCGAAGGGGCCGTCGCCGTCGAGCGCGTTGTTGACGTCGACGACACGTCCCTGTTTGTGCGCGGCGACGGAGATGCCCCCGCCCAGGTGTGCGACCACGAGGTTTGCCTTTTCGTAGACGATGCCGATGCGGTCGCAGTGCAGGCGTGCCGTGGCTTTCTGGTTGAGTGCGTGGAAGATCGACCTGCGCGGGCAGTCGGGATGGCCGCTCAGGCGTGCCACCTCCTCCATCTCGTCGACGACCACCGGGTCGGCGATGTAGGCTTTGACGCCCGCCATGGCGGCGATCTCGGCGGCCAGCAATCCCCCGAGGTTCGAGGCGTGTTCCATCGTGGCGTTCGTCAGGTCGCGCCGCATGGCTTCGTTGACTTCGTATACGCCGGCCGGGATGGGGCGTACGAGCCCGCCGCGTCCGATGATGGCCGACAGCTGCATGATGTCGAACCCGTGTTCGGACAGCGCCGTGAGTATCATTTCCCGGCGCCAGTCCAGTTGGTCGATGATGTTGGCGTAACGTGCGATCTGTTCGGCCGTGTGGCGCAGGGTCAGATCCAGCGAAGGACGCTCCTCGTCATAGAGGGCGACCTTGGTGGAAGTAGAGCCGGGATTTATCGCTAAGATTTTGAAGCCCATAAATTCGGTTCCGGTTAGTAGTTGGTAGGTTGGTGTAGGTGTGTGCCTATTGTTTTACGGCCAGGCAGGCCAGTGCGATCGAGTAGAGCTTGGTCTTGCTCGTGTCGCCGCGCGAGGTCAGCACGCAGGGCACTTTCGTGCCTGCGACCATGGCGGCCAGTTCGCCTCCGCAGAGGTGCGTCACCGACTTGAAGAAGACGTTGGCCGACTCCAGGTTGGGGAAGAGCAGGCAGTCGGGGTCGCCCGCTACGGACGAGCCTTTGACCTTCTTGTGCTCCGCGACGTCCTTGTAGAGCGCCACGTCGAGTGACAGGGGGCCGTCTACGACGACGTCGCCCAGCTGTCCGCGGTCGCCCATTTTGGCCAGTAGCGCGCCTTCGGTCGACGAAATGACGCTGGGAAGCAGCTGCTCGGAGGGGGCGATGCAGGCGATCTTCGGAGTTTCGATACCCAGCAGGCTGGCAACGTTGGCCAGGTATCCGATCTGCTTGATCTTCTGTTTGAAATCGGGCAGCGGGATGACCGCGACGTCGGAGATGACGAGCAACTTGTGGTAGCAGGGCATCTCGACGATCGACACGTGGCTCAGCACGCCCTTCGGGGGGAACAATCCGGCTTCCTTATTGAGGATGCCGCGCATGTATTTGTCGGTCGAGACCAGTCCCTTCATCAGCACGTCGGCGTTGCCGGCCACGACGGCCGCCACGGCCTGCTGCACGCATTTGACGTCGCTGGCCTCGTCGACGATGTTGAATGCCTTGATGTCGATGTCGTTTTCGGCGCATACCTGCTCGATGACTTTCTTCTCACCGAACAGCGTGGGCTCCACGATACCTTCCTTGTAGGCTTCGTAGACGGCTTCCAGCGTATGCGAATCCTGGCCGTAGGCTACGGCCAGCCGTTTTTTACCCCTTTTTCTCGCCTCGTCGACGATTTCTGTAAGATGTTGGATCATTGTGGTGTTGTGCTTTTATTTATTTTACCAGATTGTACGTGTCGGAGGCGATGACCAGTTCCTCGTCGGTGGCGATGACGGCGACCTTGACCCGCGAGGAGGGTTTCGAAAGGATTTTGTCCACGCCGCGGGCGCCCTTGTTGGCTGCGCGGTCGAACTCGACGCCCATGAATTCGAGCCCCGTGCAGACCGTCTCGCGCATCTCGCACGAATTCTCGCCCACGCCGCCCGTGAAGACGATCAGGTCGACGCTGCCCATTTCGGCGGCATACTCCCCGACGAATTTGCGGATGCGCCCGTAGTGCATATCGCGGGCGAGGATGGCGCGGGGGTTCCCTTCGTCGTAGGCGCGGTCGATGTCGCGCATGTCGCTCGAAAGGTCGGTGAGCCCCAAAACGCCCGATTTCTTGTTCATCATCTCGTTCACCTCGGCGTAGGACATGCCCTCCTTTTCGCCGATGAAGGTGATGGCGCTGGGGTCGACGTTGCCGCAGCGGGTACCCATCACCAGCCCGTCCACGGGCGAGAAGCCCATCGACGTGTCATGCGACTTGCCGTTGAGCACGGCCGTGACCGAAGCGCCGTTGCCGATGTGGCAGGTGATGATCTTCGAATTCTCGAAGTCCAGTCCCGCGAGTTTGGCGCCGGTCTGCGCCACGTATTTGTGGCTGGTGCCGTGGAAGCCGTACTTGCGCACGCGGTATTTGTCGTAATAGGCGTGGGGCAAGGCGTACATGTAGTTTACGGCCGGGATGGTCTGGTGGAACGAGGTGTCGAAGACGGTGACCTGCGGGACGCCCGGCAGGACTTTCTCGATCGACAGCACGCCTTCGAGGTTGGCCGGGTTGTGCAGCGGTGCGATTTCGAACAGCGAACGGATCTTGGATTTCACCTCCTCGGTCACGATGCAGCTCTCGGGGAAGAACTCTCCGCCGTGTGCCACGCGGTGGCCGACGGCCTTCACCTCGTCGAGCGAGCCGATGACGCCGTGTGCGGGGTCGGTCAGTGCGTCGAGCACCAGCTTGATGCCGGTGGTGTGGTCGGGGATGGGACGGTGCAGCTCGAACGGTTCTTTGCCGACGGGCTTATGGGTGAGGTCGCCTTCCGGCAGGCCGATGCGTTCCACGATTCCTTTCGCGAGCAGTTTGCTCGATGCGGCTTCCATGTCGATCACCTGATACTTGATCGACGAGCTGCCGCAGTTCAATACCAAAATTACCATTTCTCTTTATAGTTAATTTCTAAATGTCGTTCCTATCCACATGCCGGCCGCTGCAAAAACGATGCATACCGCGACGCTCAGCGCCACGTAGGCCGCCGCCGCCGTGTAACATCCGGCCCGCAGCAGGCGCACCGCGTCGGCCGAAAAGGTCGAAAAAGTGGTGAACCCGCCGCAGAAACCCACGATGAGCAGCCATCCGAGTGTCTCGGAGCTGGTAGCTTCGAGCAGAATGCCGATCAGCAGCGAACCCGCGGCATTGACCGTGAACGTACCCGCCGGGAATCCCAGCAGCGTCTGCCCCGCCATTATCCCGCCGGAAAGCAGGTAACGGACGATGCTGCCGGCAGCACCGCCGCATCCTACGGCCAGAAGTTCACGAATCATAAGTTAAATATACGCCAAATTTTAAGGATATGCAAATTTACAGAAAAAATGCTTACGGATTGTTATTTTTCCTGCCGTTTTTTCGAGGTTTTTTGTCGTATCGGGGTTTAAGGTTGGCGGATTTGTCCGTCGCCCGAGACGATATACTTGTAGGTCGTGAGCTCGGGCAGTCCCATCGGGCCGCGGGCGTGGAGTTTCTGGGTCGAGATTCCCACCTCGGCGCCGAAGCCGAACTGGCCGCCGTCGGTGAAGGCCGTCGAGACGTTGACGTAGACGCAGGCGGCGTCCACGGCGCGCGTGAACTGCGTGGCGGCCTGCTTGTTTTCGGTGACGATGGCCTCGCTGTGGCGCGACGAGTAGCGGGCGATATGCGCCAGCGCTTCGTCGAACGACGCTACGCTCCTCACGGCCAGCTTGTAGTCGAGGAACTCGGTGCCGAAATGCTCTTCGGCGGCATGTTCCAGCAACCCGGCGGGGTAGTGCCCGTCGAGGGCGGCGAAAGCCTCTTCGTCGGCGTAGACCGTCACATGCGCCCCGGCCAGCGGTGCGCACAGCTCCGGAAGGTCGGTGAGGCGGCCGCGGTGGATGACGAGGCAGTCGAGGGCGTTGCAGACGCTGACGCGGCGCGTCTTGGCGTTGCAGACCACGGCACGCCCCTTTTCGAGGTCGCCGTCGAGGTCGAAATAGGTGTGGACGATGCCGGCGCCCGTTTCGATGACCGGGATGCGGGCGTTTTCGCGCACGAAGCGGATCAGTCCCGCGCCGCCGCGCGGGATGACTACGTCGACATAGCCCACGGCGCTCAGCAGCGCCCCCACGGCTTCGTGCCCCGCGGGGAGCAGCGTGAAGGTGTTTTCGTCGATGCCCTCGGCGGCGAGCGCTTCGTGCAGCAGCGCCGCGATCGCCTCGTTGGAGTGGCGGGCGTCGCTGCCCCCTTTCAGGACGCAGGCGTTGCCCGTCTTGACGCAGAGCGCGAAGATGTCGGCCGTGACATTGGGGCGGGCTTCGCAGACCATGCCGACCACGCCGAACGGTACCCGCCGTTTGACGATGGTCATGCCGTTGGGGCGCGTCCAGCGCGCCAGTTCCTCGCCCTGAGGCGAGCGCAGGTGCGATACGGCCTCCATGTCGGAGGCGATGGCGCCGATGCGTTCGGGGGTCAGCCGCAGGCGGTCGAGCATGGGCGACGAGGCGGGCATGGCCTCGATGTCGCGGGCGTTGGCTTCGAGCAATGCGGGCGTATGCCCGCGCAGGAGCCTTGCGGCGTGTTGCAGGATGCGGCCGAGGCGTTCGGGTTCGACGTCGGTCAGCGCCGTCCCGGCCTTCCGGGCGGCCTTGAACAGGGATTCGTAGTCCATAATCGTTTATTCCAGGTAGAGGTAATCGCAGTGGACGAGGGGCTTGAGCCCTTTGCGTCCGAGGTTGCGGCGGGCGGTGGCGCTGTCGCACGAGATGCGGCCCACGGCCAGTTGTGCCCCGTCGGGAGAGAGGATGCGCACCAGGTCGTCGCGCTCGAAATCGCCTTCGACGGCTGTGACGCCCACGGCGAGGATGCTGGCGGCCTTGCTGGCGCGGACGGCTGCGGCGGCGCCCTGGTCGATGCGCAGGATGCCCTTGGCGAACCCTTCGCTGCTGGCGATCCATTTCTTGACGCCCGAGGCTGCCCTCGGAGCCGGTTCGAACCGGGTGCAGGGCACATCCTTTGCGGCCAGTACGAGGTCGGTGAGGATGCCGTCGCGGCGGCCGTTGGCGATGATGACCTCGATGCCTTCGGCCGCCGCACGCGATGAGACGCGGCTTTTGGTGGCCATGCCGCCGCGGCCCCGCGACGAGCGTACGGGGTCGATGTATTGCGAAAGGTCTTCCGACGGTTTCACGCGGCGGATCACCTGCGACGACGGGTCGGCGGGCGAGCCGTCGTAGATGCCGTCGATGTTGCTCAGGATCAGCAGCGCATCGGCGTCCATCATCGCCGCGACGAGCCCCGAAAGTTCGTCGTTGTCGGTGAACATCAGCTCCGTGACCGAGATCGTGTCATTCTCGTTGACGATCGGCAGCACGCCGTTGGCGAGCATCGTCACCATGCAGTTGCGCTGGTTGAGGTACTGCCGGCGCGTCGAGAGGCTCTCCTTCGTGGTGAGCACCTGTCCGCACGCGATGCCGTAGTCATTGAAGAGGTCGTAGTAGCGGTTCAGCAGCTTCACCTGCCCGACGGCCGAGAAGAGCTGCCGTGCGGAGACCGAATCGAGTTTCCCGGTGCGTCGCTCCAGGATACTGTGCCCCGAGGCCACGGCTCCCGACGAAACGAGGATGACCTCGGTGCCCGCGCGCGATGCAGCCGGGCGATCTGGTCCACGAGGGACGAAATGCGCGTGGTGTCGGGGCGTCCGTCGTCGCGCGTCAGCACGTTGCTGCCAGCCTTGATGACGATGCGCCGGTATTTGTTCTGTGTGTCCATATGCGTTCCATTCGCCGGGAATGGCCCGGCTCAGGGTTCGAATTTGTAGCCCACGCCCTTGACCGTGACGATGCGTTCGTCGCCGATCTTCTGGCGCAGTTTCCGGATGTGCACGTCGATCGTGCGGTCGCCCACGACCACCTCCGTGCCCCATATCTTCGCATATATCTCCTCGCGCGAGAAGAGCTTCCCGGGCGAGGAGTGGAGCAGGTCCAGCAGCGCGAATTCCTTGCGCGGGAGGGCGACCTCGTGCCCGTCGCGCAGCACGGCGTACCGCTCGCGGTCGACGGTGATGCCCGCTGCGGCCGGTTCCGCCGGCGCGGCTTCGGCGTCGATGCGCTTCAGGATCGCCTGCACGCGGCTGACGAGCAGTTTCATCTTGATCGGCTTGGTCAGGTAGTCGTCGGCCCCCACGCCGAAGCCCGTAAGCTGCTGCTCCTCCTCGCCCAGCGCCGAGAGGAATACCACCATCGTGTCGCGCAGCCGCGGGTCCTCGCGGATGGCGCGGCAGGTCTGCGCTCCGTCCATGACGGGCATCATCATGTCCAGCAGGATCAGGTGCGGACGGCACTCGGCGGCGGCCTTCAGCGCCTCGGCGCCGTTCTGCGCCGTGAATACTTCGTAGCCCTCCTTCTGGAGGTTGTACCTCACGAATTCGAGGATGTCGATTTCATCGTCGACAAGCAGGATGCGGTGGCTCATGGTTCCGGTTGACAGGTTTTGCATCGCACGCGGCAATTGGGCGCGGTTGCGTGCCGCTCATATCTCGGGCGAAGTTAGCAAATTTCCGGCTAAATCGTTCGGTAGCCCGGGAAAAATGGTTATATTTGCGAGATTTATATACTTCCGTATATATGGAAATCAAAAACGTGTACTGAGATGGCTACTGAAAATCCGAATCTTCCTGCTCCCGAGGAGCGAGTCAGCGATGCTGCTGAAGATGTGCAGACCGTAACTTCCGAAGTGACTTCCGAAGTCCCTGAAACCGAGGCCTCCGCTGCTGCGGAGGCGGAACCCGTCGTGGAAACACCCGCGGCAGAAGAACCCGAGACGGAAAAATCCGTTGCGGGAACGCCCGCGGCAGAGGTGCCCGTGGCTGAAGCGCCTGCGGCGGAGGAGCCCGTGGCGGAACCCCGAGGCCGCGCCGCGTGCGAAGCGTGCCCGTATCAAGCCCGTTGCCGAGGCGGTGACGACCGAACCCGACGAGGAGGCCGTGCCGGCCGGCGCCGAAGTCGATTTCGCGGACGAGGAGGCGGCGCTCGCGGCACAGGATGCCGGGCTGGAACTGGAGGGCGAGACGGCCGAAGAGGCCGCTGCCGACCAACTGGCCCAGGAAGCGCCGTCCGCCGAGGACAAGTTTGCCGGGAAGGGCAAGGAAGAGTTGGTAGCCCTCTTCACGCGTATGCTCGAAGAGCAGCCCGTGCAGTCGATTCGCCGGGATGTGGAGGCGCTGAAGATCGCCTTCTACCGCATCCGCCGCGCCGAGGTCGAGGCCGCACGCCGCAAGTTCGTCGAGGAAGGGGGCCGCGAAGAGGATTTCGCGCCGGCAGTGGACGGGGTCGAAGTACAGCTCAAGGAGTTGTTCAAGGAGTACCGCCATCGCCGCGACGCGTTCATCGCCAACCTCGAAGCCGAGAAGGAGAAGAACCTGCAGGTCAAGCTGGGGATCATCGAGGAGCTGAAGGAGCTGGTCAATTCGGACGAGACGCTCAACCATACGTTTACTAAGTTCCGCGAGTTGCAGCAGCGCTGGAAGGAGACGGGGCTGGTTCCCCAGCAGCACGTCAAGGATTTGTGGGAGACCTACAACCTGCACGTCGAGAATTTTTACAGCTTCATCAAGATCAACAAGGAGCTGCGCGACCTTGACCTGAAGAAGAACTACGAGCAGAAGGTCGCCCTCTGCGAGCAGGCCGAGGCGCTGGTGCTGGAGCCTTCGGTCGTGGAGGCGTTCCACAAACTGCAGAAGCTGCATGACGAGTGGCGCGAGACGGGCCCCGTAGCCAATGAATATAAAGAGGTGCTCTGGGAGCGTTTCAAGGCGGCGTCGAGCCGTATCAACAAACAGCATCAGGAGCATTTCGAATCGCTCAAGGGCGAGCAGGTCAAGAACCTCGAACTCAAGACGGAGCTTTGCGCCGCCACCGAGGAGCTGGCCGCACAGCCGCTCACGACCCGCAAGGAGTGGAACCGTGCGAGCGACCGTCTGCTGGAGATTCAGAAGACCTGGAAGACCATCGGCTTCGCGCCCAAGAAGGACAACAACCGCATCTACGAGCGTTTCCGCACGGCATGCGACAAGTTCTTCGAGGCCAAGCGGCAGTTCTATGCCGGGGTGAAGGCCGAGATGGAGCACAACCTGCAGCTGAAGACCGAGATATGCGAGGCCGCCGAGTCGCTGATGAACAGCGAGGAGTGGAAGAAGGCCACCGACGAGCTGATCGCCCTGCAGGCCCGCTGGAAGGAGATCGGCGCCGTGTCGCGCCGGCATTCGGATGCGATCTGGAAGCGTTTCCGCGCCGCATGCGACAAGTTCTTCGAGCGCAAGGCTTCGCATTTCGCCAGCGTGGACGGCGAATACGAGGAGAACCTCCGGCAGAAACTCGCCCTGCTCGATGAGATGGCCGCGGCCGACGTCAAGGCCGGAGGATACGACGTGATCCGCGAGTTCCAGCGCCGCTGGGGCGAGATCGGGTTCGTGCCCATCAAGCAGAAGGATGCCGTCCAGAAGAAATACAAGGCCGCCGTCGATGCGCTGTTCAACACGCTGCGCGGTTCGGAGCGCGACCGTTCGATGAACCGTTTCCGCGAGAAGGTCTCGACGCTCAAATCGGCGGGCAGCAACCGCCTGCGTTCGGAGCGCGAGCGCCTTTACAATAAGGTGCGCCAGCTCGAACAGGAGATCGGCCTGCTGGAGAACAACATCGGTTTCTTCGCCAAGTCGAAGAACGCCGAGGCGCTCGTCGCCGATGTGAAGGCCAAGATTGACCGCGCCCGCGAAGAGATGGCCGCCGCGATCGAGAAGGTGAAGCTCATCGACCGCCAGGCACAGGAGGAGAACCACGAAAACAACGAAAATAAATAGATATAGTCAGTAATGAAACTTTCCAAACCCAAGTACATATTTGTTACGGGCGGTGTCGCATCGTCGCTCGGCAAGGGTATTATTTCGGCCTCGATCGCCCGCCTGCTGCAGGCCCGCGGCTATTCGGTGACCATCCAGAAACTCGACCCCTACATCAACGTCGACCCCGGAACGCTGAACCCCTATGAACACGGCGAATGCTACGTCACCGAGGACGGCGCTGAGACCGACCTCGACCTGGGACACTACGAGCGCTTCACGAACCAGCCCACCTCGAAGGCCAACAACGTCACGACGGGAAAGATCTACAAGAGCGTGATCGAGAAGGAGCGCAAGGGCGAGTACCTGGGCAAGACCGTGCAGGTCATCCCCCATATCACCGACGAGATCAAGCGCCGTATCCAGCTGCTGGCGCAGAAGAAGGTTTACGACGTGATCATCACCGAGATCGGCGGTACGGTGGGCGACATCGAGTCGCTGCCGTTCATCGAATCGGTACGCCAGCTGCGCTACTCGCTGGGCTACAAGAGCACGGCCCTCGTGCACCTGACGCTGATCCCCTATATGGCGGCTTCGGGCGAGCTGAAGACCAAACCCACCCAGCACTCGGTGAAGGCGCTGCTCGAAAACGGCTTGCAGCCCGACATCCTCGTGCTGCGCACCGAGCATCCGCTTTCGGTGAACCTGCGCCGCAAAGTGGCGTTATTCTGCAATGTCGACGCCAACGCCGTGATGGAGTCGATCGACGTGCCGACGATCTACGAAGTGCCGCAGAAGATGCACGACCAGCATCTGGACGAGGTGGTGCTCCAGAAACTCGACCTGCCCGCCGAGAAGGAACCCGACATGGCGGCGTGGACGGCCTTCGTGGAGAAGGTGAAGCACCCGGCCAAGAAGATCGAGATCGCGCTGGTTGGCAAATATACCGAATTGCCCGACGCTTACAAGTCGATCTGCGAATCGTTCATCCATGCCGGGGCCGTGAACGACTGCAAGGTCAAGTTGCGCTATGTCAATTCGGAAAAGGTTACAGCCGAGAATGTGGCCGAGAAGCTGGGCAGGATGTCCGGTATCCTCGTGGCCCCGGGCTTCGGCAACCGTGGCATCGAAGGTAAGATCGTCGCTGTGCGCTATGCACGTGAGAACAAGATCCCGTTCCTGGGAATCTGCCTCGGTATGCAGTGCGCCGTGATCGAATTCGCACGCAACGTGCTGGGTCTGGCCGATGCGAATTCGAGCGAAATGGAGTCTACGCCCCATCCGGTGATCGACCTGATGGAAGAGCAGAAGGGCGTGACGGCCAAGGGCGGCACGATGCGGCTGGGCGCTTATCCCTGTACGCTGAAGAAGGGTTCGAAAGTCGCGGCGGCCTACGGCAAGCTCCATATTTCGGAGCGTCACCGTCACCGTTACGAATTCAACAATGATTACCTGGCTGCGTTCGAAGGTGCCGGTATGCAGGCCGTGGGTATCAATCCCGACACGGGGCTGGTCGAGGTCGTCGAGGTCGAGGGGCATCCCTGGTTCGTCGGTACGCAGTACCATCCCGAATATAAGAGTACGGTGCTGAGCCCCTCGCCGCTGTTCGTGGCATTTGTGGGAGCGGCACTCGAATATGCCGGGAAGAAATAATATCAACACTCATAACAGCGAAAGAACGAAACAATTTTAAATGGATAAAAAACAATTTTAGGTATTGTCGTCGTGGCGGCGCTTTTCCTGGGGTTCGCCTATTTCAATACCAAACAGCAGGAGAAATATCAGCAGGAAATGGCCGCGTATCAGGCCTACCAGGATTCGGTGGCGGCAGCGACGCGCCCCGTAGTCCCCGTAGCCGACAGTACGGCCGTGGCGGCTTCGGATACGGCTGCGCCCGAGGCTGCGGCAAATGCCGCCGATGCCGTACGCCGGCAGCAGGTCGCTGCGCTGGGCGAATACCTCGCCGGTGCGCGCGACGCGGAGGCGGAGGAGTTTACCGTCGAGAACGATGTGATGATCGTGACCTTTTCGACCCGCGGCGGCCGGATCACGGGCGTGACGCTCAAGGATTACACCAAGTATGCACCCCGCGGCAAGCGTGACCAGCTGATCGAGCTGATGGATCCCGCGAGTGCCAGGTTCGACCTTTCGTTCTACGTGAAGAACGGCTTGAACAACGTCAAGGTCAACACGATGGACTATGTCTTCCGGGCCCAGCCCGAACAGGTCGAAGGCGATGCCCGGAGGGTGGTGATGCGCCTGCCCGTGGCAGCGGATGCCTGGCTCGAATATGAGTACCTTATATATAATAAGCAGGTGCCCGAGCGCGACTACCTCGTGGACTTCAACGTGCGGCTGGTGAATATGGCGCCGCAGATGGCCAACCAGGCGTCGATCGGTATCGACTGGTCGAACAATTCCTACCAGAACGAAAAGGGATTCCAGAACGAGAACATGTACACGACGATTTCGTACCGGTTCCCGGGCGAGAGCTCGATCGAGGATCTGGGGATGAGCGAAAAATCCAAGTCGAAGAGCATCTCCACATCGGTCAACTGGGTGGCTTTTAAGCAGCAGTTCTTTTCGTCGGCGTTCATCGCCCCGCAAAATGTCACCAACGCCAACCTGGCGTTCGATACGGCGGCTCCCGGTTCGGAATTGCTGAAGAGTTTTTCGGCGCAGATGACCGTGCCCTATACGGTGCAGACCGAAGGGTATGACTTTGCATTCTATTTCGGCCCGAACAAATACGCCATCCTCAAGAAAGGTCGCCGCTGCGGACGGTGAGGAACTGCACATGGAGCGCCTGATCCCGCTGGGATGGGGTATCTTCGGCTGGGTGAACCGCTGGTGCGTCATCCCGGTCTTCGACTTCCTGCGCAACTATATCGCCAGCTTCGGCATCATCATCCTGATCCTGGTGATCCTGGTGAAACTCGTCATCTCGCCGCTCACCTACAAGAGCTACGTGTCGATGGCCAAGATGCGTCTGGTCAAACCCCAGGTGGACGAGCTTACGAAGAAGTATCCCAAGCCGGAGGACGCCATGAAAAACAGCAGGCGACGATGGAGCTCTACAGAAAGCGGGCATCAACCCCATGGGCGGCTGTATTCCGATGCTGATTCAGATGCCGATCCTGATCGCCATGTTCCGCTTCTTCCCCGCGTCGATCGAGCTGCGCGAGCAGCCCTTCCTGTGGGCCGACGACCTCTCGTCGTACGACAGCATCGTGAACCTGCCGTTCTCGATCCCGTTCTACGGCGACCATGTGAGCCTTTTCGCCTTGCTGATGGCCGTGTCGCTGTTCGGGTACTCGTGTTTCAACTACCAGCAGACGGCTTCGTCGCAGCCCCAGATGGCCGGCATGAAGTTCATGATGGTCTACATGATGCCGATCATGATGCTCTTCTGGTTCAACAGCTATTCGAGCGGCCTTTGCTACTACTACCTGCTGTCGAACCTCTTTACCATCGGCCAGACGTTGCTGATCCGCCGCATGGTCGACGACGATAAGATCCATGCCGTCATGCAGGCCAATGCCGCCAAACGGAGCAAGGGCAAGAAGTCGAAGTTCCAGCAGCGCTACGAGGAGCTCCTCCGCCAGCAGGAGGCGCAGCAGCGTACCAAACGCAAGTAAACGGTTCGCACCGGCGCAGGGCCGGCAGCGGGGATTGCCGGATACGGCGCAGGCCGATGCGTGAAGCCCGGTGGCCCGCGCGGTTCCGCGAAGCCCGACGATACGCGATATGAATAGGCCGGAGGCGGTTCCTGCGATGCGGGTTTCCGGCTCCGGCCTCGTTTTTGCTCCGTCGGGTTTGCGATCGTATATCCCGACTACGCGGCGGCGGCCTTTTCAGGTGTTGCCGGGCGGCGAGGCAGAAGTCTCCTCGGGAAGCGCTCCGGGGAGGATCGGGCCGCGGGCGCAGCCGGGGCGGTGCATAACAGCTGCCGGGGCGCGCAGCCGGGGATGAAAAAATCCGGGCAGCAAGGCCGAAGTTGCCTCGGGGCGGGACGGAGTTTCGGGCGCGGCCCGGGAGGGGGCACGACAGCTGCCTGGGTGCGAAGCCGGGTGTGAATCCGGGGCGCAGGATTTGGAGCACGGAAATCCAAGGGCGCAGAGTGGGGAACGAAAATCCGGGCCGTGAGGCCGGGCGTATCAAGTATATGATTGCCAAATAGTATTGCAGATAACGATGAAACGAACTTTTTTTGTATTGCTCCTGTTGGCGGCCGGAACCGCACTCCGGGCGCAGACACTGGGCGGGGAGTACCGCCTGTCGCGGGTTTTCCCGGTCGAAGGCCGGCAGGGGATCGCCGCTGACTCGAACTACTATTATGTTTCGGGCAGCACGGTGCTCTACAAGTACGACAAGCAGGGGCGGCTGGTCGCCCGTAACGGGCAGCCGTTCGAAGGGTTGCCGCTCGCCGCGAACCATATCGGCGATATCGACGTCTGGAACGGTGAGATTTATGCCGGCATCGAGACTTTCGAAGACGGTAAGGGTGAGAATATCCAGGTCGCCGTGTACGATGCCGACGACCTGACATGGAAGCGGTCGATCGATTGGGAACCGGCTTCGGGGCAGGTCGAGGTGTGCGGGCTGGCCGTAGACCGCGACCGGAATATGGTCTGGATGGCCGACTGGGTCGACGGGCGCTACCTGTACGGTTATGACCTGGCGACGGGTAAGTATGTGCGCAAAGTCCACCTGCGCCCGGTGCCGCAGTGGCAGCAGGGGATATATATGGCCGGCGGGCAGATGCTCATTTCGGCCGACGACGGCGATGCCGACCTCGACGAGCCGGACAACCTCTATATTGCGGACCTGCGCGACGGGAAAAGCTATGCTACGGTGTTGCCGTTCCGTATGATGTCCGATTTCCGGCGCGCGGGCGAGATCGAGGGGCTGACCGTCGACCCTGCGACGGACGAGCTGCTGGTACTTTCGAACCGGGGTTCGCGCATCGTGCTGGGAATGGTCAGGGGGTTTCTACCCGGGGTACGACAGCGAACTGCACGAAGTGTATGTCTATGAAAAGGTAAAATAGGAAAAGTCCCGGAAGGGACTTTTTTTGTTGAGGTTATGTGCCGGATGCCGATCTCGTTGCCGCCAGCCGATGCCTTTGCGGGCGCATTTCCGGGGGGGGGCGACTGGCTCCCGCTGTCTTGCTTGCGGGGCGCCCGGTTCCGCGGATGGGCGTTTCCCGTTGCTCGTTGTGGGAGCGTCCTTATTTTGCTGTCGGCTGACAACGTTTTGCTGTCGGCTGACGACAGGGGGCTGTCCGCGGGTATCCGCTTGATTTGCCGGGCAGACCCTGGCCGTCGCTATATCTTTTCCCGCTCCCGGTCTTCGAGGATGGCGTCGAAATTTTCCTCTGCCCACCCGATAAGCGCTGTGAGGTGGGGCATGAGCGACTCGCCGCGGGGCGTGAGCGCATATTCCACGCGGGGCGGTACCTCGGGGTAGACCTTGCGCGACAGCAGCCCGTCCTGTTCCAGCTTGCGGAGTGTCGATGTGAGCATCTTCTGCGAGATGTCGGCCGTCCGGTGGTGGATTTCCGAAAAACGCAGGCACCCGCTCGTATGGAGGTTGTAGAGTACCAGCAGCGACCACTTGTCCCCGAAGCGGTCGACGATATGGCGGATCGGGCAGTGGGCGTAGGTCGGGTGTGCGGTTTTTTCCATGTCCGTTCGGGGCGGTCTTTCCTATTCTACATACAACACCAGTCCCTTGAGGTATTCGCCTTCGGGGTGGTAGATGCTCACCGGGTGGTCGGCGGGCTGCGTCAGCTGGTGGAGGATGCGTACCTTGCGGCCTGCGATGGCGGCGGCCGAGAAGACCGTCGTGCGGAACAGCTCCTTCGTGACGGCCTGCGAGCAGGAGAACGTGAAGAGGATGCCCCCGGGGCGGATCTGCGACAAGGCCCGGGCGTTGAGCCGCTTGTAGCCCTGCATGGCGTTGCCCAGCACCTTGTGGTGCTTGGCGAAGGCCGGCGGGTCGAGGATGATCAGGTCGTATTTGTCGTCGATGTCCTTGAGGTACTCCACGGCATCGGCGGCTGTTTCCGTAAAGTTGGCCTGCGGGCCGAAGTTGAGCTGCATGTTCTCCGTGGCCAGCGCCACGGCGCGTTCGGAAGAGTCCACCGAGCAGACCTTCCCGGCGCCGCCCGCCATGGCATAGACCGAGAAGCCCGCCCGTGTAGCAGAAGGTGTTGAGCACCGTGCGCCCCTTGGCGTAGCGTTTGACCAGCTCGCGGTTTTCGCGCTGGTCGAGGAAGAACCCCGTTTTCTGCCCCTGCTCCCAGTTGACGAGGAATTTCTCGCCGTTCTCCGTCACCACGTGCGCCGAATGGTCGGAACTTCCCCACAGATAGCCGTCCACGGCACCCAGCCGGGCGTTGAACGGCACGGTCTGCGAACTTTTGTCGTAGATGGCCGTGATGCGGTCGCCGTAGGCGGCCAGGATCGCCCGCGCGATGTCCTGGCGGGCGAGGTACATGCCGACGGAGTGGCACTGGATGACGGCCACCGTGCCGTAGATATCCACGACCAGTCCCGGGAGCCCGTCGCCTTCGCCGTGGACGAGGCGGTAACAGTCCGTGTCGGGGTTGTCCGTGAGCCCGAGCGTGCGCCGCACGTCGTAGGCCACGGCGATGCGCCGGTTCCACCAGTCCTGGTCGATCGGTTCCTTGTCGAATGTAAGCACACGCACGGCGATCGAGCCGATCTGGTAGTGTCCCAGGGCGATGAAATCGCCCGTGCGGGTATATATTTCGACCAGGGCGCCTTCCGTGATTTCCGATTCGTCTTCGGCCTTGATGTGGTCGATGGCGCCCGAGAAAATCCACGGGTGGCGGCGCATGAGCGATTCTTCCTTGCCTTTGCGCAGGTATACTTGAGGTGTCATAATTCGGGATGTTTGATTTTGGGTGTGTGAAGCAGTCGGTCGTAGATCGCCGTGCAGACCCACGCATCGGTCGCGGCGTAGAGTTGTTGTTTGTCGGTGAATGTCGCGGCCTCCCAGTTGCTCAGCCGCTGGGCCTTCGATACGCGCTGCCCCAGCACGATGGCCGAGAGTTTGCGCAGGCTCTTCTCCCCGATGCCCCATTGGGGGGCTATCGTTTGCAGGTCGACGAACCCTGCGTCGCGGAAATGGCGTATCTGGCGCAACGAGCGCAGGTCGCCCGCGACGTCGGCGCCGATTTTCAGGATATCCTGACTTTCGAGCACCTGCAGGATCGGCTTGGCGAGCGGGATCTTGTTCAGCCGGAAGAGGAAGCATAGCTGCGGCGTGGAGAGTTGCAGCAGCGACACGCGGAACGTCACCCCGGGCCGGAACGACGGGCGGGTCTCGGTGTCGAAACCGATGACGCGTTGTTTCATCAGGAATTTGCAGGCGGGGACGATGTCGCGCTCGTTGTCGACGATGCGTATTTCGCCCCTGAATTCGATGGCCGGAAGCGCTGCGGCCTCCTCGTTGCTGATCTTATCCGTAAAGTTGTTTGTCGTAGTCATGCCGTGGAACATTCTCACAAAAATAGGGAATTATTTCCGGAAAACGGCATGCGGGGCGATTTTTTACATCCCCGCGGGCGGTTACGACCCTATTTTAACCCGATTTTCCCGTCCCTGCCCGTGCCGGCGATGCCTTCGTCGAGCAATTCGCGCAGCGCCCGGCCTATCTGCTGTGCCTCCCCGGGGAATTCCGCGGCCAGTTCGTGCGGGTCGGCAGCCCCGCGGGACAACCTTTGGAGCAGTTTTTTTCGCGCAGCCCGCCGTCGGATGACGGCGCAGCGCCGTCCTGCGCCTGCCGCTTCCCGGCACGTTTGTGTGCGAGGCAGATGTCGCATACGCCGCATGCCGCAGGGGCGCCCTCGCCGAAATACCCTTCCAGGACGGCGCTGCGGCAACGGGTCTCGTTCGCGGCGTAGGCGAGCATGTGTTCGAAGCGTTCGCGCATCAGCTCCTGCCGCCGTTTGTAGGTCTCGGGGGCGATGTAGAGGTCGGCGCGGGGCAGCCGCTCCTCGTCCATGAAGAGGATCGGCGAGCGGTTGGAGGGGACGTAGCGGATCACGCGCAACTGCCAGAGGCGTTTGAGCAGCTCCTTGACCCGCTGCACGGTATAGCCGCTCCAGGTGGCGATCTCGCCCTCGTCGATCTGCCGGAATTCGGTGAAGACCCCGTTGTAGAGGCGCAGCAGCGTGCGGATGAAGTGATCCAGCTCGTCGCGCTGCACGCGGAGTTTGTAGAGGTCGTCGCGGCTCACGCAGAACATGATCCGCGCCGGGTTCTCCTGTGCGTCGGTCAGCGTCATGTAGCCGTTCTGCTGCAGGAGCTTCAGGGCGCTCTGCACCGTGCCGGAGTAGAGGTGCTCGCGGGCGCAGAAGTCGTGGATGTTGAACAGGAACGAAGCCTGGGCGCCGTCGCCGATGCCGACCTGCAGGTAGGAGCAGACCCGTTCGTAGATGTCCTTGATCTTTTCGAGCGGCGGGAACTCCTGCTCGAAACGCCGCACGATGCGTTCGCCGTCGTCCGACGATACCAGCAGCAGGGCGTAGCTCCGCATGCCGTCGCGGCCCGCTCGGCCGGCCTCCTGGTAGTAGCTCTCGAGCGAGTCGCACATGCTGTAATGGGCGACGAAGCGCACGTCGGGTTTGTCGATGCCCATGCCGAAGGCGTTGGTGGCGACCATCACGCGCGTCCTGCCCGAGACCCACTCCTCCTGTCGTAGCGAGCGTTCGGCATGCCCCATGCCCCCGTGGTAGGCCGCGGCCGTTATACCCTCCCTGCGCAGCATGTCGGCGACCTGCTCGGTGCCTTCGCGCGTACGGACGTAGACGATGCCCGAACCGGGGACGTTGCGTACCAGGCGCAGCAGCTGCCCGTTCTTGTCGTCGGTGTGGCGGACGCTGTACGAAAGGTTGGGACGTGCGAAGCTGCTCCGCAGGATATGCGGTTCGCCGAACCGCAGGTGGCGCATGATGTCTTCGGCCACGAGTTTCATGGCCGAGGCCGTGAGCGCCAGCACCGGGACACCGGGCAACTTCTCGCGCAGCTCGGCGATGCGCAGGTACGAGGGGCGGAAATCGTAGCCCCACTGTGAGATGCAGTGGGCTTCGTCGACGGCCACGAGCGATACGTTCATGCGCACGACGCGCAGGCGGAAGGCCTCCGTTGCGAGCCGCTCGGGGGCGACGTAAAGGAACTTGACGTCGCCGTAGACGCAGTTGTCCAGCGCGATGTCGATCTGCCGCGGCGAGAGCCCCGAATGGATCGCCACGGCCGGGATGTGCCGTGCCCGCAGGCGGTCGACCTGGTCTTTCATCAGGGCGATCAGGGGCGTCACGACGATGCACAGCCCCTCCTGCGCAAGCCCGGGGATCTGGTAGGTAAGCGACTTTCCGCCGCCCGTGGGCATCAGGGCCAGGGTGTCGCGCCCGTCCATCACCGAACGGATGATACGCTCCTGTACGGGACGGAATTCGGTGAAGCCCCAGTAGCGTTTCAGCACGTCGTATATCTTGTCCGCTGCCCTTTCCATGAATACAAAGGTAGGAAAAATTAGGTGTTTCCCGGAATTTTTTATACTTTTGCATCGGATTAGACGTTCGACAAATGAAGATAAGCGAAAAGTTCAAAGTGCGCGAGATGGCGGGGGAGCATGTGATTATCATGCCGGGCCGCTGCGGTGCCGACATGACCCGTATTCTGGCGCTCAACGATTCGTCGCTCTATCTTTGGGAGGCGCTCGGCGGCAAGGACTTTACCACCGGGGATGCAGCCGCCCTGTTGTTGGAGCGTTACGACGTGGACGAAGCCACCGCACAGCGCGATGCCGAGGCCTGGGCTGCGAAGCTCGCCGAATGCGGCGTGCTGGAGTAACCGGCGGCACGTGTCCGGCGCACGGACGGAAAACTTGAAAGGTAGCATGAAATTGAAAAGACTCATATCGCTGTTGCTGCTCGCCATCTACCTGACGGCGTGGGGCGGCCCTGCGTATGTGTCGCTTTCGTGCAAGTGCGTCACGATGTCGTCGCATGTCTGCTGCCACCACTGCCAGCACGGCGCCGATGCCGCGGGTGCCGGCGAGTCGCTGAAGGCTCCCTGCTGCGGCAACCACCATTCGACCGAAATCGAACTCTATACGGGTTCCTCTTCCGATAACCACGAGAAATTCATCCGCTGCACGGTCACCGACCTGCCGCCCGCATTGGTTGCGGAGGCTCCGGTTGCGGCCGACCTCAAGCTCTTCGGGGAGACGCTTCCCGAACGCGGCGCTCCTTTCGTCATGCGGGGCCATGTGCGCTCCGCAGGGCTTCGTGCCCCTCCCGTATTGGCTTAAAACCCTTTTGGGGCGGATGCTGCGTGCATCCGTCCGGAATCAGTTTTAACCAATAACGGAATGTAATGAAAATCAACAAAATCATTTTATCTGTTTCTTCCCTTGCCGTGTGCGGTACCCTCTGCGCACAGGATTTGCGGGGTGTAGTCCGCGACGCCGACAACCAGCCGCTGGTGGGCGCTTCGGTTTACTGGGAGGGTACTACGATCGGTGCCAGCACCGATGCCCAGGGGGCGTTCCTGCTCCACCGGGTAAAAGGTTACGACAATCTGGTCGCCTCGTATCTGGGATATGTGAACGACACGCTGCGTGTGGCAGGCGGTGCGGAGCGTATCGAATTCACACTCGCTTCCGAAGGCGTGGCGTTGGAGGACGTGGTGGTCGAGGGTAACCTGAGCGGCAACTTCGTCAAGCGTGACGGCATCGTCAAGGGCGAGATGATCTCGTTCGCGGGCCTCTGCAAGATGGCCTGCTGCAACCTGGCCGAGAGCTTCGAGAACTCGGCGTCGGTGACCGTCGGGTACAGCGATGCCATTTCGGGCGCACGGCAGATCAAGATGCTCGGCCTGGCCGGTACCTACACTCAGATACTCGACGAAAACCGCCCGATCATGCGCGGCCTGAGCGCCCCCTACGGACTGAGCTACACGCCCGGCATGTGGCTCAATTCGATTCAGGTATCGAAGGGCGTGGCGTCGGTGACTGCCGGGCATGAGGCCATCACGGGGCAGATCAACCTCGAGCACCGCAAGCCGACGGACGACGAGAGGCTGTTCGTGAACCTCTATCTGGACGACGAACTGCGCCCCGAGGCCAACATCTCGACGGCGTTCCCCGTCACGAAGGACAAGAAACTGTCGAGCGTCATCCTGCTCCACGGTTCGATGGATACCGACGTCCGCAAGATGGACCACAACGACGACGGATTCCGCGACCTGCCGATTTCCGACCAGATCAACGTGGCCAACAAGTGGCTTTATGCGGCCGATAACGGTACGCAGATCCGCTGGGGATGGAAATTCGTACAGGAGAACCGCCTGGGCGGTATGCTCGACTACAAGAATTCGATGCGCGACGAGATGGAGAAGAACTGGGACTGGAAGGAGACGGGTGCCGATATGCCCCTCTACGGTTCGAAGATCCGCAACCGCGGCGCGAACGGTTATTTTAAAATAGGTATGCCCGTCGGCCCGTCGGTCTACGATGCCGACGAGCAGGATGAGATGCGTTCGAACCTGGCTTTCGTGGCCGATTTCGACCACTTCAACGAGAACGCCTATTTCGGGCTGAACGACTACCGCGGCAATGAGAATACGCTCTCGCTGAACCTCATGTACAACCACTATTTCACCTACCGGTCGTCGCTGATCGTCGGTGCACAGGGACATTTGCAGTACTACCGCGAGAGTTTTGCCAACAACACCCCGTGGATTGCGGCAGCTCCGGCTACGCTCTACGACTTCGACCGCAACGAGCAGGAAGTGGGTGCCTATGCCGAGTATACCTATTCGATCAAGGACAAGTTCTCGGTCGTGGCGGGTATCCGCGGCGATTACAATGCGTTTTATGACAAGTTCTTCGTGACGCCCCGCGGGCATATCCGCTGGAACATCACCCCCTCGACCACGCTGCGCGGCTCGGCCGGCCTGGGATACCGTTCGACCAATGTCATCACCGACAACATCGGTATGCTGGCGACCGGACGGCAGATCGTAATCCCCGATTTCGACGGTTTCAACCGGCTGGAGAAGGCACTTACGGTGGGCGGAAGCCTCACGCAGACCTTCGGGCTGGTCAGTCCCGGCGACGCAACGCTGAGTTTCGACTATTTCCGTACGCAGTTCTACAATTCGGTGATCGCCGACCAGGAGTATAGCGCCGACCAGATCGTGCTCTATAATTCGGACAAGCGTTCCTATACGGATACCTACCAGATCGACTTTTCGTGGACGCCTGTCGAACGGTTGGACATCTTCGCCACGTTCCGTTATACGGACAGCGAGATGACGATCGACCGCCCCGACGGAAAGACCGCCCGCGTGGAACGGCCGCTGGTGAGCCAGTACAAGACGCTGCTCAATATCCAGTACGCCACGAAATTCCGCCGTTGGGTGTTCGACGCGACGGCACAGCTGAACGGCCCTGCGCGCATCCCGACGCAGACGGGCGACCTGGCCGACGACAAGTATTCGCCGCGCTACCCGATGTTCTTCGCCCAGATAAGCCGCAAGGTCGGCAAGTTCGACATCTATGCCGGTTGCGAGAACATCGCCGACTACCGCCAGCACGACCCGATCCTCAATGCGGACAACCCCTATTCGACGGGTTTCAACTCGATGAACGTATGGGGGCCGCTGATGGGGCGCAAATTCTATATCGGCCTGCGGTTCAATTTGTATTGATTAATCTTTAAATAAACACCAGGATGAAGAAAATTTTAATGCTGTGCCTTGCACTCGTGATGGTGTGGGCATGTGTGCAGCGCAGAAGGCTGCCGACAAAAAGACGGTGACGACGGTTTTCACGACCGACATCGACTGTGAACACTGTGTCAAGAAGATCATGAATAATGTCCCCTCGCTCGGCAAGGGCGTCAAGGACGTGAAGGTCGACCTGCCCAAGAAGGAGGTGACCGTGGTCTACGATTCCACGAAAAACAGCGACGAGAATATCGTCAAGGGTTTTGCTTCGATCAAAGTCAAGGCCGAACCGAAAAAAGCCGACACGAAGAAATAACGCCGGCGGGTTTTGTTATCGAAAAGGGAGGACATCATTGTCCTCCCTTTTGTTTCGGTGGGTTGTTGGGCGGGCTCCTGTACTGCCGTCGGTTTCCCCCGATCCGCTATTCACTGTCCGCTATCCGCCGTCTGCTGTCTACCGTACGATTCCGGACGACAGCCGATAAGGGCCGGTGCATGCCGAACGACGGCCGGGAGTGTTCCGCAGGCCCGGAATCCGCCCGGCTGCCGGTGTGCCCGGTTTATCGGTGCGGGTGCCCGTTTGTTTTCATGGCATTGTGCCTGCGCCTGCGCAGGTAGAGGTCGAGCCCTGCGAGGCCGAGGAACGTTGCGGCGATAAAGACGTAGAACAGGGACAGCCGCCTGCTTTCGGCCGGGAAATCCGGTTCGGGAAATTTTAGGGAGCCCGGGCTTGTGAACGCGGGCATGTCGGGGAATGAAGGCATGTCGGGGAATGAAGGCATGTCGGGCAGATGCAGCCCGACGCCAGGTTCGTACCATAAATACCAGGCGAGCCCGGCGATCACCGCCAGCAGGCAGAGTACGCCCGCCGTGCCCAGCAACCATGTTTCGCGCCGCTCGCGCCGTTCCGATTCGCGTTCCAGCCGTTCCATGAGCCTCACGCAGAACCCTTCGGGCAATTGCGTACCCGGTGCTTGCTCCAGCGCGCGACGGATTATGTTATGTTTCGTTTCCATGCAGTAGCGTATTTACCAGTATATACAGTTTTTTGCGGATGCGGTGAAGACGGACTTTGACGTTGGACTCCGACATCTGCGTGATCCCGGCGCATTCGCTTACGGAGTACTCTTCGTAGTAGAAGAGCGTGACGAGTGCCCGCTCTTCGGGCTCCAACTCACCGACGGCACGGGTCAGAGCGTCGAGGTATTCCTGCCTTCCCTCCCAGGCATCCATCCGCTCGGCTTCGCTGTCGGGCAGGTTCGCCAGCCGCGCCTGGTCGATGCAGGCCCATTCGCGTTTGCGGCGCCGTGTCTCGGAGACTGCCGTGTTGTAGGCGATCCGGAAGAGCCAGGTCGGGAACGAACTGCGCCCGTTGAACCTGTGCAGGTTGCGGAACGCCTTGAGGAAAACGTCCTGATCCAGCTCCTCGGCATCCTCTGCGCAGCCGACGATGCGGGAAACCAGCGTAGACCACCCGCCCGTACCGCCGGGCAAGGATGGCATACAGATCGGTTTCTCCGTTTACGATCCGTCGGATCAGCTCCAGTTCCTCCTGTTGTTGCATTGCTATCCGGTTAGACGCATTTTGCCTGGAAAGGTTACATGCCGACGCCGTTTTTCCGGAACCTGTAACCTTTTTCCCGGAGCTGCGTCTAATAAGGCAAAGATCGCAAAAACGAATCGCTAATCTCTAATACTTTAAAAAATTATGATGGATTTTATTTTTGTTCCCCTGGTCGTAGGCGTGATTACGCTGGGAATCTACAAGTTCTTCGAATTGCTCGTGTGCCGTCGCGAGCGCCGCATGATCATTGATAAAATGGACGGCAATGCCCTGATCGACTACCTGAAATTCGTACCGATGGGTGTGAGGATCGGCGCTCCCGTATCGGTGCGGCCCGTGTCGGGCGGTGTCCGGAACCCTGAAGGCCGGTTGCCTTTTGCTGGGCATCGGTTTCGGGCTGCTCTTCGCCTTCATGTTGCTGAACTGGTGTGCTTATGATGCTTCGTACGAAATGCGCAGCATCGTCTACGGCGGGTCGGTTCTCTGCTTCGGCGGTGTCGGACTGATCGTTTCGTTCATCGTCGAGCGCAATATCGTCGGCAGGGAGTGTAAATAGCCCGGCCTTCCCGGATGGAAAAAGGAGTATCCCTCTTTTGGGGGATACTCCTTTGGTTTTTCCGGGCGCCGGGCAGTGCCCCGGGGGCGGAACGGTTTGCCGGAGCCCGGACGCCTGCCGTTTGCCGGCCGGGCGGCCTTACTCCATCGGCCGGATGCGCACCTCGGTTACGCCTTCCAACTCCCGCACGAGGCGGTCGATGTCGGTCTTTTCCTCGACTTCGCCGTAGTGGTAGGGGTAGAAGATCGTCGGCCGGATCGCCTTGACGGCCTCGACGGCCTGGTCGACGGTCATCGTGTAGGGCTGGTTGACCGGCAGGAAGGCGATGTCGATATTCTTCAGCGCCTTCAGTTCGGGCGTGGGTTCGGTATCGCCCGCGATGTAGATGCGCGAGCCGCCTATCGTGAGCACGTAGCCGCAGTCCTCACGCTCTTTGGGATGGAATTGCAGGTGCCCGTCGGTCGTGTTGTAAGCGGCCACGGCCTCGACTTTCAGGTAATCGCGCGGCGTGGCGACGCTGCCCGGGCGCATCGTGTAGCAGTTCATCTCGAACGCCTCGGCCGACGTGCGGTCGCAGAGTATCTCGGTCTGCGGGGTCTGGATCGCTTCGACGGCCGCCACGTCCAGGTGGTCGTAGTGCGAGTGGGTGATAAGTACCACGTCGGCCTTGGGCAGGGCGGCGTAGTCGGCATAGCCGCTTACGGGATCTACGTAGATGTATTTTCCCCCGGCCTCGATCGCGAGCGAGGCGTGTTTGAAAAAGGTGAGCGTGATTTGCGTGCCGTCGCGCGTAGTCAGCGTGTCGGCAGGGTATTCGGGAGCTTTCTTTCCGCATCCGAAAAACGATAGGATCGACATAAGCAACAAGAGTTTTGGGTTCATGCTCAAATATTATACATTACAACGCCAATATAGTGAAAAAAAGTGAAATATTCGTACCTTTGAGCCGCAATCGAACCTGGGAAAACGTTGGGGACGGTTTCCGGGAAGTTTTCTGTGCCGGGCCTGGCGCACCTTTTGGCGGCGATGATTTGGGGCCGGATGCCCGGTTTGCAGGATGAAAATAGAATAATTCGCACATTTTTCATGCCCGGGCGCAGTATTTTTCGAATCGGGACGTTTATAGGAATAAAGTATTATTAAAATTGTATATGATGAAAAAATTTTTGTTTGTGGCGGCGGCGGTAGCGTCGATGGTTTTCACCGGGTGTATCAACGAGGACGACACCTATAAGAAGTTGCAACCGGTTCAGCAGGGGATCAACATCTACAACTGGACATCCAGCCAGTATTCCATGGCGACCGAGCAGGCCAAACATAGGTATGCGTATGGCGATGCTCGTGGCCGAAGCCCACAAGCAGGGGGTGGATAACTTCGAGGATGTGAAAATCGAAGGCATCTCCATCAAGGGCAAGTTGCTCGGCACCTCTTCGAAGATCGAAAAGACGACCACTGGCTACAAAATCACTTTCAATCCTGCATATATGGACATGGACGGCTATTCGCGCGAGGGCGCCGTGCTGATCGACACGGGCGGGGCCCCGCTGCTCGAAGATGCCGTGGCCGGAAAGGTCTGGTCGGTGACGTTCGACGAAAAACTGGTGCTGGTTGCCACCAACGGCAATACGTCGGTAAAGGCTTCGCTGGTGGGCGGTTCCACGCAGCTCTACAACGATGAAAACGGAGCCTATGCGATCAGCATTGCGAATCAGGCCTGCTACCTCGATTCGGGCAGCAATTTTACCTCGAATTGGGGCGGCCGTATGACGTTGAAGCCCCATAACATGAATTTCACCTATTCGGATTGCATGGGCGAGAAGTTCGTCGTGAACACGACGGGTGCAATTTACGGCCCTTCGTTCTATACGATGGACAATGCAACGTCTCTGGAGCTGAGCATGACGCTGACGGATGTCGAGTATTACACGAGGTCGAGCATCCGCGAAGGTAAGTTCGAGGCGATGATGACCGGCGGGTACGATTTTACGGCCTTCCCCTCTCCGAAAGTGACGGTGAAATATGCCGTAAGTGCCGACGGCAAGAAATTGCTGACGACGATCGAATATGCAGGAAATACGGTGACGATCTAATTTTGATTGTAAAAAGTAAATGCGGTGCGAAAATTCGCACCGCATTTTTATTTTCCGGGCGGCCTGTTGGCCAAGTGGCCGGTTGACTGGCGGATTGCCGGGCGGTCTGTTGTCTGGGGGGGATGGGGGCTGTTTGTCGGGGACTTGCTCCGGTGATGTTTTGTAGGCGGTGGCTCCGGTGCTGCCCGGTCGTACCAGGGGGCGTTTTGCCGGGAGGTTGCTCCGGGGTAACCCGGATACGTGGTTGCTTTCTGTCGTTCCGTGCCCTGCCCGGGATTTATTTCCCGTCCGTTGCCTTTGTCTGGAGCTCCGCGCTTTTTGACTGCCTGTCGAGCCGCATGACCGAGGGGATGCAGAAAGCCGTGAGTCCGAGCGTGCAGATCACAAGTCCTGCGATGACGAAGGTCGTGGTGAGCCCGACCTGTTCGGCCAAGGAACCCCGTACCGAGCAGTCCGATAGCCGACGGAAGCAACCCGAAGCTGTAATAGAGCGACATCACGCGTCCCAGGACACCCGCGTCGATGCGGGTCTGTACGACCGAGACGAATGACGAATTGAAAACGCTGCTGGTAATGCCCTCGATGGCCGATAGTACTGCGAACCAGACGAACGCCGTGGGCGGCAGCAGCCCCGAGATGGTGAACGACATGCCGATGGTCAGGTACATCAGGTTCACCAGGACGATGCGGTTTACCCGGTAGACGCGTGCGCCCATGATGGCGCCGCCGATAAGCGCTCCGCCGCCCCATACGATCTCGATGAGACTCATGTCGTAGGTGTTGCCGCCGAAATGCTGCAGCGTCATCAGCGGGAACATTACCCCGACGGGCATGATGAAAAACCAGACGAGGATAGCCAGCGTGAAGAACCAACCCATGCCCGGAACGGCGTGCATGGCGCCGAACCCTTCGCGGAACTCCCGCCAGAGATTAGGTTTGAGCGTGCCCCGCACGGGATTGGGGATGCGTACGAACAGCAGCGAGGTGCAGGCGATGATGGCGCCCGCGACGTCCAGAAGCAGGATATTGCCGATGCCCGTGAAGCTGATGAGCACGGCTCCCAATGCCGGGCCGATGATGTTCGACAGCGAATTGATGATCTGGTTGACACCCGCCACCCGGGTCAGCTGGGCTTCGGGAGCCAGCAGCGGCACGGAAGCCTGCATCGAGGGGGTATGGAAGGCCGATCCCACCGAGCGGCAGGCCAGCAGGATGTAGATATGCCACATCTGCGCCACGTCGAACCAGAAAAGCACGGCCAGGATAAGCGTGCAGAACGCGATGAAGCTGTCGGCCAGGATCATCGTGCGTTTGCGATCCCATCGGTCGACGTAGACCCCGACGACCGGGCCCAGCAGCGACTGGGGCAGCATACCCGCGATCGCGGCCAGTGCCAGTACCTCGGCCGAACCGGTCTCGATGCTCATCCAGAAGATGATCGCGTAGCCGACGACCGAGCTGCTGAGGATCGAGGCGAGCTGCCCGCTCCAGATGATCCCGAATGTCTTTTTTTCCAGTTTTCCATGCTTGTTTCGCGGTGATGCCAAAAAAGGCGGACACCGAGGTGTCCGCCGCTGCAAACCCTTCCGTGAAAGGGTTTATTTAACTGCTTTAACTATTGCCTCGAATGCTTTTTTGGCTCGTTCATCGCCAGGTCGGCCAAAACCTTGCGGTTCAGTGCGATGCCCTTGGCGTTGAGTTTGCCGATAAATTGTGAATAGGTCATTCCCTGTGCGCGGACTGCTGCGTTGATACGCATGATCCACAGCGAGCGGAATGTCCGCTTTTTGAGCTGGCGGTGTGCATATGCATACTGCAAACCCTTTTCGACCGTGTTTTTCGCAACGGTCCAAACATTTCCCCTTGAACCAAAGTTACCTTTGGCAAGTTTCAAAACTTTTTTTTCTACGTGCGCGTGATGCGACGGCGTTGACTGAACGTGGCATACTTGTAAAGTTTTTGAAGAGCTGTCAGCGACGCGGTTCTCCCGCGTTCTTTGGGGCTGATTCGCTCCGGTTAATAACTTCCGCAGGTCGATTACTTGACCAGCAGGTTCTTGATTTTGGCCTCGTCGACCGCAGAAACCGTACCCGAGTAGCAGAGGTTACGTTTCTGTTTAGTCGTCTTTTTGGTCAGGATGTGACTGTGATAAGCGTGTTTACGCTTGATCTTTCCTGTGCCGGTGAAGGTAAAACGCTTCTTCGCAGCGGCATTGGTTTTCATTTTCGGCATTGTCGTAAATAGTTAATTAGTTAAACTTAGCCTGCAAAGATAACAAAAATTCGGCATACCGCAATCGCGGGGCTGAAAAATCTCCCTCTTTTTATTCCCGTTGCGCAATTATTGCAGGGAAACGCCGGGGGGCTGTCCGCCGCCTGTGCCCCAGGTCGGTTTGCTGATCCCGATAATTTTCCGTATATTTGAATAGGTAAATCAAAAACCGCAGGACGATGGAGATGGAGTGGGATTTTATCATACGCTTGTGCGTGGCAGGCCTTTGCGGCACGGTGATCGGCCTCGACCGCGAATACCGGGTCAAGGATGCGGGTTTCCGCACCCATTTCCTGGTTGCGCTGGGCAGTGCGCTGATAATGATCGTGTCGCAGTACGGCTTCGCCGATATCCTGATGCATACAGGCGTGGGGCTCGACCCCAGCCGTATCGCTGCACAGGTGGTGAGCGGCATCGGCTTCATCGGCGCCGGTACGATCATCATCCACCGCCAGTTGGTGCGCGGGCTTACGACGGCGGCAAGCCTCTGGGCGACGGCCGGCATCGGCCTTGCGGCCGGGGCGCATATGTATGTCGTGGCTGCAGCGGCTACGGTGCTGACGCTCTTCGCGCTCGAAGTGCTTACGCTGGTCTTTGGCGGGTTGGGGCGCCGCAGGACGATGGTGGTCTTTTCGGCTACGAAGCGTGCTGCGGTCGACGAGATGTTCAACGAGTTGCAGAGCCGCGAATATGCCGTGATCTCCTATGAGGTCGAGGCACAGCGCAGCGCCGACGGCATCGTCTACCCGGGCCACCCTGGTCATCCGTGCCAAGGGGAATACGGATGAAGACCGCTATGTCGACCTGCTGCGTGAGAATCCCGACATTACCATCGAACGGATCGTATGAGCCGGTCGTACAGCAGGCAGAAGCCCAGCGGCAGGGTGATTCCGACCACGGTGTAGGGTATCCACCACCAGGGCGACCCTGTGGGGATGACCGGGTGGCAGGCCAGGTAGCGGGGCGGGTAGTCGCAAACCCACATTTGAAAGAGTATCACCAGTTTGAATGCGGGGATGTGCCACAGCATGATCGCCATGGTGTGCCGTCCCGTATAGTCCAGCATCCGTGTCAGCCTGTTGCCGGTTGCCGCGAGGCGGCTTGCGGCGGTGACGAGCATGTAGCATCCTGTGCACACCAGCACGACGAAGAGCACCGGGTTTGCGAAAAGTCTCCCTCCGAGGTTGACGCGGCAGCCTGCGGCTGCCGCCGCGAGCAGGATGACCAGGCAGAGCGTTGCGATGCGCCCGTCCAGCGGGAGCCGCGCGCGGAAGATGCGGAAGAGTTTTCCGAGGTAGATTATCCCCGTGATGGCGAATGTCCGGACGGCGATCCACTCGCCCGGAATGCCCGACGGATGGCGGGCGAGCAGCATGGCGACCGTAAACAGGAACAGGATGGAGCCCCCGCGCAGCCGTTCCGCCACGGTCGGCGTCGGGGCGAGTTTCCGGGTCGCCAGCGTGATGCAGAAAAAGAGCATCAGCCCGAGGAACAGCCCTTGCAGAAACCAGAAGGGCGCCAGCATCTGCTCGTGGTGCAGGAACAGGAATACCCGGCCCAGCGTCCGGAGCAGCTCCGGGGTGTCGTAGGGCAGGATGGCCTCCCGGGCGGAGAAGTCATAGGCGATCAGGTGCCACTCGAGAAATCGGTTGTGCAGCAGCACGAAGAGCGTGCCCAGGACGACGTAGGGCAGGTAGAGGCGTCGGAGCTTGCGGCCTATGAAACGCCCCGGGGCGGCGGTCTGTCCGTCGTCGAAGAAATAGCCCGCGACGAAAAAGAAGACGGCCGTGTTGAAATAGTAGGTGAAGGTTTCCAGCGGTGTCAGGATCGCGGCGTGTGAAATCACCACCGCTACGATGCCGAGGGCCTTGACGATCGAGAACGCCGTGTCATGGTGGTGTGTGCCGGTGCCCATCGGTCAGAAATAACGGTGCACTTCTTCGAGGAGCTCCTCGCGTGCCATGTCGTTGGGGTTCGTGCCGGGCAGCCCTTCGGGAACCTGCTCGCCCTGTTGGTCGAACAGGTCGGCCCAGAATTGCGGCAGGGTTCCGTCCGCGGCGCGGAAGTTCATCGGCCGCGCCGTGAAAAGCGGGGTGCCGTCTTCGGCGCGGTAGCTTTCCCACACCAGTTCGCTGCAATAGAGTTTCTCCCTTCCGGGCCGGAACGAATAATCGTAGGGGACTCCGAGGAAGCTGCGTGCACGGCGGACGGCAGCCGCGATGACGGCCGTGTCCTTCAACCGCATGGCAACTACTGCCGGGTGTCCGTCGATTTTTGCGGAGCGTCCGAGAAAGTCCGCCAGTAATGTGAGCCGGACGCCGCCGTCGGTCGTGGCTTCGAGCACCGAATCAGCCCCCCGTTGCCTGTGACGGCGATCCCCACGTGTGAGAAATTCAGCGGCCTTCTTCGCCCGTCGCCGCCGTGATCGCCCCGGTCATCTCCGTGTTTTTTCCGGCCTGGAAGAGCAGGTCGCCCGTGTGCAGGCGATCGCGGTTTTGGCCGCAGGAAATGGCCAGCAGAAGCATACCTATATATATTAAAGCCTGTTTCATAGTCTCCGCTGTTCGTTTTTGCAAATATATTAAAAATTTTTCACAACTAACTCGCTGACCGATAGCCGTGTGTAAAAAAGGTGGTGAAATTGTCGAAAAAAAGTCCCGGAATTATTTGGAAATAACTCCGGAATGCCCTTATCTTTGCATCCGCTTCGAGAGAGAAATACTGCTCCGGGGCGGAAAAAACAGGTTCTGAAAAATTTTGAAAAAAGTTCCAAAATCTTTTGGAGATTCGGAAAAATGACTTACCTTTGCACCCGCTTCGAATAAGAAATGCGGTTCGAAACGATAAGAAAAAAGGTTCTGAAAATTTCTGAAAAAATCTTTCGAAAAGATTTGGTGGTTTCAAAAAGATGACTTATCTTTGCACCACTTTCCGCTGAAAAATCGGCGGTCGGAACAACGGGGAAGGCCGCAAGGGCAGACCCGGCAAAAAGAAAGAAATTGTTCTTTATAGCAATATATTTGAACAGCGTTCTTT
>VOFC01001181.1_pt1 | contig 132001 bp, 251 predicted proteins | sample 5384161 | NCBI WGS metagenome assembly VOFC01 (sample SAMN12384722, study PRJNA508395) | human gut metagenome | isolation source: healthy gut B | host: Homo sapiens
TGTGGTTTTATAAAACTATTCGGAACAGATTTTTTGTTTAAGGCAATCGTGTATATTCCCTCGTATTTATCGAAGTTCATCTTATATACATTGTCAAGCGAAATAAAGCTTCCCATTCCCATTCGTATTTGTTCTATTCCCCATATATCTTTCAAACGAGAGAAAATTTGTGTTATATCATCTTCTGAGAAATCATAAGGATAGACTAAAAAGCCTTTCTGATTTACATTCTTCAATTCTGATTTCCCGTTCCTGTAAAGTTTCACAAAAAAATATTTGTTCTTTCTTGCTCTGCATTACAGTTTTAATATCTTTCAGCTTTTTGAATTTGCTTATCGACTTCTTGTTCTTTTTCGTTCACAATTTTTAAGAAATCAAAGCAGGTGTAGGATTTTTTCGATATGTTTCGATTTCCTCAATACTCATATTTAATTCTTTCAACATACGGATATATTCAAAATCTATACTTTGTGAAATATCATAATAGCGATAGCCATTATCAGATTTTGTAAGTGGACGGAAAAGCCCGATTTCATCATAATAATGTAATGTGCGTTTGTTTACTTCGTGTAATTTTTGCAAATTGTGCAGTTGTCGACTTTTTAATCTCTTCTCTCATTTTCTTAAAACTCCTTATTTACATTACAGTTACTGTATACTTTATCATATATGATATGAATGATGTAAACAAGGAGAAGAACAATGAAAATAAAATTACGTGAATATCAAAAACAAGATTTTAAAGCTTTAGAAACTATCATTAGGGAAACATGGCATTATGATGATTTTAGCAGTCCCAAAATAGCGGTTAAACTAGCAAGAGTATTTTTTAAGCAGTTGTTTAACCAACTATACATTTTCAAGAGTAGCGGTAGTTGATGGAAATGTGGTTGGTATTATATTAGCTAACAATATTTCTAAACATAAATGTCCTCTTTCAAATCGACTGTTACAAATAAAATCAATACTTAACGTTATTCTTTCTTCATCATAGCAAAAAAAGCCCTGTCAAGAGCTTGCCGCCATTGGTGGTGTTATGTGATCAGGCTTTTTGTTTACTGTATCTTTTCGTAAGAGGAAAAAGATTATTCGTCCTCATCATCATCAAAATTATCCGTTATCCAAATTTCGATAACAGTTCCATATTTTGAGTTCGGGTTTATCATTTTCACGACTTGATAAGGTGTCCTATACTTGTGTTCCTCAATGCTTTCCCAAACATATCCATGCTGTATAAATCATCATGGCGGTTTAACAGTTTTTGGAATTCCAAATGCTGGATAAATTCTTTGATTGGGTAAAGGTCGGACGCTTCAATGCTTTTCCCGTTGATATAGTCTGTAATGTATTCCCGTAACTTTTCCAACTCATATTCCAGCCATTCTTCCTCGCTGTCAAAGAAGTTATCATAATGTCCATGCTTCAATTCTGCATTTAATCGTTCCTCTGTTCTCAAAAACTGACGGACTTCTTTTTCAGACTGATTAACATATTTCCATTCCCCGATAATAATTCATTCGGCGTTACGTCCAGCACTTCCATTATCTTTTCCAGCGTTTCATAAGCAGGATAGTTCAACCCTCTTTCAATCTTGGAAAGGCTCTGCATATTGATACCGGTTTTGTCCGCAAGTTCCTGTTGTTTCATTCCCCTAAATTTTCTTATGGTCTGTATATTATTTCCTAAATGGCTTATTTTCATTGCACAACCCTCCATATCTCGTTATACCTCTTCGCTGTTATAAGTCTATCATGCTTAATATGATTTGTAAAGACAAAAAAAGATATTGACAAATAAGCATATAGGAATCACTATGTTCTTGTAATTGAATAGGCACAATAGAATGAAATACAAAAACATTCAAAAAAGAAATACCTATCTGATTAAACCCATAGATATGAATATTGGTTGAAATGGAACTTGTTTAAAAAAGGGTAAAACAGGACTTGTCGACAGAGCATTGCAGGACTGTTGGCGTACGTGAGCAAAAACGACATGACGGATTGCCGTCAAAGGGGACGGAAATGCTTTTGTCGGCTGGCGAGCCTTGACTGTGCCCCCGTTATCTAACAGGGGGGCACTATTTCACAAAAAAAGACAAGTACAAAAACCATACAACCCCAAACCTGTGAGTAGTAATGAGAAGTTTTAAGAAGATAGTAACTTCACATTCTTTTGAATAGTGGTTTACAGGTATTTCAAGGCTATTATAGGATTGGAGGAATACAATGAACAATTTAGAATTTGCACTTGAAATGAAGAACAAACGGTCTTTCACAAGGAGAGCTGCAAGTCTTACCCATGTATCAAGATATATATAAAAAGGAAAACCCAAGGTTGCGATTGATTACAATATGCCTTTTTGTCCGTATGGTAAAGAAATACAACAAGCACCATAAGGAAAACCCTTTGCCACATATCACACCACATACATACACCATACATCAAGATAGCAAGAACATGAATCCATAAGATTTACAGTATATCATGGGGCATTCAAATATCAGTATCACAATGAACTGGTATGCTCATGCGTCCATAGATACTGTAAAATCAGAGGTTCAGCGTCTAATCGCATAGAAGTATTTACCACGATTTTAACCACGCTTGATAGCGAAAATATAAGAAGATAGACCTAGATATGTGAGGTTTACCACAAAAGAAAAAATGCCCGTAGAGCCGATAAAATAAGGCTTTGCAGACATTTAAGAAGGTATAAAAAGATAGTCAAAGACATATATAATTTAAGCCAACATACCCTACGCTATTCCAACAGGAATATATCCTAAAAAATAATTGGATTCCTTGGCCCCTACTTTAAAATCTTTCTTCATAATCATTTGCTAAAGAAAAAAGAAACAGTGTAAAACTATTTCTCTTCTTCCTTCTTATGAAACATTTCACCAAATACGCCTAACGCATAGAAAAGCACACTAAAGCAGATGCTTTCATAACACGTCGTAATCATGTACAAAACCAAATTCACTACACTTAAGTTTGTACTGTAATATGAAGTAAACGTATTATATGCTTGGATTGCCGCATAACACGTATAAGCTAACGATAAAACGGCAAAAACGTATAATAGAATTGTTAATGTATTCTTATTTTTCATTTGAAATACCCCCCTTTAAATAATGTACTAATTAAACCACTATTTTCGTATTTATACAAACAAAAATTTTTCAGTTTATTTTAAGCAAACGCATCATACGTATCATCATCCTCACAAACAATTTGAATGACACGCTTTCCATCCACTACAGTCGATACAATCTTATCTGGATATTCCATGGCATCCGAACGAATCGTTAATTCAATACCTTGAGATATCTGGAATTTTTTTGTACGTTTATTATTCAAGCTTTCGGGAACAACTTTAAATTCTGTATCAAAATTTTTACGTTCAGGAAGCGCTAGTAAACAATCTTTAATAACATCTTTCTCAATTTCTTCTTCACTAAAAGAATACGAATCAATTAAATTATCAATACATTGATTGTAGTTTAACTGCTTTGTGGTGTATTCATCACATTCTGCAATTCACTAGATAACTTTACATAATCCTTTTTAGAAACAGGTTCTACAGACGCTCTTCAATTCATTATCCACGGCCTTAAATGCGGAATATGTATTTTGGCATCATCCCTAGCTTCATCTAACTCCAAGAATGAAACCGTCCAATATTTTGCCATAGTATCTGAATATGCCTTAACATCTTTAAATACTATATGCGAATTAATTTCATACATTGAAAATACAGCTGATTTCCACAATGATTTCTTATCTCCTGAAAATCCATACTTCTTTGATAAATCACTTCCATCATACCATTTTGAATGTTCCACTTTAGCAACCACAAATAAAAAGTTCATCACTACTATTTTGTACCAAAGCCTGAATTAAACTTCCCTTTTTCACATTAGAACCCATGCGATAGATTTTTTGCTTGTGCAAGTTTTTTCACTCATCAAAAGCTTATCTGCAATACTATCTGTAAGAACTTCACATTTTTTCTTGATTCAATGCCATTTGACGAATACACGAAACAACTTGTGTTTGTTCATCATGAATGGTATACATTTTATTTTTCTCATTTGAGTTCGCATACTCAATATATTCCTTCACAAAACCTTGGAATTCTTCAGGCATCTCTTTTCTTTGTAGTGTATCATTGTCTAAATCCAATATATGGAAAGATGTATATAAAATTGTCATAAAAAATTTACTCCTTTTTATCGCAAATATTATACAATAAGTAAAGGAGGTTTTAAAAATGAAAAGAAAATCGATACCTATTTTATTATTAACTGGCTATTTAGGAGCTGGCAAAACCACTTTATTAAATCACATTCTAAAAAATCAAGAAGGATATAAAGTTGCGATTATTGTCAATGATATTGGTGAAATCAATGTCGATCAAAAACTAATTGATAAAAATGCACAAATTCAAAAAAGAAGACACAGACGTTGTAGGTCTTACCAATGGATGTATTTGTTGCACACTAAAACTAGATCTTTTACAACAACTCTCAGCCTTAGCCTCATCCAATAAATTTGATTACATCATCATTGAAGCGAGTGGTATTTGCGAGCCAATCCCCATTGCGCAAACCATTACTTACGCCAATGAAACACTATATTCTAGAGGATTACCAGAACTATTCCACTTAGACAACATCATCTGCGTTGCCGATCTGCAAGATTGTCAAATGAATTCACTTGTGGTAAACACTTATTAGAACCTTGTGAAGATGAAGATTCTTTAGACTCTTTATTGATGCAAGCAACTCGAATTCTGTAATACCGTTATCTTAAACAAAGCAGAAACCGTCAACGAAAATGAGAAAAAATGAAATCAAGGCAGTCATTCATAAACTATGTAAAGATGCCGGAATCATTGAGGCTAGCTTTGGCCAAGTTAATTTAGAAGAGCTTTTAAACACACATAACTTTGATTATGAAAAAGCACAAAACAACATTGGTTGGATTCACGAAATCGAAGAACACGAACACCATCATCACAATCACGAAGGTGAAGCTTTGGAATATGGAATTTCTACTTTTGTGTGGCAAACAAGAAAACCATTGGATTTAAAGAAATTCACAAATCTATTAAATAACTATCCGAATGTGATTCGCACCAAAGGCTACGTATGGTTTGATAACCAACCTGATTCTGCCTACTTATTTGAACAAAGCTGGTAAATTAAATTCACTTACAGAAGACTCATTATGGATTGCGTCGGCTCCAAAACAAGATCAAATGGATTTATTAAAAGCCAATCCTCAACTAGCTCAAAACTGGGATGAAGAGTATGGAGATCGAATCAATCAATTAGTCTTTATTGGAAAGAATATGAATGAAGAACAAATAAAAAAGACAGTTCAATGACTGTCTTGCATAGGAGAAGAAATTCTCCTATTTTTTTAACTTTGAAAAGTTTTGATCCAAAATTCTTTCAACTTCAGAATACGATTGATTCTTTAACGAAGCCACCATAGTAATTTCATTTTTTAAAGCGAAAGAATATAATCGTCACTATCAATAGCCCATTTCACAGACTTCAATACCATCGGATTCCATAAGTAATTTATCCATAGATACTTGTTCTACTAAATGCGTTACTTCCTCTTCTTTTCCAATTGAAGGACCAATCGTGAAATAAGATACCACTTCATCATATTCTTTGACATAATCCATACATCCATACCAATGTACAACATATGTATTTGGATATTTACGAATCAATTCAAGTATTGTTTTTTCCTGACCCTTCGTATGAAGAATAACCGGTTTATTTTAAAGCATGTGCAAGCTGAAGTCGCTGTTTTTCAAACACTTCTTTTTGAATATTTAAATCCAAATCACACCATACACTATCCATGCCGATTTCGCCAATGATAGGTGCCTTTTTTAACAAAGGAAGCATGGATTCAAATGTATCTAAACTTGCATTCCAAGGATGTATTCCACAAGAATAGAACAACTGCTTTTGATGGACAAGTTCAAATTCTTTTCATTTGCGACGTTACAAATACCAGAAATTCCATATTCATTCTGTAGCGCATTTATTTCTTTTGAATAATGATAATGTGCATCATGCATGATTTTCACCCTTCAACAATTCATAAACTTGTTTCTTCAAATCACTTTGTGAAAATAACCAATCCCTCGATTTCTTTTCTTTAGATAAGTCTATTTCCTGCAAGATATGACTTGGCTTATTCGATAAAATCAAAATACGATCCGATAAATATAAAGCTTCATCAATATCATGTGTAACTAATAAAGTAGTACGATTATAATTCTTTCTTAATTGTAACAACCAATCTTGCATATCATTTCGAGTAATAACGTCCAACGCTCCAAATGGTTCATCTAATAAAAGAATATCCGCTTTACACAAAGAAGTTCTCAAAAGGCGACTCTTTGGCGCATTCCTCCTGAAAGACTCGATGGATATGCGTTTTCATAACCAGAAATACCAAATGTTTCAAATTCTTTTAAAGCTCTTTGTCTTATTGATTTATCATGATTAATTTCGCCATACAAACAAACATTATCTAAAATCGTTCTCCATTCAAGTAATAAGTCACTTTGTGGCATATATGCAAAATGACTACTAATACCTGTAATTGGTTCATCATCCACAAATACGGAGCCAGAATAATCTTCAATTAATCCTGCCAATACATTTAGAATGGTGGATTTTCCACATCCACTTGGCCCTAGAATGGAACAAATTCACCTTCTTGAATAGAAAAAGAAATATCGTTTAATATTTCTTTTCCTGAAAATTCAAGATTTAGCTTTTTCAACATATAGCTTCATTATTTTACAAACTCGTTAGTATATTGATCTTTCGCATCAATCTTTTGACTGATCAATCCTGTTTCATACATAAAATCTGTATAATTATCCCATACAGAATCTTTCATAACACCCCATGAATCTGCATCTTTGGCATATTGACTACTTAAATATTTTTGACTTTCTTTAAGGAATTTCAAATCTGTATCTGACAATGCATCCTCATGTAAGATTTCAGCTGCTTTACTTGGATGATCAATCGCATATTCATATCCTTTTTAGTAGCTTCCATAAATTTTTTAACTGTATCTGAATTCTTTTTAATCATCTTTTTTTGTTGGTGATAATAACCGGAGTATAGTAATCCAAACGATTATCTAAATCGACTAATGGCATATAGTTTAAATCATATCCATCTTGTAGTGCTTTAATAATAGCCCAACCATAGAATTCCCATCCAAGGTTCACTTTATTTTTACCAACTTCATCACTAAGTCCTGCAATACCAGACCCATCAGATCCTACGATGTTTAACTTACTAAAATCAGCACCCGCTTCATTCATAACCGCTTTAATGACAGCTTCTTCACTTGGTGCTCCCCATCCTGCATATGTTTTTCCTTCAAAATCCTTTACAGAATTGATGTTTGCACTCTTTAAAGAAACAAATCCTGAAGTGTTGTGTTGGATAATTGTCGCAATTGTTTTAATTGGAAGTGGATCTTCACTTGTTAGGGCATACGTAACATCTTCTTGGTAAGAGATTCCAAAATCAGCTTTTCAGCCGCAACCATTGAAGTTGTCGCATTATCACCTGGCTCAATAATATCTACATCTAAACCAACCTCTTTATAATATCCTTTGTTTTTAGCTACATAGAAACCAGTATGGTTTGTATTTGGCGTATAATCCAACATCAATGTAACCTTTGTTAATTCTTTATCAGAATTCGATGTTTGAGCACAGCCAACTAAACTTAACGCAACAGCAGTTCTGCACACATAGCCTTTAAAATTTTCATTTTCTTTCTCCTTTTCGTAAATGTGGAAATAATATTTTTTTTCCAATAGAGTCACTCCTAAATTCAATAGAATGCTCCAAAATATAATCATCAATACACACGCAAAGACTTTATCTAACATATATCCGTTTTTACACGAAGCATGTAATAACCAAGTCCTGCTCTACTTGAAAGCCATTCACCTACAATAGCTCCGCCCACACAATAGGTAGCCGCTACCTTTAATCCTGAAAATAAGCCAATGGCACCCGATGGAATCTTAACAATTTTATAGATTTGAAATAGATTGGCACCAAAACTTTTTAATAAATTGATTTCTTTTTCATTCACTTGTGACAAGGCATCCGTAAAGGATATCGCAATCGGAAAAAAACACATAAATATGACAATTAACACTTTGGGCAACAAATCAAATCCAAACCAAATTGAAAACAAAGGCCCTAAAACCATAATAGGAACGGTTTGTGTCACAATCAAATATGGATAAACACTTGTCTTAAATGTTTTGGATAGATCCATACAAATTGAAATAAGTATCGCAAAGAAAGTACTAATCAACAATCCTAAGATTGATTCTTGCAACGTAACAAGCGAATGTTGCATTAGAATATCAAAATTCTCAATAAGTGCACTGATAATTTTTTGATGGACTTGGCAAAATATAAAGTGAAATATCAAATACACGCACATATAATTCCCAGCCACCAATCACTAGAATAAACACAAGCAACGGCATGACAATTCTACGATTTTTTCTTCATTCACTAGCTCCTTTCCAAATAAAAAAGGCACCCTAGAGTGCCACCATCAATCGATATGACTCCCTACGCTAGAATTAACCAGATCAGGTAATAAGGGTTTTTCTCAAAGCATTTGCACCCCTGTCATGTATGTTTTTACTTGCCCATTGATTATATCACAATCTTAGACTAATTTATATTTCTTGCATATATCCTCAACAATTCCATCTAAACTTTTACCATCCATTGAAATCGAATCCATTTTGGATGCATATAAAGTATGGAAATAATCAAAATCCGCCTGTATTTCTCTCATATAATATGCCTTATGCTTATTTAGATACGATTGAGGGATGTGCAAAAGATTGTCATTATCATCCGTAAATTCCAAGCGTTTAAAAAACATTTTCAGTTCGATCTGTTAAGTCGAAACAAATAATATCTGAATCTTCAAAGAAATCTTCATATGCATCTAAATACGCAATAGGACTTAGGGCAATGACTACATTTTCATTTTCTTTGATCCAAGATGAAATCATTTCTGCACGCAATTCATCACGTTCATATTGATCACTATATTCATCTTGAAAACCAAGCATTGTTCCATACTTTTCTTTGATTTTCGCATCCATATCGATAAAGTCGTAACCTAATTTCCTTGCCAAGAACTCACCAACAGTGCTCTTTCCAATGTTACACATCCCAAAAATTAATATTTTCATTTTTCCCTCTACATCATTACACGAATCAATCCACATAAAACTAAATGTCCCACATAGAACCAATAAAAAACCATTTCATAAATGTACTCTTTCCTCTTGTTCCATCATATAAACACATAATCGGATATACTAAAACAATTCCGAACTGCAACAAACCATAAACTACATCAATACATAAACAATAGACCATTGGATACATAGAAATATATAAGGCCATACCGAGTACTTGTTTTTTAGATTGCCTTGATTTTTATAAATGTGGTTTGTACAAAGAATGGGAAAGCATGACCAATCACTTGGAAATGCCAACAAACAAAGAATTAGAATACAACCTATCTTCTTTTGCTTCTTTCCATTCTTGATCTTCCACCCATAAACCAATCACCGACAAGAATAATGGCCATATAATACTTGTCTGATTTAATAAAGAATCTTTTAAAGGAATCAAAGAAATGCCAAAACAGAAGTTATACGCAAAGTGAGCGATAATTGAAAAAATCAATAATCTTTCTAAGTACTTCTTTAAACTATGCGTATGCGTATAGCCTTCAACCACCATAAACCACATGATAGGTGCTGCCACTCGTCCAATTAAATGAATCAATAAAAGCCACCAATACTTTTCATAATTCGGATAAAATGTAGTTGCGAAATGATCCATAAACATCGCAATGATCGCAATCATCTTGATTTGATTTCCATTTTACTTTTTTTATCATTGAGTCACACCTTCTCCTACATTAGGTTCAAAGTGCGAATAAACAACATCTGCACCAAATAAAAAGAAGTAAAACCAAACATGCCGCAGATAATTTTTTTTATTTAAGTGTTCTTTAACCCAGTTATCAATTAATGGCGCAATCACATAGACAAAAGCCATACCACCAATGCCAAACACCAATAAGCCTTCCGCACAAATTCTTCCATGAAGATTTAAGAAGTAGCCTGTATAATCCCACCATTTTTGACCATTATGCGTAAGCTCTAAAAAGAAACCAGTAAAGTATTCAATACATCCACAAAGAAGTACGGCCATACTAAATTCAACTTTGGGGCGCATTCTAAATCGTTTTAATAAAAGTAAAAATTAAAACACAGCCAAAACCATAAATAGGAATCCACGGACCATGTAAAACTCCGCGATTCACAAAACATCCATAGCTAATCATAGATAGACTCACTTCCCAGATCCATCCGACAAAACACATAAAGAAGAAACAGACTAAAATAGATGTTACTGTATAATTTCGATTTGGATGTAAAACACGAAGATTTGACTTCTTATACTCCTCTTCAATTGGAGATAGCCTTACTGGATAACATAATAAATACACTTCGGTAATCATAGTTTCAGACTTCCATTTTATTATAGGTATATCTTTCATATTGTTTTTCTTTTGAACTCAAATGAAAGATGATCCCAAAATTATCACACAAGAATTTTTTACGCCCGTATACGCATTTTCTATTGGATTTTTCGCATTCAATGCCGCAATTACATCCGAATACGTATTACGCATCAAAGCACTGCTTGGTTTTTCAAATAAATACGTATCATTTAAGATAGCACTTTGAAATTCTTTTTCTTCTTAGTGTATAAAATTCACTCATCACAGCCATACGATACATATTCGAATAAAATATAGCACTAATCCCAAATGTACAAACATCCAGAATGTACCATCCAGCCATTGAAAATTGCCATTTAAAACATTCCAACTTATGTCCCTTCATCATATTTCGAGATAAAGAAAGTGCATCTTTTAAAGATATCGTCGGATTTTCAGCTAAGATATAATCCACTAAAGAAATACACATAGTAAAAGTAGACGCCTCCTATCGCAGTAAAGTTCATAATTATTAAAATCATAGATTTCACTAACCTCACAAACGCAACATTCATCTGTTTACGAATTCGCATTAAATAAACCAATCGATCAAGTGGAAGTTTTGCATAAACTCTTCCTTCCAAAAATAGTCTGCGATTGATGACTGGCAATACATTCACAATATACACTCTATAAAACACAGATATGCATAAACCCATCACGACAAAACAAATACCCGCAATATCTTTTGAATGAACAATGGTAGATAAACCTAAAAATAGTGTCTTCACAAAGGATCCTGAAGTAATTCCATTTACCACATGTGCAAATACACCGTTGGTCGTACCAAAGACGTCTTCAGGAAGTAAAAATGTCATCGACTTCACAAAAGAAGAGTGCATTAATAGGCCTGAAACTCTCTTGGCATTATCTTGTTTTAAAAGGGATAAAGTCGAACTAAATTCACTTCCCATAAGTACTGCCGCAAGACATAACACTAAATAGGTCGCGCATAGTGAGTTTTTACATTTTTATGTGCATTTTTCTTAATTTCTTTGAGTTTCATACTTAAATAATAGCATATCTGTAGTAAAATATTTTCAAAAAAGAAAGGGATTTATGATCAATGTCATTAAGTTAAGCTAACGGGATAGTGACAGTGATAAATTATTATTAAGTTAAGCCTGGATACAATTCTATATCCAGGCCTTTACTTACGTTACAGTTAAAAATGTGGTATTTAAGGTATGACGAAAAGGCAAATTTTTGCACTTCAAAAAATTTGCCTGTGACTCATATATGAAATATAATTAATGTAGCGCTATGATGCTTTTGTATTAAATGGTATAGCCGATTTAGGTTTCATATTGCGCTGATATTTTCTATCTGGTCTTACCGGGGCCAGATATTTTTTTATTCTTTTTATCATTTCTTTTGTACAGATTATTTTTCTTAACCAAAGCCTCATATTTGTTACGGCAGTAGATAAATTCACTTTGTAATGATGCTTCCTTTTGTCAGATTGTTCTACTTCGATTCTCTCAGTAATGATATTTGTTAAACAATGTAATAGAATTGTTTGCATAGATTTCCTGTTGTATGAAATTACGTTTTTTGAATGAAATGACATCATTCCAATGATGTATTTCAACATTTTAAACGCAGTTTCTATATTCCATCTCATGTGATACATCTTCTTTAGTTCATTTAAATCGAATTCATCTCTCGTTAAATTTGTTACCAGACATTCATAGGTTTCCTTTGTAATCTTAAAACGAACTACTCTTAGATTCAATTCATAAAACCCATCATCATCAAAATAATCAAAATCCGATTCTTTTTTCATAATGGTAAATTTATCTTTATTATTCTTCGTTTCATTTGTTTGTTTACGAGTCAGTATTTTAGTAACATCTAAATCAAATTCTTCATGTGGTAAATTCAGATTTGAAAGAATTGAACCAAATACATTTATATCTTTAATACGAAATACAAATTTCTGATTATTTTCTATACAACATGCCATTAGATTGTATTTCTCATAACCTCTATCGCCCGTAATAATCGAGTTTACAGGATAATCATGTCTCATAATCATTTTCATTAAAGCAAGACATTCTCTAGTCTTAGTAGTCTGTATCAATACTTGTATCCCAGAAAACATGATTAATACAGTCATATAATCCGTTGATATGAAGCTGACTGAATGGTTTATTATTGCCGTTCTGTCTTTTAGTATCTTCATCCTTTTCATCATAGGCAATATTTACATCCGAACCATCGCAAGCTAGAACATGGTATCCTTTCCAAGTCTTGTAGTCATCAAATGCATTCACAAACAGATGCATAATTCTTTTGGAAAGCACTGATATCAAGCTTGTCTCTTTGTTGACAAAGAGCAGAAGCAGTAGGCAAAGAATCCAAGTCTGTAAAATATTCACACAACTCGGAGTTTAGACTTTTTAGACTGCATCTGAACAATAAAGTGTATCAGAGTTTCAAGCAGGCAGTTTTCTCTTACGAGTAAAATCGCTAACAGGGTCATTGCAGTAACAAGCGATGTTGCCGCAAACGATTTTAATAGAACGGTTAAAAAATATTTAAAATCTTATCTGGAATCATAGGTGAAAATCCTCCTCTATAATTCCTTCGGATTATGTTTAAAATTTCGGTTTTTGGCTTGTCAAGTGTTTTTTACACTTCTTGCACAAAAAAAGAGCCCTACCCATTTATAGGTAAGACTCATAAATTTAAGAATTTGCTTAACTTAATGACATTGGATTTATGATGAATCCAATTATTCAAAGTTTATTTGACCGCAAATCTTGTCGCATTTTTAAAGATAAAGAAATATCCCAAGAAAAAAGAAAATTGATATTAGAAGCTTGCATGCAGGCACCGAGTGCAGGAAACCAACAAATGTATACAATCATTGATGTACAAGATAAGAAACTACAAGAAACGCTATCTAAAACGTGTGATAATCAATCTTTTATTAATCAGGCTAAAATGGTTTTAATTTTCTGTGTTGATTTTCAGAAATGGTATGATTTATTTAATTATGAAAATTGCAGTCCTAGAAAACCAGGCGTAGGCGATTTATTACTAGCCACAACAGATGCGACCATTGCCGCACAAAATGCGGTTGTAGCTGCACGAAAGTTTAGGAATCGGATCTTGTTACATAGGTGATATTTTAGAGCAAAGCATGATTTACATAGAGAATTATTAAATCTAAGTGAGTATGTAGTCCCTGTATGCATGTTAGTACTTGGATATCCTGCAGAGGATCATTTTAAAAAGAAAAAACCAAAACGTTGTCAATTAGAAGATATTGTTTGTGTTGATCAATATCATAGAAAAGACCAACAGGAATTAAAAAAAATATGTATGAATATAAAGCTGGAAATAAAACATTAAACGAATGGGCAACAGCTTTCTGTAAACGAAAATACAATTCGGATTTTTCAAAAGAAATGACAAATTCTGTACAAAAATATATTGATCAATTTTAAAAGTGAAGCCAATTAAGACTTCACTTCTTTTTCTTATAGTTTTAATGCAATATTTACGCCATCACGAACTGCTTCCAAAGCTTGTGCTACACATGATGCATCACCAAATAAGTATGTTTCTTTTTCCCGTTTCTCTAATAGCTTCATATAGACTTGGGTCTGGTTTGAGCCTGTCGCATATACGATAAAGTCAAATTTTCCTAAATTTTGTGTTTCTCCACCTTTTTTTTCAACCTTAACACCATCTTCTACTGATACAAGTTTTGTTTCTGTTAGTGCCTTGATTGGTAGACTTTGAATACGAGTCATTGTAGAAACTAAGTTTGCCGGAGATTCTCCATCACCAATATTCTTTTTCATTTCCAAAATTGTAACATGTGCATCCGGTGCTTTTTCACAAATATATTCACTTGCCTCAACGCCAACCATGCCTCCACCTACGACAAGGATATTTCCATGCACATCGACTTTATCACCTAAAATATCATGTCTTTGTATAGGCATCTCCATTTGGTTTATTTGGAATAGAACCATTACATACTAGAATCACATCAAAATTATGTACATCATTCACTTTCACTTCATGATTTAAATGAACTGGAATATGCAATCTTTGACATTCATTTTCTAAATAATCAATCCATTTATGCATTTTTTTTTTTCGGTGTAATCTTGCTAGCAAGATTGATCTGTCCACCTAACACATCACTTTTTTTCAAAAAACTTCTACATCAAGTCCTCTTAAAGAACACATTCTTGCAGTGCTTAATCCACCGATTCCGCCACCTACAATCATAATTTTTTATTCGAAACAGTTGGTTCTATCTTTATTTCCATTTCATGACCACAGAATGGATTAATCACGCAAGTTCCATATAACCGCTTTGTTTGTTGTCCAACACATCCTGCAAGACATCCTGTACAAGGTGCAATTTGTGCATCTTTATGTTCTTTTTGCCTTCTTGACAAAATCTGGATCTGCAAGTAAAGCACGACCTAGTACAATACCATCGACTTTCTCTTCCTCCACTAAAGAACGAGCCAATTTCGCTTCATTAATCTTTCCCACCAACAATACGGGTACGTGACTGATTTCTTTTGATTCTTAAAGCTTCTTTTTCAAATTGGTTGCACACTCTTCTCCATGACTTGGCATAATTTTGTTTGGCAATTCATATTGAGATCCACGCGAAATTTCAAAGGCATCAACACCTCTTTTTTCTAATTCAGGTATCAATTGAAGTGTATCTTCAATTGTATTTCCACCTGGAATCTTCTCAGATCCAGACATTCTTAAAATAATTGGAAAATCATCTCCACATTTTGATTTAATCGCTTCTACCACTTCAAATAATAAGCGTGCACGATGCATTAGATTGCCACCATATTCATCTGTTCGCTTATTTTTAAAGGACTCAAGAAAGAGCCTAGAAGCATATAGCCGTGAGCACAATGCAGTTCAATTCCATCAAAACCAGCCTGTTTTGCCTGATAAGAAGTATTTGCATACATGGAAATAATGTCTGGAATTTCTTCTATTTTTTTAATTCACGAGTTTGTTGGTACATCGAATTTAAATAGGTAACCCCAAAGAATGAAGAGATACTTTCTGGCCCTGGATGTAATTTGAGGAATAATTTTTTTCCATATGCATGGATCTTATCCGTAAACTTCTTATATTCCAAAATGCTTTCTTCACTTCTAAAACATAGCGTATTTCTAAATAAGGTGTATTACAGGGTCGAAAGCACTAGTCGCATCCGTAATAATACATCTACTTCTCCTTTAGCTCTTTCAAGCCAATATGCCTGTTCTTGTAGTGTTGGGATTCCCCCGTTTGATCTCCATACCCTAAAGACATAGAAGACCATAAAGATTTTGGTTTTCAACCATCATTGAACCAATTTTAAGTTCATCAATAAAGTTGTCATATCGCTACCTACTTATTAATTTCTAATACTGCATGATAAGCATCTTTAAATGCATCTAAAAGCAACACCTGCTTTCTTGCAGTCACCAACTTGATATATGTAGGAATATCTAAATCTGCATACATACTTGTGTCGTTTGCCTTTGAACCAATGACCATAATGACACTATCATATGGATATTCTTTGCCACTGGCAACAACTGCATGAATATCACCTGTTCTACAGTGGCACTTGTATAATCAGATTGGCATTTGTGCCATCACAAACTGGGTATATAATTTGACGCAATGGTCCTAGATCCCTGTTTTTCTTTCATGCACTTCTACTTTTTCACTCAATACATCATGTGCAACAATAGCTCTTTCACTACCTTCAATTGAAAGTACAAACGGACTTGACCCAATCGCAACAATGAGTGCATCCGGCTTAATTTCTTCTAGCATTTCCTTAGTAACAACAGTATTTAAGTGCACCTCAATTCCAGATTTTGAACATCCAAAATCATTTTATCTACCGCATTCTTAAAGTCTTTTTTAGTGAAATAGCCCGGCCAATAAGAATTGTCCACCAAGACTTTCACTCTTTTCAAATAAAATTGGTGTATTACCTGTTTCTTTTTAAATCTAGAGTCGCTTCCATACCTGCAATTCCGCCACCTAAGATGACAACTTTTTTTAGAAGCAGATCCTGGTTTTAAGTCTAATGTATCCTCTTCTAATAATCCCGGATTTCGCATACAAGTAATGTGTTTAATCGCCGGATTATATAAGGATGCACAGAATGAGTCATAGCGACTTTTGGTTACATCCAATACAATAGCGAATTTGATTGACTTTACCAGCTCTAGCCTTGTTACAGAAATTAGCGTCGGCAAGTTGAGCACGTGCCATGACAACTAAATCGGCCTTGTCATCTTCTAAGATTTTTTCGGCAAATTCAGGCGTATTGATACGTCCACAAGGCATTGTCAACATACTCGTTTCTTTTCGAATGCGTGCAGCATCTTCTACGTTAAATCCATTTTCAATATCAACTGGTGCCACTTCATATAATGTAGGCGCCGTTAATATATTTCCACGACTAATATTTAATACATCAACACCTAATTCTTTAGCATCTTTACAGAATTCAATCACTTCTTCAACCGTTAATCCACCATCTAACATGTCATCATGACAATCTACACGCATGAATAGTGGCATATCTTCTGGCATATTGGCACGAATCGATTTAATACATTCAATGGGAATTTCTTACGGTTTTCAAAAGAGCCACCCCACTCATCACTTCGATGGTTAATTCCACCTGAAAGCATAGAGTGTGGTAAATAGTTATGTGCACAATGGAATTCTAAACAATCAAATCCAGCTTCTACTGCACGTTTTGCTGCTTGGCCAAACTTATCTATTATATCGAGTAATCTTTCATTTGTGATAGCGGCACTGTATATTGTGGACTTAATGGTAAGTCATTGGGCACTAAAATTTGAGCCGTTTGATCTGAAGCTACGGCTAATCCACCTTGCCATAATTGAATGCAAGTTTTTCCTCCAGCTTCATGCACGGCATCATTTAACTTTTAAATCCAGAAATATACTTATCGTCGGCAATCGACAAGAATCCAAAAGGTGCACTTGGAGCATCTACACTTGTAACTTCAACTGTATTTAATCCATTTCCACCTTTTGCACGAGCCACATGATACGCAATCAGCTATCTGTAACACTCTTTCCATCTTCACTTTCCGCACTTTCATGTGTTCCCATCGCAGACATGACAACACGATTTCTTAATTCCATACCACGAATCTGTATGGGTTCAAACAATTTGTCAAACATATGATTCTCCTCCTTTTCGTATGTTTATTTCTTATTTTATTATACTTCAATCGTTAGCGGTTTTACATATACAAAAGAAAAAGAGCTGTCATTCTTTGACAACTCGTATGGTTTCAATACCATAATATTTCATGACTTCAATAGAAGACTCACTAATCACTTCTCCTGGAATCACTGGAAGAATCGCAGGAGGACAAGATACAGTCACACTGGAGCATACTTGTCCTAATGATTTAGATACATCCAATGTTATGCTTGACGAAAATAAAGCTTGACGCACATTCATGGCTTTTTTAGATTGTTCTAATTTTGGTGGTTTATTTACTAAAATGGGCTTTCCTTCAATTCCACATAAACATGTCTCTAATCGTTTTAAATCATCCTTCGTATTATATGGAGATGGCATTAATACAATATAGTCTGAATCATAGAATTCAGGATAGATATCACATTCCATTAAAAGATTTGCGATTTCGTTTCCAGTATAGCCAAACTCTTTTGTTGAAATCGTAATCTTCATGGGTTCACCAGATAAAATCGTGTATCCATGTTGAACCAACGTATTCTTTAATCCATCAACTCTTTGAATACATTCAAACAAAGAGTTTTTAAACGTAGTATCCAACACCTCATTTGCCGCATCTAAAGATGCCATAATCAAATAGGATGGGCTTGTAGAAGAAAAGTATTCCATAAAATGTTTAACGTCATTTTTCCATACTTGATTCAAAGAATCACTTAAATGAAGATAAGCTCCCCTGTAAGTACAGGCAGTGTTTTATGGGCCGAATCACAACATAGATCGGCACCCCAAATCAATAGGGTATAAAGAATCTTTTTAGAAAACGAAGATATACACCATGGGCATTATCAATGGCGAGTAATACATTATGTTTTTTACATACACTAGCTAAAGACTTAATATCCAAAAGATTTCCTAAATAGTCTGGATTGGTCAGATATACAGCCGTTGGAAGACTTTCAATAATCGCCTTTTCTAAATCCTCTGCATGTATCTTACAAGATAAATAATCACTATTTCCATATAACCATTCAATCTCAAAATCTAATAGTGCGGCCGCATGAATAAAACTTCGATGCGCATTTCTTCCTGCAAGAATTTTAGGCTTCTTGCCTTTACTTTTGGCATCTTGGCATAATATCGTGCACATCGTTTGAATGCATAAAGTAGAGCCTTGCGTTGAATAATAGGTTGGACAGACCAAATAAGTTTGAAGCATTTTTGTTCACTTTCCTTAATGATTCCCCTCTGCTGCAAAAACAATTCATCAGCTCCATAAATTTCTGTAGATCCATTCCTTCAAAACCAAGAATGCCGGCGCCTTTATGGCCTGGCATATGCATTCTTACAGGTGATTTTTTCTTGATATGATTTTAGAAAACTAACAATCGGCGTCTTCATGATTATTTTCTTTCATATCACGAATAATAGCTACGGCAAGGGCACACTCTAGTCGTTTACAGAATAGTTCACAACCCTCTTTATATACACCTTTGACAGATCCTGTCGCATGGTATGCATTGGTGCACATCCTCCAGAACAATAAAGTCTTGCCAAAGCAATCTGCACATTCTTTACGTGCATATACGTTACATGATGCAAATTCATCCTGAATCTTTTTTGTTTGTGACACCCGTATAAATGTCTCCTAATTTAAAGGCTTCTTCTCCTACAAATTGGTGACAAGGATATAAATCTCCCCATGGTGTTGGCCATATATTCAGTTCCTGAACCACATCCTGAAATACGTTTATAAATACATGGTCCACCTTTTTAAATCAATCATATAGTGATAGAAAGTAAATGGATCTTTCTTCTCATCATATTCCAACATCAACTTCGCTAAATCTTCATATTGTTTCATAACAACTTCACGATCCACTTCAGTTAGTGCAGAAGGATCATCTGACTTGGCAACAACAGGTTCCATACTTAATTCTCTAAATCCTAAATCTAACATTTGTTGCACATCTTTTAAGAAATCTGGATTGGCATGAGTAAAAGTACCACGCATATAGTAATTTTTACCTTCACGAGCCTTTACTAACTTTTGGAATTTAGGAACGATTGTATCAAAACTTCCCTTACCAGAATAATCCACACGATAACGGTCATGAACTTCTTTACGTCCATCTAAGCTTAATACAACATTGCTCATTTCTTTGTTCGCAAATTCAATTACGTCATCATCAATCAACATACCATTTGTCGTTAATGTAAAACGGAAATTCTTTCCAAAGCATCTTTTTCAATACTACGAGCATACTCAACTAATTGTTTAACCACATCAAAGTTCATTAGTGGCTCTCCACCAAAGAAATCCACTTCTAAGTTTCTGCGTGTTCCTGAATTTTCCACCAAGAAATCAAGAGCTCGTTTTCCCGTTTCAAAACTCATTAATGCACGGTCCCCATGGTATTTTCCTTGGCTGGCAAAACAATACGAGCAATTCAAGTTACAAGTATGGGCAATATGAAGACATAAAAGCTTTAATAACACCACTTGTCTTAGCCTTTAACTGTCCTGCCATAGGTTCATATGTATCTTCACTAAATAAACGACCTTGTTCTTTTTAATTCTAAAATCTGGTCGTAACATTCTTCTAATTCAGATGTTTCAACACTAGGATATTTCTCCTTCATTTCTAAAAAACCAAGGTATTTTTATCTTTATCTAAAATTCAAAGAATCATATCATAAGCAATTTCATCTACCACATGAATGCTTCCTGAACAAATATCCAATACAATATTCTGATTAAACATCTTATACTGATGAATCATCTATATTTCCTCCTCAAAATTTAAAAATGTCGCTTAAAGGCGGCATTAAAAATGCCGAATTACTTCGGCATTTCTTAATTACTTACTTTCTTTATTATTTTCGCAAGCTTGGTTAGCGATTCCGCAGCTAGTTTTACAAAGTCGATTGTAAAGAAGTTTGGCATTCTCCACATCCACCATTTTTTGCGCTTTCACAAGCATGAGTATCTACTGTATTAATATGTTTCATGATTATATACCCCCATATAAATTCCCTTTTATTTTAACACGCCAACCAAAGAATATCAAATTAAAAAAGGCATTCCGAAGAATACCTTTATATAAACTATTTAGAACTTTCTTCCTTAATTACGTGAATACATAACGACTAGTTACTGTAGCACCTTCTGGAGCACCAGAGTAAGAAGCATATTCTTTGTTCATAGCTTTGATTTCATCCATTACACTTTGTAAGGTTTCAAGTTCTCCAACACCCAAATCAACCTTTTCTTTTAATTGATCCAATCCTTCAGACTTGAATTGTTCATTACCCTATACAATTGTTTAGCACCATCATTCAATGTTTCAAATGCTTCACCTAATGTATCTAATCCATCACCATTTCATTGAATGTTCCACTTTGTCCAGCGACAAGTGTTCCTGTAGCTTCAGATAATGCACTAGCACCACCATTTAATGTAGCATTGTTTGATGTTAATTGAGTAGTACCGGCTTTTAAAGTATCAACTCTTGATTGTGATTGTGAAGATAGTTTTCCAATATTTTCGTTTACTGATTGAACTCAAAGCATCAACACCATTTGCCAATTGGTCTAATTGATCAATGTTTCTTTGCAATGTCGGAATCATGGCTTGCATTTTTTCCATATCGCCTTTACTATCATTTAATAAAGTTTCCATGCTTGCTAATCCTGCAGATGCTGTTTTTAAATAACCGTCTAATTTTCCAACACTTTCATTAGCAGATTTCATATAGCCATTAACTGTATCAATAGTACCTTTCAAATTATTTAATAATTCAGGCATGGCCTTTAATTGCTCATCAAATTTAGTTAAACCATCTAATGTCTGAATTTTACTATCTAAATCAGATGTGTCTACAGGATTTTCTTCTGTTTCGGTAGCCTTTAACGCTTCTCTTCTTTGTCTTTAAAGATTCAATTGCTTCATTCAACTTATTCTTAGTTTCTTTTAACACTTTCAATTTTGTTGTTATTTGCAGTTACTTTTTCATTATTACTTGATACAGTAGCTTGATCTTGTTCAATTCTTCGCTTCAACACTACTTAATTGACCAACCAAAGTTGATAATCCCACTTAAACTAGAACTAGCTTTTTTTTAATACATCACCTAAATTTCCAAGTTCTGTTTTTGTAAGAGCTAGTACCTCATTCTGTAATTGTGTAACACCTGCTTCAAATTTGTTTTTAACATTATCCATTAAACTGTTGTAATATGATTCAAAGAGAAATACCTCTTTGCAACTGAATTCAATTGATCTAATCCTTTTCTTAAAGTAGAAGATGCTTCTACCATTGAGAACCCACTCTTACCTTTTGTATTCATACCACTTGAGATAGCGGCCGCACCTTGTGGAATACCATATAATTGGTTAACACCCTCATTGATTGCACTAGCACCAAAGAGTATATTGAGTAATACCTGTTTGTAAGGCTTTAACACCATCATTTAATTGGATAGCACCTGCAGATAATTGTCTTACCTGATCAGATGAACCTGTTAACGGAGCGGCTTGTTCTTTTAATTGAGTTGTTCCATCATACAATTGTTTTGATCCATCAATCAATTGATTGTCGGCTTCAATTAATTGGTTAACGCCATCTGTTAATTCAGATACTGAACCAATTTCACCTAATTCACTTGCCAAATCAATTTCATTTGTCATGCCAACCATTATAGATCCTAAATCAAAATCATTGACATCCGCTTCTACTGTTACATCATCACTGATTCCTAATTGATTATTTACTTTGTCTAAACCTGCAGATTTTAATGTTTCATTCAAGCCTGGAATATTCGCAAATGCCAACATTTCATTTGTTCCATCATTAACAATCTTACCAGATTCACATTTTACATTTGAGAACTTGCCAGTACTCATATTCAACATACCACCGCCTAAATAACTAGGGTGAATTACGATAGATTTGCCATTGATATTTTTAACTTCTGAATAATTATTTGTGAAAGAAATAGTTAATTTCAAATGGCCAGACTTACCTTCCATATCTTTTGCAGGCATCTCTTGACCATCTAATTCATAACGAATCTTAACAGACACTGGAAGTTGTTTTGTGGTCGTTCCTTCATAATACACATCATTTCCTTTCGCATTCCATGTATATGTATTTCCATCTTTTGAAGGTTTTTCATTTGATTTAATGTTCTTAACATCTGTTAAGTTTAAAGTTTCTTTAATATTATTAATTCCATCCTCATCATGTAACCAGACTAGATACGATTGTATCGCTGATGGAACCATCAGAGTTTAATACAGAATAAACAGTTTCTGTTTTTTCTGTAGGATTTTCATCATTACTTTGCGCAAATGCAGTCACAGGCATCATACTTCCTGCCATAACTGCACTCAACACTACACTACCAACTACTTTTACTGTATGACTTAAATTCATATTTATTCTCCTTTCGCTTCCATGTTTGATTCTAGCCAATTCTTTGTCGTCTTTTCAATGAACTTGTGGCAGAAAATCAACAATGAAGGTAATACTAATAAAATACTTACGACTGAAATTAATGCACCACGTGCTAATAAAATGACTAATGATTTAATTAAATCCATCTTAGCTACAAAGCTTACACCGATACATGCGGCAAAGAATGAGAATCCACTTGTCATAATGGAAACACTCGATTTTGCCATCGCAATCAAAGCCGCTTCCGTAGCCGTCTTACCATGCGATAACTCTTCTTTAAAACGCGTTGTCATTAAGATGGCATAGTCTACTGTGGCACCCAATTGAATAGTTCCAATAACCATACTTGCGATAAATGGAAGTGTAGTTCCTGTAAAGAATGGAATACCCATATTGATTGTGATCGCAAATTCAATTGTTAGTACTAAAATGACTGGAAGTGCAAATGATTTAAATGTTAAGGCAACAATGATAAAGATCATGATTACAGATAATACGTTAACCATCGCAAAGTCTGTATTTGTTGTTGTGATCAAATCACGTGTCATACTTCCTTCTCCACCAATCATACCCTTCTTATCATATTTATGAATGATGGTATCCATTTTATCTAACTGTTTATTTAATTTATCGGTTGCAGCTTTATAATCACTGTTCACAACAATTAATTTCTTTCCGCCATTTTGGAAAATATCCTTTACTACACCTGGAGTAAAGTTGGATGCAAGTCCTGGACCCACAAATTCTTCATACGCTAATACATTATGAATTCCTTTTTAAATCTTTGATTTCAGAACACATATTCTGAATTTCATTCGTTGTTAATTTATCATCCACTAAAACGAAATGTGTCGTTGTCATATCAAATTTATCTTTTAACTGATTTGTACCAATGATACTGCAAAATCGCCTGGCATACCAGAAATCAAATCATAATAGATATTTGTATGTGCCTGACCATATCCAAACGGAATGAAGATCAACACAAAGGCAACAAGAATCTTTTTATAGTGATGAATCACAAAACGAGGAACTCTATGTAACTCATTCAAAATTGTTTTATGTTTGTACTTTTCAATCGTCTTATCAAAGAACATCAACAAACTTGGCAAAATGAAGATAGTTGATAATACACCAAGAACAACACCTTTGGCCATAACGATACCAATATCTCTACCTAGTGTTAACTGCATTACACACAAGGCAACGAAACCAAAGAATTGTTGTGATTGAACTTGAAGTAATTGAAGTAAACGTAGCTTTGATGGCCTTAGCCATAGCCTCTTCATTTGGAAGTTTTTGTTTTTCTTCTTGATATCTATGTAATAAGAAGATGGAATAATCCAATGTTACAGCTAACTGTAATACAACGGCCAAAGCCTTTGTGATATAACTAATTTCACCTAAGAATACGTTTGTACCAAAGTTATAAACAATTGGGAAAATCATTCCTAGCATAAATACAACTGGAGCAATCGTACTCTCTAATCCTAAGAACAATACGATCATACATAATACAACCGCAATACCTGCATAGATTGGCGTATCATGTTCTGTTTGATCTTTAGTATCTTCACTGATGGCTGACATACCACCTAAATAACAATCATCTTTTGTATATTTTTTTATTTTACTAATCGCATTCATTGTACGCATTGACGATGTTGGCTCTTTAAATGTAACAATCATCATTGTCTTTGTCACCAGAATATAACATATTCTGAATGCTTTCTGGAATTGCCTGTTTTGGAACAGAGATATCCAATACATCATCTCTCCAAATACATTTTTCAACTCCATCTATTTTATTGATCTCTTCCTTAATTTTTGCGGCCTTTGATCCGTCTTGTTGTTGACAACCAAGAAGTCTACACTCGATAAGTTAAAATCATCTCCAAGAATCTTTTGTGTTTTCATAGATTCTGAAGTCGAAGGTAAATAAGATAATAAATCGTAATTAATATTTGTATTGAAATAACCAATTGCACTTGGAATCAAAAGAACAATGGCCTGACCAAAATCATATTACGATATTTAACTATCCATTTTGACATCTTATCCATATCGAATCACCTTTTTTTCTATCCTTTCCTGTACTACGTGAAGAGTATAGTACCAAACTGACCAGTAGTCAATATTTTTATTTTATTTTTTCAAATTCCAAATATACAATTGTTTTAATATGTTCAATAGGTCATTTTTATTTGTGTTTTCTAAATTATTGTTTATAATAAGGATGGTGATACGCATGAAAAGTAAGATAATCGAAAACAAGAAAATAAAAGAAAACAACCTCTTACAGGTCTGCCTTTAATCTATTCACAAAAGAAGACATCACAAATGTCTCTGTTAATGATATTGTAAAAAACATGGGAGTCGCAAAAGGAACTTTCTATCTTTATTTCAAAGATAAATATCAAATACGCGATATTCTAATTCAAAAAGAAGCACATCGCCTATTTGAAGAGGCCCACAAACAATTAGAGAAAAATGATATTCGTAATTTTGAAGATTCTGTTATCTTCTTGATTAATCAAGTATTGATTCGACTAGAAAACAATCCATTGATTTTAAAATTCGTTGAAAGAAACCTATCTTGGGGCGTGTTCCATGCCCAATTAAATACGGCTATCGATAATGATAGTTTCAGCCTTATAAAAAGAGTTTAATGAAATCGCAACCGTAAATGGATACGAATTCGAAAATTCAGAAGTCATACTCTATCTTATAGTTGAACTTACAGGAAGTACTTGCTACAACAGTATTCTTCATAGTCAACCACTTCCTATCGAAGAATATAAACCCATTCTTTTCGATTCCATTCGTGCTATCCTTTCCCAAGGAAAAAAAAAAAAGCTAGGAAAAGCCTAGCGTACAATAATATAAATCATATAAATGACATATACGAGGATCATAAAGATCCCCTTTTTTTTCTTGTCATTGTATCTCCTTTTTGGCAATGCCATAAATCAAAAGAGATACACCAATCAAGACAAAAGTATCAATAATATTCTGTGAAGTAGCTGCAATTGGATGAATTGTACTTGAAGTACCCAAAATAAACAAAATATTCATAATGTTACTTCCAATCGCATTTCCTAAAGATAATCCACTCTCACCTTTTCTTGCCGCAACAACACTTGTTACTAACTCAGGCAATGAAGTTCCAATAGATACGACAGTTAAACCAATCAACGTATCACTCATACCAAGCATAGGCGCAATCTGTTTTGCACTATCTACAGTGATGTCTCCACCCCAAATAATACACGCAACACCGATCACGATATAAATCAAGCATTTGATTCCCGATAAAGTTTCAACTTGCTCATCCTCAACACGATTCTTTTTAGCACTACGAATCAAATTTAAAATAAACAATACCAAACCAACCAAGAAGATCATGCCTTCAAAGCGATTCAACATTCCATTTAACACAAAAATCGAAAGTAAAATACTAACTAAAATATTGATTTTTAAATCACGATTCAAAATATCCTTATCCATTAAAAATGGAGCAATGACTGCACTTGTTCCAACCACAACCAAAGTATTGAAAATATTAGAACCCACAATATTTGAAATCGCAATTTCATTACTGCCCATTAAATGACCGTAATACTCACACTCGCTTCTGGTAAGCTTGTTCCGAGCGCAACAATTGTCAAACCAATAATAACTGAAGGTACTTTTAACTTACGAGCCACACTTGCACTGCCATCCACAAACAAGTCTGCACCCTTCATTAAAAGGACCATACCTAACACTAATAAAAAGAAATACCATTTTCTCAATCCTTTCAAAGTCACTTTATTATATCACAGACTGAAAAGAAAAGAAGAGATTTTTCATCTTGTCCTATCAATCGTCACAAACATTGAACAAAAGAATTAATCCATCTTTGCGACCATCTCTTTGCGGCTTGGCCTAAGCTTTCATCAATAGCTTTTTAATCGACTCTTCACTTACTGAGAAGATCGATGTGATACTTGAAACATTAAATCCTTTTTCCATTCCCCAATAAAGAAGTCGACAAAATAGGCATCGTTTTATCTTTTGATTTATTCATCTAATACGCAATCAATAGTGGCTTTTCTAGAAAACTGGCATTTGTTAAGATATTTTTACAATTAAATATAGAATTTATTGACCAAAATATGTATAATAAACCCATAAAGGAGTAGCCTGCACATATATGTGTTTACGGCTTCGTCAATACGATGTTAAATCCGGACTGTGATGAAATGGCAAGACTTTGGTATATAAGACCAGAGTCTTTTTATTTTTATCTGGTCCAGGAGGAAAACATATGAATATAATTTTATTAGTATTAGGATTTATTCTACTACTAAAAGGAGCCGATTGGTTCGTCGATGGATCAAGCAGTATCGCATCACGCTTTGGCATACCCCAACTTGTCATTGGACTTACTATCGTTGCGATGGGAACCAGTCTTCCAGAAGCCTTTGTTTCCATTACAGCTGCATTAAAATCCAATGCAGCCATCACAATTGGAAATGTTGTTGGAAGTAATATTTTAAATGTAGGAATCATTCTTGGCATTCAAAGACTCATTCGTCCATTACATATTCAAAATAGTACAATCAAATATGAAATGCCATTTATGATGCTTGTAACACTTGTATTGATATTATTAGGCATCAACACAACAATTTCTCGTTTAGATGGAATTATTATGTGGGTATTCTTTCTTGGTTACTTATACTACATCTTTAGAATGTCTAAGAATCAAATGGAAGAAACTGAAATCAAAAAACAAACCCATTATTTATTCCACTCGGACTTGTATGTTTAATGATTGGAAGTAACTTTGCGGTAGATGCGACCACAAACATTGCCATCTCATTAGGTGTCACCAAAGATTTATCGGACTAACCATTGTTGCCTTAGGAACATCCTTACCAGAACTTGTCACTTCTGTAACTCTTGCAAAAAAAGGCAATGCCGACATCGCGATTGGAAACATCATCGGATCTAATATCTTTAATATCCTATTTGTCGTAGGGGCTAGTGCACTTATTACTCCCGTACCTTTTGAACCTAACTTTATCATCGATTCCTTTGTCGCAATATTGATTGGTCTTGTCCTTTATATTTGCACTAAAAAAACAAGAGTACTCGACAAAAAAGCCGGCATACTCTTGTTAGTTACATATTTGATTTACTTTATTTATCTTCTTTACTAGTCTTCAACAAATCACAAATCTCTTCTAATAAGACAACAGTATCTTCTTTTTTAGGTTCTTCCTGATCAAGTTGATCATTTGTTGTCTTTTAAAATGAGCCAAAAACTTCAACATTTTGACGTACTCTCATCATTAAAATGACGAGATTCTCTTTCTCTCATTGCGAGAAATGGAGCATCGCAAAGCTTTCAAAGATGGTTCTAGGCCTTGCATATAGTCTTTGCATAGCTTTTGTTTTTGAGCATTTCCAATCCATGTGGACCGTACTCTGTAAACTCATACTGCATCCAGCAGGGCTTACGCCTTAGACCTAACTGGATGAGAGATTCTTTATACTAGAATCCAAAGCATGATTTCATTGTGTGTCCACATTTTTTCGTATTTAGAATCAATGTATCCTGCATCTTTACAAAATGTGGAAAGTCAAGATGACAAGTTTTAAAATCAGGTGCAGTCAATGTATCGTCAGTATGACAAATTAGAAAAGCAGAATATAAAAACGTTTCTCAGATCCACTTAATTCCAATACTTAACAATACGTTACAAGCAAGTACTGTAACCATTGTACCAATGCTTAAATCAATACCAAGTGCAGTCGCAAAGAATGTGATCATCAATGACATCAAAATCGAAACTGCATCCATATCGATAGTTGTCCCTAAAGGAAGAGTCAACGAAGTAATTTCTTCTGGAATGCCAATTTTTTCAGTTGCACACTTTAATGAAATGGGAATCGTAGCACTACTTGAACAAGTACCAAACGCATTCAATCCTGCAGGTGCGACATCCTTAAAAATTTGAATTGGACTGTATTTTCCAAAAAAATTTGACCATACCACCATAAATAATAAACGCATATAAATAGAACGTAATATACAATGCCAATAATACTTGTCCTAATTGAAGCATTGTATCCACACCATTTGAATACATAACTGTAGCGATACATGCGAATACTCCAAATGGAGTCACATACATGATCTTACTGATAATAAAAGTAGAAATTTGATAAAAGGAATCACGCAAATTAATAAATGGATCCGCCTTTTCCTGAAATACCAAACATGCAAGTCCAATAATTACCGCAAAAAGCTAATACTTAATGTATATTTCCTGATTCGAAAGCTTCCACTGGATTTGGCGGAATAATATTCTGTAAAAGTATCCAACAATCCATTAAATGTCGCAGCCTCCACTTGTGTTTTTGTCGTAACAATATGCACATTCTTACCCAAATGCAACATACGAGGCAAAACCAATCCTAAACCTGAAACTAAAGCCGTTGTACCCGTATACCATAATAAGGTATATAAACCTACCTTACCTGTTTTGGCAATATCCCCAATTCCAATGATCCTCATAACTAAACTTGTGAATACAAGTGGGGAAATCATCATTTTTAATGCCGACATATAAATAGTGGAAACCACACTCAATGCCCATATTTGCCCATTCCGGCATAATAATTCCAATAATAACACCGGCAATCAACCCAATAAAAATACCAAGCGTTATATTATATCCTTTCTTTTTTTTTATACTCATTCTACAATAATGTAAATATTTTACCATATCATTACATAATTATAAAAATTTACATACGCTCTAAAAAGACACTGCCTAAAAACAGTGTCATTTGATTTTCTTCATCCAATCCCTCTAAAGCATTCATATCCGCTAACTTTTCAACTAATGTTTTTGAAAGTCGTGTACGCTTCAGTACATCTTCCTTAGATAGGAATGGTTTTTCTTCTCTTGCCTTTACAACAGACAAACCTACGTTTGAACCCAAACCATCAATACTTGTGAAAGGCGGAATAATCGCTTTTGGATCGTCTGGATCCACAATAAATTCAGTAGCCGCACTACGATTAATGCTAATGTTTGAGAATCTAAATCCACGCAAAACCATCTCTAAAGCAAGTTCTAACGTATCATAAATAGCTAACTCTTTATCACTTGGCTTTTGTGTTTTATCCTCTTTCATATGTTTGATATCCGCCATTCTTTGGCGAATTGCGCCTCACCCTGAATCATGGTCTGCACATCATAAGCATCACAACGTATACTAAAATACATACAATAATAATGTACTGGCATATGTACCTTAAACCACGCAATACGCACAGACCATCATAACATAGGCAACCGCATGGGCTTTAGGGAACATGTACTTAATTTTTTGTACAAGAATCAATAAACCATTCTGGTACATTGTTCGCCTTCATTTCGGTAACCCACTCATCTTTTAAACCTTTACCCTTACGAACACTTTCCATGATCGTAAATGATAATTTTGGTTTAACACCATACCCCATCAAATCAACCATGATATCGTCACGACAACCAATAACTTCATTCAACTTACAAGTACCATTATCAATTAGATCTTTGGCGTTTCCCAACCAAACATCGGTACCATGAGACAAACCAGAAATTGTGACTAATTCCGCAAACGTTGTCGGCTTTGTAAGTTCAAGAATACCACGAACAAATGGTGTACCAAACTCAGGAATACCCGCGGCTCCTGTAACTTCATTATATTTTGTCGTATCGATTTTTAGTGATTCAGTTGTCGAGAATATAGCCATAGTTTCCTGATCATTCATAGGAATCTGACGAACATTCACCCCTGTTATTCTCTCCAACATTTTCATAGCTGTAGGATCGACATGACCTAAAATATCAAATTTTAAGATATTATCATGAATCTGATGGAAATCGAAGTGCGTTGTTTTCCAAGTCGCATTTGGATTGTTTGCAGGATATTGAACAGGCGTAAAATCATGCACATCCATATCCAATGGCACAACGACAATACCACCCGGATGCTTGACCCGTTGTTCTTTTTACACCTTCACAACCCTTAGCCAAATCTACACGCTTTGCCTCATTAAAAGGCTCACACTCCATCTCTTCTTCATATCCTTTAACATAACCATACGCCGTCTTCTCCTGAACCGTACCTACAGTACCTGCTCTAAAGACGTGATCATCTCCAAATACTTCTTTTGTATAGGCATGGGCATTCGGTTGATATTCACCGGAAAAGTTCAAATCGATATCGGGAACTTTATCCCCCTCAAAACCTAAGAATGTTTCAAACGGAATATCCTGACCATCTCCACGCATGATTTCACCACAAACCGGACACAGCTTATCCGGCAAATCAAAACCAGACTTAGCTTCATCCCCATCTAAAAACTCATAGTGCTGACAATTTTTACATACATAGTGAGGTGTTAATGGGTTTACCTCAGTAATATTGGACATTGTCGCAACAAAACTAGATCCTACAGATCCACGCGAACCTACAAGATATCCATCATCATTACTCTTCTTAACTAGTAAGTGTGAAATATAATATACTACATAGTAACCATGACCAATAATACTATCTAACTCACGAGTTAAACGTTTCTCTACAATGTCTGGCAAATCATTTCCATACCATTGGTGAGTCTGTTTCAAAACAAATATCACGCAACTTTTGGTCAGACCCCTCAATGTCAGGTGGATACAACTTATCTTTGATTGGAAAGATAGGCTCTGTTAATAACTTCAATTTATTTGTGTTTTCCACAACAACCTCATAAGCTACATCTTCACCCATCCATTCAAATGCCTTCAACATCTCATCCGTCGTCAACAAATGCTGATTTGGATTGCTCGTAGCTTTACGCGCTTGTTTATTATAAATATATAGAGGATGTCTAGCATTACCAATTGCCTTGGCATTAATATATACATCACGAAGACGTTTCTCATTAGGATTCACATAGTGTGCATCACTTGAAGCAATCACCATCTTACCCGCTTCTTTTTGCGGTATCATAGATAAACTGCAAATACCACTTCAAATCATCCACATCTGTAATGCTTCCACGATCCAATAAATTCTTATAACACTCTAATGGTCTGTAACTCAATGTAGTCATAATAGCCCATAGCTTCCAATAATTCTTTTTTTACTTCGCGTATGCGCCAATTCAAAAATTTCACCATTCTGACAAGAAGAACCAATTAATAAGTTGCCGTTATCCCACTTCTTTGAGATTTCCTCCTTAATAATACGAGGCTGACCATTTTCTTTACCCATACTCACCAAATATTGTGTATGTGATAAAGTAATCAATTCAAACAATTCTTTTAAGCCATCCTTATTCTTTGCAAATACCGTCATATGATATGGACGATTTCTCTCATATGGTTTTTTCGAAGCGTATTTCTCACATCCACTTTCCATATCAACTAATGTATCTAAAGTAGCTTCATGTCCTAATTGATTCATCATATTATACATGACTTGTGAAAGTACATCCGCATCATAGTCGGCACGGTGCGCACCTTCACCATCATAACTCACACGATAATGACGACATACACTTCCTAGATTAAATCGCTTTTGATCATCCGGAAGCATCGCATACGATAGTGGCAATGTATCAATCACAGGATTTGTCAGTTCATCACGACCTGTTTTTTTCTGCAGGTCGCATTCATAAAGCCAACGTCAAATGTCGCATTATGTGCAACTAAAATAGAATCTCCAATAAATTGTAACAACTCATCCAAAGCATCTTGAATAGGTTTTGCACGATCTACATCGTTTTGTGTAATATGCGTTAAATTTGAAATGTGGGCAGGAATTGTACGCTTTGGATTAATGAACATCTGTAAACGTCCAACCTCTTCACGATTTTTGATTTTAACCCCACCAAATTCAATAATTTCATCACGCGTATTTGAAAGACCCGTTGTTTCTAAGTCAAACACGACAAATGTTGCATCTTCAAGTTTGCGATGATCATTATTATATACAATATGATATTTAGAATCTGCCACAAGCATTTCACAACCATACAACATTTTAAATTCACGATTCGGATCTTGTTTGACCAAAGCCTCAATCTTATGTTGTGCCATTGGAAAAGCCTGTACGACCTGGTGATCACACACACCGATAGAATCCATACCCCAGTCATAGGCAGTCTGAATAAATTCTTCGATTGCACAAACACCATCCATTTCTGAAAAATTAGAGTGAACATGCCATTCCGTTCTTTTTTACTTTCGCATGATCTTCTCTTTTCTTTTCCTTTGATATTTCTAATTTACGAACCATAAAAGAGTCGCACTTTGAGAATGAATCATAAACAACTTCACCCCTTAACACAACATGCATGCCTTTTTTACCGCTTGAATCTCTTCAATAGGACATCTTGCCCCTTCAAAACGTTTGGCAACAATCGCATCATCATAATCACTGATATACAACATCTGCAAAGTTTTACCACTCTTCATAACACGATTATCAATATCGAAAATATGTCCTTCAATTTGAACATTTGAATAGCCCACTCGTAAATCTGCAATCTTATATGTTGTAGCTGATTCCTTCTTATAGCTGTTTGAAGAAGGATACTGCTTCTTAACTGGCTCTTGTTTAACAACTGGTGCACTCACTTGAACCTTTGCCGTTTCAATCTCTATATCATCTTCAACTTTTTTACACACAATTTCCTGCGTAATCCCTACATCCTCTAACTTTTCCATTAATGAAGGTAAAGCCAAATTTAAAGCAAAGAAGACGAGACTCATCGCGTGTAGAAAAACAGATTGTATCATTTTCCAAATAAGGATGTAGAAAGCGAAAATCCTTCACATCACTATATTTTTCCACAAAATAATTTACATAACGATCCAGTTCATCCATTTCAATAACGCTATTCTTTGTGTGCATATGCAACTTTACATGAGTATGCAAAGAAAGTCGAAGCTTAGTAATGATCTGTTCATAAATTTCCAAAGGAATTACATTCTCAAATTCAATGTAAAAATCAACCATTTTATGCGCTGTATGAAATACAGGATTCTCATAAAAAGTCGCATTTTTAAAATACGCATATAATTCCGGATCTAGTAATTTCTCAAATACTTCCATTTTATTTTGCCATCTTTTCAAAAGCATCCTTAGCTGCTTTTTTGTTCCGCCTTTTTCTTTGTGCCGCTCGTTCCCTGACCTAATAAAATATCATCTAAATACACACCCATTGTGAAGGTTGGTGCATTACTTGGACCTTTTTCTTCTAACAATTTATATTGAATTGTCTTTCTAGAATCTGCCTGAATCACCTCTTGTAAATGTGTTTTATAGTCTGTAACAGCCTCACTCTTTTCTTGTTTAAATACTGGCTTCATATATTTTGTCAAAATCTCGTCACAAACGGCATATCCCTGATCAATATAAATAGCTCCGATGCAAGCTTCAAATTGATCGGCCAAAATATTTTCTCTATGGCGTCCACCCGTTTTTTCTTCACCAACACCTAGACGCAAGAATTCATACCATCCTAATTGTCTATTCAATACGGCTAATGTAGATTCACACACTGTCTGTGCACGAAGTGTTGTCATTTGTCCTTCACGCATTTTGGGTTCCATCAAAAATAATTGTGTAGCACTCCAAATTTGTAAAAACAGAATCTCCCATAAATTCTAAGCGCTCATTGTCTCCCATTTCACGATGATGTTCATTGGCATACGAAGAGTGTGTACAAGCTTCTAGATAAATATCTTCATCTTTATATTGATATCCATTTGCCTTTAACCAATCAATAAACTTTTCCATTTTATTCTTCTCCTTTTTTAAGATCTTCTAATACACAAGCAGGAACAAATCCCGAAATGTCCTGACCATATTTAAATAGTTCTCTTTACGTTTGAACTTGAGTACAAACTATATTCAGGACGAGTAAATAAACATACTGTCTCAATGTCCTCATTCAATCTTGCGTTCATAAACGCCATGTTTTGCTCGTATGTACAATCCACACCATTACGAATTCCACGTACCAAAGCACAGTCGCATTCACACTTTTGCATGCCTCGACAACTAATCCCGACTGAATCTTGCATGTTACGTTTGACAAGTGCTTCGTTGATTCATTCAACCATTTTAATCTTTTTTCCTCTGTAAACTCATTATTTTTATCTGAGTTTGGCGAAATAAAGACCACTAACTGATCAAACAACTTACTTGCTCTTTCAATAATATCTAAATGACCATAAGTAACTGGGTCAAATGTTCCGCAAAATGCTGCTATTTTCATTCTTAATTCTCCTCTTTTTGATAATAAGAAATACGCGTAATACCATATGTCTTCTCTTTATATTTTATGAATGAAGCTATTTTTTCTGGCCACACCTCTTCTTGCAGGCTTTCCACTACAATAACTCCATCTGATTTTACAATATCCAAATCCTCTAATTTTTGAATCAACTTTTCATTTTCCTGTTTCGCATACGGAGGATCAATATAAACTACATCATACTTTAAAGTCAAACGCTCCAATACACTAAAAATATTTCCACAAATAATTTTGGTCTCTTTTTCTGCCTTTAAACTCTTTACATTCTCCTTAATGACAGAAATGGCCCCTTTATTATTGTCCACCAAAGTCGCATGATCCATTCCGCGACTCACGCTTCTAAGCCCATATTTCCAGTTCCACTGTAACAATCTAAAAGTTACCACCATCAAACATGTTCCCCAAACTTGAGAAGATGGCCCCTTTAATTTTATCTTGTGTTGGTCTAGTCGCATCATTTTTAGGACTTTTTAATGATCTAGACCCATATTTTCCCGCTACAATTCTCATGATAATCGATCCATCTCCCTTCTTCGGATTGCACAAATGCAGTTTTGTGCCAATCCCATTGTCAACATAATTGAAATCAAGCTTGTACCTCCACTACTTATAAATAGTAGGGGTACTCCGGTAAAAGGAATCAGGCTAGCCACACCACCAAGCATTCAAAAAGAAGTGCATAAATAGATAAACGCCTGCGCCACCCAATATTATTTTGTACATATCCTCACTTGTTTTAAAGGCATAATAAAATAAGCGAAATTCAATAATTCCATACAGAATAACCAATCCAAACAAACCAAAGATACCTGTTTCTTCAATCAATACAGCTAAAATATAGTCATTGTCAGCCTGTGTTAAATAACCATATTTACGTGCCGAGTTTCCAATGCCTTTTCCAACAATATTCGAGCTTGCGATTCCATACAAAGAATTGGTCTGGTTGATATCCATCCCCATAAACATCGTTATATGGATTTTTGAAGTTTTCAACACGCACCGCAATATGTCCAAATGACGTATGTTTTAAGATTTCATTTCCTATATTTGTTAATCCAAACAAAACAACGCCAGAAATAATTCCTCCATAAATAAGTACTTTTAATACGCGTTGTGTATGTTGTAAAACAGGATATTTTGGAATCATGATACAAGATATAAAGATAAATCCAATGATAACAGCGGTTCCTGTATCTTTTTTGAAAAAGCACAATGATACATATACAAATAAATGCGGCCCACGCCCTTTTAAAGAGTCTACCCTTTTCCTTTAACATAATTGATTTCTTCTTTGCGCGATACAAGCATGTCGCACAAATAATCAGCAATAATGGTTTTGCGAATTCACTTGGCTGCAAAGATATACCGGCAACCTGAATCCAGGCATGGCTTCCTCCAATTTCTGGAAACGCAAATGGAAGTACCATTATGAACAAACAAAGTGGAACAATAAACCATTCTGCTTTTGAATACCATCGAAAGCGAAACAAACGATTCATAAACCACATGGCAATATATCCACATACGCAAAAATACACTTTGTTTAACAATTACTTTTGGGACAATGTTAGAAGCATATGTCGTTTTTCCTACATTGGTTGATACAATCGTAAATGTTCCAATCAACAAAAGAAGCGACACCGCCCAATTAATATACTTATCACACTTTGGATCCAATGCGAAAAATGATAATTTTCCCTTCTTTTTTTTGTTCGGACATGTAAATCCCCCCATCATAAATTCTATTTTAGCATATTTTCAAAAATCATTTGTCAATAATTCGAAAATGCTATAGAATGTTTGCGAGGATGATTACTATGAAAATAACAAGCAAAGATATTATATTGGATACAGACGAAAGAATTCGTATGCAAAGTGAACCTGTTCAATTGCCTTTATCAAATGAGGACAGAGAACTTTTACAGGCCATGTTAGATTATGTGCGTAATTCACAAGATGATGAAATTGCCGAAGCCGAAGGTTTACAGACCGGCCGTTGGTATTGCAGCTGTACAAGTTGGTGTTTTAAAACAAATGATTGCGGTTGTGATTCCTTATGAAGATGGTGTAGATGAAGTTGCACTAGTCAATCCTAAAATCATTTCCGAATCCGTACAAAACGCATATTTAGATAATGGAGAAGGTTGTTTATCCGTAAAAGGCGAACATCCAGGACATGTTTTCCGTCATGCAAGAATTAAAGTTCGTGGTTATGATTTGATTCAAGATAAAAATGTAACAATTTCAGCGGAAGGATATTTCGCAATTTGCCTTCAACACGAAATCGATCACTTATCAGGTACTCTTTTCTACGATCATATTGATGCCAATAATCCATGGAAAAGTGATGATGAGGCAGAAGTCATTTAAGCTTCTGCTTTTTTAAATCGCGTAGCTTTGCTATAATAACAATAGAGTCATTAAATTATAGAAAGAGGTCGAATATGCCAAAAACACAACAACAAGCGTTTGGGCATGCATCGAACAAAAAACCATATCATGCAAAAAATCACGTTGAAAAAGGTGATACTTTGATTTACGCCTTAGGGGGGATTAGGCGAAGTCGGTAAAAATATGTATTGCTACGAACACGAAAATGAAATCTGTATCGTAGATTGTGGCGTTTTGTTTCCAGGTGATGAACTATTAGGAGTTGACTATGTAATTCCTGATTATCATCATTTGATTCGCATGAACAAAAAAAAAGAAAGTTTTTAGTAATTACCCATGGTCACGAGGATCATATTGAGGAATTCCATTCTTACTAAAACAAGTCCAAATTGATGCTATCTATGCACCTCGTTTTGCGAAGGCTTTGATTCTTAAAAAGTTAAGTGAACATAAAGGACTAGAAAAAACAAAAATTATAGAAATTGATGAAAACTCAAGTATCTCAACAAAATACTTTAAAGTTGGTTTCTTCAATACCATCCACTCTATCCCCGATTCTTTAGGTGTACATATCACATGTCCTAATGGATCTATTGTCCACACAGGTGACTTCAAATTTGACTTAACTCCTGTTGGAACAAATGCAGACTATCAGAAAATGGCATTTATCGGTGTCACAAAACCAGACTTATTGATGTCAGATTCTACAAACTCTGGAGTTGAAGACTTCTCTATTTCAGAAAGAAAAGTTGCCAATGAAATCCAGGACATTATGCGTAAGACAAAACAACGTTTAATTGTTGCGACATTCGCATCCAACGTACATCGTGTTGCTCAAATCATTGAAGTTTTGCTACTAAATTTGGTAGAAAAGTAATCGTATTTGGTCGTAGTATGGAAAATGTTGTCGATATTGGACGAAAGATGGGAACAATCAAAGTTAAAAAATTCAGACTTCTTAAGTCCTGAAGAATTAGCTTATACACCAGATGATAAAGTTTGTATTATTTGTACAGGAAGTCAGGGTGAACCTTTGGCTGCCCTATCAAGGATTGCGAATGGTACACACCGCTTTATTCACTTAAAACCTGGAGATACAATCGTATTCTCAAGTAATCCAATTCCAGGAAACCAATCCAGTGTCAATCGTGTTATTGATAATTTATTTAGATCGGGTGCTACAGTATTGACAAAATCCATCTTAAATAACTTGCATACAACGGGACATGCTTCTAAAGAAGAACAAAAACTAATGTTACAGTTAGTTCGTCCAACCTATTTTATGCCAATTCATGGTGAATATAAGATGTTGATGCAACACCGTCAAACCGCAATGGAAACAGGTATTCCTAAAGAGAATATCTTTGTATGCGCAAATGGAGATATTTTAATTTTAAGAGATCACAAAAGTACTACAAAGTGACTGGCGATACCAAGGTGACGATATTTATGTCGATGGAAATGATATTTCCGGATTATCCACTCTTTGTTTAAAAAGATCGTCGAATCTTAGCCGATAATGGATTAGTTCTTTGTTATCTTAGCTATCGATTCAAAAGAAAACAAAATCTTAATGCGACCAGTCATCGTATCACGTGGATTTGTCTTCATAAAAGATTCACAGGGATTGATCAAAGAAGCTGAATATATTGTGAATAATTCTCTTCAAGAAAAGATGAAAGAGAAAACCACTTTCTCTGAAATCAAAAACTGTGTACGCTCTACATTAGAACCATTCTTATACAAGAAGACACATCGAAACCCAATTGTAATTCCAGTTATCTTGAATTCAAAACAAACAATGGAAGAACTTCAAAAGAATCGTAAGAACAATTTCCATGCAAGAAAACCAAGAGCAACAAAGGCATCCTAGTGATGTCTTTTCTATTTTATGATAAAATAGTTTCATGACAAAGTTACAGAAACAAATGTTTATCATCATTGCCATATTATTTGCAATCGTATTAAGTATGCTAGGATCTTTGAAAATCGCAAAAAATGTTGAGCCCGAACAATTGAGTGTACAATATAAAACATTGAAAGATGAAAAGATTCCATCCTCAATGAATGATGTATCCATTGTTTATTTTACGGATGTGCAATATGGTAAATTTGAAAATAAAAAAAGAGCCGACAAACTCTTTAATAAAATTGAACATTTAGATCCAGACATTCTGATTTTTGGTGGCGATCTATTTGATGAAACCTGTCAAATGAATCAAGAAGACATGGATTATATCACCAATAAATTATCTAAGATGCATGCTCCACTAGGTAAGTTTTGTGTCTTAGGCGAAAAGGATGATGCAAACAACGACGTAGTTCGTTCCATTTTAAATCAGGCACAATTTGAAATATTAGAAAATGAAACAATTCTTCTTACAAACAAAAAAGAGGAAGGCATTACATTAAGTGCATTATCAAATATTCCAGATCCAAGTAAAATTTCAACGTCAGACAAACAATACAATCTGCTCATCACTCACATGCCAGATACACTGACTAATGAAGAATTATCCACAAAATCAATATCCCTTGCATTATGTGGACACTCTCATGGCAATCAAATCACATTCCCTATTTTTGGTGGATATAAATCGATAGATGGGGCAAAATCATTGAATCGTTCCCACGCAAAACGTCTTGCCTTTCCATACATCATTTCATCCGGTGTAGGATGCACACACGTAAATCTTCGTTTTATGGCAAAACCAGAAATCTATTATTTCATGCTACAAAGTAAATAAGAGGCTTTTTAAATCAGCCTCTTATTCTTTTTTTCTTTAGACATTGAATTAGAAGTTCATTGTTTTTTTGATTTCATCTTTAATAGAAGCTAGTTCTAACAAGATGAATACTAAGATTATTATGATAAAGATAGTTAGAAACATGCATGTCACCCTCTTTTCTATTCGAATATCTCTACTTAAATTTTATCATAATAATACTACTACGGATTTTTATCTTCTTTTCTCAATTAATAATAGATATGGACAATGATCCACCAATAAGTTTTGTATTTTCTGTACCTGAATCGATGTTTGTGTTTTTAAAAACTCTTCCATACATTTAGCTTCTTCCTGTCCCGATTCATGTGGATACATCACAAGTGCCATTCTTCCTTTTACTTTTAAAAGTTTTAGAGCTTGTCTAACTGCACTTACACTTGAAGAAGATTGGGTTGTGATGTCACGATCACCTTGAGGAAAATACCCAAAATTAAATATGATCGCATCCACTTCTTCATAAATATATTCTTCCATATGTTCATGTCCAACATTATAGAAACAAGTTCTTTGATCATCCAATCGTTCTTTTGTACTTTCAAAAACATCCCTTTGAATTTCAAAGCCATATACTTTATGCACATTCTGCGACAAAAAAGAAATCTGTATCTTTTCCCTGTCCTAATGTCGCATCCACACATATTGCTTGTTTATGAAGAACTGGCTTTAAAAATTCATGGGATAAATCAACCATGGATTTCATCGTAGTCTTAATGCCTCTTTATATAACATATAATCTTCGGTTTTATCACACAAAAACATACATGAATAGCCCTTGTCTCAGGAAACTTATTCATTAATCGTTTTACGGTTTGAATCGCAATTGCACAAGCCTCATGATTTGGATATGCATTGATACCTGTAGAAATACATGGAAAGGCAATATTGATCGATTCCATATCATTTTTTCGCATATAATCATACGCCAATGCCATACTATTCCAATAACATGCAGCCAAGTATTCATCTTCATTATGAGCGCCATCTATATAACGAGGTCCACACGTATGAATAACTGCTTTACATGGCAAATTAAAAGATTCTGTCATCTTAGCTTTTCCTACTTCTAAACCATTTAAAGCCTGACAAGCCTTCATCATTTCATTTCCAGACTGATGAAATATCTGTGCGCTCACTCCTTGCATTGGTAAAACTTGTTGATTGGTTGGATCCACAATCAAATCAAAATCCAATAATGATATATTTCCTTTTAATGTACTAATCATTCGTCTTCTCCCATCTTAGTCATTCGACTTGATAATTTTTGTGCAGAAATAGAAACCGCATGGAATTGTGTTGCCAAAGTTTCCAACGTTTTTTCTGCCCTTACACTTCTTTCTACAAGACGATTCGCATCCTCCTGCTAAAGCAACAAAATATTTCGTTCGATTTCTTCCATATGGCTTGTGCGATAAAAATCCTTTGTACTTGATAGTAAAGTCATCACTTCCGCTACAAGTGTAGTTGGAGATACCAACATAACATGTTTTTGAAGGGCATATGTAAATAAATCATCACATTTAGCACATACAAATTGATAAATCGCTTCACTAGGCACAAACAATAAAGCATAAGGCATCGTATCCATATTAATATATTTATTTGCTACATCATCAATATGTTTTTTCATATTCATCTTAAAAGGTCTTAGATATGTATCCATATCTTCCTGAAGATTCATATAATTTTCCATAGGAAACTTTGAATCAATACACAACACTTTATTCGTGTCTGGTAAATGAAAAGCACAATCCGCAATCTTTCCATTTGGCAAAGTATACTGCATCGAATAGATAGATGGATTTTGACCACAATATACACTTAGAAGCATATCCAATTGATATTCTCCCCAGTTTCCTCTAAGTTTTGTATTTGTCATGACCATATTCATACGATATAAATACTCTTCCATTTGATTCAAGCTCACTTTTTGAAGTAGCCTGATTCTTTTTGAACATCCTGTACTTGTTTTTAAAAGATATTCAAAATTCTTTTGTAGAATCAAAGAATCTGCACTTGAAGTTTCTACTTCCTTCGACTTATTTTGCATCAACAAAACAATCAAGCATACAATCACAACGCATAATAATATTAAGATAATGATTTCCATTAAAACCTCCATACGAAAAGAAAAAAGAGACAAAAATATTTGTCCCCTATTTGTACGTTTATTATAGTTCAACTCGAAATGAATTACTACATCTTTTGAAATTCTTTCATATATTCCACAAGAAAATCAGCCGTAGCTTCCACCATTTCTTTTACCCCATTCATACTTTGCATATTTAGGATGATCCTTGCCAAACCAGCCATTATCACTACTTAAACGATTGCTTCTAGGAACTGGAATATCCACGCCTTTAAAGTTTACGGTTTGTGCATTGGAAGCTGTTAATTGAGGTGTAAACTGATTTAAATTTGAATCTTCAATCTTATCCTTTTGAACTAAACTTTCATCCACATACAACATAGCTGCCGTTTCCTGACCTGCACCATGGCCTCCGGCCCATTCTGGATTGATTTTTCCAGCAATAGTCCACCAGTCAAAAATTGTACCCACAGCTCCCTTCTTATATAAATGACGACATACTTTACTTAATGCATGTGTGTTTCCTCCATGTCCATTTAAGAACACAAAATGTCGAGCACCACAATCATATAGTCGATCACTGATTCTTTTCATAACTATTTCTAATAAATCACTACCAATTGAAATTGTACCCGTGTATTCTGTATGAAAATCGGCATCCCCATAAGGTAAGGTTGGGCAAATCAATACATCACTTTGTTTTTCAATTAGTTCTAAAATCTTATTAGGAATCATAGTATCTGTTCCTAATGGATTGTGGATTCCATGATTTTCAGTACTCCCCGTTGTAAGTATCACCATATCATGATCCTTAAAATATTCTTCGCAATCTTTCCAACTCATTCTTTCAAGTCGCATAACTTCACTTCCTATCTTTATATATGTATAATACTCCTATCGAAAGGAAAATTTCTATGGATATTAAAATTTTATTGTTTATACAAGAAAACATTCGTCACTACATACTCACACCCTTCTTCACCTTGATCACAAACGAATACTTTTTTTATATATTCTTCTAGGAATCGTATTGATTTATATGTTCAAGAAAAAAAAATGAAGATACTAGAAGACTCGCAAAAGAAACAATTATTGCCTTTTTTGATTTGTACCGTATTATTCGTCGTATTAAAACTCATATTTCAAAGACCTAGACCCTTTGATGCGTTTAATGAACTTATTCCATTAGTGGATAAACCTAGTGATTATTCATTTCCATCTGGACACACCGCATCTGCCTTTATTTGTGCCTTTATGGTATATGATGGTCTTCCTAAGAAGTATATTATTCTAATTTTCATACTCGCAATCCTTGTTGCGTTTTCTAGACTCTATGTGGGCGTTCATTATCCAACGGATATTCTTGCAGGCATTGTGCTTGCGTACATTGTTTATAAATTCATGAAAAAAGACTATGTCAACTAAATGACATAGTTTTTTGTGGGCGTATAATAAACACAGATATAAAACGAGTTAACATTACACAAAAAAAGGAGGATTATTGTATGTTACACGAAGTATCTTTTACATCTTATAATGAACGCGATCAAGTGCAAGCTTGGATTTATGTTCCTGCATGTAAGCCAAATGGAATCGTTCAATTAATTCATGGATTTGGCGAACACTCAAGACGCTATATCCATATGATTTCGGCTTTTCTAGATCTTTGGTTATATTGTAGCCGCTGATGATCATGTAGGTCATGGAAAAACCGCAATGGTGAATAATGCCTGGGGTGACTGGGGAGATAAAGGATGTCACACCATGATGGAAGATGAACACACATTAAAGAAAATTGTATGTGAGAAGTATCCAAATTTACCTTACTTCTTATTTGGTCACAGTATGGGTTCATTTATCACAAGAGATTTTATCGCAAAATACGGAAATGAATTAAATGGTGCAACAATTTGTGGTACAACAGGCATTTTCCGTGGTGCTAAAGAAGTTAAAGAAAAATTGAAAGAAATCATTGATGCAGGCCACGGTGAAGAGTCTGATCCAAATGTTGTAGGCTCACTTATGGGCTGGATGTGCGAACGTTGTGGTGAAGTTCAAATTGGAAATGAATGGATTTGCCATGATCCATACGTACAAAAGGACCATGCGCAAGATCCATTTGATGCCTTCACAAGACCTACTAGCAATCGTTCTATTTATGATTTTATCCAAATGATGCTTACAATTGAAGGAACTCAATGGGCCAAAAAAAAGTACCTAAAAATTACCTATTTACAATATTTGGTGATCAAGATCCAGTTGGCGAATATGGTCTAGGAGTATGTCAAGTCAGTAACTGGCTTGTAGAAACTGGACATCATGTCACAACTAAATTATATTCTGGCTATCGTCATGAAATTCATAATTATGCAGAAATCAAAAATGAAGTTGAAGCCGGAATTATTGAATTTATGAATTCAAATTTATAAGGGTGTAATTCAATTTACACCTTTTTTCATTAAAGGAGCTAACTATGTTTAAGACAATGCGAAGATTCAAACAAAAATTATCTGAAGAAAAAATTTATAGAGATACTTACCAATGAACCTCATGGCGTATTATCTTTAATCAGTGATACGGGATACCCCTATGGTTTTCCTATTACACATTGGTACGATGAAAAAAAACGGACATATCTATTTTCATGGAACAAAAGAAGGACATAAAATGGATTGTTTTAAAACAACGTGATAAGGCTAGTTTTTGTGTCATGGATAAAGGCTTTAAAAAGATGGTGAAATCGTAAGTGATCCAGCTGGTATTAATAATGATGGTAAATGATCCAGATAAAGTCAAAGAAATATGTACGCAACTCTGCCTAAAATTTACCGATGATCAAAATTATATTGATCATGAATTAAAATATTCCGGACCTAGTGTACAATGTTTTGAACTCATCCCTGATTATATATCTGGAAAAATCATTAAGGAATCTTAATTGAGTTTAGCATGCAGTAATGTTACTATTAATACGATAAAGTTGAGGAAGTATTATGGCAACACCAAAGAACATTAGAACAATGGAAAGAACTCTATGATTTGGCTATTGAAATCACAAAATTAAGGCCTTGGAACTCATATTGGAACATGGATTTAATTGCAGTAGAAACAAAGAAAAATGAAGAGCCAAACGGTATCAGTGTTTATCGAGGCATGGAAGGTTATAGTGATTTTTGCCAAATCTGCAATGACGACTATAATGTACCTGCAACGTTTGTGATGTCCGATCAAAACTGCATTACTTGTTATTGGGGAAATCGTGATGAAATCGATGATGAAATGTATTCAATTATCAAACAATTAGGTCTTCGTTTTCGTGGCAATGGGAACTGGATTTATTTTTAAAACTTTTGAAAAGAAAAGTTTTCCAAGCCTTCCAAACTATGGTGAAATCAAAATGTTGATTGAAACCTATAAAGGATTGATTGAAACATTAAAACATGAAGATTATCAAGAGTCCATCTTTGAAGGAGGAGATATTCTTTACACACAAAAATATAAAGATGGAAATTGGTTCTCTTATACTGTACCTAGGCCTATGGAACCAGAACGTTATAATACGATTCTTGTCAATGATTCAAATCTAATTGATTATTTTTAAAAATATAAAAGGATGGAGATTTAGAACTTGCGATTGATATGGATTATATGATGGTTCCCCACAAATGATGAAGGTTTTGAAAGGCCCATCAATCCATTAGCCTATATAGTATTTGATTTAAGAAATAACCAAATCTTACACTTTGATTTAATTCACCCAGATCAAGAAGATTATGAAGTCATTATGAATAATTTTTGGGTGCCATCGAACATTTTGGTAAGCCTAAACATGTATATGCCAGAAATCCATATATTCTAAATTGGCTTGATTTTTATTTGTGAGAAATTAGATATTCCTCTAGTTAAAGATAATTTGGAAGAAATCGATGATATTTTTAATATGTTAAAACATATGGATATGGAGTAATGAAATGAAAAAGGAACTACAAAAACAAATGGATTCCATGATGAATATGACAATGGAAGCCATCACAAACAACAAGAAATTAGAACCTGCATTAAATGAATTATTCAAATATGCACCACAAGATGAAAAAAATATCAATTCATCTTTACTTCATGAAATGCCAATCAATATAGAAGAAAAAAACGGACTACATGAATTATTAGATATTGATTCTGAATTCCACGATTATTCTTTTGAAGAAGGTATAAAGATTTGTATAGAAGAAAAAAAACGGACTATTTAAAGGAAAGATTTCAAATTTGTACCATTCAGTTTCAATTGGACGACATCACAAGAACCATCACATTCCCTAAAAAGACTTCCATTAGCGGATATGACATTTTGTGATGTCTAGTTTAGACATAGTATGCAGCTATGATTTCATGATCAATTGTGAAGGCATTGATTATTCTACTGAAGAAATGCAGATTTGTTCCATTGCCGATTTATGTTTAGAAAAGAGTGATATGTTCTTACTATCCTTCTTCGATTCTGGAACAGACGAATTTTTATCCTGTAACTGGAAAGCTCATCAATGAAGAGCTGAATAATAAAGAAATTGAATTGGAACGCATTCAAGTTATTGAAACTCAAAATGAAGGACCTTGGGTAGAAGAAAACGAACGCCGTACTTTAGAAGAACAAAATGATCAATTGGTTTCTGGATTCTTCTTTAATAAGATGTTCTATGAAAGACCCGATCTATTTGAAGAATTAGAAAATGGTAAAGACATCGAGGAATTACTTTTCCAAATGATTGATGAAGAATTAAATGATGATGTATTTGATACAGACTTATTAAACTAAAAAGGATCGATTTTCGATCCTTTTCCTTTGGCTTGTAACGAATAAGAGAAAAGAGCAATTTTACAAGCCATGATATATTATTCTTCATATTTTTAATGCATCTTTGCCACGAGCTCCTGTTGAGATACGAACAACATCCGCAACATCGTAGACAAAGATTTTTCCATCCCCAATATTTCCAGTATACAATGCCTTTTAGTCGCCTTAACAACATCTGCTACAGGAACTTCACTTACAACAACTTCAACCTTTAATTTAGGAAGCAATTCCATATTTACTTTAGCACCACGATAGTAGCTTGTTTGGCCCTTTTGCACACCACAACCAGATACTTTTGTGACCGTCATACCACCAATACCAATTTCATTCAATGCAGTCTTAATCTTATCAAATTTCTCAACCTTAGTAATAATAACAACCTTTGAAATAGAACCATCACTATGAATAACTTTTGTAGGTACGGCATCATCCAATTCTACACTTGGAGTGTAGCTAGAATCTTGAATTGTTTCTAAATAATCACCAGGAACATCGGCTTCTAAGGCAAAACCTGCATATGCACTTTCCAATCCATGTTCCATTTTATCAAGACCCACAATTTCTTCATGTGCACTAACACGTAATCCAACAGTCTTTTTAATAATGTAGAAAGTAATAAACATAGTTACAACAGTCCATGCACCAATTGCCAATAAACCTAATAATTGAACGCCTAATAAATGGAATCCACCGCCATAGAATAATCCTTGTGCTTCAGGCATTGTATCTGTACCACACGCAAATAATCCAACACAGATTGTTCCTAATAAACCATTTCCAAAGTGTACGGCAACAGCTCCTACTGGATCATCTACTTTTTAATTTATAATCCAACAACCATACAATGAAACAAACCATACATCCAGATAAGATACCAATCACAAATGATCCAAATACGTTTACGGCATCACATCCTGCAGTAATCGCTACTAAACCTGCCAACGAACCATTTAAACACATCGCAACATCTGGTTTTCCATATTTAATCCAAGTAATCAACATAACTGTACACGTCGCAACGGCAGGTGCTACTGTAGTTGTCGCAAAGATTGTAGCTAACTGAATACCATTTGTAGCGTAGCTGCACCATTGAATCCATACCAGCCAAACCATAAGATGAAACATCCAAGTGCACCAATTGTTAAGCTGTGACCTGGAATTCCTCGTGGAGTTCCATCTTTATCAAACTTACCAATTCTTGGGCCTAACATCCATGCACCAATTAAAGCGGTTAAACCACCAACATAGTGAATGGCAGCACTTCCGGCAAAATCATGGAAGCCTAGGCTACTTAGCCAACCGCCACCCCATACCCAGTGTGCCTCAATTGGATATACAATTAAACTAATCACAAAACTATAGATACAATAAGAGATAAATTTTGTTCTTTCTGCCATGGCCCCAGAAACAATGGTTGCAGCTGTAGCACAGAACACTAAGTTGAATGTAAAACTTGACCAGTTTGTTCCGGCAAAATCTGTCAATGGACTTTCTCCCCATCCAACAAGTCCCGCAAAATCTTGTCCCATCAATAGGCTATAACCAATAATCAAGAATGCGACAGTTCCTAAACAGAAATCCATTAAGTTTTTCATAATGATATTACCAAAGCATTCTTGGCTCTTGTAAATCCGGCTTCAACCATCGCAAATCCGGCCTGCATAAAGAATACAAATGCAGCTCCGATTAGGTACCATATTCCAAATACCTCTGTTAAAATCTTCTCCATAATATTCCCTGGTATATTGTAATTGACCCATCTAGTTTGGTCATTTACAACATACATCTCCTTTCTTTCAACCTTTAATAACCGTAGTTGAAGACGGTTTTGTTAATTTGTAAAATTGAATATGTGAATGTGGATTTGTATATTTATACCCTGTAGCTTGACTACTTTGAGGAGTTTCTTACCACACCTTATTCCTAAACAGTGATTAGTTAGATGAGTCTTCGAATTCGTATTTTGAACCAGGTTTCGTGGTCTAAGTGTTGTGGATAACCATTTTCACAAATTTTAATCAAGAAAGGATGTTTATTTATGAAATTAGTTGGTATCGATGTTGGAAAGAACAGTCACCATTTTTGTATTATGGACAAAGAAACCGGTGAATTCAATTTTGCACCTTCTTCTTCTTTTTCTAACAACAAAGAAGGATTTGACTTTCTGATCAACTCTCTTAAACCGTATTCTAAAAAATCAATTCTATTAGGTATGGAAGATACCGGGCATTACCATGTCGCGCTTCTAAAATTTCTTCTTAGCAACGGATATACTGTTGCCTTGATCAACCCTAAAACCACTGATCTCACACGCAAGATGGAAGGTGGCATTACTAAGAATGACAAACTGGATACAATCACCATTTGTGATGTCCTCGATACTCCTGAGCGCAAGAAACAGTATCGTATTACTAAAGTTGACCGTTTTGATTTATATGAACAAAGACAATTGACTCGTCATCACCATAATCTAAAGGAAGAACTCAATATATACTGTAATCGACTACAGAAATCGATTGATCTTGTTTTTCCTGAATTCAATACCTTATTCGGTTCTAAATATGGTGTTGTTTACATGAATCTTCTTAAAACGTTTGGCAGTGCTTTGAAGCTATCGCTTCTACAGATATTCGTACAATTCGTAAATGTTTTGAAATCAAAGGTAGAGGCGGCCGCATTTCATTGACTGCTGAAAAGTTAAAAAGAATGTGCTAAGAATTCTATTGGAATCTCTTCTGAAGTTGAAACTATACAGATCAAACACTTGGTAAGCCAAATCATGCTTATTAAAGAGCAAATCGCTGAAATAGATAAAAAATAGAAGATTTCTCGATCAAAAACAACTCTCCTATCCTAAGCATTCCAGGGATTTCTCATTTCTCTGGTACTTCTATTTTAGCCGAATTAGAGATATTGGCAATTATTCCAAGCCTTCTCGGATCATTAAATTTGCAGGAGTAGCCCCCTATCACTATGAATCGAGTCAATACAACGCCCAAAGACACTGCCATAACTAAGAAAGGATCTAAATATCTTAGAAAGACTTTGTATCAAGTCATACTGCCTGTAATTAACAATAATCCTGTATTTAAGAAATACTATCGATTGAAGATATCTCAAGGTAAAGGACACCGTTGTGCTCAAGGTCACTGCATTAGAAAAGCTGCTTAGAGTCATTTATCATTTACTAGAAACAGGACAATCATTTGATCCTGCATTATTAAGATAAGACATATGCATCTAAAGCATCTGAACTTTTAAAAAATCATATTTTAAAAGTTCTTTTCGTCATGCCTAAATTTAATCCAATATTCACATTTTCAAAGATCAATTTAAAACTAACTAAAAAATCTAGTTATTTTGTATTTTCAAACTTTTTCATAAAAAATACTTGAATTTTATATAGTTAGCTCCTTATACAAAAGTAAAAAAAGGCACTTTACTCATGTATTTCATGAACTATAAGCACCTTTGTTTTATGTATGAACGTATTTTATTCCGCATGAAACAGTTTGTCAATGTTTTTCTGAAACTTTTTGAAAATTTCTTTCCATGTGATAATAACTAGGAACCAAGATTATAACGGCACCAATCCATGCCAACACTTCTACAGGATATAGGCCAGCTTTACCAAAATAGATAGGTAGAATCAAAGCTCCAGAGATTCGCATCAATAACTCAAATAAGCCAGATACCATAGGAATAAAGGCATTGGATAAGCCCTGTATAGTAGAACGATAGGCGTGTAACATATATAAAATTGGAAGCCAAACGGTTAAACATCGTAAGAAATTCAATCCATATGTCATTGCTTCATTAGCACCTTCACTTGTTTTTGATATAAAACAAGATAAGAAGAATGGTCCAAAATCCAAAGTATGATAGAAATCAAGATGGAAGTTGCCAAAGATAATAAAACAACTTTTTTCACACCACTCTTGATACGATCATAACGATGTGCTCCATAATTTTGTCCCTGTATATGTAACCATGGCATAGCCATAAGAAACAGCTGAAATTTCAAGCACTCCATATAGCTTGTTCATAGTCTGTAAATCCAAAGAAGGAAATAAGTTCCATATCGATTTACGGCACTTGTTAATACCATACCACCAATTGAAATCAAGACATTTTGTAGTGCCATAGGAATTCCTAATCTAAATTGATTTTTTATAGTATGTTACGTCCTTACAAATTGATGTAGGCATATATTCTTTTAATTTTAATACATGATATAAACAGAAGCATCCAGCTAGAATTTGTGCAATAACTGTCGCAACACCAAAGCACCAATGATTCCCCACTCAAATCCCATCACGAATAGTATATCTAAGCCTACGTTAAAAATACTGGCAATAATCATGGCTTGTAGTGGTGTTTTAGAATTGCCAAAAGCACGTAAAATGCTAGCAAGTGCATTATAAAACATAGTTGCAAACAAACCGATATAAATAACGTGTGTATACGCTAGAGCTCGATCCATAATATCGCTGGTGTTTTTAATAAAATCAAAATATTTGGCAGAAGCGGATAAATCACGGCTAATAAAACCACTGTTGATATAATCGCATTCACAACTAAAGTAGAAATACATTTTTGTACATTACTCTTATCATGAGTACCAAACGCATGAGCTATCGGAATTGAAAAACCTTGGGCAAGACCAGTCACGACTGCAATTCCCATCCATGTTAGCCAATCCGAACATCCTATGGCTGCTAACGCCTTCACACCAAGGTGTCTAGAAACAATGATAGTATCACAAACTGTATATAGTCCGAAATATATTTCCAAGCATTAAAGGTAGAAACAAAAAATCAACTTTAATTCATTTCCTTCGTCATATCTTTCACTTGCATAAAACCTCTCCTATTAAACAAAAATAGTATATCATATACAATTAATTTCTTAAAATGTTATTTACAACTAACTGCCTTAGAGTTATACTAATAACAGTTAGTTACACCTAACTTTTTAAGGAGGTAAAATCATGAAATATGCATTCGCAAGTCGTACTGGTAATGTGGAAGAAATTATCAGTTCATTAGGTATTGATGCATTACGCATCAATGATGGATCTGAGAGCATTGATGAACCATACATCTTATTTACTTATACAGATGGCTATGGGGATGTACCAGCTGAAGTCGAAAACTTCTTGATGGCCAATGGCACATTGATTCAAGGTGTTGTCTGCTCGGAGATACAAATTATGGTGACGCATATTGCCAGGCGGTGATAAAAATCAGTGAAGATTATGGTTGTGAAATTCTATATAAAGTAGAAAATTCCGGTACACCTGAAGATATCGAAAACATCAAAAAAGCGATTGGAGCTTAATTATGCCGAAACAGCGTTTTGAATCATTATTGGGGCCAATTATTGTGCACCTGCACTGAAGCAATATAAATATGCCAATATGTTCCACCTTCCAAAAGACGATGATAGTATTCGATCATTTATCAAACAATACAATCAACAATTCAATTCAAAAAGGGATCTTCTTTATCCTCATAGAACAAGAAACTCAATACACCATTTATGTATACAATTCCAAACTTAAAGACTATATTTCCTCAAATGCAGTTCAAAATTTTCTAAAAATCCTATCAATACCCAAATACTTTTGAACTGTGTATACAAGAACTCAAAAAAAAGACTTAACACAAAAAACTTTCCTCATGAAATAGGTGTATTTCTTGGTTATCCCTTAGATGATGTAATTGGATTTATTGAACACAAGCCCTATTACTTAGTCGGAGATTGGAAGGTCTATCAAAACGTGAATGAGGCTAAAAAAGCAATTTGATTTATTTAAACAAACAAAAGAAAAAATGTTGAATCAAATCCATAATGGATATGAATTATGTGAAATTCTTTAACAAATATTTTTTTTTCTTCTTTCATCGACCATTTATCGTTTTTTTGGTCTATGAATACGTTTGAAAATCATTTAGAATGTATATGGTTGAACAAATCCATTTCACATTTTAGTTCAACCAAAAAGAGGTATCGCAAAGATATCTCTTTTTTCTATTCACTTAATACATAAGCCAATGTTAGACGTGCACAATCCTCAATAGCTTGAACACTCGTTCTTTCATAGCCATGCGAATTCATACAACCAACCCCAAATACAAAGAGGCATAATATTGTTTCCAGCGCGAATCGCCGCGTGTAGCATCTGAGCCAAAACGATAATATGTATCTACGCAATAGTTAATATTGTTCGCTTTTGCCAAATTGATGATTTTAGTTGTTAATCCCCAATCATAAGGAGAATAGTTGTCGCTAGCCCCAATAGAAACTTTCTTTTCAGATCCATGATTATCTGGCCCAATCAAGCCGATATCCAAAGCTACATATTCACTCACTTCACTAGGAACATATGCTCCTCCATGGCCAATTTCTTCATAAATAGGAAACGCAAACAAAGTATCATAAGCCGGTGTTAGATTCTCTTCTTTCAATTGACGCAACACATCAATCACGGCTGCAACCATAGCCTTATCATCAATATGACGTGATTTAATAAAACCAAATTCTGTACGTCTAAAACGTGGTTCTACACTAATCAAATCCCCATGTTCAATCCCTAAATCATATACATCTTTAGCACAACTAACATCTTCATCCAATAAAATAGCTTCATTAAATTTATCACGCTCACGACTTCTCGCATCATCAAATACATGTGTAGAGTGCGACTTACAAATTACCATACCCTCATATGTTTTTTCCACTACGAGTGTGAATATAGACATTCTCCCCTTCCACATTATGGAAATTGACTCCACCCAAGTTTTTTTACTTCGATCCATCCATTGTCCATCACATGACGAACCTGCATACCAATCGTATCTAAGTGAGCTCCTACACATACAATCTTACTAGAATCTTTTACCTGGTACACGAACATAGGCAGTACGTTTATTATCAAACTCAAGTTCATATCCAAACTTTCCTACCATCTCCGCTAATTTTTTATGAATTTCAGGATAAAAACCAACCACACTCGGTGTATTGATCAATTCCTCTAAATTTTTAACATTTCTTCAGTTTTCACCATAATCTTCACTTCCTTTTCTTGACACCTATTATACAATATTATTATGAAAATAATTATCTCACCCGCTAAGAAAATGAAAATGATCGATGATATCAACATAGAGTGTACAACACCCATGTTCTTATCCAAGACAACTGAACTTTTAAATCATATTAAAAGTTTAGACTATTCAGAATTAAAATCTTATTTAAAATGTTCAGACACAATTGCCCAAACTACATATGATCAATTCCAAAATATGAGTCTAGAAGAAAATACAACACCAAGCCATACTGAGCTATTCTGGCATACAATATCAATATATGGCACCCCATGTATTTACAGATGATCAAATCAAATATATTCAAGGGCATCTGTACATTCTTTCTGGATTTTATGGTCTTTAAAGCCACTGGATGCGATCACACCCTATCGTTTAGAAATGCAGACAAAATGCCCATTCTCTTTGTATGACTTTTGGAAAGACGATCTTGCCAAACAAATCGATGAACCGATTTTAAATCTGGCGAGTGAAGAATATGCCAAAATCATACGAAAATATAAGCCATTGATTGATGTTCGTTTTGTCGAAGAAAATGGTAAAGAAAAAGGTGTTTATGCCAAGATGGCAAGAGGTGCTATGGTTCGCTATCTTGCCGAAAACAAGATTGAAAACATCAAAGATATTACTCAATTTTCAGATTTAGGATACACTTTTGATGCGAGTCAAAGCACTGAAAAATTATATATATTCAAAAAAGCTATCATCATGATAGCTTTTCTAATAGTTCGACAACCATTTGGGTTTGTTCCTTATACATTGTATAAGCTTCTTCATCCTTATTTAGGATGATATCCATAAAGTCCTGACACTCATACAACATGTGATTTGGTTGTTCAATACTGATTTTTTTCTTTAGTGTCTGTAGCTTTTTTTCCAATTTGATCCTTTTTAGGCGCATCAAAATACACATCTTTACATACACCACTGCTCGCACCAGAGACAATAATCGTTCCTTGATCCCCTTGTACATATACTGCATAAGGACTTGAACAATCTTTAGCACCCGTACAAGTTGCGATAAAATCGGGATACTGCATAATAATAATTCCGCTTGTATCGATGCCGTTGTATCCAACATTTTTAAAATAATGAACCTCATTCGGCTTACCAAACATTCCCGTCACAAAATGTAAATTATATACATTGATATCCATTAATGCTCCACCATTGAAAGCTGTATCAAAGGCATTTGTTTGAACATGATCTTTATACTTTTTTTGATACTTCGATGAATATTGTGAGAAATTACACTGAACCATCTTGATATTTCCGCAATTCGACATATTTTCTTTAATAATTTTATAATTTGGTAAATGCACATTTGTGATGGCTTCAAAAAATATAGACACCCTTTTTTTTCTGCTATTTCAAATAGTTCATTACACTCTTTTAAAGTTGGCGTAAATGGTTTTCATTAATAACATGCTTCTTATGTTCCAACGCCATTTTTGATTGTGAATAATGTAAAGAGTTTGGACTTGCCACATAAACAATATCCACATTTTCATCATTCAACATTTCTTCCATGTCCGTGTAATACTTTTGAATCCCATGTTTTTCGGCAAATTCTTTAGCACGCTTCTCCGTTCTAGAATATACACAATATAAATTGTATCGACCATCTAAACGCATAGCTTCAATCATGCGCTCTACTATAACACCAGAGCCAATCGTTGCGACATTCATCATGCTTTTTCTCCTTTATTTTTTACCCAGTTATTTTCTTTTTTCTTCTTTTGTTTTTTGTTTTACGATAAATGATAAAGCGAACTCCATCCTCGCTGTTTTTCACCTTTCACAATATAGTGGTTGGCCTTACAAACCTTAGAAACAATGGATAATCCTAGTCCGAAACGTCCTCCTTCGCCTTTTTCATAAGGTCTAAATAAAGATTGAATGCGATCTTCAGGCATCTTTGGACCATCATTACTAATACACAACCAGTCTTCTCTTACTTCAATCTTAATGTAAGATTTCGCATAACGGAATGCATTTTCCATAATGTTTTCAATGGCTACACGCCACGCTTCAATCAAACCATCAAAGAAGACTTCTTCTACATCTGTAATCACTTGAATTTCAGGGCGAATCACGGCTGCATTTAATACAACCTGTTCCACAACATCCTTCATATTTGTGACTACACCCTCAAAGCATCACTTGCCACCAAGTATTCAACACGATTCATATACAATAAAAGAATGTACTTTATTTTCTAATCTCTGTGCATTATCTAAGATGACATCAACACTGCTTTCCAAAGTTCCATAAGGATAGATACCATCTTTAATAGATTCAGCGTACGATTTAATTGTCGCAATCGGCGTTTTTAAATCATGCGAAATATTATGAATCATATCTTCTTTGGCTTTTATCCTGCTTTTTTCAATTCTTCGTTCATCTTCACAATCGCAGTCGCCATTTCACCAACTTCATCATCACGATTTAAATGAAGTTCTACTTCTTTTCCATCTTTAATTTGTTCAATATAATTTCGAATTAAATTCAAAGGATGAATAATTGAGAATACCCACATTAAAATAATCAGGAATACAATCATAAACGCAATCACAATAACGTATACCGTAGAATCAATCAATGAATCTCTAAATTGTGTCGCGTACGTATCATCCATAAAACTTGCCAAAATTATACCGTCATGACAATAGATCAAACGATAATAATACTTCGAATTTGCGACTATAATCGTTCCCTGTAGTGCTTCTTCATTTTCGGAATTCATTTGTTTAGATTGATCTAATAAATATTCATATACTTTATGATTCACTGGTTTTCTTTTGGAACTCTGATTTGAGATCACATTCATTTTACCATCTTGAATAATACAGTTTGTTTGAACACTGTCACTCGCTAAGAAAGCATAAATGTCATCTATACTATCGGTTTGTTTCGAATCCACTAATCCAACGATCGATGTTTGTCGATTTAAGATCAGTTCATACATTTGTTTAGTAATGGTTCGATCAATATTATCGCCGACAAACACAAAGAAAAAACATGATAAAAAACATCAAAACCGTCAAAATAATTGTTAAAATTTGTCGTGTTAATGACATTTTTTGAAAATAAAAGGAAGGTCCTTTCATAAAATATCACCTCATCATAAACATTTTACCATAAGAAAAAGAAAAGGGGATACATTTGTATCACCCTAAACGATATCCATATCCATAGATTGTATGAATGTTTAAATTTGGAAGTTTTTACGCAAACGACGCAAAGTATCATCTACGACACGATCACTACCAAAGTAGTTTTCATCCCAAACATTTTCAAGAATTTTATCACGTGAGAAGGCAATTCCTTTGTTTTTGATAAACATCATCAACAAGTCAAATTCCTTTGTCGTTAATTCAATTTCTACATTGTCCGCATAGATTTTTCGTTGTTCTTCATCCAATTCATATCCATCAATGCTAATGCGATTATTATCATCACGATAAGCACGCTTAATAATATTGTTGACTCTTAATACTAATTCTTTAGGTGAAAATGGTTTTGTGATATAGTCATCGGCCTTTCTCTAATCCAATAATACGGTCAAATTCTTTATCACGCGCAGACATAAAGATAACTGGCGTTTCTGGTCCTTGAAGACGAATTTCTTCAATCAAGTCAAAACCAGATTTGTCATCCAACATAATATCTAAGATCCACAAATGCACATCATCATCCGCAACATGTGCACTTGCCTCTTCGTATGTATAGTAAGAATGAACCTCATATCCTTCTTTTCGTAAGTATTGGGCAACTAGATTATTGATATCCTTCTCGTCTTCAACAATACTAATGACTCTTTTCATTGGGCCACCCTCTTTCTAAAAATTATTTTCTTCTAAGAAATCTGTAACACGCTTAACATATTGAGCACATAACTCATCTGTCTTCGCTTCCACCATGACACGAATCAATGGTTCTGTCCCACTTGGACGAACTAAGATACGTCCTTCATTTCCTAAATCATTCGCAACTGCATCTACAACTTCTTGTAGTTCTTTACTTTCTAGACATGCATTCTTATCTTTAACAGTCACATTCTTTAATAACTGTGGATAAATAAACAATCCTTCACTTAATTCCTTTAATGATTTTCCTGTAGCTTTCATGATTTCTAGAATCTTTAAAGCCGTCATTAAACCATCACCCGTTACTTCATGTTCTAAAAAAAAATGATGTGTCACTTTGTTCTCCACCAACCCAGTAGTCATTCTTCTGCATTTCTTCAAATACATACTTATCTCCTACTGCCGTTTGAATATAATCAATCTTATTGGCATCTAAAGCCTTATATAAACCTAGGTTTGCCATAACCGTTGTGACAACCATATTCTTGTTTAAATGATTGATTGATTTCATGTAGCGAGAACAAATATATAAGATGTAGTCTCCATCGCAAAGCTTTCCATCTGAATCCACCATGATCAAACGATCGGCATCGCCATCAAATGCCAAACCAATATCATAGTCCCCTTCACGCATCATTCTTTGTAGTCCTTCAGGATGTGTAGATCCACACTTATTGTTGATATTGATTCCATTTGGCGAATTGCTCGATGGCATCTACTGTAGCACCTAAAGAATCCAATGTTTCTACCGCTGTACTTGTCGCAGACCCATTTGCCAAGTCACAAAGAATCTTCATACCAGATAAATCTACAGGAACACATTCTTTTAACCAGCTCATATAGATTTCTAGTCCATCTTCCCATTCGAAATATTCTCCAATGTGATCTCCAGTCACTAGATCTAAATCGGTTAATCCATCCATAAATTTTTCAACTTCAAGAAGAAGTTCTTCTTCCATCTTCTCTCCATTGTGGTTAAAACACTTGATTCCATTATCATAATACGGATTGTGACTTGCACTTACCATGATTCCACAATCAAAGCGTTCTTTACGAACCAAATAAGATATAGCCGGAGTTGGACATACACCTAATAAATAGACTTGAGCCCCCATGCTTGTAGCACCCGCCGCAAGACCTAATTCAAACATGTCTCCACTAAGTCTTGTATCTTTACCAATCAAGATTTTCGCATGTTTTTCTTTTCCATAATACCGGCCCTAAATATTGTCCAATTTTAATGGACATATCTAAAGTTAAACCTTCATTCGCTCTTCCACGAACTCCATCTGTTCCAAAATACTTACCCATTACTCTGAATCCTCCTTATCTGATGATGTATTTTTAGCTAATTTCACACTTGCATGTACTGTCTCTGGTGATAGTGTAACATTTACTCGATTACCCTTCGCATCATAAGCCGCCAACGCGCGTTAGCCTCAAAATCTTGAATTTGACCTGTACAGTCAATCAACGCCTTCACAATTCGAATTGAATTCAATTGATTCTGGCTTGCCGTAATCTTAACTGTCATCACATCTAATGTAGGTGTTTCAAAATCAGTTAACTTTTGATTTGATCCCACCAACAATTCTGGTTGGATTGTGAATGATTTTGTAACTTTTTTTAGAAAGTGTAACATCAATTGTAGCAGGATCTACAACACTTCAATTTTTTCTGGCAAATTCTTTACCTTTAAATTGATGATATTTTCACCTTCCGAATATTTTTGCAAGTCAGCTACGACTTGCACACTACCCTTTGAACGGAATACCTGAATACTTGTCGCATCTCCAGTTAATGAAACATCTACTGTACTTGGCACACCAGCCACATCATATTTATCTGTATCTGCTAGTACTTCAACAGCTACATTTCTTAGATCCACAGTTGTTCTGGTATCGTTAAACAATTTTAAACTAATATCTTCATAGTTGATCACAACACAAATCATGATGGATAAAACCAAAGAAATAATTACAGATCCTTTTTTATCAAATAATACACGGTCTACGAGTTTACTAACTTTTTGAAATATCAAAGTCAGTAAACCACGCAACTCATTAAACCATACAGAAGGGCTCTTCTTATTTGGAGATTCCATGTTGACTGCCCTCCTTTTTCTGTTCATATAAATTCACAATTTCAATTGCCTTCACACGCTCATCCTTATTTGCGTCCTCAGTCTGCTTTTTAGCACGTTTGCCCATGGACTTGGCCTGAGACAACATAGGAACAAGAATTGAAGACGGATTTTTGACTTGATTCTGTCACTAACATATTTGTTAGATAACGTCTGTAAACCTTCTGGTGGATATTGCCTTAACTGGCCGTTGACCGCAACTGAAATATTTCCTGTTTCTTCACTCACAATAATTGTGATTGAGTCTGTAATTTCACTAATGCCGACTTGACCGCTCTATGTCTTGCTCCATACTTACTAGGAAGATCCTTTGTGGTTGGAGGAAAATAAGCTGCTTTGCACACGCTATTTTATTCCCCTGAATAATAACGGCACCATCATGCATTGGTGTTCCATACTGAAATATTGTTCCTAATAATTCAGTTGAAACTTCCGAATCCATCACAATTCCTGTACGAATAAAATCGGACAAGCTCTGTGTTCTTTCAATAGAAATCAAGGCTCCTGTCTTTGATTTTGACATTTCTGCGCATGCCTCTACCAATTCATTGATCATTTGTTGAATTTGTGAAACGGAGACATCCGTTGTTAAGATGGCTGTTGTTTTACCAACTTTCTCCAACATACCACGAATTTCAGGTTGGAAAACAACCAAAATAACGACAACTCCCCAATTCAAGAACATTTCAATCAAATAATTTAAAGCATTTAAGCCTAGCCATACGGCTAAAGCCTTGATTAAAACGATAATCAATACACCCTTCACAAGTTGGATCGTACGTGAATTATTACGCACAATTCTTAGTCCAGAATATATCAATCCCCATACTACTAAAATATCCAATAATAATCGAATTAGGAATGTAATATCAGATAAGTCTGAAACTCATCTAAAATACCCCCTTATTTTATTTATAAATTTTTTTGAAATTAAATCACTTACTGAATCATACTCAACTTGAGCATGTGCTTTTACATCTTCATCTGCACACGACATAACTGAACCATGCACACCAAATTCAATCAACGGAATATCATTATGTCCATCACCAATTGTATATACATCTTCTTCTTTGATATTCGCATATTCAATCAAGAAATCTATACCTGTCGCTTTAGAAACCCCCTTTGGAACAATATCAACAACGAAATTATTTGGATAAGCAACAACTTGATCATAATACAAATCATTGATTTTACTTGCAACTTCTAAAGTCTGAATCTGTATCTTCCATTGATAATACGATCTGCGCAAAATGTGTCATATCCAACAACTCGGCTTCCGTAACATCTGGTTTTAAATTTGGATAACGATGATCCACTGCATCTGGCTGCAATACAATACGATGACGGTGAATTCCATCATTTACAACATAACTAATCACAGTGTCTAATTTTTTAACATTATGTAAAATGTCTACGCAAACATCAAAATTCAAATAATTCGACAACAAGACATCTCCATTTTCGCCAAAAAAACCATACCACCATTATTTGTGATCAAATAATCACATGGTAAATTAAATAATTTGATTTGCGCATCAATCGATTCTTTAGAACGACCCGTCACAATCACGAATTGGTTCCCCTTATTTTTCCATTCTTCAATCGATTTTAAATCTTCTGGCATTACATCCTGTGCATAACGTAATGTACCATCATAATCTGTAGCTAAAAGCTTCATGTATAATTCCTCAACTTTTCTATTTACCCTAATTTTATCACATACATTTAATAACAGGCAATATTACTATCCGTCCTTGATTCACATCCTGCAACATAGACACCATTTTCTAATCGAATAATGACTTGTCCACGTCCAAACATTGCTAATTCGGACTCTATTTCAATTTCATGACCACGTTTCTTTAATTCAGTAATTATATTCTCATCAAAGCCTGGCTCAACAATAAATTTCATATTCTCTATCCACTGAAATCGTTTGGCATCTAAAGCCATCTGTGGATTTAAATGAAAATCAATCATGTTTGTGACAACTTGCATATGTCCCTGTGGGTGCATATAACCGCCCATTACACCAAAAGGCCCAACAGGTTTATCATCTTTTGTCAAAAAACCAGGAATAATTGTATGATACGTCTTTTTATGAGGCATCAAGTAATTTACATGAGATGGATCTAAACTAAAATCATATCCACGATTTTGTAAGGAAACTCCATCTACGACAATGCCACTACCAAATCCCATATAGTTTGATTGAATATATGAAACCATATTGCCATCTTTATCTCTTTGTGCACAAATAGACTGTACCGGAGCCATGCGGCTTATCTACCCTTGGTGGCAAAGCCAAATGACCAATTTGACTTGCTCTTTGTTTACCATAATCAACACTTATCAAATCATCCACTGGCATATTCATACATTTAGGATCTGTAACATATTCTTTGGCATCCGCAAAAGCCATTTTTAAAGCTTCCATCTGCGTATGAATACAATCCGCATCTCTTTCTTTAAATTGAAAATCATTTAAAACATTCAAAGCCATTAAAGCCACAATGCCCTGTCCATTGGGAGGTAATTCCCACACTTGATAGCCATGATAAGCTACATGAATTGGATTGACCCATTCAACCTTGTGATCTTCTAAATCTTGTTTTCGTAAGAATCCACCAAATCTTTTAGATTCTTCATCAATTCGATCTGCCAATTCTCCATAATACAAAGAATTGTATTTGTATCAAAGCAATCTTTTCTAGTGCATCCGCAAGTTTTGGCATGCAAATCATCTGTCCTGGTTCAGGTGTTTTTCCATCAAAAGTAAAAGTATCATACCAGCTCTTAAACTCCTCACTATTTGGAATCGCATTTAATGCTTTTTTCCACATACGAGCAATCTCTGCACTGACTGGATATCCATTTCTTGCATAATCAATGGCAGGTTCTAATAACTTTTTAAACGGCAAAGAACCAAATCTTTCACTTAAAGCTTTCCAACCCTTTACTGCACCAGGCACCGTAACTGTAATCCATCCTCGTTTTGGAATTTCATCCACTTTATCTGCCGAAATCGCATATGGAGAATGACCTGAACTGTTCATGCCATACATCTTATTTTTCATCCACACAATCGCAAATCCATCGGATCCAAGTCCATTTGAACATGGTTCTACAACCGTCAAACAAGCTGCCGTCGCAATGGCCGCATCTACGGCATTTCCACCCTGCATAAGCATTCTTAAACCAGCTTTTGTGTAGCTAAATTATTTCCTGTGCAGACAACTCCGTTTCGTGCAATCACATTCGTTCTTTTGGATGCGAATGGATTATCATAATAGTTAATTTCCATATCTTCATCACCGAGACAATTATACAAAAATTAGAGCAGACATTCCATCTGCTCTGATTTATTTATTCACTTTTTAAACCGGATAACTTTTCTACCTTATCCAATTTTTTATCATCCGCATTATGATTTTATTCTATTCATTTTCCTTAAGCATTTTCTCAAGTATGACCATATATGAGTATCTTTAAGTTCCATGATCTAGATTGGATGATATCCTTAACATTCCAAGTACTCTATCCTTTTTGTGATTATTCACTCAATAAAACCCTTTATCTAAATCCTATTTCCTTTTCTTGTTAAGTTCCACTGAATGTTTTTTCTAGAATTCCTCTAGCTTAACCTTTGGAGCCTTCTCTCCATAGCTTCAACTTTTATAGTTAAAACTTTCCGTTTCAACCCTATGTTATTGTCATCTTCTCACCGCTCTCTTTTTGTCTCAAGAGAAGTTTTCTCTGCTCTTACTTCTCTTTTGCACTTTCATTATAACCAACAAAATCAAAAAAGAAAAGACAAGTGGTAAAACTCGCCTTTTTACTGGTAAAATCGGTTATTTCATCGATATCTTTCGTTTTTTTTCCTCTCGAAACAGGAATCAGAACCTTGTTTATAAGCTCAACTTCATCTTTATACCAAGCCACAATATATTTAGAATTCACAATATAGGATACGTGTACTCGTAAAAGCCAAACTCTTTAAACACTTCTTCAAGTGCATTCATACTATCACGCTTATGGAAAACGCCTTTTTTTTGTATAGAAATACACCATCTTTTCATTCTTTTCCAAATAGTAGATATCTTCATACGAAAGATTCATACGAACTCCATCATAATTAAATTCATATACATGACTTTGAATACATTGCGAACGAATCATTTGATCATAAGCTGAAATGTCATCTGCGATATTTTCTTTTTTTGAAATATAGAACACACGACTTCTTTCATCATCGCCACGCGTCTTAATTGGATTTTCACACATAAATCACAATCGCATTGGGATTATCATGTACAAATACACTTTCAATACGATTCGTCTTAAACATTTCATCAAACACAAATAATTGATACTCTTCTTCCTTCATCCGTTTTGCCAGATCACTCGCCTTTAAGTAATGACGAAAAACACCAATCCTCATGCATAAACAATTTAGATAATTGAAAAACGATGTCCTTAGTTTCTTTTTCATATTCTAATATGGCTACTTTTATCATACTTATAACTATAAAGAGTGAACGCATTTTTATCAAATGTAAACCGTTTCAAAATATTATTCTTTAAAGTCACGAATTAAAATCAAATCCTTAACAATTTCTTTTGCGCTAATTGATAAAATGATTTCTCCCTTTTCTTTAGTCGCACCCTTTGGATCTCCACCAATCCCAATTGGTTTTTGCTGCTCAGTTACCCAATCCGATGCAAGCCAAGACAAATGTGCTTTCATAGCTGTATTTTTAGGAATACCCTTTTCACTTGTTTCTAACTTAACTAAACTTTCATCAATTGCCATGACCATGGAAGTTTCCATTTCTCCACCATGAAAATCAAAAAGTATTCCCTTTAGAAATTGTTGCCTTTACAAGCTGGATGATCAAAGGCTCCTGAGTTTAATACAAATGGATACACTTTAAAATCGCTTCTTACTTCTCTAGAAATCAAATTTGCGACCGGTGCATTTCCACCATGACATACAAGAAAAGCCAATTTTTAAAGCCATGATGAGCTAGACTTTCACATAAGTCATACAACATATGATAGTAAGTCATAGGTTTAAATGTAATAGAGCCACAAAACTCTTTATGTTCCGTACTCAATCCAACTGGAATGACTGGAAACAACAATAAATGTATGTCCTCATCCTTTAACTCTTTTTCAATATAGTCACACATAGTCTGTGGCAATGAGTGTATCCGTACCAAGTGGTGCTTGATTTCCATGTTGTTCTAATGCACCTAATGGAATCAAAACAATTGTGTTTTCTCGATCGACTTGTTCCATTTCTAAACGTGTTAATTCTTGATACTTACAAATCATACTTATTTGCCTCATAAATAAACTTAAAAGCTTGGACGAATGGCAGACAATCTTTCCATCAAGAAATATCCAATGATATAATTAGCTGAGATTTTGATCAAGTTAAATGGAATTGTCGCAAATGCAATAAATGAAATTAAATCTTTAATACTTGGATTTACAGAACCTACCATTTGCACAACAGAATCTAACGGCATTCCCATAGCTTTGGCATATAGTGGCAAAGTAATACATGCATTACAGAAACATGCGAATACAGTACGAATTAGAATTCCGACAATTAAAGAGACAATAACAGCTTTTCTTGTCTTATTCATCTTCTTGTACACAAACCATGTTGGTAAAATAAATAGAGCAATGCCTAAAAGATTTGCGAGTTCACCCACATAAGTCTGTATTTGTTCCTACAGTCACTACTTTTACAATCAATTTAATAACTTCAACTAAAGTGGCAGATACAGGTCCTAGACTAAATAGGGCAATAATACTTGGTACATCACTAAAATCAATCTTGTAGAATGGTGGCATCATTGGTAAAGAAAATTCCAGTGACATCAGTGCCCCGGCAAGACCTGCAAGCATCGCCGTTAATACAATTGTTTGAACATTCCATTTTTTTCATCTTTTTACCTCCTTTTGATTCGGATAAGCTCTTCCAAAGGAAAACCCCAAGAAAAATCTTCTCGGGGTCTAAAAAATACAAAAAATACTTTTGTGTCTTCTACCATCCAGACTATACTGTCGGTCTTGGAATTACACCAAGTCGACCACTTGCGTGGGTCGCGGACTTTTACCGCCGGTGGGAATTGCACCCTGCCCCGAAGAACTCATTGAATCTATGTTCGCAAATAAAATAACACACTTATTTTCATTATGCAATTAATTTGTTTATTTTTTTCACAATGTGACTATTTTTCACCTTTCATCTCAAATAAGATATCTCTTAACTGCCATTTGCTCTTTCGAAATCTAAAGTACGAGCTGCCTCTTTCATTTCCTGCTCTAATTCTTTGATCATCTTTTTCCTTTTGTTTTGCCGGCAACTTTTTTTCTTCTTCAAATACTTAGCCGCCATTTCCTTAGTTTCCTTAGAACGAACTACATCGTGGATTGGTTTAATGATTGTCTTAGGAACAATACCATGTTTTTCATTGTATTCCATCTGAATCGATCTACGTCTTGCGGTTTCATCTATGGCTTCTTGCATACTTTCCGTAATTTTGTCGGCATACATAATAACTTTACCTTTGGCATTACGTGCCGCACGACCAATAATCTGAATCAATGATCGTCTTGATCTTAAGAAACCTTCTTTATCCGCATCTAATATCGCAATCAAAGGCGACTTCCGGAATATCCAAGCCTTCCCTTAATAAGTTGATACCTACAAGTACATCGTATTTTCCTTGGCGTAAATCATGAATGATCTCCGTACGTTCAATCGTTGTAACTTCATGGTGTAGCCACGCTACTTTTAAATCCATATTCTTTTAAATAGGAAGTTAAATCTTCACCATACGAACCGTTAGCGTTGTAATCAGAGTTCTTTCATGTTTTTCAAGGCGCTCCTTGATTTCATCTACTAAGTCATCAATTTGACCTTCAATAGGACGTACTTCGACTTCCGGGTCTAAAAAGACCTGTTGGACGAATGATTTGTTCAACAATTTCCCCATGCGTTTGATCCAGTTCATAATCTCCAGGTGTTGCAGATACAAAGATGGCATTTTTAATCAACCCCTCAAATTCATTAAAACGCAAAGGTCGATTATCTAAAGCGCTTGGAAGTCTAAAGCCATAATCCACCAATATTTGTTTTCTTGCGCGGTCTCCATTATACATGCCACGAATTTGTGGTAAAGAAACATGACTTTCATCTACCACAAGCAAGAAATCATCTGGAAAATAATCAAATAGTGTATACGGTTTTTCGCCTGGTTTTCTGCCATCAATATGCCTTGAATAGTTTTCAATACCTGGACATACGCCAAATTCCCTTAATGCTTCTATATCATAACGACACCTTTGTTCCAAACGCTCTTTTTCTAATGGTTTATCCTGCTCATCAAAATAAGCCAATCTTTCATCCAATTCTTTTTTGAATTGTGTCTCTTTGCATGATTGATGATATCCATACTTGTCGCATAGCCATTGGCCGGATAAATAATATACAGCTGATAAGATTGATTGACATGTCCTGTTACTGGATCGACTTCACAAATTCTTTCCACTTCATCATCAAACATTTCAATACGAATTAAATAACGATCTGTATGACCTGGTGTGATTTCAATGACATCCCCACGTACTCTAAAAAGTCCCTCTTAATGGATCTGTATCATTACGCTTATATTGTTGATGTACTAACGCTAGCATCAATTCATTTCTTTCAATGATCTGTCCGCTTCTTAAAGTAAAGATCATATGACGATATTGTTCTGGATTACTAGCACCATAAATAGAGGCAACACTAGCTACAATAATCGTATCTCTTCTTTCTAAAAACACTATTTACAAGCTGCCATTCTAAGCATATCCAATTCTTCATTGGTCTTTGTGTTTTTATCAATATATGTATCTGTTTTTGGCAAATAGGCTTCTGGTCTGGTAATAATCAAAATAAGAGACGAAATATTCCACACGATTATGTGGAAAAAATTCTTTAAATTCGGAATACAACTGTCCCGCCAAAGTTTTATTATGTGCAAACACCAAGGTTGGTCGATTCACTTGGGCAATCACATTCGAAATTGTAAATGTTTTTCCAGTTCCTGTAGCTCCCAACAGTACTTGAAATTTTTTATCTTCTTTTAAACCAGAAACCAATTCCCCTAATAGCTTCTGGCGATCTCCACTCGGTTTATATTCAGATATTAATTCAAACTGATTTTTTTCATACGTTCACATCCTTCTTCTCCATTATATACAAAAAGTAGGTTTATACCTACTTTTGTGCCTCTTCTATCGCTTTTTTGTCTTTGCGTATCATCACTTGGTGTTCCATTCATCTTCAACAATACTTTTTCCATCAAAAGATCCCACGTCTTTTTTTATCACAATCTCCCGTTACTTCTAAACGATTGTTCTGTTGAAAACTTGCCAAAGCTTGAGAGCTGGTATTTGAAAAATATGTATCTGTTCGATCCACATCATATCCTAAATACTTCAGATATACTTGTAAAGCTTGGGCATTATCATCCACGCTGTCTTTTTTGATGACATCCTTTTTCTTGACTTTATAATAGGACGTTGTCTTCACTTCTCCAAGTTTTACTTCAATATCTGGTTTAAAACCCTTCTTGTTGATACTTGTACCTTTTGGCGTATACCAACGTGCCACTGTATACTTAAAACTTGTTCCATCTGAGAATGGTACTGTAACTTGTTCGGTACCTTTACCGTAAGATGTTGTTCCTACCGTAATCACTGTATCCCCTAAATTATCTTTTAAAGCACCAATCAGAACTTGCTTCGCACTTGCCGTATTTTCATTTTGTAGAACAATAATTTTACCCATTTTTACTTGATTGAATTCATCTTTTGCCATTTCTTTAGTAAACTTGCCATCTTTATCTTTTTCCTTGAAGACAACTGACTTTTTGGGAATCAAAGAACTTGAAATTTCCAATGCCGCATTTAAATAGCCGCCACCATTATTACGTAAATCTAAGACCAACTTTTTGATCCCCGCTTCTTGTAGGCGAGACATTGCCTTTGAGAAATCTTTGCCACTATTTTCTGAGAAACTCGTTAGAATAATTTCTCCATAACCTTCGTATACGTTACATACGACCGTTGAATCAAAAGTACCTGGAATCAAATTTGTCGTATATTCTTTTCCATCACAGATATTTTGTTTTAACATTCTGCCCTTCATGCGCCTTAATATATTTAATGATTGTGTCTGAATCATTTTCACTACATTTTAAATCATCTAATGAAATGATTTCATCTTGGGGTTTTAAGCCTTTCTTATCCGCTGTTGAATTGATGTATACGTTGGAAACGACGAAGTTTTTACTTTCATTTAAATAAAAAGAGATCCCTAATCCTACATTACTTCCTTCAAGACTGCTTGAAAAGGCTCTGGCTTGTTCTAAGTCAAAATAGTTTGTATGAACATCTTGATCTAGAGTTGTCATTCCATCAATAGCTTGTTCCATAAGTTTGGAATCAAATTTTTGATTTTATTCGAATAATACCAATCTGAATTCAAAATTGAATAAATGGTATCAAATTTTTTTTCTTGTTCTTTACTATTTCCTGTCGTTTTTTTATTTAAAATAGCTGGTACACTTATGCCTGCGCCAAAACATGCAATGCATAGTAGTGTAATCAATATTGTTTGACTTTTTTTTTCTCATAAGCTCATCCTATTCTAAAACAAAATGGGACGAATCATTCGCCCCAATAATTCCATATAGAAAGTATACGAAACAATCCTTTATTCTGCAATGTTTTTATCGTTTCATTTTCAAATATTTTCTTACCGCAAACAAGGATGCGAACCCACCAATCAAGGCTCCAGCAAGAATGATAGAGAGTCCTACTTGAAAGCGATTGTACTTGGTTTAAATAGGGCAAACATAGGTGTGAATAGTTTTCCGTCTAAACTTTCGTACAGACTTTTCATATCCAAAATGCACCAATAAATATGGAATGATAGATCCAATTAGTCCAATAAAAATACCTTCGACAATGAATGGATTACTGATGAAACCATTCGTTGCACCTACTGTACGCATAATAATGATTTCATCACTTCTTGAATCAATTGTCGTTCGAATCGCATTATAAATCAAATATAAAGACAATAGAGTCAATAAAGCAACAATGCCTAAACCAATCTTTTGAATCATATTCAACATGTCTACTAAGCTTGTAACGCTGTCTCCTCCAAAAGCTGTCTTTGGATACGCCATCAATTTTTTTTGAATCTGCACACTTGTTTTACGGATAGAAGAAGCATTCTTTACATAAACAAAGAAAGCATTGGATAAGGGATTTGTTTCTCCTCGATAAGCTTTAAAAGCATCTCCCTTTTCTTTGATCATAAGTTCAAGTTCATCATCTTTAGAGGATACTTCTACCTTTGAAACATTCTTCAATTTAGATATTTCACTCTGAATACTTGATATAGTCTGTTTCATCATCGATATCCTCATTTAAAATAACGTGAATACTCAAATCTTTTTGAACATCATTCGAAAAATAATTAACGTGTAATCCAATAATCAATATCGAACCAATCAAAAGTAGGGTAATGCCAATGGCACTAATGGCAGAAAAGCACAACATAATATGTCTTTTCATTTGGAGAAAGGCATACTTCAATTCGTATAAAAAAGTACGTAAACCTTTCATCATAAACTCTTATACCCACCTTTATTCGAATCGTGAATCACATATCCTTTGTCTAACATAATCGTACGTTTTTTAAAGCGGTCAACCAATACTTTATCATGTGTAACCATCATGATTGTTGTATCTAGTTTTTGGTTGATTTTTTCTAATAATGAAATAATTTCTAAACTCTTTTCGGGATCTAGATTTCCTGTTGGTTCATCTGCAATCAAAACTTTTGGTTTATTCGCAATGGCACGCCAATCGTTACACGCTGTTGTTGTCCTCCAGATAATTCGTCTGGATAACTTCTAGCCTTTTCTTTCAAATCAACAAGCTCTAATACTTCCATTACACGTTTACGAATTTGTTTGCGTGGCATACCCACAACTTCTAGGGCAAAGGCAATATTTTCAAAGACAGTTAATTTTGGAAGTAAACGATAATCTTGAAATACGCAGCCAACATTACGTCTATAGTATGGAACTTTTCTATGTTTTAAGGCCCCTACATTAATACCATCTACAATAACTGCACCTTCATCTGGAACTTCTTCTCCATTTAGCACTTTGATCAATGTAGATTTACCAGAACCTGTGGCTCCAATCACATAAACAAATTCACCTTTATCAATATGTAAATTTACATGATTTAAAGCATGTACTCCATTGGGATATGCTTTTGAAACATCTTTTAAATCAATCATAATGTTCCTCTAACTAAAGAACTTTTCTGGTCTTTCCCTGCAAATTTACTGCTTTGCCGACTTCACAAAAAGTACCTGTGCCTGACCGGCCTGTTCCCCACGCAAAATCGGCACCCGCACTAAAACGAGCTACCGCATCACTTACAGACATTGAACCTAGATTATAGACTTCAATATGTGTATGTGGCCCACTTGAATTTCCTGAATTTCCCGATAACGCGATTGCTTGACCTTGTGAAACACTTTGTCCTGCACTTACGTAGATTGTTTGCGACAAGTGACAGAAACTTACGGCATAAAGTGTATCGTTCACATTACACAACATTTCTATTGTGTTTCCACCACCATAAGGATATCCTGACCAGTTACCCAAATAGCCTGAGTTGCTTCCTACAGGGGCTGCGGCATATAAAATCACACCACTTGCTGGAGCTACTACAGTTGTACCAATTGGAGCTGCCCAATCTAGTCCTAAGTGCATACCTCCACCAGGATATGCCCAGGTACCCAAGCACTTTTTGCTTCCACCTTGTACAGGATGTATAAATCCAGATACGGATTCAATCGATCCTGAGAAGTTTGTTGAAATCACAAAGTCTCGAATGCTATTCATGTCCACTTGTGCGGAACGTTTCTGTGCTTCTAATTCTGTAATTTTTTCTGATATTCTTCAACCAGTTTATTATAAGATTCCTCTAATTTACTGGCCTCTTTGTTTTTGCGATTCTAATTCTGCCTTTTGACTTTTTGCGTCTTCATCTAAACGTTTTTGTTCATCTTCTTTGCCAAAACAAGTTCTTTCTTTAATTTATTTAACTTTTTAATTTGCGACTGATCATCTTCTGTGATTCTTTCAACTCCAGAAATACGACGAAGCATATCACTTAAACTATCCGATCCCATGATCAAGTCTATAATCATATTGGTTCCAATCGTTGTTTGTTCATTTTTCATACGATTTTCGATTTGTGCGTTCCAAGCATCAATTTCAGCTTGTTTTGCCTGAATCTTCTCTTCCAATTCTTTAATGTTGTTTTCAATCAACTCAATCGATTTTTCTTTTTCACTTATCTGCGTTTGTAAATTGGAAACCAATTCTTTTTGTTCCTTGGCAAGCTGCTCCATTTTTGTCGTATCACTCTGCAAAGAAGCTATGCTCGAAGTATAAGCTTCAATACTGTTTTGCAGACTTTGTTTACGATTCTTCTGATATTCCTGAAATCCCTGACAAGCTTTTACGCCAGCTTGTGAAGTTTGTGCCTGACTACACTTGGCATACCAGGCTTCTGTATCGGAATAGTCTTCTGCTGAAACAGGCATGATTAATGAGCAGGCCATAGCTAAACTTAGAAAACCTGCACAGAATTTATATTTTCTCATCGTGTCCACCTCAAATATTTTCTAACGGCTAAATAACTTCCTAGCATTCCTACAACCATTCCAATCAAAAGAATGCCGCCCGAAGTACAAAGTACGAATGGATATGGTTTCAAAGATACTCATCATGTCACTAAAAACATACCATTCATTACGTGGTAAAGTCCTGTATAGCCAAATATACAAATCAAAACAGGGCCTAATGCACCCCAAAAGCCAATAAAGATTCCTTCTAATACAAACGGTAAAGAAATATACCAGTTATAGGCACCAACTGTTCGCATGATCGCAATCTCATCTTTTCGTACTAAAATTGTCATTTTAATAGTATTTCGAATCAAGAATACGGCAATCAAAACCATCAATCCAACAAAGACACTTCCCCATACACGGATATTTTTTTAAACAGTTGAATCATCGTGTTGATAGCACTACCTCCATATGTAGCTTGAACAACACCATCCATTTTAGAAATTTTCTTTGTCACTTTTGAAATTTTTGTGTTGTCTTTTAATTCCACATTCAAAACGTCATATAAAGGGTTCTTGTCCTCTCCCTTATATTGTTTAAACATCGCCCCATTTTCTTTGATCAACGCATCCAATTCCTCTTCTTTACTTGAATACGTTACTTTTTTACGGAAGCAAGAGATGAAATTGAATCGGATAATTCACTAATTTCTTCATCTTCTAGTGTTGGGTTTAAAGAGACTTGAATCATAAATTCATTTTCAATTTGACTCGTAAATCCTCCGACATTCATATAAATCACAAATATAAACAAAGCCATTAATAAAAGCAATGCCAATCGATACAATGGAAGAAAAGGTCATCAAGAAATGACGGTGCATATCTTTATTGGCACTGTGTACTAGTCTTGGTAAACTCTTAAAAACAGTAACATTTTTATCACCTACATCACTAATTATAACATATCTATCAAATCAACCTACAAATCACAAAATTTCACATACACCTTCATTCTAATCCTTCCATGTGAAAACAATATTAAAACAGAAAAAAAAGATCGATTTCTCGATCTCTTATAAGCTTTGACCTACTGCATCTGCCTTTTTAATAGCGTCAATAAACTCTTCTTTTGTGAATGGGAAAGGTGCATTTTTCCACTCATTTGTTTTTGTAGCCGCTTCAGTCAAAGCTTCCAAATGGCTTTCATCCAAGTCCACATCCGCTAAAGTCACTGGTAAGCCGATTGATTTATTGAATTTTGCCATTTTCATTAAATTTTCTTCATCTTTGGCATATGCATACAATACTAATACACCAAAGGATACAACTTCGCCATGTAGATGGTGTCCATCACGTGTAATTGAGCAACTACCATTATAGAAGGCATGAGCAATGCTTGAATTATAATAATATTCTGGTTGGTTTGTTAAGTTTGAAACATATCCAGTTGATACGACAATATCCAAGGCAATAGCTTCGATTTGCAGCTGAATTTGTATCATTTTTACAATCTTCCATACCTTGTTTACCATATTTCAACAATGGTGCAGTACAAGTTTTCGCCAATGCCAATCCCATTGTAGCCGTGTGATCTAAAATCTTTCCTTGTGTTGCGAATTCAACTTCACATTGTTTAGACAACGCATCCCCAATTCCGGCCCAGAAATATTCACTTGGTGCTTTTGCGATGACATCTGGATTGATAAAGATGTGTCTTTGGACAATGAGGATATGAATAGTGGTCCAATGCTCCATTATCATCATATACTACGGCAATAGGCTGTAGCGGCCGAACAGTTTGAACAGATTCTTGGAAATGAAAAAACCATTTTGTCATTCATCTCAATGGATGCAGTTTTACAAGTATCGATAGCTTTTCCTCCACCAATCGCAAAGATAACATCGGCTTCTTGTACGTTTGAATTTGAAGTCAATTTATGTACGTTCGTCATAGTACATTCAATACCATATACAATTGAATCTGTAATAATAATATCAGTCTCTTTAATGGCTTCACGAATTCTCGGTTCAGTAGCCGCCAAAGCTCTTTACCACCAATCAATACAACTTTTTTTTAACATTGTACTTTTCACATACACCTGGGATTTCGTTGTAACAACTTTCTCCAACTGAATAATTAGACATTTCAATTGTTTTCATAAACTTCTACTCCTTCTTTTACTTCAATACTTTTTGTATGATAATTCTTGTATACACCGACCGTTAAGAATGGAACAATGATGATTGCGATAGCTAAATATCCACAATATCCATATCCATATTTAATAATATTTGTTAATCCGGCTAAAGAAATTGTCATGGATACAATAATAATAAAGGCAGATACAATAATTCTTTTCTTTACTGGATTTTCTACATTCTTTAAAAACACGAATATTTTCAAAGCGAGCCACAAATCCGAATGTTGTTGTTACTGCTGTAGAAATTAAGCAAAGTAATAAACAAACACCATATACAACAACCATCCAATTGGCATTCATCGTATTTAAACTCGTCAATGTAGGAAGAGTTGTTTCTCCATAAACACTCTTCCAAGAAATTAACATCAATACACTTAATACTAATGCGACAAAGATTCATCACAAATGAGATCCACATTGCTTTTGAACAAGATTTTCGATCTGGTAAGATAGCTCCACATGCTACGATCGTTGGTAATGTCACACATTGAAAGCCTGCATATGTAAATGCATTTAAGATGGCTTTAGGCATATCCATAAAACCATTTACAGTAAAGTCATTTGCTAAAAATAGCTCCAATATTTTGACCTTTCATGATTCCCATACCATAAATAACAATAGCTGTTACCAAAATAGCCATACCCATATATGTACTTGCCATACGAACCACGTCGGCTCCAAAAATTGTTAAGCAAAGAACAACAATTCCAACCGCAACGACACAAGCATAATAATTAAATCCAAAGTATTGTTGCAATGCACTTGCAGCTCCACTAATTGTTGTCCGCAGCGACCATCAAAACCATGATATTAAAGAAGATCTCAAATAAGATTTCCAACTTATCGAATGGATGATATAAGTTTTCAAACAATTCCTTTGCACTTGTCAAATTTCTCTGGTTATACATCACCATGGCTTCTCGCATTGTCAATATCAATAGCAACATAGCTATTATGGCACTCACAATACCAGTCCATCCTAAACCTACATAATATGTATTTGCCTGATTTCCTGTGGCAAATCCACCTCCAAAGATGTGCTTTGAGAATAATACACGCCTACCGAAAATATCGCTATTTTTCCAACTTTTGTGCTTTCATAATTTTCCTCCTATAACGTGCACAACAAGCTAACAAAAAGACCAATCGTTTCTTGCTCGCCTGTTTAGACAGAAGAGACGAAAGGTTAGAATTACAATACTTCCGCGGTACCACTCTTCTTCATTCATTTAAGAATGCACTCATTTCAGATGCTATCACATCCTGCTTTATTAACGTTAAGCCTACGTTCAAGTCTTATCAACCTGACCACTCCATGGTAAGTTCAAAGTTCAATCCTTTATGTCTTGCACCAACCGACAACTCTCTAACAAAGACTTTCCTTTTACTACTCCATTTCCTTGTGTTTTGTGCGTTTATAATAACACCACATTTTCATTTAAGCAAGCGTTTTCTTACATTTATTTTCAGTAAATTCGAATCTATGTTTTACATCCATCAAAAAATGGTACATATTACTCATATATACCCTCAATTTCTAATAATTTTTCTTTCTTCTCAATTCCACCTGCATATCCAGTTAAACTACTGTTGGATCCAATTACTCTATGACAAGGAATCAAAATCGAGATCTTATTATGTCCTACAAAGCACTTCCCACTGCTTGTGCTGACATTGATGGAGAAATCATTCTTGCGATGTCTTTATATGTCATAGTTTTACCATAGGGTATTTTAAGAAGTAGTTGCCAAACTTTCTTTTTGAAACTTTGTTCCAATTAGATGCATTTTAGGCAAAACTTTTGGTTCATTACCACTAAAATAAAGATTTAACCATTCTTTTGTTTTTTTTAAAAAACAGCCGTTTCTTTTTCAACAGGGTCTATCAAACCATCCGCATAATATTTTTGATTTTCAAACCAAACACCAATCAATCCGATTTCATCACCGCCAATAACATTTTACCTAATGGTGAATCATAATATTGTATATACATAATCAAACCTCTATATATAGAAAAAAAAGTCATCCGAAGATGACTTACTTTTTTTTTTAATTGGTGGAGCGTATCGGGATCGAACCGATGACCCCCTGCGTGCAAGGCAGGTGCTCTCCCCCAGTGAGCTAACACCCCATATATTCAGCAAATGGTGGGCCTGAATGGACTTGAACCAACGACCTCACCCTTATCAGGGGTGCGCTCTAACCACCTGAGCTACAGGCCCATTCGCTGAATGCCTATTTAATATATCATGCGATTTTATATTATGCAAGTCTTTTTTTGATTTTTTTAAATATTATAATTAATCTAGTTTTAGACATCAGTATTGTCAGTTTAATGATTATAATCTTTTAAAATGGAGGTATCTTATGAGTCAAATAAAATGTCCCAATTGTGGAACTGTATTTCAGGTGGATGAGAGTCACTATCATGAAATCTTACAACAAGTCCGTAATGAAGAATTTGAAAAGGAATTAAAAGAAAGAGAAAAGAATTCAAACCAGGTTCTTCAGTCTAAACTTGAAAAAGAATATGAAGCTAAATTAAGTCAGAAAACTTTAGAAATCAAAGAGCTTCAGGCAAATAAAGAGCAAGAAATCATTTCTTTAAAAGAACAATTAAAGTCTACTGAACAAATTATCAAGAGTGAAACTGAAAAAAGCTTATCAAGACCAATTAAACAAGAAAGAGCTTGAAATCAAACAATGCTGCAATCGGACTTCAATCAGAAACAAAGTGATAAAGAGCAGGAAGTCATTTCATTAAAAGAAAAGCTAGAAGCAAGTACGCAGTTAACGAAAACTGAAACACAAAAAGAATATCAGGAGCAATTAAATCAAAAAGATTTAGAGATTTCTAAACTCAATGCCAAATTAGAACAGATTCTTTCACAGAATAAAATCCATGAATCTAAAAGGCTGAACAAGAATATAGATTGCAGCTACAGGCAAAGGAAAATGAAATTCAAGCCTTAAAGAACAACATTTCAAACAACGAAAAAGTATTAAAGGCAAATCTATTAAATACATACCAATCAAAGCTAAATGAAAAGAACCTTGAAATCCAGTCTTTAAAGCAAGATATGGATAAGGCTAAGGTTGAAAACGAATTGAATGTAAAGAGTATTAAACAAGATCTACAAAATCAAATCGAGCAGGATAAAATGAAATATCAGCTTCAAGAAAAGAGCTTGCAGGAAAAATACGATACTTTACTACAAACCAAAGATGAGCAAATTGCCTACTATAAAGATTTCAAATTAAAACAGTCTACTAAAATGATTGGTGAATCTTTAGAACAACATTGTGAAATTGAATTCAATAAACTTCGTGCTACTGGTTTTCAAAATGCATACTTTGAAAAAGATAATGATGCTCGTACAGGATCAAAAGGGTGACTATATCTATCGTGAGTTAGACGAGAATGGTGTAGAAATCATTTCCATCATGTTTGAAATGAAAAACGAAAATGACAAAACAATGGCTACAAAACATAAGAATGAAGATTTCTTAAAAGAATTAGATAAAGACCGTAATGAAAAGAATTGTGAATATCTTTGTTCTTGTTTCTATGTTAGAGCCAGAAAACGAATTATATAACACGGGTATTATTGATAAATCCCATCGCTATCCAAAGATGTATGTGATTCGTCCTCAATTCTTTATTCCAATGATCACCATTTTAAGAAATGCTTTGCATTCAATTCTATGCAGTATAAAAATGAATTGCAGTTGATGCGTAATCAAAATATTGATATTACACATTTTGAAGAAAGCATGAATGATTTTAAACAAAAGTTCTCAAGAAATTATGAATTAGCTTCCAAAAAAATTCAATACGGCTATCGAAGAGATTGATAAAACAATTTCACATCTTCAAAAGACAAAAGAAGCCTTACTATCAAGTGAAAGACAATTGCAATTGGCTAATAATAAAGCAGAGGATCTTACAATCAAGCGTTTAACTCGTAACAATCCTACAATGAAGCAGAAGTTTGATGAATTAAAGAAAGATAACAAATAAAGGACATTTCCAAATAGGAGATGTCCTCTTTTTTAAAACATATTCATGAATAATGAAATGATAATCCAAAGAATCGTAAATATTAAATATAAAAGGTTAGGAATTTGCTTAAAGAATCTTACATACCAATTCTCATTTGTCTTCTCTTCTTTAATAAATGCATTCACTTCCTTTGATTTTAGTATTATTGTAATGAGGCCATAAATCACAAGGGCAAGTACTAAAACTGTAATCAAAATATGATTTGAATATGCCGACATTAGAGCTAAAAAGTTATTTCCTGCATGTGCCAATATTGTTACTAATATACTATCTGTTTGTACATACATATAACATAGTACCAGTCCCATAAAGAAAGCGGGTATGGCTTGTGTAATATTTAAATGTAAAAGTCCAAATAATAAAGAAGTCACAATAATCGCAAACATTTTATTATATTTCGACAATGTTTGTAGAATCATACCTCTAAATATCAACTCTTCAAATATAGGTGCAAGCACGACAACACTGATAAAAGTAAAAGTGTTATACATTAAACTGCCGTTTAACGAAAAATCTGGACTTGTATTTGGTAATCCAAATTTTGATAATAAAGCACCAATAATACCAATCGCATAATTCAGAAAATACATCATTGAAACAGTATCTATTGTCTCTTTGGGTTTAAATGTAAACTTCAAATCTTTGATATTTTGTTTAAAAGAACTACTCATAAACCATAATATGATGATTCCAGATATAAAAGAAATTAACATTTCAATGCAGGCATTGATTGCAGAATAATCATAATACAAAGAATACATAATTAAAGGCATTGCGACAAAGCTAAACAAAAAAGAGAGTGTCAATTTGCATAATAATATATAGCCATAATGAGCCTCCAACTTTACTTAATTCTTTATCGGGCATAAATTTAGGTGGTTGTTGCATAAAATCCCTACTTTCTTAAATTTATTCTAACACAAAAGAGGCTCTTAGGCCTCTTGTAAAATATGAAGTTTTCTTAATGATTCCTCAATTGAATCTAAATCTTCTTTTTGATTGTGCACTCACCGTATGACAATGATATCCACTCGTTAGATCCGTTAAAGGTTTTGCCTGATTCTGTGAAATAGAATCAATGAATTCCTTGACTTGTTTTCTAGAACTAATGTTCATTTTAGCCTCTAACTTTCCATATACATCATGTTTGACAAATACATTTTCAATGACCACCACAATCTACGATCGCATTCATTTCTTCTTCCATACGATCATTCAAATGAAAACAAGAAAATACTCTTCGAACTCTTTGATGTGAACATACATATCCTTTGTGTGTCGCATAAATATGAACATTTCTTGCCTTTAATAAGGCAATATCCTGCACAATGACTTGTCTTGATACATTAAACTTTTTGGAAAGTTCACTTCCTGAAACTGGCACTTCGCTTTTTTGAAATCGTGTCATAAATGGCTTGAAGTCTAGCTTCTTTTTTCCATTTATTTCACCTGCAAGTTTTTTAAAGACAAATCTAAAATAGGTCTTTGAATGCGTTAGAGCACCACTTGAAATATAGTCCACACCTAAGGCAGTTAATTTTTCAATATTCTCTTTTGTGACATTTCCAGAACATTCAGTTTCGGCTCTTCCATCGATGATTTCAATTGCTTTTTTCATATTTTCAACACTCATGTTATCTAACATGATAATATCCGCACCTGCTTCAACCGCTTCTTTAACCTGTTCTAAATTTTCTACTTCCACTTCAATTTTACGAACAAAAGAAGCATAATCCTTTGCCATCTGAACTGCATTCGTGATTGAACCAATTTCTTTGCGATATGATTATCCTTCAACATAACACCATCTGATAAATTGTATCTATGGTTATTTCCACCACCAACACGAACTGCATATTTTTCAAACACACGCATATTTGGTGTTGTTTTTCTTGTGTCCAACAGACTTTGTCTTTGAACCCTTCAAATAAGATACGACACGATTTGTATAAGTGGCAATTCCACTCATTCTTTGAAGATAATTCAACGCAGTTCTTTCACCTGATAAAAGAACACGAACATCTCCAGACACTTCAGCCAATAATTGTCCGTTTTTAACGGCATCCCCATCTTTTACATAGAATTTCACTTCCATGTTTTCATCTAATAAATAAAAGACTCTTTCAAATACTTCAAGGCCTGCAATGATTCCTTCTTCTTTACAGATCAATTGTACCTGCCCATATTGATAGGAAGGCATGACTGCATTTGTTGAAACATCTTCACTTGTTATATCTTCCTGCAAAGCTTGGATCAATAAGTGATCCACATTTAAACGCATTGTATTCTTATCCACGAGCTTGTCTCTCTCTTTCTATTTCTTCAAGTACCATATCATGATACATTTTTTCTTGATTTGACAACTGATGTGACTTAATCACATTCGTCAAATGATCAAATTCACTAGTTGTTGCCGGTTTATTTTTTCAATAAATCTTCAACAGCTCTTTTACCCCCACACTAAAGATTCAAGTAAAGAGTTGCTAGCCAAGCGGTTTCTTCCGTGAACTCCGTTGCAACTCGTCTCTCCTACCGCATATAAGTGGGACATAGAAGTACGTGAATCTTTATCTACATGAATTCCACCCATAAAATAGTGCTGGGCTGGCGTAACAGGAATCCATTCTTTTGTACAATCATATCCTTCTTCCAAACACTTTTCATAAATGTGAGGAAAATGATTCTTAATGACTTCTTCACCTAAAACAGTCATATCCATCCAAACATAAGGCATATCATCCTTCTTCATTTGTTCGCGAATCTTTTGTGTCATGATATCGCGTGGCAACACTTCATTCGCAAAACGCTTTCCGTCTTTTCCATAAAGCTTAGCCCCTTCTCCACGAACCGATTCACTAATAAGGAAGGCTCTTCCTTTTTTCTTTGTATATAAAGTTGTTGGGTGAATCTGTACATAATCCACATTTTCTAATTTAATACCATTTGGATTGCAATCGCAATGGCATCTCCCGTTAAGTGTGGATAGTTAGTTGAATGATCATATAATCCGCCGATTCCACCACACGCAAAGATTGTATAACCAGCTTCAATGCTCATTTCATTATTGTTGGCATCTTTCGCCAAAACACCATAACATACATTGTCCTTTTCAATAATGTCTGTCATTGTGACATATTCCATGATTGTAACATTCTCTAATTTGCGAACCGCATCTAATAAAGTGGATGTGATTTCTTTTCCCGTAATATCTTCATGGAATAAAATACGTGGCTTAGAATGTGCCCCTTCACGCGTGTAATCTAATTCACCATCTTTTGTCGCAAAATTAACACCATATCCAATCAGTTCATTAATAATGTCACGGCTTGAATTGATCATAATTTCAACAGATTCCTTACGATTTTCGTAATGCCCTGCCTTCATAGTATCTTCCATAAAAGAATCAAAATCATTTTTTGTCTCTCAATACACAAATTCCACCTTGTGCTAAAAATGAATCACTATTTTCCGCATCAGATTTTTGTCAACATTAGGACCTTTTTATCATTTGGAACATGTAAAGCTGCAAACAACCCACTTGCACCTGTTCCAACAATAACTATATCTGCCTCTAACTTTTTTCCATATTATTTTGCCAACTCCAACATTCTATCTAATGACTTTTCGGCCATAGCCTTCACTTCTTCATCTACAAACACTTCATTTGTCTCATTCAACAAACAATCATAAACTTTTTCCAAAGATACTTTTTTCATATTCATACAGATCAATTTATCGGATAATGGATAGAAAGTTTTATCTGGTGATTTCAACTGCATTTCATGAAGTACACCAAGTTCAGTGCCAATCACAAATTCTTTACTTGGATTGTCCACTGTATATTGAATCAATTCTGAAGTGCTTCCCGCAAAATCAGTTGCCTCAACAACTTCATTAACACACTCAGGATGAACAATGATTGGAACATTTGGATGTTCTTCACGTGCTTTTTCAACATCTTTTAATGTCACACGCTTATGTGTAATACAATATCCATCATTTAAGATAATATTCTTTTCAGGTACTTGTTTCTTCACATAAGCACCTAAGTTTCCGTCTGGAATAAAGAAAATATTTTTTATTTGGAAGTGAACGAACAATCTTCACTGCGTTTGAACTTGTTACACAAATATCGACCATTGTTTTTAGTTCATTTGTTGAGTTGATATAACATACAATCGCTAAATCTTCATATTCTTCTTTAATCTTCTTAATAACTTGACCTTACTTGCCATGTGTGCCATTGGACAATCTGCATTTAAATCTGGCATCAATACTTTCTTGTCTGGATTTAACATTTTGGCACTTTCACCCATAAATTTAACACCCGCAAATATAATAATATCTGCATCTGTATTTTTTGCTTTCTTTGCCAAAGCATATGAATCTCCGACAAAATCCGCTACATCTTGTACAGACTCCATCTACATAATAATGCGCTAAAATAATCATTTTTTTTCCTTTTTTAATTTCAATACATCTTCTTTTTAAAGACATGGAATTTTCCTCCCTTAAAAAAATTTTACCGTTTTGAATTATACACCCAGGCTTTACATCTGACAAGACAGTTGTAAAGCCAATATTATATAAGTTATATATCACAATGAAATAAGCACGAAAAAAAGCGATGAATCAAAAATCATCGCCTTAGTTTTTGTCTGTTAAATGCTTGGTGCAATATAAGTACGAGTTTTGTACTCTGCATCTAAATCATACAAACCCTTGGCATCGTGTCCAAACAATTCAAATCGAGAAATTAAATCCGAAGCATTCTTTTCTTCTTCTCCTTGTTCTTTGACAAACCAATCCAAGAACTGCATAGTTCTAAAATCTTTTACTTCATAAGCTGCTGCGTAACAAGTATGAATCAATTCAGTTACGTATTGTTCATGTTTTAAGCCTGCCTTTAACGGATCACTTAGTTCATTTAAAGGAATATTTGGCTTATTAATAGCTTCCAAAACAACACTATGATCATTGTCTTGAAGATATTGCATCATCAATTGAGCATGTGCAATCTCTTCTTGTACTTGTACATGATACCAATTTGCGAAACCCTCTAAACTTTTATCATGATAATAATTTTCGAAATCCAAATACAAATAAGCAGAATATAATTCTTTATTAACTTGATTATTCAACAAGTCCGCTACTTTCTTACTCAACATAGCACATTCCTTCTTTCTGGCTACATCATACTCCTAGCGACAAGAAAAGCGTAGTGATATGCTCTCACAACGCTTCATTTACACATTTCATTAAACTATCAACATCCTTATCGTTTGGATGTTTTAAAGCTTCATCAAAATTCTTCAACATTTCAGAATTCGATTCAAACTTTGCACGAATTGCCAAAGGCATCTTACCTTGACACATCCATGTTCCTTTAACGCAGTTGGATGCATCTAAATGATTTTGAACATTTTTTAAAATCATCTCAAAATATTCTTTAGATTTACCAAAACCAGCCGTTCCAAACAAGAAAACATTTTGATTACGTAGTGTAGAAAGATATTGTTTCATTTGATCATCACAATCTCCCTTATCACACCAGAATCCAATGCACAACAAATCTACAGGTTCTAAATTTTGTGTATTTTCTACAGGTACACAATATTTTGACTCCATAAAATTCAAGCTGTTTGCCAAAGATTGTGTATTCCCTGTTTTTGAACTATATACAATTCCTATCATAAAATATACCCTTTCATAAGTAGCGATTACGCCATGCATAATACTCTTCATCTTTTTCCATATCAATACCATGGTCATTTTCATAAACTTCAAACGTATTCTGATGAAATAGTGAAATAAAATCATTTCTTGAAATCTTTGAATGCCATTGACTATGCCATATATATACTTTATCTTTTTCCATTTTAATCAACGCACGATTCTCTAAACATATTAGTGCATGACTATCTTTTAATTTTTCAAATGCCTCTATTATTTCCATAGAATTATTTTAGCACAACTTTCAAGGATAAGAAAAGGTAGCCGAAGCTACCATGAGATATTATTATTCGTAATGATCTTTTAATTCTTGGAAATAGGCCTGTGGATGATTACATACTGGACATACTAATGGGGCTGTTTCGCCATAGTGAATGTGTCCACAATTCAAACAAATCCAAACAGTTGAAGTTGCCTTTTTAAACATGGCATCTTTTTCAACATCTTTCAACATAGCTTTATAACGAGCTTCGTGATGTTTTTCAATAGCCCCTACGCCTTCGAACAAAGGCAACAATATCATCAAAGCCTTCTTCACGAGCTTCTTTAGCCATTGTTGCGTACATATCCGTCCACTCATAGTTTTCACCTGCAGCCGCATCTTTTTAGGTTTTCTGTTGTTGTAGGAACTTTTCCACCATGCAAAGCCTTAAACCACATTTTTGCATGTTCTTTTTCATTATTTGATGTTTCAGTGAAAATGTTCTGAATCTTTACATAACCATCTTTTTTAGCTTGTGAAGCATAATATTGATACTTAACACATGCCTGAGATTCCCCTGCAAAAGCAGTCATTAAATTCTTTTCTGTTTTAGATCCTTTTAATTCCATAATAAAGACCTCCTATCTGTCTTTATTTCAAATCAACTCAACATATTTTTCCATTAAAACGCATAAGAAAAAGACAAATCCTAAGACTTGTCTTTTCTAATCATTATTTGACCATGATGGTGTATCATTGCCTCTTCGTACTAAAATAGCTTTTTGGAATTCGGTTTGATTCAAGAACTCTAAAATACGCATCGTTTCTTCTTCTGTACATCCTATCAATAATTTGACGATACAATCCTTCTTAAGAATGTCAGCTGTAATCGCAATCGCATCTACATTATTTGTTGCAATAGAACCTTTGAAAACATCAATAGGTTTTTGATCTGAACCAAATGTATCTAAAAGAAAACCGTAATCTACAGGATAGACTAAATTTGTAAATTTATAGTGAGTACTTCCTTTTGGTCGGTCAATCGTACAACTGCTAGACAACAATAGTGTATCAAGCTTTTTGCCAAAAGTATGCGTTATTTTCTAATTCTGCATAATAACCTCCTGTCTTGTAATAGTCTATAGATTATTATAGCATTTACAAAATTATTTACAATACAAGAAAAGTTTTTTCAATATTCTTGGAAGAAAGATTTGATTGTTTCATAGTTTTTAGTACAATTTAGTGCAAGCATCAATAAAATCCTTGCCTTCTGCGCTGAAAATTTATAGGCCGGAATAGTGACTCTTTTAGAATCAAAAAATTCTGAATCAAAGACAGCTCCCTCTAATACGCGACTTGCACGTACGACTGTACATTCTCCTGTATACTTTTCTAAAACTTCTTTAATTTTTGTTGGATAATTCCCTGAACCTGTTCCTGCTAGAACTAGGCCATCATACGCACCTAACATAAATTTTAACAATTCAGGATCCGAATCTGTGTGCACATAAAAAATTTCTACTTTAGGCAAGTCATCAAATTCCATTTTTGAAAAAATGGTTTGGAATGTATGTTTTTTAAATGGTGCATTCAGTAAATACACATGATCATCACGCATATATCCTAGAGAGCCAAATTCACCCATTTTAAATGCATCGGTTTTATAGCTATTTGTTTTCTGTAAATCTCTACCTGAATAGATTGTATCAGAAATCACAGCTAAAAACACCGGCTTGCCAAGCTTCCATATGACATGCTAAAGCTACTGCTTGATATAAATTCATAGGTCCATCTGCACTTGTTGCAGTTGCAGGTCGCATCGACCCTGTTAGGACAACAGGTTTATGACATGCCAAAGTAAGATTTAAAAAGAAGGTCTGTTTCTTCTAATGTATCTGTACCGTGTGTAATAACAATTCCATCCACATAGCGATCTTTTTCTAATTCATGACAAATTTTGCTTAATTCAATCCATTTATCTAAACCCATATCATTAGAATCTACATTGTATAATTGAATCGTATTTAGATTTGCCAAATCACGAATTTGTGGAATACTTTTAACAATTTCTTCCACATCAAAAGTGCCCGCCTCATAATTCGCACTTTTGCCTAAACTTCCTCGACCAAAGAATTGTTCCGCCTGTCGCAATGATTGTAATATTCTTCTTATTCATATGTTTCTAAAAACTCCCAGAACTCTTGTGTATCTGCCAAATCAAAATCAACGGTAGAATCAACATCCCATAAACTGACTGAATGATCATCTTCACTATAACCAATACCTGCATGTGTGGCCTTGCCATTTTCAATCACATACAATGTTGGTGTATAAAGGAAATATGGAGCCATATCCAAAAGAATCTTTCCATCTTCTGTCGAGCTTTGTAGCTGCTTAGAATCCTGGCTAATTTTACTAAAGCCATAGTTTGTTGAATCAATCTTATATAAAACAAGATTTGGATGTTCATCCTTTGTTTGTTTGATATATTCTTGTAAAGATTCACAATAAGGACAATTTTCTCTTTCAATAATTAACACAAAAGAGTCTTTATAATCTAATTTTTTCTGTAATTTTGTTGCCGTAATTTTTTTAATTTCGAAAGGTTCTTTAGAAGAACATCCAACAAGCCCAATGCACAGAATAAAAGCACAAAATATAGTTAATAGTTTTTTCATCGAACAACCTACTTTCTAATACCATCCATAAATTTAGTCAAACTAAAAGCCAATGCCTCTAGTTTTTCACTTCCTGTCTGTAAGGCCATCTGAAAAGACATGGCACGATCAGCACTCGAAAAAATTCCAATCATACCTTGCTCATAAAGTGATTGATAACCTAAGCCTAAAGCCCCACTCAAACAAACACATGGCACATTATAGGATCTTGCCAATTGGGCAATTCCTAGTGGCAATTTACCATACAATGTCTGCGCATCCGTCTGACCTTCTCCAGTAATGACTAAATCAGCATCTTGAAGATGATTTTTAAGCCAGAATATTCTATAACTAAATCGATGCCCGAAGTTCTTTTTTGCCTTCATAACACCCAACAATACACATCCAATGCCTCCAGCTGCTCCTGAACCTTCAAATTCATTCACATTCACATGGAATGTCTGTTTCAATTTCGTACAATAATGAGCCATTCCTTTTTCGACTTCTGCCATTTGATTTAAATAAATTCCTTTTTGTTTCCCAAAATATAAGTAGCCCCATTCTTCCCCAATAAATAATTCTTTTACATCACAAGCACAAACGATTTCTACATCTTTTGGTAGTCTTGCATAACGCTTATCAATAAAAGCTATTTGACTAAGAGCATATACGCTTGGTACAAGTAATTCTCTTTTTGAATTATAAAAGCGAACCCCAAATTCATTTAAAATTCCCATACCACCATCATTTGTTGCACTGCCACCTAAGCCAATAATAATTTTTTACATCCTCTAGAAAGTGCGTCTTTCATCATGATACCCACACCTTTACTTGATGCGATCATTGGATTTCTTTTTTTCTTTAGGTGTCATATTCAGTCCGATGCAGACTAGCCACATCCATTATGGCAAGTTGACCATCTTGAGAAATACAGTATGTCGTAAATACATTTTTACCATAGGCATCCACAGTTAATACGTCTATTGTCTTTCCTTGAATGATATCGCAAAAACACCATAGCCGTTCCTTCTCCGCCATCGGCCATAGGAAAAGTTAAAACTTCATGTTTATTATTTGCCTTTAATATTCCTTTTTTATACTTTCTTCGACTTCTTTTGAAGACATACAACCTTTAAAAAGAGTCACACGCAACAATTATTTTCATGCGTACATTTTACCATATGCCACAAAAAATAAACACTTTTTTTAATTTTTCAGTTTCATAAGTTTAAATATCCATAGTTAATACTTTATTGTTGCTTGAAAAAGCAAGATGTCATATGGGATAATATTTGAGTGAAAATCTATACGTGATTTTATTCACAAAGGAGAATCAATAATCATGGAAAAAAAAACATGTCGTTATAGGGGTGTCTGGAGGTATTGCAGCCTACAAAGCTTGCGATCTTGTCAGCAAATTATCCAAAAAAGATTATGAAATCAAAGTTGTCATGACAAAACATGCTCAAGAATTTGTCAAACCAATCAACTTTGAATCTTTGAGTAAACATAAATGTGAAGTTTCTTTGTTTGACGAAACAAATGAAGATCCAATTGCCCACATTACTTTAGCTAAATGGGCTGATATCATGGTGCTAGTTCCGGCTACACCAATATCATTGCCAAAGTTGTTCATGGTATTGCGGATGATATTGTTTCAACAACATTCTTGGCTTGTCATACTAAAAAATTAATTTGTCCGGCAATGAATGTTCATATGTATGAGAATGAGGTCACCCAAAGAAATATTAAACTTGCCAAAGAACTTGGCTATAAATTTGTAGAACCCGTTGTTGGTCATTTGGCATGTAATGATACTGGAAAAGGTAAGCTTTGCTGATGTGCAAGATATTGTGTCTGCCATTGATCATGAGTTTGAATTGGAACAAACATTAAAAGGGAAAAACGTTTTAGTTTCTGCAGGTCCTACGCAGGAAGCTTTAGATCCTGTTCGTTTTTTAAGCAATCATTCAAGTGGTAAACAAGGGTATGCGATTGCCAAAGCCGCAAAAGCTCTAGGTGCCAATGTAACTTTAGTTGCAGGTCCTACTGCTTTAGAAGATCTTAATGATGTTAATATGGTACACGTAACAAGTGCGCAAGATATGTTTGATGCGATCACATCGAGACTCGATGTTCAAAAAAACTATATCATCATGGCGGCAGCGGTTGCGGATTACAGACCTGAAATAGTCGCAGATCAAAAAATCAAAAAGTCAGATGAAGAGGTTACTTTTCATTTTGTGAAAAACCCAGATATCTTAGCTTACATTGGACAACATAAAAAAGAGAATCAAGTCATTTGCGGTTTTGCGATGGAAACTCAGAATTTAGAGGAAAATGCGCGAAAAAACTAGAGTCCAAAAATTGTGATATGTTGATTGCGAATAACTTATTCACAAGTGGTGCTTTGGTTTTCAGACAGATACAAATGTTGTGACTTTATTAAGAAAGAATGATACGCAACATTTGCCTAAGTGTTCAAAAAAAGAAGAATTGGGATATAAAATTCTAGAAACGATGAAAGAGATTGAGATGGAGAAATAATATGCTTGTAACAGTAGATATTGGAAATACAAATATTACGATTGGCATTTTTGATAAAGAGGATTTAATTGGTACATATCGATTAACGACAAAAGTAAGAAGAACGAGTGATGAATATGGTTTTATGTTAAAAAATTTTTTGGATCGTTCTAATGTACATGAAAAACAAATTGATGCCGTTATTGTTTCAAGTGTTGTTCTAAAGTGATGCATTCCTTCACAAATGGAATCAAAAAATTTGTTGGTATCGAACCACTTATTGTTGGTCCTGGTATTAAGAGTGGTATCAGTGTTCAATTAGAAAACCCTAGAAATGTTGGCGCAGACCGTATTGCCGATTGTGCTGGTGCATTCAGTGAATATGGAGGACCTATTCTAGTGGCCGATTTTGGAACAGCTACAACTTATGACTATGTAGATGAAAATGGTTGTTTTAAAGCTGGTGCCATTGGTGTTGGTATTGAAACAGGAGCAAATGCATTATGGGGACAAACGGCACAACTTCCTGAAATTGAGATCAAACGTCCAAAAACTATCTTGGCAAGAAATACACAAACAGAAATGCAAGCTGGTGTATTTTATCAATTTTTGGGCGGAGTTGAATATACAATTGCTCAATTCAAAAAAGAAGTTGGTAAAGACATGAAAGTCATTGCAACTGGTGGTTTAGGAAGAATTGTTTGTAACTACACAAAATCCATTGATGTATATGATCCAAAACCTAATTTTCAAAGGATTAAAAGTTATATATGAAAAGAACAAAGACTAATAAGCTCTTTGTTCTTTTTTTTTTTAACCATTTTTTATATGTATGTTCAATTAAAAAATGCACCTAATGGAGCTGTAATCAAGATGGATAAAACAAGCTACGGTCAATACAATTTGTCCACATTCTAGTCCTGCAGTCAAAGGAACTGAGCCAATTCTGTCGCTTGAACAGTAGCCTTAGGGCAATATGCGATCATGCAAAATAAGCGTTCTGATTTTGTCAAAGATGTTTTTAACAAACAAATAAATACTCCAAGCATTCTAAATAAAAAGCACGCCAAATATCAACAGAATAGCCATAACGCCTGCTTTTAATGCATAAAAAATATTTACACAAGCTCCAACTAACACAAATAATAAGACTTCAAAGACCTACCCATAACTTATTAAATTTAACGGATAGTCGTTTGGATGCAACTGAATGATTTCTTTGAAGGAAAATTCCCATAAACATAATCGCAATTAATCCTGAAAATGGAATTGGTAAAGCATCCTCAAATGTCACTAGAATAAATGCCACACTTAGTAGAACTAAAATCTTTATAGTATCTCGCATATGATTTTTCTTAAAGAAGATTGCAAAACCTTTTCCTAATAATGCTCCACATATAATACCAGTTAGAATGGATAGTGGAATATTCACAAAGCTTAATATATTCACGCTTTCTCCTTGGGCTAAACTAAGAAATGCCGTAAACATCACAATCACAAATACATCATCTACACTTGCTCCAAGCTAAAATCAATTGTGGAATACTTTCTTTCGTTCCATATCCTTCATCCATAAGTTGTAACATTTTTGGAACAATAACTGCAGGACTTACGGCCGCAACAACGCTTCCCATAATAGCAAAGATCTAATAAAGAAATTCCTAATAATTTTGGCGCCAACAAAATCATTCCAACCATCTCAAAACAAGCCGGCACAAAACACATCAATATGGTCGGGGTCTTCCTACCCTTTTTAAATCACTTAAATCAAGATTCAATCCGGCTCGCATTAATATAATAATTAGAGCAATCTTTCTTAATTCACTGGATATGTTCAACAATGAAGAATCAATCAAGCCAAGACAATAAGGTCCTAAAAGAATTCCTGTAAATATCATTCCTAATAGCCCAGGTAATCTCATCTTTTTACATAACCAAGATAAAAACATTCCTGCAAGAAAAATATAAGATAGACTGATCAAGCATTTTATCTCTCCTTTCAAAACGCAGAAAAGCTGATGGTTTCCGCGTTAAAAACACAGAAGTCATCAGCTTATAAAAGCGGTTTTAGTTTACAACTAAGGGAGAACTTCATTCCCAATGAGATTATACTACGACATCTAAGCTTTCATCAATAACTTCTTAATCGATTCTTCGCTCACTGAGAAAATGGATGCGATAGCTTTAACACTAAAGCCTTTGTCTAGCATGGTTTGATATACTTCAAATTGATTTAGTTCAATACCTTGTTCAGTGCCTTGCTTGATACCATCTGGATTCCTCTGTTTGTTGATTCTTCAAACATTTCATAGAATGCTCTGCACACTTTTACATCTCCTTTCTCGCTTTTCTGGTAGATACTCAATAACTCTTTTGTTCTTTGTCGCTACATACGCAAAATACAATGCATCACGATTAAACTCTCAATCTAGGTCTTCTTTTAAAATCTGCTTTCTATAGATCAAAAATTCCTGTGTTGCCTTTTCACCTGTACTATACTTATGATTTGTGTTTAGCTCAATCTTTTAGCAAGCATTCCACTTGGATTCACCCACATATAAGACGACTGTTAAAATCATTGGTAGTCTTGTATGCATAGGTACATGCTTCTTAAAGCATTGACGAATATAACGCATACGAGCAACACTTTCATATTCCATGACTCTTGCGGCCATAGACGGGTCGACATAGCTTTGACTTTCAATCACGAACAAATCTAAATAAGTACCATCCTCATACCGTTTGATGATATCCACATGCTTACTAGAAACATTCATGACAAGTTCACTGTTTTCATCCTTAAGATATTCAGGCTTCAAAACTGGTTGTCCATAAAATAAAAAGTGCATTGAAGATCGAGACAAAGTTTTTTGGGTTGTCCTAAAAACTTCTTAGACTCAATATCCATTGAATTCAAGACGATTCCTCCTTTCTCTCTCTAATACGAAAAAAAGGAAATTTTAGAAAAGATGTATATTTTAAAAATTTCACATAATTCATTTTGATTTCACAATATTTACCAAAGTTATACTAAAATTATAACAACATGGGATGATATTCTATAAGTGCCTTAAAGATAAGGCAATGAATATAGAAATAAACCAATATTCATATCTCTCTCCTAAAAAAATAATAATAAACAAAAAGAAACCATTCTAGACGCCAACACTAGAATGGTTTTTTCTTATTTTAGGCATACGCATTACATACTTTAATCACAAAAAACGCATCAAGGCATATAAATCTTTATATGTTTCTTTTTTTGATACGAACCGTACAATCATCCATCTTTTCTACATTGTCCATACGAGATACAAAATCCGCATTTCGACTATGATGGAATGTTATTTCCATTGTGTGAGATGAAGATATAGCTGGTTTTTCATCTGCTTTTAAAGCTTCTTGAATGCCATATGTATATCTATTCTTCAACTCATTAAAGCTACAACACAAAAGCACACTGATTGTTTAATGTTTTCTTTGTTTCCACAAATACACAACCAAGTTCTTCTTCTACCTGCTTACCATATTCACTATCACCACTTGCTAAGATAACTGGCACTCCAAATTCGTTTGCCAACAATCGATTTATGCCACTTTCCCCGAGTTCTTTCCCATCTACTACAATTTTTCGTACCATAGTACCCCAAATCGTATGAGCCATAACGCCTGATGAGTTACAGCGAGAATGATATCCAATGAAAAATGCTCCATCAAAAGAATCATCTAAACCTTCCATCATCCCAAATTCCTTATAAGCTCCATTTGCGGACACAAAAAGCAGCTCTAGGATCTAATTTTGAAGGAAGAAGATTATCCATATTTCCATGACTATCATTGACCACAACTTCTTCTACGCCATTTTGAAACAATAAATCAATCACAAGATTTACTTCATTCATCATATTTGTACAATATTCAGAATATAAGTATCCATTCTTAGATGTATTTGCCGGATTGTCGTTTCCCCAAATACCTTCAATATCGGTCGATATATATATTTTCTTCATCTAAAACACCTCTACAGAACGATCTAATATTCCGTTCATTTTCGCAATCGCAATACCATAATTTGTGAATGGCACATGCCGTTTTTCTTACATTCTTTTACGCGTGACTGCACTTCTTTTTCATTCAACATACATGCACCACAATGAATCACAACACTATATTTCGAAAGATCTTCTTTAAATCCTTGTCCAGAAGTAAATTCAAACGTAATATTCTTCTTTGTATAATTCAAGATCCATTTTGGAAGCTTGTCCGTACCAATATCACCACACTGTCTATGGTGCGTACACCCTTCACTAATCAATACACAATCCCCATCTTGAAGATGATCCAATTGATTGGCCCCTTCAAGCACTGTAGATAAGCTTCCTTTTAAGCGTGCCATAAGAATAGAGAAAGAAGTTAAATGAATAGATTTATCTACGATTTGACTTACCTTGTTAAAAGCCTGGGAATCTGTAATAACCAGTTTTGGAGTAACCTTCTTTAAGGTTGCATCCAATTCTTCTACCTGACAAGTCATACCAATCGCATGATGATCTAAAATATCTCTTAATACAAGTTGTTGAGGCAAAATCAATCTTCCTTTAGGAGCCGATTGATCAATTGGAATAACAAGCACAATAACATCGCCCGAATCAATTAAATCACCAATAATTGTCTTTTTTTTTCTTTCTGTTTCTTTACGACACTAGCCAACAATTGCTTTAATCCATCTATATTGTCATTGTTTAGAGCACTCACATAGATTTCATTAGAAGCCAGTTCTTTCTTTTCTTCAATCAAATCACACTTATTAAAAACTATAAAATAAGGTAATTTATTTTCTTTAAACATGTCAATCAAATCCAAATCTATTTTTTGTAGACCTACATTCGCATCAACGACCAATACGGCCATATCCATTGTTTTTAAAACTTCTAACGTTCTTTTGATTCTCAATTCACCCAAAGCACCTTCATCATCCATACCCGGCGTATCCACAATCACAACAGGTCCAATCGGCAAGATTTCCATTGATTTCTTTACTGGATCTGTCGTAGTTCCCTTTATATTAGAAACTAAAGACATACTCTGGTTGGTAATCGCATTGACTACACTGGATTTTCCAAAGATTTCTTAAACCGAAAAATCCAATGTGTGTACGATTTGCGCTTATCGTACTATTTAAATTAGACATAATTAGAACCTGAAATCTCTACGATTGCTTGACTTGATCGCATCCACATTGTCACGAGCAATTTGTTGAGCTTTTTCGCATTTGGAATCTTGTTAAATTCTTTTTCAATCAACTCAAAACCAATTCTCTTTGTATCTTCACTGCATAATCCACTAAAAATTCACATAAAGTCATCAATGCGTTAGGATGACAACAATTTTGAATTTGCCCTGTCTTACACAAAGACATGAAACGATCTCCTGTTCTTCCTTCTCTATAACATGCCGTACAGAAAGATGGAATGTAACCTAACTCCATCACCAGTTCACAACTTCATCTAATGTTCTTTGGTCAGATACATCAAATTGTTCTGAATCATGAGGACGTTCTTCTTCTGTATATCCACCAACAGATGTACGACTTGCCCCGCTAATTTGAGATACACCTAAGTGAAGCATTTTTTCACGAACTTCTTGTGATTCACGTGTGGAAATAATCATTCCAGTATAAGGAACGGCAATTCGGATACATGCTGCAATCTTTTCAAAGATTTCATCATCCAAACTATTATCGAACGCTTCTGGATCAATATCATCTGCATGTTTTACACGAGGCACACTAATTGTGTGTGGACCTACACCGTGAACAGACTTCTAAGTGTTCTGCATGCATCATTAAGCCGGCAAATTCATATTGGTAGCCTTCCAAACCAAATAATACACCCAATCCAACATCATCAATTCCACCTTCCATGGCTCTATCCATAGCTTCTGTATGATAGTCATAATCGTGTTTAGGTCCTGTTGGATGCAACTCTAAATAACTCTTTTTTATTGTATGTTTCCTGGAATAAGATATAAGTTCCTATTCCAGCTTCCTTTAATTTACGATAGTTTTCTACCGTTGTAGCCGCAATATTTACATTGACACGGCGAATTGCACCATTCTTGTGTTGAATCGAATAAATAGTTTTAATAGAATCCAAGATATATTCGATTGAATTGTGTACTGGATCTTCGCCTGCTTCAATAGCTAAACGTTTATGTCCCATATCTTGTAGCGCTATAACTTCATCACGAATCTGATCTTGTGTTAATTTAATACGTTTAATATGTTTATTCTTCATGTGATAAGGACAATATACACATCCATTTACACAATAATTTGATAAATATAATGGGGCAAACATCACAATACGATTACCATAGAATGCTTGTTTAATTTCATTGGCAAGCTTATACATTTCTTCTACTTTTTCAGGAATGTCACAAGCTAAAAGTACACTTGCTTCACGGTGTGTTAAACCCTCACAATGAACACCATGCTCTGTCTTTTGTGGACGAGCCTTATTTAAAATTTGATCAATCAATTCAACATTATGTTTGTTCTTTTCGGCATATTCAATTGTTTCAAGAATTTCTTCATGACTAATAAATTCTTCTGCCTTTAATGATTTTGGGTTATAATTACTCATTTTTATATCTCCTCTTTTATTTTTTAATATCTCCACGATCAGTTACGATCTTGTATCCTATTGAATCCATACGCCTTGATAAACAATCTTTACATTCTGCACTCTCTTCGCCTGTACAAATTTTATTATCATACAATGCATATTTTTTCTGACACTCACCGGCGATAAATTAGGCATAACTACATTGGCTCCCGCAAGAATTCCCTTTTCTCTTCCTTGAGGATCAATCGTTCCTAAAAGCTGTTGTAGCAGGAAGTAAAATGTTTGGTTGAATCAAACGAATCAAAGACAATAAGAATAAAGTTTGATTCAAAGTTCCACACGTCATATCTTTAAACGGTGTATCCTTTTGCGAAATAAAAGGACCAATACCACACATGTCAGGTTTAAATGTTTCAATAAACTTCAAATCCATCGCCAAAGTTTCACTGGTCTGATAAGGTGAACCTATCATGAAGCCACATCCTACTTGATATCCGATTTCCTTTAAGTCTTTTAAACACTGCATACGATGATCAAAAGACATATTTTTTGGATGCGACTTTGCATAATGATTTTTACTTGCCGTTTCATGTCTTAATAAATAACGATTGGCTCCCGCATCAAACCAAGCCTTAAATGTATCTCTATCTTCTTCACCTAAAGAAAGGGTAATCGCACAATCTGGATATTCACTACGAATCTTTTGAACTACATTTGTGACAAAATCCTTTTTATAAATTCCTTCGCCACCTTGCAAAACAAAAGTGCGAAAACCAAGTTCATAACCTTCTTTGCAGCAATGCAGAATATCTTCTTCGACTAATATATAGCGATCACAATTTAAATTGGACTTGCGAATCCCACAATAGAAGCAATCGTTGCGACAATAATTTCCCACTTCAATAAGTCCACGTACATAAACTGAATTCCCATATATTAACGTAGCTTGTTCTTTCGCTTTATTAGCAAGCATATAGGCGTAAAGCATCATTTTCAGCTTCAATTAAAGTTTTATATTCTAATAAACTTAAAGAGTGTTCTCTTTCAAGTTTATCAATCAATCGATATGCTTCAATCATGGCTAATCACATTGGAATAGCTGTTTTCACACTAATTCCTTGTATATTTCTAATTTACCTGCCAAAGCAAGCAATTGTATTTTGTGGGGCATCTAACGCAATTGAAATTACGCTTATATGTTTTTTGTTTGTAAGGTATTCCCATTCTTCCAATAATATATTCACTATATTCATGAAGAATTTCATTCAATAGATTCACTGCATTTGTATCTTCTACAATAATTCCCATCACGGCAACACGTGTTTCCATATTCATCTCCTTCTTAAAAAAAAAAGCCATACTCCACACACAAAAAGAGCATAGCAATAGTTCTACTTACAAATTTCTTATAAGCACCTTTCACGCAGAATTCTCTTAATGTTGGGACAATTTTCTTTTTATACCTTATATAATACACGAAAATGTGATAGATTTCACAAAAGAATAGTTAGTTGTATATAATTTAATACTCTTTTAACATAATTCTTGATATAATTAGAAGAAGAAGTTCCCATATGAAAGATCCTTATTTTCCAAGAAAAAAATTCATTACGAACTATATTGTCGCAATTATTACTTTCATTTTGACTTTGATTATGGGAATCGTGATCTTCTTTAACGGCATTTCAATTACGGTTGAAAATAATTCTAGAAAAACTCCGATTATCATGTTGTAAGGCGAAGTGAGCATTTAAATACAATATTAAATATCAACTATTCCTATTTAAATGTACTTACACAAGAACTACCTAAATCTCAAGATTTATTCTCAGAGGATAATATTTCTTTAATTCAAGCCTTTATGAATAATACAGATTTAAATCGAACAGCAATCATCGATCCAAATGGAAATGCTCTGTATGATAATGAAGTCATAAAAAATGTAGCATCGTCGATATTTTTAAAGAATCTATGCAAGGCAATCAATCTCTTTCAGATCCATTAGAAAGTAGTGTTGATCAAAAAACACGTGTTATTTTATGCGTGCCCATCTTTAGAGTTAGACAAGTCATTGGTGTAGTAGGCGGTTCTTACAATGTCATAAAACTAGCAATATGTTGTTTGATGATCTGTTTGAGGAACAAGGAAAAAGTTTTATTGTCGATCAAGATGGAAATCTAATCACTAAAGATAAACAGTATGAAAAAAAGCATAAGCTAAATATAGTCGATAATTTATTTAATGTCTGTAATCAAAAGAAAATCAAAACCGATTTTAAGAAACAAAAATCAGATCTTATCTTAACTCAAACAAAAAAGAAAGAATCTTTATATTTAGCTTATTCCCCGCTAAAAATCAATGATTAGATGGTCGGCTATATCGTACCGGTTCATGCAGCTCAAGAATCATATACATTTATTATTCACTATGAAACTTTATTGGCAACATTTTTAGGCTTGATCGTATTGAGTCTTATAGTGTATTTAGCTCATTCAAGTTCAAGAGAAAATAAGTATTTGATTCATTTATCTGAAATTGATCCATTAACTTCCATTTTCAATAAGGAAACAACGCAAAAACTCATTGATCAAAAACTAAATAATAAAGAACATTGTTGTTTCTTGATTCTTGATGTAGATGCCCTTAAATCCGTTAATGATAATTATGGTCATGCGATAGGTGATAAAGTCTTAGAAAACTTGGACTTACTCTTTAAGAATCATTTTAGACAGAGTGATATTGTTGGAAGAATTGGAGGAGATGAATTTATTATTCTAATTCAAGATGAAAATATTCTTTGAATCTAGAATTCAGTCTCTACTTCAAAAAGTCAATGAATTAAAGATTGAAGAATTAAAAGATTTCAAATTATCAATCAAGCATTGGAATTGCCTTTGCCCCTAATGGAACAACCTTTATGGAACTGTATCGCCATGCCAATCAAGCCTTGTATCAAACAAAACGAACAGGCAAAAACAATTATAAAATATGGTAATCCGCAATTAGATAGGGTCGACTAAAAAGTTGGCTTCAAAAATTGTAGGGCCGAAAACCCTATGTGTATTTAAAGGATTATTAACTAGGGAGCAGAGATTTCAATATCTCTGCTCTTTTATAATGGGTGATTTGAATGATTGAAATCAATGTATTCAGTTAACTTGTCATATAATTCTTCGAATCTTATGTCAATGTATCCTCGTAGTTCTTCAATTTCAAATTTCATTTCATTGTTTTGAAGATTTCTGAAGTATTCAATCAATTCAATAATGTCTTGTGCATCCATGATCATTTCTCCCTTGGTTCCAGGCTAAATGTAGCGTTTGGGTCGAGTACATACATTACACGATTGCGGAAGCGAGACCAGTTGGTGTAGCCATTGGTATTGTTCTTGATACACTTGATAATCTTGTTTCGATTCTCAATGATCGCATTATTCACTTTTTTTATTGCAGACTACCACCTGGCCTTTGTCTGCTTCAACTTTAAAATTCAGTACCTACAATCGTAAATGAATTGATGATTTCCTGTTTCCAGTTGATCAGATTGTTGGAAAAGGCAATCATTTCATCAATGTTTGTATCAATGCAAGCTGCGAATCAGATTTTCTAGATTTACTTTCGCATTGTCGATTGTAGATTTTGAATAGAAGTCTACAAGTTCTAGTTTTAATGAGTAACAAATAGTTAAATCATTATTGATTTCAAGCAGTTTCTTTCTTAAATCATAGTAGTTCATATAGCTTTTTAAAATGAGAGTTGTATTTACGCTCACGTTCTACATCAAACAGTCTTCCATATTTATCTTCATCTTCTGGATTTTTAAATAACAGCCAGTTGAATTTTTTTGAGAAGATAATATTCATCTGAAGCCTTATTATCTTTATATCCCTTCATGACTTTGATACGTACCTCATTCATTTTCCTATGGAAATCTTGGGAAAGATGGAAATAATCCAAAAGCATACAACAGGATGGAAACACCTTATGTACGACATCTCTATATACTTCATACATGTCTGAACAGGCGTATTTTACCTTTTTGCGTTCTTCTAAAGGGATCTTTTGAAAGTAGTTTAAAAGATATTCCTTTTTACGATTTGGAAGAACATCAACAGGAATCTGTTTTTTAAAATCAAGAAGAACACAGACATATTTACTCTTTTCGGATTTAAAGGCATATACCTCATCAAAATTAATGATTTCCGGAAGTGGGTTTCTGCCAATATCCACATGTTTATCAAAGATGGTGGATACAGAAGTTGGAGAAACATGATATCGTCTGGCAACGGAAGTAAATGTCTCATTGAAATCTTTCAGATCCTTCAGAATATTATGTACAGTAAGGATCGATATTTTCTGAGATTTGAAGACAAAAGGATTGAATTCATAATAGGTCTTTCCACAACATGAGCATTTGTAGTGTCTTGCCCTGTAATTTTATTATGCATTTCTGTGTTGTAAGAGCCGAATGAGTGATCTCCTTGGTTACATATTCCTTGATTTTAGGCGCAGTAAACCCACAGTAAGGACAAGCCTGATGTTTATCTGCAAGAGTAACGATAAGAACCATCATCTTATTGAACGTAGTACAGAGAATATTGGCAATATCATCAGGATTCAGGTGAAAAAGATTGATTAATAGCAGTTTGAAAGCATCGTTTTCGATCATAAGATCATCTCCTCTCTAATTTCAATGACATAGTATCAAAAGAAATCAGAATCAGAGTTACAGCTCTGTTGGTGACAGTACAAAAAGTTTACAATAGCTTCTAGTGGATCCAAATAGAATATCATGACGCTTTAAGGATTCTATCTTCAAGTCATTCTGCTTGAAATCTCTCCAGTCTGGAAACAGCTGAATCCCAGAATTCGATTACACGAGCTTTAACTTTACGAATCGTTTGTAGAGCAACTTCAAAAGAAGTAATCAAATCATCATTCTCATCAAGTGTAACAATATAGTAAATGAAAAGATAAGTGAACTGAGTATAAGGGACAAAATTAGTTGGAAGCAAGGCATGAGTGGATTTACATTGAGTACACTGGATACGCCGAACATGAATTTGAATCTTACACTCACCACTGGAAAGATCATCAATGATCACAAATCTTGTGTAGTGTCCATATAATATAAAAAAGGCCAACGACACCACAAACAGGACAATGTAAAGACAAAGACAAATCGATCGCATTAACAAAAGCTTGATAATCATCTTTATTCAAAATCATGTTGAAGTCGTTGGTAATTTTCAGTATCATATAATTGTCTAAGAGGACGGGTAGAAATCACAACTTTGATCGGTCCGGATTTCTACCTTTTTTTACGTCCAATCCCTTCTAAAAATACTGTAACAAAAAGATAGGGAAAGTAAACCCTAAAAAGTGTTTAAAGGTCATCTCTATCTCAGAGTCAAAATCCCTATGACTTTTTAAAGGTTGATTTATCCCTATCTATTTTTATATAAAATCAACAGGCTTATCCTTAATATAATTTTTGATTTCTAAGCCTTCTAGTTTATTTTGGACGAACTACTATTTCGTTTTTAACTACATCTTCTTTAACCAGACTTCATCTGTTTCATTTGTGCAAATAAATCCTGCAAAACTTCCATTCTTTTAGGGATACCCCTATACACATATTCAATTGCACTTTCACTTAACGCTAGGCTTCTAGAAACATATTTCTTGCCATTCTTTTCAAGATTATATTGAATATAGAACCAGAAACGTAACATCCGTAAGTTCTCACCTTTACTATTTTTCAAAAAAGATGTCCTTCCAAGATGAATTTACTACTTCTTCTCTTTCTTTCTTTACAGAAGACTTCTTTTCTTTTAATAACTTTTCGCTTGGCTTATCAATAATGCTCTTGTTCATCAATTCTTCCATTTCGATATCCGTGAACTTGATAACATAAATTTTTCTACCATTCATTTCACTATCACGAACCAAACGAACACTTTTTAATTTACGAATCAACATATCCATAGATGGTCTTTCTGTACTTCCATCCAGTAAGCGGAATACATATTGATTGGCTTGGACACTTGTCAATTCGTTTTCATATACCCAGTCATGCGTTTCTGCATACGGGTTTTTTTACTGCCATAAATCTAGCGTAACAAAATAATCTTAAAGAAAGGGCGGCTGCACCATTCTCATTACTGTTTACGTTTTTAATAAAACGTTCTCTATTTTTCATCAACATTTCTGTACTCATTAAATCTCTCCTTGAAAAAATTCGAACGCAATAGATTATATCATCATTTGTACTTTTGCAGAAATAATTGCTTGTTTCCAAGTAATTATTTCGACAATTCGATAAATTCTTCAATTCTTGATTTTGCGGTTTCTAATGCAGAAATCCAGAAAGCTTCATCCGTTAAATCAACACCCAATACTTTAGCTGTATCTTCTACCGATGCAACCGTTGTTGTGTGTAACATCTCTTTGTATTTAGGAACGAATTTTTTCTTTACCCATCTCTTGATATTTCACAACTAAGCCTCGCGCAAACAATCCACCAAAAGCATATGGCCAGTTATAATAACTTAGATCTGAAGAATAGTAGTGTGATTTACAAACCCACATATATGGATGTAAACAATTTGGATCAAGTCCATCGCCATAAGCTTGTTTTTTGTGCGTCCAACATAATTTCATTCAACTGATCCTTGAATAAGAACTCATCACTTCTTCTGTCAAATACAGCTTTTTCAAATAAGTAACGAGAATAAATATCACAGATGATCTGACATAAGTCTTGAAGCTGATTTTCAATCAAACCTAGTTTAACTTCTTTATCCTCTGTTTCATCAATCACTGCATTCATAATGATATTTTCATTGAATGTGCTTGCCGTTTCTGCAACTGGCATAGAATACTCCCAATTTAATGGTCTATGACTTTCAATGTTTAATCCATGATATGCATGTCCAAGTTCATGAGCCAAAGTAACTACGTCACCAAGTCCTCCATCAAAATTAGTTAATACGCGTGATTGTTTCACAAACGGCATATTGCAAAGCAGAAAGCTCCACCAACTTTTCCTTTATGTGGATAAAAATCAATCCAGTTATTGTCAAAAGCTTCTTCCATCATATCGGCCAAGTCATCAGAAAATGGTCTAAAATGATTAACCAAATATTCTTTTGTAGTTTCTGGAGTAAAACTTGTCGTAGCTGATTTTCCAATTGGCGCAAATAATTCATACCATGGAAGGCCATTTTCACACCCTAACATTTCACTTTTCTTTTCAAATACTTATGGAATACTGGCAAGTATTTCTGCATTGCACTAAGAAGTGCATCTAATGTTTTTTGGGATACATGAGACTGGTGTAGCGTCATATCCATTGGACTTGTATAGCCACGCATTTTAGCTTCGGTAATCACTTGTAGTTTAATGTTGTTTAAAGAAAAACTTACTGCATCCGCAATAGGTGCATAACTTTTTAAGTTCAATTCATAGGCAGCTTTACGAACTTCTTTATCTACATCATACGCTAGATTACGAACCGATGCCAAAGGTAACTTTTTACCATCATATTCTACTTCCAATGAACTTGTGAGTAGACTTTGTTGCTTCTCCCAAGCAGAACCTGCAGAAATATTCATTTTGGCAAGTGCCTCTTCTACGTCTTCACTTAACAAATATTTTCCGCTTTCGTGAATATCATTTAAAAAATATTTGTATTCACAAAGTTCTGGACAATTTAAATAGCTGTTTAAATCCTTCATATCCGCAATATAGCGAGAGAATACTGCCATAGCCTTACTGGCTGTACTTTGCGATAGTAGCTACTTTATCAATGGCTGCTGCATGCTTTTCGCATTCGCCGTATTTGTGGATTGACTCAAAGATCCAAAGCAACTCAAATGTTTTTCTAATAATTCAAACTCTTCTAATACTTTAACAATTTGAAGAAGATCTTTCTTTTCATTTTCATGACTTAAAGTTTAAATTCTGCCACCCCTTATCAAACCATACGTGCCCTATTAAGGCATACGGCTTACCAATGTGAGTTACATTTTAGAAAAGACTTAAATGTTGTGATTCGACTTATTTAGTGTATGCATACTAAAAAGAACCTCTTTTTACTCTGAGAAGAGGTACTTTTTCTTTTTATTGAAATCCATCAATAAAATAAAATCATCAATGTTAATTCCAGGGGAAAACTATTTGAGCCTTCATATACGCACCTGTAACTAGACCCATACATTTTATGAAAAACTTGTTATCATATTTGACAGTTAATAATTTACCTTGTGCTTGTCCACCATGTTTCTTTCCGCGGCATGAGAAACTTACTCGTAGTCTTTGACGCACATAACCATCTAATTTGGTTATATCAAGAGCAGGTATGCCATGCATAACTCGCCCGCGTTCGTTAAGTAACAGTCTGATTTCTCGTGCAACTTGAAAAGGAATAAGGAAGTAACTAAACTTACCTCTTATGACTGGGTTTAAAATCTCTGTCCACTTCTCAAAGGAGTATGTACAACTCTTCTTGGTGACAGATTTAATATCACTCTTAAACTTCTTTAACGATTTTACGGATGGTCCAAACGTGTAATAGACATGTCTATTTTTAGACATTTTTAAATGGTTGAACGTAAAACCTAGGAAATCAAAGTCTTTCTCGTGAAAATCAATATCATCACTTTTATCTTCTGCCAATTCAAGGCCTAGACGTTGTAACGTTTCATGAACTATGACTTTGGCTTTTTCCAAATCTTCCTTTGTTTGACACATGACTATCGAATCGTCAGCATACCTCACGAATTCAAGATTTGCTTTTGTTAGTTCCCAGTCAAGTTCATTCAAATAGATGTTCGCCAATAGTGGAGAAATAACTCCACCTTGTTGTGTGCCACTTGCGTTTTCATATCGTATTTCATCTTCCATGTACCCTGCTTTAAGTGTTTTCCAAATCATGTCTAGTACTGTTCCATCTGACACATACTTGTTGATAACTTTCATAAGTTTCTTGTGAGGTATATTGTCGAAGTAACCTTTTATATCAAAATCATAGATATATAGATATCCACTTTCTAATCTAGACACAATTTTCTTGATGGCTAACTTAACATCTCTGTTAGGTCTGAATCCACAGGAATTGTCGTGAAATACGTTTTCTTCAAAGAAGGGCTCAAGTTTAGTGACCAGTGCTTGTTGCACGACCCTGTCTTTAATAGTTGGTATTCCTAAAGGTCTTAACTTTCCATTTTTTTCTTCGGTATATACTTTCGTCTTACTGGAGAAGGCTTGTACGTCTTTGTTCGAAGTTCATTCAAAATCAACTCTATGTTTTCATCTAAATTTTCCTCAAACACTTTGATACTGACTTTATCAATACCGGCACATCCCTTGTTCTTCTTCACTTTACGAAAAGCTTCTGTAAGAACATCTTTGTGTAGTATTTTTCCATACACACTAAATAATTTGAATTTTAATGGTTCATTCATAATGTCTTTTCTTATCTCCTTTCCACTGTCATGTAATATCTTTTAAGGTTAATACGAATATTCTTAAAATTTGCACTTACACAACTACATCTACTCAAAGCTCACAAGGTGTTACCACTTCGCTCCATTATATTTCTATAACTTCTTCGCTACTATTAGTAACTCTGACTTCTCCGTACACTATCCGTCACTTCGCTACGCTTATAGATGGTAGTCCATTAAATACGGAGACCTCACAGGATCATCTGTGCCTTCCCTTGAACTCATGCTTCCTGCTTTCACATCCAGTATTAACAGATATCGATATAGTCATTGGTATCTATTCATAAGATTTCTGCTTTTTCCGCAGCATCATCAATACTGAACGCCACATGTGCATTGATAGATTGGTGCCTGAGTTCTCGCTTTAACTCCCTTCACACACTCCCTCACGAGAATGCATTGAGTATGGCTTACTACTTGGCTATATCCTTAGTAGACAAAATATTTCAACCTTGTTGGGACTGTTTTACTTCAATGACTTTTGTATAGTGTTACGAGTATCTTGTACTTTATTGTCTCTAAAATAAAACAGTTGATAATCGGTGATTGATTATCAACTATAAGCACGAGTGCCTGTCGTACAGAAAAGCTTGAGCATGTGCCCATGCTTATAGTATTTAACGATAAAAAAATTTGATGGTTCTTGGATTTTGTGGATGTTCAAAGATATCTTCTGGAGTTCCTTGTTCTTGAATAATACCTTCATCCATAAATAATACGCGATCACTTGTTTCACGAGCAAATCCCATTTCTGTGTTACGATCACAATTGTCATTCCTTGATCCGCCAATTCTTTAATGACTTCTAGTACACCTTTTACCATTTCTGGATCTAATGCACTTGTTGGTTCGTCATAAAATTACATCTGGATGCATAGTAGAGCACGAACAATAGCTAGACGCTGTTTTTGTCCACCAGATAATTTTCTTGGATATTCATCCTTCTTATCTTCCAAGCCTACTTTTTTAAGCAATTCAATTGCTTCTTTTTCAAGCTTGGGCCTTTGGTGTTTTAAGTTCTAGAATTGGTGTGATGGTAATATTTTCTAAAACTGTTAAATGTGGAAATACATTAAAGTGTTGGAAGATCATTCCAATCTTTTTACGATGTGTATCAATATCAACATTTTCATGCTGCAATATCTATACCTTCGAAAATAATTTGTCCACTAGATGGTTTTTCTAATAAGTTAAGACAACGTAAGAAAGTAGATTTTCCTGAACCACTAGGTCCAATAATACTAACAACTTCTCCTTGATGGATTGTTTGATCAATTCCTTTTAATACTTCAAGATCTCCAAAATTTTTATGTAAGTCTTTTACAACAATTAGTTCCTTAGTCACTGACACTCAACTTCCCTTCCATATATTTAATTAATTTTGATAATGAATATGTAACAATAAAGTAGATCAAACCAACAATTACTAATGGTTCAATGGATTTATAAGTAGCCGATTTAATAACACTGTTAACAGTCATTAATTCTCCAATATAGAATGTACTTGCCAAAGATGTTTCCTTGATCATCATAACGAATTCATTACCTAAGGCAGGCAAGATATTCTTGATAGCTTGAGGAATAATGATTTTAGTCATCATATGTACATTTGACATACCAAGTGATTTAGCCGCTTCTCTTTGCCCTTTATCCACAGATTGAATACCTGAACGAATAATTTCACCACATATGCACTTGAATTAATGACAAGGGCAATAATCACACTAACGATCATTGGCATATTTCCATTTGTCAAATAAGAGAAAATATTGATGAACAACCATAATTGTAGTAATAGTGGTGTTCCACGAATCAATTCTACATATACACCCGCAATCGCTTGTACGATTTTATTCTTTGATAGTTTTACTAGGGCAAATAATCCACCAATAATTGTACCAAAAATAACAGTAATAGCAGCAAGTCCTAAAGTGATTCCTAAACCTTTTAATAATTGTGGCCAGCAATATTGAACAATTTGAACACATGTTCCAAAGAATCCAGTCATTTGTTAAAGTAAATTGTTCACTACTCTGTTTCTTAGCCGCTTTATACCACTCTTCATATAAACCTTTTTATTGACTTCCTTTAAAATTTTATTGACTTCTTTCATCAATCTCTTTTCACCTAAAGGAGCACCTACACGATTACCTGCATAATCTTGATCAATATTGAATAATTCATCTAACTTCGCAAGTTCAGAGTTCTTTTCAATATATTCATCAGCTGTACCTTCAGAGCATGCAACAGCTTGTACCGTACCATTCTTTAATAGGGCAACACCATCATCAATACTTGAAATGGATTGTAGTTTTGCGTCGGAATTTGATCTTCTGTATATTCTTCTTTGGATTGATCCTTGTTGAGCGACCACCTTTAAGCCAGTTAGATCAGTTAACTTCTTATATTTATCTGCATCTTTTTTTTTGCGATAATAACAGCCTGCCCACCAGTATCCTCTGTCATATTGTATCCAATAGACATTTCCATCTGTTGCGCACGTCTTTGGTGTATAAGCCAATCCAGTAATTGCTAAATCAATTTCTTCAGTTTGAAGATTTGCCAAAACTGTATCAAAACTTGCGGCTTTGATTGTTAATTTAACACCCATCTTTTTCGCAATATATTTTGCTAATTCAATATCAGAACCTACATATTGCGCTTGTCCTGTTTTTGTTGAGTCAATAAATTCATTAGGTGGAAAATCAGGAGATGTACCTACAATCAATTCTCCTCTTTCTTGAATCTTGTCTAATAAATCGCCTGTTGTTGATGTGTCTGTTTCATCGGCAAATGCAGGCATAACACTAGACATCATGATCATAAAACTTACTAAAAATGCCGAAATTAATTTAAATCCTTTTTTCATATCTACCATTCCCTTCTAATAAAAAAAAGCCGTCCTTGAATATACAAGGACGACTATAAAATCGCGGTACCACCTTATTTCCTGCACTAATGTACAAGCCCTTAACTCATAACGGGAGTATCCGAAGCTTCCTCAATCTTCGAAAGCTTAGCTCTAAGACACGTTCACCCTGTGCTTACTGTTCCATTTCCACCATCAGGAACTCACTATCAGCAGCATCCACGACTACTTCTTCTTTTCATTGCCTTTACAAAGGATGGCTTTATTATAAACAAACATTTTTTTAAATGCAACAGAAAATTTATGATTTTATCAACACCTGAATTTCATCCACATTTAGTGAACAATATTCAGAAATTTGGTCAAGACTAAAACCATCTTCATACATCTTACGAACCATTTGTTTCACTTGTTTATTTGCTTCTTCTACTTTCTTATCAGCTTCTTGGCTTAATTTATTCGCTTCTTGTAATGCCTTTTTGGCTTCTTCTTGTGCTTTATGAGCCTCTTCAAGTTGTCGTTCCATTCGCTCTTCATTTTCATGTAGTTTTCTAAAATCTTCTATTATTTTTTTCCAACCATCATCAGATATGGTTTCTACACGCTTCTCTAACATTTGAATCACCCCATCACTTTCTATCATGACCTTAATTTTACTATCATCCATTCCCTTGTGGCAATTCAAAAAGTAATAAATCATCTTTTCCTGTTCATTCATTTCTTTAAGCGGCTTGTTTACATCCAACTTTGCCATTTCAACCGTTCGTATCTTCATACGATCTTCTGTTTCTTTCACAAAAGATAAGCCCTCCTCATTTTTTCAATGTGAATGTGTTACACATTCTATTATTATCAATTAAATTCACATTAAAAAGAACACTAAGACAATTGTTTCCTTTAACTCTCCATAATATTTTCCTTCCAATTCTTGAACTATGAAGTCTAGCCAAATAATAACTAAAGCGAATCGGCAGATGATCTTGAGTTTGTCTTAACTGCATTTCTAAATCCACCATCGTTCGATCATCAAATTCAACCAACAAATCCAATCTTGGATTTTTCATTTTACTATAGTCTTTTACCAATTCTGAATTTTTTTAACAACCACATGATGGACTTTCCTTTCTAAAAATACCGTAAGTAATGATTTTAAGGCATCATTAGCCTCTTTACAATCTTCGCCAAAAACATACTTGAAGGCGAAATCATTTAATAAATTTGCACTACGCATGAGCACCTCAATTCTAGTAGGCATTTCCTACATACTCATATACGCAAAAAAAAAGACTTTTTCTAAAAAAGCAAAAAAAAAAAAAGACTTTTTCTAAAAAAGCAAAAAAAAGACTTTTTCAAAAAAGCAAAAAAAGCGCCTTTCGACGCTTATTCTGCTTCAATCTCCTTAATGAGACACTCATTACCTTGAAAAAAACTGTATGTTCACTCTTACAATATGGACACTCTCTTCCATATTGAATCGTATAATATGTTTTTTAACATTCATCGCAAATCGTAATGGCTTCAATACATTCATATTCTAGTGTTGAGTTTTCAATTAAAGGAACTTTTTTTCTTATAATATTTCCAACAATCCACTAAATACTCAGGAACAATTCCGCTTACTTTTCCTATCTGCAAAGTCACTCTACGAATATCTGTAATATTATTTTCTTGTGCAAGTTCTTCCAATGTTTTTGAAATATGTACAACAATTCCTAATTCATGCATACTATTTCTTCTTATTGCGAATAATCTTGATTTGGCGTTTAGGCTGCATACGGCAAGATAGCTTTCATCTTATCTTCCGCCTTAACCATTCTTGCGCCATCTTTGATATCACGCGTTAAGTGGATCGCATCAAATTCGCATTTTGTCGTACACAAACCACAACCAATGCACTTATTGGTATCCACAATACTTGCACCACATCCAAGACATCGATTGGCTTCAATCTTAACTTGTTCTTCTGTAAATGTTGAACGTAAATCTCTAAAGGATTTTTCACCCAACCCCTTTTTAATACCAGGTATCTGTCGTTTGGCATGATCAAAATCAATATCAATTAATGCGTTATTCTTATCAAATTCATTAAATAAATGTAAGTCTCTTCCAATTGTTAGAGAATGCCCCTTATGAACAAAACGATGCATAGATTCATTTGCTTCTTTACCATGACTAATCGCATCAATCGCAAATTTTGGACCTGTATACACATCACCGCCAACAAATACATCTTCAACAGATGTTTGTAGTGTTGTACCATCTGTTTTGATTGTTCCATTTGTATTTACTTCTACATCCAATCCTTGAATTGGAATAATACTTTGTCCAATTGAAAGTAATACATGACTACATTGTATAGTTTCCAAAACACTTTCATCATAGCTTGGATTAAATCTTCCTGTTTTATCCTTTACACTTACACATTGTTTAAATACAATTGAATCTTCTAAGATTTCCTTTGGACCCCATCCACAATGAAGAAGAATTCCCTCTTCTTTTGCCTCTTGTACTTCCTCAAAACTAGCCGGCATTTCGCCTTCTTGTTCTAAAGAATATAAATGTACCTTTTCAGCTCCACTTCTTAAAGCTGCACGAGCTACATCTATCGCAACATTTCCACCACCAACGACAACCACATCGCCAGAAATTAGATTAGGATCTTCTACTTTATTCACTTTTCGCAAAGAAATCAATTCCAGATTCAACCATCGCATTATCTTCTCCTGGAATATTTAATTTTCTTGATCCTTGAGCACCAATAGCCACATAGAATGCTTCATATCCCTCATTTCTTAAATCATCCAACGAAATGTCTTTACCTACTTCTATGCCACACTTGAACTCAATACCCATAGCTTTTAACACTTCAATTTCAGCTTCAATCACAGACTTCTCTAATCTAAAAGAAGGAATACCATATGCCAACATACCGCCTGTTTTTTCTTCCTTTTCGAATATTGTGACAGGATAGCCCATTATTCTTAAATAATAAGCAGCGCTCATACCAAGCAGGACCTGCACCAATAATAGCCATCTTATTTGTGAAAAATTTTCCTTCGACATTTTCACATAAAGGAATATAACGCTTATCTTCATAAAGTTCTTGTTCGGCAATAAACTTCTTGATTTCATCAATAGCCAAAGGCTCATCAATCAATCCACGCGTACACTGTTGTTCACACCTTCTATTACAAATAGCTCCACATACGGCTGGAAATGGATTAAAGTCTTTAATTAACTTTAATGCATCCAAATAGCGACCTTCTTTCGCCATCTTAATATAGCCTTGAACCGGTAAATGTGCAGGGCATGCACTCTTACAAGGTGATGTTCCAGTTTCATAACAGTTGACTTTAGCTGTATCTCTAAAATTCCAGTTCCACTTTTCAGGGCCCCACTTTACATCATCAGGAAGTTCCTGTTTAGGATACGATTCAGGTCCAGCTTTTGTACAAAGTTTTTGACCCAATTTTGCCGCTCCTACAGGACAAATTTCCACACACTTTCCACACGCAACACACTTTTCACTATCCACATGAGCCCTATAAGCACTTGCCGACATATTTGGGGTATTAAACAATTGACTCGTTCTTAATGCATTACATACGCCATGTGCACAGTTACATATCGCAAAAATCTTATCTTCTCCATCAATATTGGTAATCTGATGAACATAACCTTTTTCTTTCGCAACGTTCTAAAGTCTCAATAACCTCTTCATACGTACAATAATGTCCACCCTTGTTTGTCTGTACAACATAATCTGCCATATCACCTACCGCAATACAAACATCCGCTTCAACATCACCAGTTCCTTCACCTCTAACACGTTGTTGTCTTCTACATGAACATGGAGAAAGTGCGTATTTATCGTATTTATTCAACCAATGCGAAATCTTTTTCTACACTTACCGCTTGCTGATTTGCATGAATCGCCTTTTCCACAGGAATAACATGCATACCAATACCCGCTCCTCCAGGTGGAACCATTGGCGTTACCTTTTCAAGTGGTAATCGCGTCATCTTTTCAAAGAAATCCGCAACAATTGGATGTTCTTCCACAAGATCTTTATTCATAACCATAAATTCATGCTGCTCCAGGAACAAATTGAGGAAGCACAAACTGTTTATGATGATTCTCATTTTCCCAGTTGTATTCAATCATTCCAATGTCACATACTTCATTTAATACACGATTTACTCTTCCTGCTGGCCATCCACTTCTTTTCACTACTTCTTCAAAAGAAAGTGGTTTACGCACTTCAAAAAACACAAACATAAATCGCATTGTTCATCATTTAAGATTTCATTTAAACACTCATATTCAGGGTCTGTTTGGGATAATTTTTTTACTTTAGCTGGAATACGATCCGTGATACGCCTTGCCAGTTTATCAATATTATCTCGATATGTCATATTATTCCTTCCAGGCCTTTACTTCATTTTCAAGCCACTTACACCAGTCATCAATTCCCTCACCCGTTTTTGCGCACACCTCAAAAATTTTCGCATTTGGATTACGATACAAAATATTCTCTTTACATTTTTCTACATCAAAATCAAAGTATGGCAATACATCCACTTTATTAATTAAAACCACATCACACACTTGAAACATCAATGGATATTTTAAAGGTTTGTCATCTCCTTCTGGAACACTTAAGATAGCCATATTTTTAGTGGATCCCGTATCAAATTCAAAGCAGGACATACTAAATTTCCTACATTTTCAAGTACACCAAATCTAAATCTTCCATACCCATTTCATGCAATCCTTGACGAGTCATATCTGCGTCTAAATGACACATACCACCTGTATGTAGTTGAATCGTGCGTATGCCATATTCACTGATGGTTTTGGCATCTACATCACTATCAATATCCGCTTCCATAATACCAATTCTCATTGTATCTTTTAGTCTTTCTAACGTTCTAGATAGAGTTGTTGTCTTCCCTGCTCCAGGACTTGACATAACATTCAATAAGAACACACCTTTATCTTTACATTCTTCTCTTAATTTGTTCGCATCTTTATTATTATCTTCAAATACACTTTGTTTTACTTCTATAATTTTATACATGGTACAAACCTCCTAAAATCATTGTAAACGATTTCAAACCAGTAGTAAATAAACACATGTTAGTCTTTGCACACCTTGAAAAAGTAGTCACTTTTCGCCTATCATAATCTATATGAAGATCTGTATGTACCAAATGTCTGTTTCAATGGATAACCAACAAAATATAGCTAAACTAAAAAATATTCCAGACTGTGATATTTTAGTTCTTTGTGAAATGTGGAATTGTCCCTATCATAATGATGCACTTAAAAACAGCGTATTTGCGTCATGATGAAAGTTTGATGGCTTTAAAAAAACTAGCTAAATCGCATAGGATATGGATTGTGGCTGGTTCCATTTGTGCTGACAAATACAATCGCTGTTACATATTAAATTGTGATGGCAACATTGTTTGTTCGTATGATAAAACACATCTTTTTGAATTTCATAATCGACAGGATTATTGCGAAAATGAAGTGTTTGTACCAGGAAATCACCTACAATGTTTTGACACGCCATGGGGAAAATGTGGCATTTTATTATGTTACGACATTCGCTTTCCAGAAGTGTCTAGGATTCTAGCTCAAAATGGAGCACAAATTCTATTTTGTCCGGCTGCCTTTAATGAGCAGGCTACAAAGAAACATTGGAAGCTATTTACTCAAACACGCGCCTTAGAAAATGAAGTCTTTTTGTGTGGGGTTGCCCCACTAAGTACACGTATAAAAACTATACTTCAGGAGGCCACTCTATTCTTGTGGATGGTTTTGGCAATGTTGTAGTGGAGTTGGGTGAAGAAGAAGCATACAAAGTTGTAGATATCGATTTAAACGACATTGAAAAAGTAAGAAAAAGGATGCCTTATTGGAAGGTACGTAGAAATGATTTATATGAATTAAAGGAGATCAAAAAAAATGAAGACAATTCAAATCAATGAGATCGAAGGATTTCAAATTGGTAGTGCACAAGATATAGAAAATGCGACTGGCTGACAGTCATCTTATGTAAAGAAGGAGCCACAGTTTGGTGTAGATGTACGTGGTGGTGGTCCAGCCACTCGTGAAACAGATTTATTAAATCCAAAGAACATGGTTCAAAAGATTCATGCGGTTACATTATCAGGTGGTAGTGCTTTTGGTTTAGAATCAAGTAGTGGTGTTATGCAATATTTGAGCGAACACGAAATTGGTTTTGACATGAAAAATATCTATATTCCAATCGTATGTGAAGCTTGTCTATTTGATTGTGGTGTAGGTAATTCTAAAGCGTATCCAAACAAACAAATGGGTTATGATGCTTGTATGGAAGCTGAAAAAAATGATCCAAAACAAGGAAATGTAGGTGCAGGAACAGGGCTAGTGTTGGTAAATTCTTTGGCCCTCAATATGCGATGAAGGCAGGACTTGGATTTTCGGCCCTACAAATGGGTCCATTAAAAGTAGGAGCTATTGTAGCTGTGAATGCGTGTGGTGATATTTTCTATCCAAATTCAGACAAACCAATTGCAGGTATCTACGATAAAAACACAAACACAAGATTGTTTAGTGAAGATGAAATCTTAAAGGCAGCTGAAAAAGATGATCAATTCTTGTGGTATGAATACGACAATTGGTTGTATCATCACAAATGCGGATTTAAATAAAGCACAAATGAATAAGATTGCGAGTATGGCGCATAATGGATATGCAAGATGTATCCGTCCAGTCCACACTTCAAGTGATGGAGATACTATTTTGCGATGACATCGAATAAAGTTCCTGCAGAACAAGATCTAGTTGGAATCATGGCCGTAAAAGCAATGGAACAAGCTATTGTCAATGCAGGTACACTTGCAGATAGTGCTTATGGTCTAGCTAGCTATAAAGAAATCACAAAGGAATAATCATTGAAGTATCACTACGGTGATACTTTTTTTGTTTAACGTGTCAGAAAATGACAAAAGTGCAGTATCTGTAACGTTAACTGCACTTTTTAAGGTTTAATCTAAAATTTTTCCATCAATTGAAATGGTTACGACTTGCCAAGGAATGAACTTTTTACTTTCCTGCAAAGCTTTCTTAACCGCATTTTCAAGTCCACCACAACAAGGTACTTCCATACGAACAATGGTTACACTTTCAATCGAATTCATACGAATAATATCACAAAGCTTTTTCTGAATAATCCACACCATCAAGTTTTGGACATCCTATTAGAGTCACTTTATTTTTCATAAATTCCTGATGAAAATTGGCATAGGCATAAGCTGTACAATCCGCAGCTATTAAAAGCTTAGCATGTTGAAAGAATGGTGCGTTGATAGGTGCTAGCTTAATTTGAACAGGCCAAGATGTTAGTTGACTTGATACATCAATCGATGAACTTGATACAACTGGATTCAGTGTATGCATCATAGACCCAGGACATCCTGAATGCATGGTGCCCGATTCTTGCATGCGCTTTTCCATATTCTTTTTACAGACCTCTTCATCATAAGCTAGAGTATCTTTTTCAATAAATGAAATAGCACCTGTAGGACATGTTGGTAAACAATCCCCTAGTCCATCACAATAATCATCACGCATTAATTTCGCTTTTCCATTCACTAAGCCAATGGCTCCTTCATGACAGGCATCCACACAGATACCGCATCCTGTACATTTATCTTCATCAATTTGAATTATTTTTCTTAACATAGAATCATCCTCATTTCTTATGAACTTATTTTAGTGTATAATACATTAAATTTATGTTGTTTAAACCACGAAAGAGAGATATTTATGGATTTACAATTAAAAAAAAATACAAGAAAAATGAAATTATTTATCATATGGAAGATATTCCTCAAGCCATTGGCATTGTCAAAGAAGGAAGTGTTGTCATAGAAACTGTAGACTTTTTAGGCAATGTTTCCCTATTGTCACGTATAGGTCCCAATCAAATGTTTGCGGAAAGCTATGCCCTAACCAAAACACCTATGTATGTATATGTAAGAGCCATCGAGGATTGTACGATTCAATTTTTAGATGTTCAAGCCTTAGAAAAATCCCCAGAATTAAAAAAATCAAATGATTCAAATACTTTCAAATAAAAACAAGATGTTGTCACAACACATATTCCATATTTCCAACAAAACCATTCGCAATAAAGTGTTGTCATACTTATCGTTTATGAAACTAGAAACACAAAATTCTACCTTTAAGATTCCGCTTGATCGTCAACAGATGGTGACTATTTAAACGTAGAACGAAGTGCCTTATCAAAAAGAGCTTTCCAAAATGAAAAGTGAAGGTCTAATTGATTATCACAAGAACACCTTCACTGTCTACTCTATTTAATTTTCACTGGTACAAAACCATCATTGGTTAATATTTGCAGTTCTTTAAATCCACAAGATTGAATCAAGTCTAAGCTAGATTCAAAAGCACAATCCAAATAGTTCTTATCATGACAATCACTGTTTAGACAAATACGCGCATTCTTTGCGTATAAATATTCCAATATATTCTTAGATGGATATGGTGTTTTACGATAGCCTCTGGCGATAGCTCCTGTATTCACTTCAAAAATCTTATCGTTGATCAACAATCGGTCAATGCAATCGCAAACAATATTCATATAGTCTTTATCATTAAATTGAAAATAGGACTCGTCCTCATTATATTTGGTAATCAAATCCAAATGTCCAATGATATCCACTTCTTGCCAATCATACATATTCGATAAGTCTGAATAGTAGTCTTTACACATCTTTTTATAGTCACCAGAATAGGATTCAAATAAAAGAATCAAATACAGGCTTTGAATAATCCACAGCAGTCTCACCTAAAAAGTGTTTACTTCCAATCACATATTCAAATGGAGCTTTTTTACAGCAATTCTTCCTAACATATCTTCTTCAATGCCTAAATGGATTTGAATAGATGAAGAATATTTCAATTTAATTCTCTCAACCTCTGAAATATATCCTGAAGTATCTCGCATGGAACTTGTATCCACGTCCAAATATCCATGACCTGAAAACCCAAGAATGTCAAAGCCCTTTGAGATGGCTTCTAAAGTCATTTCTTCAATCGTATCTTTTCCATCACAAAAGATGGAGTGCGTATGTAGATTCTGTTTCATGATAATTTCTCCAACCAGGCTTTACAACCCTCATTAATATCATTATAAGCTTTTTTCAAAATCATTACTATACCAAGGATCCGAAACATCTCTTGATAATAATTTATAAATCTTGTGATCAGGATCATTATTGAACATACGATTTAGATTACGCATATTATTTTCATCCATACAAATTAAATAATCATACGACAAATAATCACTCATTGTAGCTTGTCTTGCGTAATGTCTAGAAAATGGAATCCCCTTTTCTTTTTAGTTTGCGCTTAGCCGGAGGATAGATATCATTACCAATTTCTTCACGACTTGTAGCTGCACTAGAAACATATAGTTCGACTCCATTTTTCTTTGCCAAATCTTTCATAATATACTCAAAGCACTAACACTACGGCAGATGTTCCCATGGCAGATAAAAAGCACTTTCTTCATAGTCAAAAGCCTCACTTTTATATAATTTATCATATTAAAATTGAAAACTCCATCTAGCAAAAACATCATTTGCATAAACTTTCCTTTATCGGTATAATACAGATACAGGAAGGCTACTGGATGCAGTGGTCACTCTGAATTTACAATGTCAAAAGACACTAGTAATCCATTGTGGTGATGTGAACTAGTGTCTTTTACATTTTTCTATAATAATTAATGTGATTTTTAGTATTTCTTCTATGGTCATTAGTCAAGGGCAAACATCAATGTATAGATAAATATACATAAAACACGTCCTCCTGAAATAAATTGAAGGATCTGCCGAGAACTCAAGCAGATTTCTTTATTAAATTCAGAGGGTTCACCATTACTTCATCCAGTAGCACTTCTAATTATAAAACTTCAATGTGACAACATTGTGAATTACGTTCAACAGTTTCCATTTGATCTAAAACGTATTATTTTCGTTGAATTAGATACGATTTAGCATTCTAAAAAGAACACAAAATTATCCTTTTTACACAATATTAGTACCATCTCAACTGATTTAAAAAAACAGTTAGCCTAAAATTGACCAACTGCCATATTTATTTTTCTTGCGAAGTTCTAGAATCTGCACTAGCTCTAATTTCATTCATTTCCGGTTGAATAGCTTCATATTCTTTCTTGAACTCATCATTCTGCAACTGTTTAGCAAACATATCGTCAAATGTTTTCATTTTAGGATTATCTTCTATGGTTTCATTCCTTTTTATTTAATTCTATATTTTGTCCCTTTCCCTTTACCTTCAATAGTGATTACACCTTTTTTGTTCCATATCTTTTAATAACTTTGTTGTTTTGGATTTACCGAATGATATATATGGTGCAATTTCACTCATTGATTTCATAATATTTTTACTCAAAAATTTATATACTACTTTTTCATCTTCCGTTAAATTCGCATTCTCTTCATATATTGGAAGAACAATTTGAGTCGCATTTTCTGATACTTCAAAACTTGGTTTTACCGATGCTTCAGAATAGATTTGTTTGATTCGTGTAATACCTGTCCCAAATATTTCTACAAAGCCTAATCGATAGAATACATTCGCAAGATTTCTGTTTCTTAAAACCGAAAGTTTTTCCTGATAAATATTCATCCTCTGTGATTCCAGATGGTAATCCGCCTGGAGATACAACTTCTATTCTATCATCAAACATAGATACTCTAATTTGTGAATCCACATCCCATACTCGATGAATCAAAGCATTCGCAATAGCTTCTCTAAATGAAGCTTCAGGTATCTTTTTCCACCCGCTTTCGATCGGCTCCTTGAATTACTTCATATTGATAATAATCTCTAAATACACTAAGAGCTTTTTTTCATATATATCCAGGACGGATGTATTTTCAAAAGTAATCCTCTTTTGTATAATAATCTTGATGTCTTCTCCAAACTTTACTATATCAAGTCCAGGAAAATGATTCTTATCCGCCAATAGACCATTGCATTATTATTAAAGCCATTCACATCATCATATAGGTTCAATGTTTTTAATGTGTCTTTATTAAAAGTTTCAATCTGAATGTTTTCTTTTTAGCTTACTTTGCAAAATTTTAAAAGACAACTCTTGATCTTTACAAGGTAATTCTTCAAATCGAATATTCTTCCCTTCTAAGACAAGTCTTGAAAACTCTAGTGTGTCTACTTCTATTGTTGCAGTATCATTTCGTTTATATGCTTTTGATTTATACAAATACGGTTTCTGAAGACCACTCTTTACACTTAATTTTATCGTTTTCTCATTATTTTGGATTTCTAAAGTATAGTTTGGCTGAGGCGAAATACTATCATTGATTTTATTTTCAATATCTAAACAAGCTTGTTTAACATCTGACAAACCTTTTATATTTCCATCATCATCCACACCAAAAAGAATTTCTCCACCATCATAATTTGAAAAGGCACTCACTGTTTTTAGAAAAGTATTTGTAACTGTTTCTTTAAATTCTAATATTCTTGTTTCTCGCATAAAGACTCTCTTCCACTCTTTTTTTTAATTATATTATATGTATAATCATTCATAAAATCAATCATATTATTTTACGGATGATTTTACGCGTGATTTTGATCGTATTTTTTCTTTTTGTCCGTTTTTTTAACTGAAATCAATACATAAATATTGTAAAAGACTTTTATAATTCTTTTTTTTAATGAATTGATTTTTTGCAATCACGATTCTTAAACCAGCTTTTACAATACTATGAATCCGTGTTAAACCATTAACAACAATCCAAGTATAGAAACACAATTTAAATTTTCTCTAATTTGATTTGTTGATGAAGTTATTCAAAAGGGGCATTTAAAGTGCACAAATCCTCTTTATTTCTTTTTAATATTCTTTATATAAAGCTGTTTATTGATATTAGAACATGTTCCCATGGCAGATAAAAAGCTCTTTCTTCATAGTCAAAAGCCTCACTTTTATATAATTTATCATATTAAAATTGAAAACTCCATCTAGCAAAAAACATCATTTGCATAAACTTTCCTTTATCGGTATAATACAGATACAGGAAGGCTACTGGATGCAGTGGTCACTCTGAATTTAAAATGTCAAAAGACACTAGTAATCCCTTGTGGTGATGTGAACTAGTGTCTTTTTACATTTTTCTATAATCAATAATGTGATTCTAAGTATTTCTACTAGTGCCATTAAACACATGGCAACATCAATGTATAGATAAATATACATAAAACACGTCCTCCTGAAAGAAATTGAAGGATCTGCCGAGAACTCAAGCAGATTTCTTTATTAAATTCAGAGGGTTCACCATTACTTCATCCAGTAGCACTTCTAATTATAAAACTTCAATGTGAAAGCATTGTGAATTACGTTCAATAGTTCCTATTTGATCTAAAACGTATTATTTTCGTTGAATTAGATACGATTTAGCATTCTAAAAAAAGAACACAAAATCATCCTTTTACACAATATTAGTACCATCTCAACTGATTTTAAAGTTTACTAGAATTCCTTGTCCATGAGACCTCCCGGGGGGTAAGACATGGGTCCTATTTTTTTTTCACAACGTTTTGATTTACTGTCTTGGTTTTTACGTTTACCTTTTGGACTTCGATTTGTAATGCAATCTCATCCACCATTTGGCCTCATCAAGTTTCTGTGCGTGCGCTCAAAAGAATTGCTACACCACTTCCTTCACCCATGACATCACTGTCAACGGCTTGTGGTTCACTACACTTGGCGGTAACTACCTGTGGTTGGTTTATCTCCAACTGAACTCATGCCATGCCCGGCACACACCAAAAAGCTTGGCATATATAGCCAAGCCATTGTATTTATTAATCTATCTTGTTCATTGCCAAGATTTCATTTTCAAGCACTTCTTTATAATAATCTAACTGTTTCGTTCTAGCACTTTCATATACTTTGATTTCTTCACTTACATCATCTCCATCTTCTTTATTTAATAAAGATGTTGTAGCGTTTTTTGTATTTGTGAAATAGTAGCCTTTATCATTGCCCCACCACTTATTGTTTTCAACCGCCTTATCTGCATGCGCATCAATTTTAGCAGCCGCATTTGGTGAGAATAAGTAATAATTGTATTCACACAAACCATTTAATTGGTATGCCACATCCAATGCATCACTTACTTTGTCTTTCTTCAAATCTTGAATTATTTCATCCATATATTCAATGTTGTTTTGATATCCCACGTGTTTCATCACAACATCACTCGAGAATACAATTCCGACAAAGTTATCCTGTACGTATTTAAATAAGTCTAATACTTTTTTCATTGTAGGCTTTGCCTTCTTTTTGAATCGAAGTAATATCCAATTTAGAGTTTATCGCCTTTACATAACGATCATTAATGTCTTGACCTTCTTTATTTAGTGCATCCACTTCTTTTTCGAAAACTTGACTAAAGCCTTGTCCCAATCCTTTTTAGAAACACCCGCTTCTAAAGCTAAATCTTCATTAAAGCTTTCCTTTAAATCATCAATGGTAGCCTGCATATTTAAAGACATAGCTGGAAGCGATCGATAGCGATAGCCATACTTCCAAATACCGCAATATTAGCCTCCATCACCTTTTCACTATACGTATCCGTATTATCGGATTCTGTATGATAATGAAGTTGTGTCCAAGTATATTCACCATCATCCTTTTTTTACATTGAAAAAGGCTCAAATCCTTTCGATTTGAACCCACTTTATTATTCAATTGGACAATCACAAACAATAGAAGCAGTATCTACTTCGATTTCTGTCACCACAAATGGCAATTGCGTTTGGTCCACATCCATTCCATACAAGATCAATGATAATGTATGTCCTTTAGGAATTGTATAGTCGTTGCTGACAAAGTCAAATGAATATGTGTACCAAGTATCTGGATCAATGGCTTCCTTTGAATAATTATTCAAACGATTTTGTGCATTCATCCAACCTCGTGTAATCACAAAATAATCGGATGGTTTTTCTTCCATTTTAAAGACAAAAGAATGATTTTCATCCCCATCCAAATTCGGTGTCAAACGAACTTGTTTTCCCTTTTCCACAAGCATTGCACTCAAAATGGCCGTAGGTCGTTGAATTCGAGCCCTAAAAGAAACTTTGGCTCTTCCCGCAAAACGCGTATCTTCCTTCATTGTTTCTAAATCAAAAGAAAGCGAATGCGCATTTTGAGTTAAAACCAACTCATCCAGCCATGCCTTTGTGTTTTTTGTTTACGATCATAAATCGTTTGCGACAAATCATCCACAATCATCTGATTTCCATTCCCTTGTACACGATAGGACTTATAAGATTTAGGTGGCCAAACCTCTTCTTGCATCCACAATTTTTGATCTAAGTTATTCTCAATATAAATCTTAGACTCATTTTGAATACCTGTATCAATCCCTTTTAAATAATAATCCAACCAACGATCGATCAATCCTAATGTAGGACTATCCTCAAGATGATACGTATAAATATGTTGTCCTTGATGCAACAACATCATACGATCTTTACCAAGTTCTTGAAGCTTTTCATACAAACGAATACCTTGATCTGGTTTAACATTCCAATCATTTAAGCCTTGAAGAACGAATACCGAAGCTTGGATGCGATCGGCATCTTCGCAAATAATTACGCTCATCCCAAAAGCGATTGTAGTTTCCCGATTGTCTGTCTTCACCTTCTTGAAGAGTCTTTTGATTCTTTTCAAACAAAGGTTTGATCGACGCAAAATCATTTGGATCTAAAGCACGCGAGAAACAATACTTTGCCAAAATATCCAAGTCATCCCTTGCCAATCCATGGGCTGGTAAAGTTAAACCATTATGACGATAATATTCATACCAGTTGGAAATACCCGCTTCAGGAAGAATTGTCTTTAAGCCTTCTACACCTGTTGTGGCTACCCCAATACACATTGTACCCAAATAAGAACGTGCAGACATCGCAACAGAACCTGTACACCAAGATGCCAAAACCTGTACCGTTCTTGTCTTATCTCTAAAAGCTCGAGCTCTTCCGTTTAACCAATCAATGACCGATTTAAACGCAAAAAAATCTCCTCTTCACTTCCCGTCATTGTTAATCCGTCGCTTCCTCTTGTACCAAGTCCACCACTAAATACACCGGCATAACCACGTTCTAGTAAATGACCATATAAATCTGAAATGCATTCATAAGCGCTTGGATCTGGTTCTGGATACGGACTGTTTTCTACAATTTGTTCGGCTTCTTTTTAGGACAAACTACAGGATCTTTTTTTGATAAAACGTGACATCCTCACGCTGAATATTTTGACTTGGATATGCCTGAATATTTGTATTTACATCATACAAATCATACCAATCCTCATTACAGTGCAACATATATGGATTGGCCACAAAAACAGCCGGAACTTTTTCATCTAGCTTTGGACGCTTAATATAAACCGCAATCAAATCATATTGTCCATCTTGATCTGTATCCACTGTAGTTTCCACAAAAACTCTTTCAAATAATGCTTCCAGATTAATTTACTTTCGGATGTTTCTTTAAATACGATTTCCAAACCAACACAAACACAGCTCCTAAAACTAACATTGCAACTAAGAAGCCAAAGAATAAACGATATCCACCAACACCTGGATTTTGATCAATCATCATACCCGCTAAAACAGATACAAAAAATTTCTGGCAAATACCCAATTGTAGAAATAATTCCAGCAGCCGTTCCAGAATACTTTTCTGGTACAAAGCACCCTCATCCATCATAGCCCATGTTTGTGCATAGTTTACATTATAGAAAATATAGATTAAGACAAACAAAACTGTAAAGAGCACAATAGAACCTGCATTTGTTGGCAACAATAAAATCCCCCAAAGTACCCAAAGCCATTACCACAAATGAAATCAATAGAGCATTTCCTGTACCAAACTTATCGGAGAAGAAGCCTCCACCAACGTTTCCAAATAAAGAAAACCATCGTTTCATAGCTGCAAGTGTAGCTCCAAACGTAACTGTGGCTCCTAAAATAGATGTGGCATATGGTGTAAAGTAATACAAAGACAAGGTAAATACATAGTTACAGAATGTCACAAAACTAATGATCCAGATGGTCGGCATTTTTAATACTTCTCCAATGCCTTTAAAAGAAATACGTTCACTTGCTTCCATATGTCCATCTTTTACTTTAAAGAAACAGAAAATGCCCATCGCAATTGTCAAAACTGAATAATAAACGATGACTGTTTTCATACCTGCCACTTCGTCATTGATTTGACCAATGCCAATACGGAAAGCTACAACAAAGCACCCATAGCCATCAATGCAAAGACTAACGCCACGACCACCTTCAAAGAATCCATAGGCTTTTCCTTGATCGTCCGAATCCGATAGAATACGAACAGCTTTTTACACAGGTGGCCAAAACGCAAATAAACTTGAAATGCCCCAGAATGCATAAAGTGCTAGTAACTGATAGTAATTCAATGGTAATAGGTGTACAAAGCCACCCAATCCTGTTCCAATTAGAGAAACCGTTAAGATCATTCTTGTTGAAAAGCGGTCTGCCACGATGCCTCCAAATAAATAGGAAATCATACCAAAAATTCCTAAAATACTTCCAAACACACCCATTTGTGTATTCGTCAAATGATACGTAGCTAAATATGCATCATAGTAATCAAAGCGAAAATATGGCAAGCCATAAATAATCGCCCCTCCAAATGCGACGATAATAATAGCCCAGAAGTTCTTTGCCGTCTTATCGCCAAAACCTAGTTTTTTAAATAATTTGTTCATCTTTTTTCTCCCTTACTTAAAACTATTTCATTTTCTTTATGATTAAAGGTATGAAGTCCATGATAAAGAACAATACCTGCAATCGCATATAATATAGCGGCTATGAAATAAGCCTGCCGATACCCAGATTGGTGGACAAATAAAATATTTCCTGTAAAATGACCACTCAATATACTCACAATACCCGCCGTAAAATTCACTACGGAGGTATAAACAGGCCGCAAATCTTTACAAATCACATCCATCGATAGAGCACTATCCACAGGACTTGATAAATTCGCAAGACCTGCACGTATAAATAATGAAGCACCAACAACAGGTACAACATGTTTACCAAAATGATTTCCATTTCAGTCATCAACATAAAATGAATAGAGGCCATGACCGTTAAGAAGATCGTTCCCACTTTACCAAATTTTTTTTTGTACACTTCGGCGTAAAAAACATAAATAAGACAATCGCCACATAGGAAATGGATACCATTAAAGAACTGGTTGCCTTATCAATATGTAAATTTCGATTTAGATATACCGTATAGTACGATGTAAATAGGCCCATCGCAAAAAGAAATCAAAGCCCAACACAATAAATAAGCGCGGGAATATCGATTTAATAAAAGTTGTCTTGCACCATTCATTTTTTTCCTTTAAAGAAAGCCTTGGAGTAAGCTCCATTTGATAATCTGATTTCTTTTCCGAAATACACAAAACGGGAATCAAGGAAATTAACGCAATACAACCCACCACGAATAGAACCATTCGATTCGCATCCATATAAGATTGATATAAACCAGATGAAAGAAGCGTCATATAGCGCGTTGCCTCTTGGGCTTGCGCATATGAAATGTTGGCCCACACAACTAAACGCCTTTACCACAAAGGCTCCACCAAGATACGTTGCCAAGAAATATCCAATATACCCCATATAGTAAGTTCTTGTATACCAATGTATTTCTTGATCTTTAAACGCTTCTGTATAACAAGCGATAAAAGGACTCAAGCATAATAAAGTGCAGTTGCAAACCCGTTAATGCCAATAGGGTTGCGATATATAAAGCCCAAGTAAAATCCATACAGACGGCGCCAAAAAGGCACATGCCGTTGAAAGTGAACAAAAAGTAATAGCTTTTTTTATAGCCAATCTTTGGCACTAGCAACAATAAAGGCGCACTTATAAATGTGGCATATCCATAAAAGGCCCAGAAGGATGTTGCGATAGAAGTTTGTGCTTCTTGCAGATAATTCACAAACGTATCGTACAAAACTCCACTCGCCAAATTATTAATGACATAACTGATTATAAAATAAACAATATTCCGTTTATCTCTTCGTTCTTCCATTTCTTCAACTCCTAAAAACTGTTTAAAATTATACGATTATATAAAAAACAAATCAATTGTTAATTGTAAATATTTTCAGTAAAACAATGAAATAAAAAAAGAATGCGTTTAAATCATCCTCAGTTTGGGCTTCACACAACATCTATAATAAAAAATTTAGGGAACTTTTATGATTGTATTAAGCACAAATGTTCCCTAAACTGTATTCATTAAAATTTTCTTATTGCGAACTACGCTTTAAAAAGTTTTCCAACATTTTTCTTTTAAGAATTCATTTATAACACTGATATCTTCAACCTCATAGTATTTAACTAGTAATTTCTTAAAATCTGGCACTTCCTTTTCAGGGATTACAAGCAATCCTTGACCGTGTGAAATAAGATAGTGATTTGCAAAAATTACAGAGGCACGCTTGTTACCGTCAAGAAATATTTGTGTTTTCATACAATACATGCATAGATCAATAGCTATTTCAATAGGTTCTTTATTTGAATTAACTATATTATCAATAGATTCTTTTACAACACTTTCAATTGGAATAGGTGGAACATAACTACTTCCACCAATTGTGACAGGAACTCCACGAACTCTTCCACCATATACATAAAAACCTTCATTTACTAGTTTTTTGCGATATGGCTAATCATATAATAATTTGAAGTACTCTGAATCACATCTTTGTCCAAAATAAATTCCCAAGCATGTTTTAAATTTAAGATTTTCTGCACATCTGAAGCTTTTACACCATTTACAATTCCATTATTTAAAATCTCTTCTGTTTGTGGAAAAGTTGTCCCAACACCCTCTAAAACAGCCTGATCATAAATATTAGATTTCATGTTAGCACGTGCAAAATCAATATTTTGCAAAACACGGCTTGATAATTCAGAATCTTTATACCCTAGAGATGTTAATTCTCTTTCAATCTGTCTTATTTTTTTCGTAATACCCCTTGCATCTTTTAGCATTTTTTAACAGTAATTGATACAATTCATCGGAATAGGCATCAACATAAGTTGACGTTAATTTTCCTGCAATTCGTTTTCTTACATATAAATAACGAGAACCATTTTGTTCTTTTTTTATTTCAGGAGAACCATCATAAGGTAATAAGTTCAATCTAGCTTGACAATCCGCTTTATCTTCTAATAATGCCTGTATTTTTAACCAAATCATTCATAATTTCACTCCTTAGGGAACTTTTTCTTTATATATTATATCAAAAGTTCCCTAATCAATAAATACAAATAGGGAACTTTTATCACACATAGTGCTTAATAAGTTCCCTATTTTTTTCTTGTGTTTAAATCATACAAGAATCCTTTTTGACATCTTATTTGTATTTAAATCAAAAAAAAATGAGGATGCTTTCTAAGTCATCCTCATTTTGGGCTCCTCACCCTGCATTTTAGTTTAAATTGAATTTAGCTTCTCGCCATTCAAGAGCCATCGCTCATTTGTATTATACCAGAAGTCATCTAAAAGGCTCAACATATAATTGAAGCCTTGTTAGCCAATCGTGCATATTCAATATTCATAATTCTTTTATTGATATTTACGATAATCAAAAAAACATCTTCTCTTTCTAACAATTGAGACCATCTTGCAGATAATAATTTGGCGTATTTATAATCTACTAATCCATAAGCCCCTAAAGAATATGCATCATTACATTCAATCAATAATGTTCTACCATCTTTGGTAACACCAATATCAATAGAACATGCCATTGGTCTTTTATCCCATTCGATAAATTGATCCATAATTTCATCCAATACTTCTGCATCATAATTATAGTGCCAATCTCCCTTATATGGTCGAACATCTATAATTTGATCATAGTATACAAAGCAACGCCATTCACGCATAAATTCAATGGGTTCACTGCATAAGATCTCAAAATCTTCATTATAGGCACCACATCCAATTAAATCCTTAATACTTGAAATCACTTTTCCAGTGAATTTCTTACTTTCTACAGGCTTAACAACCAACCTGCAGACCATTTACCCTCATCTGTAGAAATAGCATTTATGGTATCTCTCCATATTTTTCTGCCAAGAAACTTTCGAAGACATTCTGGATAATCATCTACATGTGGGTTTAAAACATTAAATTTGGCGAAAACATTTTCGCATTGTTGAATGTAATCAACGACTATATCTTCTTTTGTGATTTGATTATATACATCATCAAGAGAAAAATAAGGCACAACTTCACATGCCAATTCATTAAAACCAGAAATGGCTTTTTTGCATATTCTGACTATGTCCAACTACTAATCCTGAATTATAGTCTTTTTTGACCTTGATATAAGCTTTCATTTTAATTTTCCTTCTAATCTTGCAACATATTTAAATACATATCCAATCTTTCATTTATATATCCCGCAAACAAATTTTCCATTGCAAAAAGATTATGTTTTACATGATATTCATCAAACGCATTATAATAGGCAAGTCGATCCGTAAATTTAATATCAATAGGCGGATAACCAGCCTTCATCAATTCTAAATTCACTAATAATCTTCCCGTTCTACCATTTCCATCAATAAAAGGATGAATCGATTCAAACTCAATATGGAAACGAGCTAATTTCGTTACAATATGCTCCTTACTATTCGCAAAATCCATTAATAATTGTTCCATTTTCGGTGCAATCAAATAAGGTTGTACTGGCTCATTCTGCGCGCCCATAATATAAACAGGAATTCTACGATATACGCCTCGGTCTTCTTTCTTATCTGCAAGAACAAGATAATGAATTTGTTTGATGACACTCTCACTAATGGGAACATTATTTTTGACTAGTTCTCTTACAAAATCAAAAGCTTCCTTATGTCCAACAGCTTCCATATGATCTTTTAGAGGCTTTTTATCAATTGTGAGACCACGAAGAACTAAATTCGTTTCACGCAAAGTCAGTGTATTTCCTTCAATCGCATTTTAATTGTAGGTATACTCCACAATAAATTCTTCATTCAACCTAGCAACTTCACCTTCTGTTAATGGTCTTCTAGAATCTAATTCCATCTTTTTTCGATCAATCTGCCGCAAAAAGATTCTCTTTTGACTTTAAACGACCATCTACCGGTTTCTTTGCATCCACAGGAATTTTCCAACTTCGCCCCTCATGATAAGCACCTAAAATTTTTCCCTGAGCACAAAGAACTCGAATTCTTCGATCTGAAATACCCCATTTTTCAGAAGCCTGTTTTACAGTCATAAACATGGATCATCACTCCTAATCTAGAAGTATTATATCATTTTATCGGAACAATAGACATCTATCGGAATAATCCAAAGCCGTTTATCGGAACATTATAAGTTCTTACCAAGCATATACGCTTATTTCATCTTCTGCTGCCCTTGCGATCATGTAGATATCTCGAAATATATATTCACTTGCATACACGATAATTTCTACACCTTTAATACACAACAACCAATACAATACTGAATTGTGCATCGATGACACCTCTTTGACATCTTAACCTTATTGACACAATTACCTTGTGGCATTAGTATAATACCTAAAGCTGACTTTAGGTCGAGAAAGGAATCGTTATGTATACAATTGGACAAGTATCTGAAATGTTTGATTTACCCATTTCTACTCTTCGATATTATGATAAAGAAGGATTTTTCCCTCATTTAGTTCGCA